>SMVB01422193.1_pt1 | contig 24818 bp, 24 predicted proteins | sample 2456461 | NCBI WGS metagenome assembly SMVB01 (sample SAMN11095934, study PRJNA526329) | marine sediment metagenome | biome: Marine sediment; feature: Surficial sediment; material: Deep marine sediment; isolation source: Hadal surficial sediment | place: Pacific Ocean | collected 2014-05 | depth...
CCCGACCAGACGCCGGCGGCGATGACGATTTCCTTCGCGTGGATGACGCCACGCGACGTACGCACGCGGTTGCCCGTACCGTTCGGCGTGATGTCGAGCACCTCGGCCTGTTCTTCGAAGCGAACACCGAGGCGTTTCGCCTCGTCCACCAGCGCGAGCACCGCCGGGTAAGGGTCACAGAGAGCATCCTCGGGGAAGAACAGGCCGCCGGTCACATCGCCGCAGATCGCGGGTTCGCGCCGCCGTATCGTCTCGACGTTCCAGATTTCATACGGGATGCCGAAGCGGGCCGTCAACTCCGCCCGTCGTTCGGCCGCGGCCAGCGATTTCTCGTTCTCATACACCGAAAGTAACCCGTTGCGCGCAAAACCGAACGACTCGGGTGCGCGTCGTTCGAGTCGCTCCCAGAAATCAACGCTCCAGCGGCTCAACTCGATCAGGGCCCGCGCACCGCGTTCGAATGGCGCCTGCCGACTATTCGCCAGAAACCGTACGAGCCAGGAAGCAAGCGTGAGATCGAACCGTGGACGAATGTAGAACGGACTCTCACGATTGAACAGCCAACCCAACGCTTTGAGCGTTTGCCCCGGCGCGGCAAGTGGCAATGCCAACGACGCCGTCAGCCAACCGGCGTTCCCGTACGAACAACCGTGACCGAGACGCCCGCGTTCGAGCACGCGGACCTCGGCGCCACGCCGGGCCAGCTCCAGCGCACAGGCGGCGCCGACCACGCCGCCGCCGACGATGGCCACATCGGCTTTTCCGAGGTTCTCTTCCACGTCCTTCAAGATACGCCCCGCTGGCTCGATCCGGCGTTCGACTAGGTTCCGTCCGGTTTGCGCAGCGCGTAGAGTAAAATTGCCGCCGCGGCGTGAACCGAAAACGAATCCACGTCCTTGGCCATCGGGATCGATACCGAGCGATCCATCCTCTTGACCAGACTGTCACCGAGGCCGAAGGCCTCTGAGCCGACGCAAATCGCCAAGCGCGCGCGTGCACCGGGCTTGACGGCGGCAACGTTCCTCCCCTCCCGTGTGACCGCCGCGATCGTCTCCATGTCGCACGCCGCGAGACTCGCGAGCAGGTCGTCATTCGAACTGATGCGAAGCACGGGGATACGAAACAAGCTTCCCCGCGAGATACGCACCGCGCGCGGGTGGTAAGGGTCCCCGGGCCCCGTGACCACGAACGCGTCGGCGCCGCCGGCGAGTGCGGTCCGGATCAGCGCTCCGAGATTGCCGGGGTCGTCGACGTCGATCGCGGCCAGCACGCGGGCCGGACCTTGCCCGGGGAGGACCGACCGGAGCGAAGGGGATTTGGGCAGTTTCAACAGCGCGGCTATCGCGCCCGTTTCGCGCCCCTCGGTCACGTGTGACAGACCGATGTCGGGCGCCTCGACAATCTCAACATCGGCTTTTTCCAGTTGGTCGAGCAGACGACGAGCACGCAGATCCGCGTACGTTACGGAGGACTCGCCGATCAGGACGGATTCGATTTCGACTCCGGCGGAGAACGCACGCTCGATCAGACGGAAGCCCTCGACCGAGAAGTGCCCGCCCGCCGCCCGTCCGCGAGCGGTCGCCGTTCTTTCGATCTCGGTGGCGATGGTCTTCCAACGCATGCGCAGAGTCTAACTCGACTGACCTCCGGCCAAAAAGGGGTATGCTTCGCAGATGCAGACTCAGAACCGTGTCCCTGTCCTTCTCCTTCTCTTCCTCGCTCTTCCGGTGTGTCTCGCTCAGGAAAGCGATTCCAGCGACGCCCTCGAGGACACGGCGACGATCGAACGCAAGGCCTGGGTGTCGATGCGTGATGGTGTGCGGCTCTCGACCGACATTTACCGGCCGAAGGACGCGGAGGAGCCGCTGCCGACGATCTTCTGGCGCACCCCCTACAACTACAACGAACTACGCGGGTCGAGATCGCGCATGGCCGAACAGGCGATCGAGAACGGCTACGCGTTCGTAATCCAGAATGAGCGCGGCAAGTATTTCTCCGAGGGCGAGTGGGAGATCCTCGGCCGGCCACGGACCGACGGTTACGATACGTTGGACTGGATCGCGGCGCAGAAGTGGTCCAACGGTAAGGTCGGGACGATCGGGTGTTCTTCGTCGGCCGAGTGGCAGCTGGCGCTGGCCGCGATGGATCATCCCGCGCATGCGGCGATGGTGCCGATGGCCGCCGGCGCGGGGATCGGCCGCGTCGGCGAGTTCTACGAACAGGGCAACTGGTATCGCGGCGGTGTGTTCCAGATGCTCTTCGCGACGTGGCTCTACGGCGTGCAGAACACGCAACGCCCGACCCTTCCCGCCGATCTGTCGCGTGAAGATCTCGAACGACTGTCGCTCTACTTCGATCTGGCCCCCGAGATGCCCAAGGTCAACTGGAGCGAAGCGATCCGGCACCTGCCGCTGATCGAGATCATGGAAAACGTCGACGGCCCCCTGGGCATCTACAAGGAGTTCATCCAGCGCAAACCGAACGATCCCGTTTGGTACGAGGGCGGGCTGTACCACGACAACGAGGACTTCGGCGTGCCCGCGCTGTGGTTGAACTCGTGGTACGACGTGTCGACCGGTCCGAACATCGCTCTGTACCGCCACGTCCGCGGGCTTCCGGACAAGGATGTGGCGGACAACCAGTTCATGGTCATCGCGCCGGTTAGCCATTGCGGGTTCTTCTCGACCGCGGAGGAAACGATCATTGGCGAGCGGAACTTCGGCGATGCGCGGCTCGACTACAGCAAGATGATCCTCGACTGGTTCGACTTCTGGCTCAAGGGCGAGGACAACGGCTTCACAGAGGAAACACCAAGGGTCCGGTACTTCACGATGGGCGACAACGTCTGGCAGGAAGCCGATGCGTGGCCGCCGCCCGGCGTCACGATGACGCCTTACTACCTGTCGAGCGAACAGGGCGCGAACAGTCTCTATGGCGACGGCCGGTTGTCGACCGAGAAAGCAGCGAAGGCCGGCAAAAACAGCCTGCACTACGACCCGCAGCTCCCCGTCCCTTCCCTGGGCGGCGGCGTGTGCTGCACCGGCGGCGCCGTGCACCCGGGTGCGTTCGATCAACGCAAGATCGAGGTGCGCAACGACGTGCTCGTTTACACCAGCGAGCCGCTGGACGAGAAGATGGAGATCAGCGGGTCGATCGAGATCACGCTGTACGTGAGTTCAAGCGCCAAAGACACCGACTTCACGCTCAAACTGATCGACGTCGAACCCGACGGAACAGCCTGGAATCTCGACGAGACGATCCAACGAGTCCGTTATCGCGAGGGCTACGACAAGGAAGTGTTCATGGAGCCGGGGGAAGTCTACGAACTGAAACTCGGCCCCCTCGTCACCAGCGCCACGTTCGACCCGGGGCATCGGATCCGCATCGAGGTCTCGAGCAGCAATTTCCCCCGCTTCGTCCGCAATCTGAATACCGGTGGCAACAACTACGATGAGAAGGAAGGCGTGGTCGCGATCAATAGCGTGCACCACTCGGCAACGTACGCTTCGCGAATCGTGCTTCCGATCGTTGGAGATGACCGAGAGGGCGGGTAAGTTGGGCCCGGCGACTCGAACGGCCCCGGGCCCTGAGATCTTTTTGCTTAGTGGTTCAGCGCGGCATCCAGGGCCTTACCTGCCTTGAACCGGACGGCCTTCTTGGCCTTGATCTTGATGGTCTCGCCCGTTTGCGGGTTGCGGCCGATGCGCGCCTTGCGCTTGCTGACACCCCAGGTGCCGAAACCGACCAGCGTGACCTTTTGGTTTTTCTTGAGCGACGCGGTGACGCCATGGATCAGGCTGTCGACGGCCGTCGCCGCGGCAACTTTCGTGATCCCCGCATCGTTCGCGATCATCTCTATTAGCATCGCTTTGTTCATTCTCTCTCACCTCCTTCGCGGAAAGTTTTGAAACGTCACACGCCCAACACGCGTTGACGTCAACGATTACACGCGACGTCGTTCACGCTGTCAAGAGAGAATTATCACGAAACCCTACACGGAATAGGGTTTCAGCGGTCGAGAAAACGGGCGATCCGACCCTTTGCATCGTCTTCGAGACCGGTGAAGAACAACGCGAGTTCGAAACGCGACGCATCCTGCGTTCCTGAGGAGATCTCCGTGCGCCGAACGACCACCGCTTTGACGTCGACCGGTTCGGCCTGACCGTTGCCTTCGACCGGAAGCAGGAGACGCACTGCGAGTTGCGTCATTTCCGGGAAGTCGGCCGTCGAGGTGCAACGCAACCCGCCCAGGGACAGGTCAGCGCCCTGCATGCGGGCGACGACGCCTCCCTTGCCGGGAGTGCCTTGCAGGTCAAAAACAGCGGAAATTCGTGGATTTGCTCTTCTCTCGGCGACTTCACGACCCACGTTTCGTTCTCCCAAAGGTTCATTGCCGTTGCACAAAGACGGTCTACACTAATGAACCGGAACGGACAAATCAACGGGTCGTTTTCGCAGCGAAAAGGAAACTTGCAGTGGATCGGGAACGTTTACGCAAACTGTTACGCGAGGTCAAGGGCGGCCGGCTCCGTATCGACCGCGCTCTCGAGCAAATGCAGGTCGAGCGCATTGCAGAGCTCGAACATTCGACGCTCGACCTCGAACGTGCATTGCGCCGAGGCTTCCCCGAAGTTGTTTTCGGTCACGGTAAGAGCCCTGATCAGATTGCCGACATTGTCCAGCGCATGAACAAGGCCGGTCAAAGCGTGCTGGTCACCCGTATCGCCGCGGAAGCCGTGGCCACGGTAACCGCCGTCGCTCCCCAGGCGAGACACAATGCGATCGCGCGCACGTTGCACGTACGAGTCGGCAAACCGGCCAAGAGCAAACCCGGCATCGTCGTGATGACCGCGGGTACATCCGACCAGAATGTCGGCGAAGAAGCAGACGTGACGGCGGCGGCGATGGGAAACAAAGTGATTCACATCCGTGATGTCGGCGTGTCCGGGTTGAGTCGCTTGCTTGCGCACAAGGAAACCCTGGCGAAGGCGAAGGTGATCGTCGTGGTCGCGGGAATGGAAGGCGCGCTGCCTTCCGTCGTCGCCGGCCTGGTCGATTGCCCCGTGATCGGGGTGCCCACCAGTACCGGCTACGGTGCCGGCGGCGAGGGCGAGGCTGCGTTGTTGGCGATGCTCAATTCGTGCGCGGCGGGCCTGACCGTGGTCAACATCGACAACGGGTTCGGGGCCGGTTACGCGGCCGCCTTGATCAACCGCATTCGCTAAAATAGGGGTCAGGTCTTTCACCTACTAATAATGAAGGTGACGTCGATCGTATGCGTCAAAGCGACAATAGAATGCATTAGCAGCACAGAATACCTATAAATATTAAAAAACCCTTGACGATAACAGTGGTTTTCTCCATATAACTGGCGGGGTCCTTAAGGGAGTACCCTAAGAGAGAGAAGTCGTTTTCTGGGATGTCGTGGTCGGAGACCCTGTTCGTGTGTACCACCATCGGTGTCGGTGACCCCCGAGACCCCAACAGCTGGGCAAGTTTGCAGAACTGTCGGCCAGCGGCTAAACTGGTCGATTGGGCCGGAAAAATCGGCCAAAACAGCCCTAGGAAAGGGGTGATTAACCGAATGCCGCTGATCAAGGTGAGGGAGGACGAGTCTCTCGAAAACGCCTTGAAACGCTTCAAACGCAAGTGCGAGAAGTCGGGCATCTTGACCGAGATCAAGAAACGACAGCACTACGAAAAGCCGAGCGTGAAAAAGAAACGCAAAGCTTTGGCGGCGCGAAAGAAGCTGCTCAAGCGACTGGCGCAAGAGCGCAGGATGGACGGTTAACGAAACCTGTCCGGGCGAAGTCTGTCAGGAAGCTTCGCCCGGCCCTAAGCAAGCTGGGTGTCCTTAGGTGGGTGGACCTTTTACACCGGACTTCATTGAAGCCGTTCGGGCTTCGAGCGATATTGTCCAGGTCGTTTCGGACTACGTCCCCCTCAAACGAGCGGGTCGCCGCCTGAAAGGGTTGTGTCCGTTTCACCAGGAAAAGACACCCTCCTTCTCGGTCGATCCCGAGAACCAGCTTTTCTATTGCTTCGGCTGTCAGACCGGGGGGGACATCTTCAAGTTCGTCCAGATCTACGACAAGCTCGACTTCGGCGAAACGGTCGAGGTGTTGGCAAGCCGCTTCGGCGTGCCGCTTCCGGCGGTTCAACGCCGGGGCGGCGATGATCGCGAGCGCGTCCTTGCGATCAACGCGGCGGCACTCGCCTTCTTCAAGAACCTGCTCCGTCAGGACGCAGGGCGGAATTGCCGCGAGTACCTCGCCAAGCGCGGCCTCGACGAGCAAACGATCGAACGGCTCGGACTGGGTTACGCCGCCGACGACTGGGAAGTGTTGCGCAGCCACCTGGTCGCCAAGCACAACAGTGTCGCCGACCTGCACAAGGCCGGGCTGGTGTTGCCGCGCAAGAGCGGGAGCGGGGAGTACGACCGGTTCCGCGACCGGCTGATCTTCCCGATCCGCGACATCCAGGGCCGGGTCGTGGCCTTCGGCGGGCGCGCCCTGGCGGCGGATGCCCAACCGAAATACATCAACTCTCCCGAGACTCCCGCGTATATCAAGGGGAACCATCTCTACGGACTCGATCAAGCCCGGGATGCTATTCGCCGCGAGGGATTCGCCATCGTCGTCGAGGGATACATGGATCTGGCCGCGCTGGTGCAGAACGGGTTCGACAACGTCGTCGCCTCGCTGGGCACGGCGTTCACGCCCGCCCAGGCGCGACTGCTGTCACGCTACACGCACCGGGTGCGCGTCTCCTACGACGGCGACGCCGCTGGCGCGCAGGCGACGGCACGCTCGCTGGATATGTTGCTCGCGCAGGGGTTCGAGATCCACGTCGTCGAACTCCCCGGCGGAGCCGACCCGGACGACACCCTTCGAGCCCACGGCGCCGCCGAGTACGGACGGCTTGTACACGACGCGCCGGAATACCTCGAGTTCCTCGTCCACCGGAAGATTGCCGAGCACGGGATCGCGGACACGCGGGCCAAGGTTGCCGTGGTCAACGCGGTGTTACCGCACTTGGCCAAACTGACGAACGCTATCGAACGCACATCGTGGGCTGCGCGGCTCGCCGATACGTTGCAAATCGAAGACGATCTGGTGCTGCAAGAGCTTCGCACGGCTCTCAAGACCGCTAGGACCGAAGTCCGACAGCGCCCAAAGACGTTCGGAGAAAAGCTACGCGACGCGGAGGTCCGTCTGGTCCACTTGCTGATGCGTTCGAAAGACGAGCGACGACGTCAGGAATCGCTGATCGACGAAACTGACTTGGAGGCGACGATGATCGCCCCGATCGTTGCGTCGATCCTCGACCTGACGCGTCAAGAAAAAAGGGTCGATGCCTCCACGGTGAGCGAACGGTTGTCCGATGAGGACAGTCAACTGTTGACCCGCATTCTGTTCCAGGACGAACCGCAGGGGGGGGCCACGATCGAAGAATGCCTGAACACGTTCCAGCGCGAAAGAATTACACGCGAGGAGCGGCGGGCGGTCCGAGAGTTGGGTCGGGAGTCGAAAAACGAAGACGTTTCCTCGGATTCCGAGGAACTTGACCGTCAACTGATGCACGTACAGCAGTTGGCACGGCAGCGCGACGCGCTGCTTTAAAGGCATCAATCGTGAGCGTGATGAGCAAGAAGAAAAGAGAGGCGCTCAACATCGAGGATAAGTATGACGAAGTACGTCAACTCGTCATCCTCGGAAAAGAGCGCGGATTCCTCGCCATCGAGGAAGTGACCGAGATGCTGCCTGATGAAATCAGCAGATCCCCGGACGAGGTCGAAGAGGTCTTCTCGCTACTGGAAACTCAAGGGATCGAGCTGGTCGACGATGAGACCAAGGAGCGTCTCAAGGTCATGGGCGGACACACGCCGCCGAAGCCGAAAGAAGGCATCCACAAGCCGACGGTGGATCCCCTCGAAAAAACCAACGACCCGGTCCGGATGTACCTGCGGGAAATGGGTACGGTGCCGCTGTTGACGCGCAAGGGCGAGGTCTGCATCGCGCGCCGCATCGAGCGCGGAGAGAGACGCGTCCTCAATGCGCTGGCGCGGAGCCAGTTCATGCTGGCCGAGGTGCAAGACATGGGCGACATGATCCGCAAGGGCGTGCTCTCGCACAACCTGTTTACCGACGGCGTGAACGTGTCCAAGGCCAGCCAGGAAGACAAAGATCCGGCGAAAAGGCTGGTCCACGCGCGTAAGGTGATCAACGCGATCAACCGTTGCGAGAAAAAGATTGAAGCGCGGGGAAAACGTCTGCGCCGACTCAAGCCCGGTGGCAAGGCGCAGCGCGGCGCCCTCTGGGACATGGCTCGGGAACGCGTCAAGGTGGCCCGGCACCTGCGCAACCTGAACCTGATCCCGCAGCAGATCGACCTACTGGCGCGCACCGTGGCCGATTCCGATCGCAAGATCCGTCGCCACGAACGCAATGTGATTCAGCTGTCCGCCAAGATGAGGACGTTCCGAGACGCGCACCTCAAGCGCGAGGTGCGGCGCAAAATCGATCGCCTGCGCACCGATATCCGCACGATCGAGGAGCAGCTCCTGGGCGAACGAAATGACCTGCGGCACGTCGCCGCCTTGGTCCGCCGGGGCGTGCGTGAGGCCAAGAAGGCCAAAAGCGAATTGGTCGAGGCGAACCTTCGGCTGGTCGTCTCGATTGCCAAGAAATACACCAACCGCGGACTGCAGTTCCTGGACCTGATCCAGGAGGGCAACATCGGTTTGATGAAGGCGGTGGACAAGTTCGAGTATCGTCGCGGTTACAAGTTCTCGACCTACGCTACGTGGTGGATCCGTCAGGCGATCACGCGCGCGATCGCCGATCAGGCACGGACGATCCGTATCCCGGTGCACATGATCGAGACGATCAACAAGTTGGTCCGAACGCAGCGCAGCCTGGTGCAGGAACTGGGCCGCGAGCCCGCGCCGGCCGAGATCGCCGATAAGATGGGGATCGCGGTATCGAAGGTCCGCAAGGTTCTGAAGATCGCGCAGGAACCCATCTCGCTCGAAACGCCGATCGGTGAGGAAGAGGACAGCCACCTCAAGGACTTCATCGAGGATCGCGGTGCGGTCTCGCCCGTCGAGGCCGTGATGCAGATCAACCTACGCGAGCAGACGCAGTCGGTGCTGAAGAGCCTCACGCCGCGCGAGGAGATGGTGCTCAAGATGCGTTTCGGTGTCGGCGGCGGTACCGAGCACACCCTCGAGGAGGTCGGCCAGTCGTTCACGGTAACTCGCGAGCGGATCCGGCAGATCGAATCGAAGGCCCTGCGCAAACTGCGCCACCCATCACGCAGCAAGTCGCTGAGTGTATTTCAGGGCGAATAGAAACTAGGGGGTCATCCCGCCTTCTTCTTGCCACGTTCAGGTTTCGGGTCCGGCTTACCCGCGGACCGGCGAATGAGGACCTCCTGCGTCGCGATACGTTTCGTTCCGGCCTGCGGCCGGCGGCGATGGTAAACCCCATCGGCGTCGCAATCCCAGGCGGAGTCGTTGTCCCGCCCGTAGACCCCGAGAAGGTCGTCGATCTCCGCGCGCACTTCTCGATCGAGTACAGGGATGATCGTCTCGACGCGATTGTTCAGATTTCGCTTCATCCAATCCGCGGACCCGAGCAACAGCACCGGATCGCCGTCGTTCTCGAAGCGGTAGATGCGACTGTGCTCGAGAAACCGGCCGATGACGCTGGTCACACGGATCGTCTCGGACAAACCCTTCACTCCCGGTCGCAGGCAACACAGCCCGCGCACGATCAGATCAATCGGGACACCGGCTTTCGAGGCCGCGTAGAGTTCGCGAATCATCTGCGGGTCCTGCAACTGATTCATTTTGGCGCAGATCCCCGCGGGCTTGCCTGCCTTCGCGTGAGCGGCCTCGCGCCGGATCAACTCAGTGAAGCGGTCGCGCATGTTCACCGGGGCAACCAGTAGGTGTTTGTAGTCGCCGTGCGGGGTCGCGCCGGTCAACGTATTGAACACACGCGAGATGTCTTCGCAGATCTCGGGATTCGCGGTGAGCACACCGAGGTCTTCGTAAAATCGCGCGGTACCGCCGTGGTAGTTGCCGGTCCCGACGTGCGCGTAACGGCGTAGCGTTCCGGCTTCTTCGCGAACGACGAGGCAAAGTTTGACGTGGGTCTTGAGGTGCTCGACGCCGTAGGAGACGTGCACGCCCTCGTTTTCCAGGTACCTGCCCCAAGCGATGTTGGGGGCCTCGTCGAAACGGGCCGTGATCTCGACCAGCACCGCGACCTGCTTGCCGCGCCGCGCCGCCTCGGCGAGTGCGCGGACGATCGGGGAATCGGCGCTGGTGCGGTAGATCGTCAATTTGATCGCGAGCACCGACGGATCCTCTGCCGCGGCTTGAATGAATCGCCCGACCGAGGCATCGAAGTCGTGGTACGGGTGATGCAGCAGCAGATCACCGCGAGCGATCACGTCGAAGATCTCGCCGGGCTCGTTCCCGAGCCGCGCCAATCGCGGGTGCGGCCGGGGCCGGTGCTTCGGGTAGCGAAGATCATCGTGATCCGCGACCTTGAAGTTTGTCAGATCCGATAAGGCCAGCAGCCCGTCGATCGGGTAAACGTCGGACGCCTTGACCCCGATCTGCCGCGCCAGCCACTTGCGGCGTGGTTTTCGCATCGAGGCATCGGTTTGCAATCGCACGGCTCCGGCGAAACGTCTGGCCTTCAGCTCGCTGCTGACCTGCCGGACGATGCTGCCCGGCCCACGTTCCGGCTCCTGGTCTTCAAGCTCGCGATCTTGCCGAGTTCCGTCGGAACCTCGTGTGACACGAAACAGATGAGCCTCGTGCCGAGGGATTCCCGGGAACAGCACATCGAGGTTGGCCACGATGACCTGCTCGAGCGGCGTGAAGCCCGTTCCGTCCGGCAGGGCCACCCAGCGCGGTAGGTTGGCAGGTACCTTGACACGGACGAAACGGCTACGCTTAGCCTCCTCGATCCAGATGCCGATGTTCAGACCCAGGTTGCTGATGAACGGGAATGGGTGCTCGGGATCGACCGCCAGCGGCGTCAGGATCGGCATCACCGATCTCTTGAAGTACCGCCGCATTTGCTTCTGCTGAAACTCGCTCAACTCACCATACGTCAGGATCGGAACCCCAACATCGCGTAGCGCGGGACGGAGTGCACGCTCGAGAAGTCTTTCCAGTGCTTTGACCTGCTCAACGAGTTCGGCGCGGCAGGCGTCGAACTCCTCGCGTGGGGTGCTCCCGTCCGGCGCGAGTTTGTTCGACTGCTTGTCGATCTGTCGTTTGAGACCGCTCATCCGCTTGATGAAGAACTCGTCGTGAAGCATCCCGACGATGCCCGCGAACTTGACCCGTTCCAGCAGCGGCGTATCCGGAGACTCGGCCAGGGCCAGCACACGCCTGGCAAATGCAAGCCAGCTCAGCTCGCGGTTGAGGAAAAGCTTGCGCCTGTTTTTCTTGCCACGCAGCATTTCGATACCTAGCCCGCAGGCCAGTCGATTCCCTTCAACACGCGAGGGAGCTGGAACCACACCAACTCACCACAGCCGAAATCCACGTCCCTCCAGCGATCGACGTGCAGGCCGATCTTCGCCAGTGCGGCCGTTGGGTAGCGCAGTCGACCGCCCCCAATCAGGCCGCCGGCGAACAGGGACCAGGTCGGTTGGTGCCCTGCGAGCAGGACACTGTTCGTCGCGTCGTCCAGACGGCGGACCCAATCAAGCAACCGATCCGGGTCGGTTCCGTAGAAACTGGCTTCGAGCTCGATCTCGGGTGACCACTCGCCCGCCTCCTTCGCCAGACGCACCGTTTCCTTCGCGCGGACCGCGGTCGATGAAACGATTCGGTCGGGTACCTCGCCGAGTTCGCTAAGGAACCGCCCGATGCGCCGCGCCGCATTGATCCCGCGCGGCGCCAACGTTCGTTCGTGATCCGGGCCGCCGCTATTCCAGTCCGACTTTCCGTGGCGTAACAGGTAGAGCGTTTTCAAGCCGGCACTTCCGTGCTGGGGATCGGCGCCAGACGTTCGATCCGGCCGCAGGTTTCCTCATCGTTGAATCGGTCGAACTCGCCCGCGAACCGGCGCCGCATCCGGTGTTCCCTGCGGGCGAGGTTTTCGAGAAGGCGCCCGACGGTCACGAACGTCGCGGCAGGCGTCTGTCCGGTCGCCTCCAACCGCGGGACCATCCTCGACACCGCGATCTGTTGCACAAGAAGATCGTTGAACCCGCCCAGGTGGTCCTGCAGCCGTTTCAGCGTCGCGATCAACGGGTCGACCGTTTCTTCGGGGAATAGACCGCGGAAAAATTCCAGCAGGTAACGCAATTTCTTGCCGTCGATGCGCAGGCGGTGCAGCCGATCCGTCGCTTTCATCGCGTCGAGGCGCCGGCCCCGTCGAATCATGCGTTCGTACCTGGACCGGATCCGATCCGCGGCGACCTCTGCGATCGGCCGGCCGGCCTCCGGCGCTTCTCCTTCGTCCATCGGCGAGTCGAGGAACGCACGCCAGGCGGAAACCAGCGATCGATAGCGTTGGGTGTCGAGTTGGGCGACCAGTCGGTCGTGCGCTCTCCGTTTGTCGCTTCGAATGAGTTCGAGCAAGGGTTTGAGGCTGGAACGCGACATCTCATCCAGTCTATTTCGGTAGCGCTTAATGTCGTGCAGGAACACATCGAGATCGCGCGTCGGACCGGTCACCGAACCGAGCCAGGCGAATTCCGGCTTGAACTTCGCGATACGATCCTCAGGCAGCGACCGCTTCATCTGTCCGATGCACGAGCGGGTGCGCCGGAGTGATACGCGGTACCGATGCAAGTGCTCAGGATCCCGATTGGCGATCAACCCCGCCTCGTTCGCCTCCATGGTCCGCAATAAGTTTTTCAGCTCGGAAAAAATCATCTTTCGACCTCGAAGGGTCCGATCACCAACGATGGTAGGCGGGATGTCCGGGTTTGACCGCGACGAACGTGCCCGTGCAGGTCGCGGTCACCGTGCCGCCGGAACTGAGCGTCGCCTCGACGACGACCTTGTTGCCCTTCGATGTTACCGGTTTCGCGCTCAGCTCGACCGCCCTGTCCGATGCGGTCGGCTGCTTCATGCGCACGTGGAAGTCGGCGGTGACCGTGCAGGGCGGGGTCGTCTGACCGTCACGCTTCATCAGGTGCCAGGCCGCCGTCCAGTTGCTGTGGCAGTCCAGCAACGCGCCAATGATCCCGCCATTGAGCATGCCCTCGAACGCTTCGTGATGCTTGGACGGTCGCCAGGTCGCCACGACTTCGGCATCGCCGTCATCGGCGGTCGGGAAACTGCGGATTCGCAACCCCGACTCGTTGGCGGGCCCGCAACCGAAACATGCGTTGTCCGGTGCGTAGCGTTCTTGCAGACAAGGACCATCGGGCATCACTGACTCCGAAACGCGGATACCGCCAACGACACCCAGGCGGCGATGAAGGCCAGACCGCCCAGCGGCGTGATCGCCCCGAGCCAGCGGATACCGGTCAAGGTCATTATGTACAGGGAGCCGGAGAAGAGCAGGATGCCGATGATCATCAGGAACCCGGCCGCTTGCGTCGACGGACCCGGCCAGCGTCCCGCCGCCCAGCCCACGGCCAGCAACCCCAGCGCGTGAATCAGGTGGTAGCGCACGCCGGTTTCGAAGACCGCCAACATTTCAGGGGAAACGCGCGCCTTCAACCCGTGCGCGCCGAACGCACCGAGCCCCACGCCGATCGCGGCGGCAACCGCTCCCATCCCGAACCAGGTCGAAGACATGCAAGAAACTCCTCGCAATCATCGTATCTGTTTCTCCGGGTCCGGTAAACTTGACCGCATGAGACGCGTGCTGGCCATTGCAGGTCTTTCGCTCTTGCTCGGGCTGCCGTCGTGGGCCTTACCGAAGCAAAACGACCGCTGGATCCGTGTCGATACGGACCACTTCACGCTGTTCAGTAGCGTCGGCGTGCGGGACACCAAGCGACTCAGCAACCAGATCGGCAAACTCAAGCAAGCGCTTGACGGCTCCTCGGTCGGCATGAAGACCCACTCGCCGTTGCCGACGTACATCTACGTGTTTCGCAACAGGTCGGCGTTTCGCGAATACACCATCGGCGTGAACCAGAAGCCCGAGAACATCGCCGGGTTCTTCGCCGGCAGCGACGACGGAAACTACGTCGCGATCAACGTGAGCGCAACCGCCCGCCCCGAGGAGGTCGTGTTCCACGAGTACGTTCACTACTGGCTGGACAACAACGTCCCCGCCGCTCCGCTGTGGGTCGGCGAGGGTCTGGCCGAGTACTACAGCACGTTCACCACCCGCGAGAAGCGTGCGGACATCGGTCGCCTGGTGCCGGCCCATGCCGAGTGGCTCCGTGGCCACGCACTGATCCCGATGGTCGATTTGCTGACCGCGGACGCTTCGTCACCCTACTACCACGAGGAGGACCGGGTCGGCTTGTTCTACGCGCAGTCCTGGGTCGCGGTGCACTTCCTGATGTCCGATGAGGAAAACCGCGGCAAGCTCGGGAGTTACTTCCAGCGGATCAACGCCCGGCAAGGGTCGGTGGAAGCGTTTCAGGAGACCTGGGGCTTTTCGCCCGAACAATTTCAGGAAAAGCTCGAAGCGTATGTAGCGAAAGGATCGTACTCGTATTTCCGGTTGACCTTCGAGCGGGAACTCGAAGACACCCCGGCGACCGTCACCCCGATGGATCGCGAGACGGTTCTCTTTCGTCTGGGTGACCTGCTGGCGCACAACCCACCGATTCAGTTCGCGTCCGCCGAAGAGCACCTGCTCGCCGCCCTGGAAATCGACGAAGAGTTGGGTGCGGCGTGGGCCACCCTGGGCTATCTCGATCAACTTCGAGGCGACGACGAGAAGGCCGCGGAGAGGTTCGAGAAGGCGTTGAGTTTCGGCGAGAATGACGCGCGAACCCACCGTTTGTACGGCTTGAGCCTACTGGAACGTTTCGAGGACTCACTCAAGACCGGATTCGAGACCTTCGACGAACCACCGCCGATGCTGGCGCGGGCGCGCAAGAACCTCCAGCGCGCTCTCGAGCTGGACCCCGGCCACCCACCGACGCTGGTCGGACTGGCGCGCACCTACGTCTACGAACCGAACTCGGACGAAACCCTGTATGCGATCCAGCAGGGTCTGGACGCGATGCCGTCGAGAACCGACTTGCTACTCGATCTGGTGATCGTCAGCGCGTACCGCGGGAATCTCGCCGGGGCATGGAGGATTCTCAACGATTCGCTCCGGCCGCGGGGCGATGCGACCATGGTCCGCTCCGCGGAGGGGCTCATCGCCCAGGTAGCAATCGAGCAGGCGTTCGCGCTGGCCGACGAGGACAAGGGCGCCGAGGCGATCCAACTGCTCAAAGATACCGCGGATGCGACCTCGACGCGGCCCGTGCAACGCCAGCTCCTGGCGCAGGCCGTCACGCTCGGTACCCGGGTGATCGAAGGCGAGGATCTCGATTTTTACGATTCGGCGATCGACGCGGCCAACGAGGGCCGGTTCGACGAAGCCATCGTGATGCTCGGTGAGTTGATCGAGCGCACGGACCAGGAAAAAATCAGACTCGTTGCCAAGGTCCAGCGGCAGGCGATGATCGGGATCAAACGCGAGACCGAGAACATCACGTTGCTCAACCGCGCGATCTCCCTGGCCAACGATCACAAGTTCGAGGAAGCACTTGCGGCGATGGACGAACTGCTCGCCCGCGACATCGATGCCGACCTACGTGCCGAGGTGCAAAAGGTCAAACACGAGATCCGGAAGGTGACCGGGCTCTAGCGCGGCCGGCTACTCTGATACGGAGGTCTGACACCGATGAAGAGACCACGGCTACGAACGGTACTTCTGATTGCTGGGATCCTACTCGTCTTGATTATCGCGGCATCTCCTTGGATCCTCTCTGGATACTGGCGGGTGCGGTCGAGCAACCCGATCCGTCGCGGCTTGGCACGGGCGAACGAGTTGGGCTGCTTCTCCTGCCACGGGGAATTGGCCCGGGCGGGGATCCCGATCCCGGGCAGTGAGGAAGGCGTTCCGCAGTGGAACGCCAGCGTGTGGATGATGTACGTCACGAGTGATGAGGACATCCGTCAGTACATCGTCGACGGATCACCTCCTCCCGAGGACACGGCTCACGGCGCGGGAGGCGAGCATGCCCACGAGAACGATGCGATCATCATGCCCGCGTACGGAGATGTGGTTAGTAAAGCGGACATCGAAGACCTTGTCGCAACCTTCAAGGTGCTCTCGGGAATGGTCGCGCCGGCACGGGATACGCCGGCGCGGGCCGGCTACGATCTGGCTCGTGAGTGGAATTGTTTCTCTTGCCACGCACCGGGTGGTTCCGGAGGGCTCCCGAATCCCGGCTCCTTCACGGGCTTTATCCCCGGCTGGTACGGGGCCGATTTCAAGGATCTGGTTCGAGACCGGTCGGAGTTCGATACGTGGATCGTGGAAGGGGCGATCCCGCGCCTGTCGAACCATCCGATAGCCAAGCACTTCTTGGCCCGCCAGAAAATCGCGATGCCGCCTTATCGGGAGTTGACGCCGGAACAGCTCGATGGCCTGTGGGCCTATGCCGTGTGGTTGGAGGAAACCGACGGGGGGCACCGGGGCAAGATTTCACCCTGGTAGAGACGGCCAGACAGAGTCAAGGCCGACAACTCGGGCAACAACAGCGTACATTCAGGGCGACTGGAGACGTGCGATGGGCGTTTCAAAAAAGGCTCGGATTCTCGTTGTCTTCCTGTCTTTCCTCGCGGGCCCAATCTGGGCCGGCGACGACCCACCCGAGTTCGTTCTCCAGTGGGGTTCTTTCGGCAGCGCGCCCGGCCAGTTCCGGGGAATGCACGGACTCGTGGTCGATGTCGATGGCGATGTCTACGTGGTCGACACCCGCAACAACCGCGTCCAGAAGTTCACCGGCGACGGCGTCTTTCTTCTTGAGTGGGGAGGCTTCGGCGCGGCGCCGGGCCGGTTCAACCATCCCCACGGAGTCGGCATCGGCCCGCTGGGTAACATCTACGTGTCCGAGACCGGCAACAACCGCGTCCAGAAGTTCACGAGCGACGGGGTCTTCCTGGCGACATGGGGTTCCTTCGGGAACGGCGACGGGCAATTCCGGCACAACCACGGTCTCGCGGTGGACAGCGACGGAAACGTCTTCGTCGCGGACCGCAACCAGAATCGCGTTCAGAAGTTCACGAGCGACGGAATCTTCGTCATGGCCTGGGGAACCCCCGGCACGGGAGACGGCCAGTTCAGCGGCACGAACGGCGTAGCGGTGGATGCGGAAGGCAACGTTTTCGTCGGCGACAGTAGCCCCCGAATCCAGAAGTTCACGAACGACGGGGTCTTCATCACGTCCTGGGGCTCCGCGGGTATCGGAGACGGCCAGTTCAATTTTCCGCGAGGTCTCTCGACGGACGCGATGGGCAATCTCTACGTCGCCGACCGCAACCTTCATCGCATGCAGAAGTTCACGGGCAGCGGAGAGTTCTTGACGAAATGGGGATCATTCGGTGGCGGAGTGGGTCAATTCAACTCTCCCTACGCCGTGAGGGCCGGCGGGAACGGGTTCGTCTACGTGGCCGACTCGAGTAACTATCGCATTCAGAAGTTCCGGGTCGCGAACGACCCGCCCGTGTGCAGCACCGCTCAGCCCACGAAGAGCATCCTGTGGCCACCGAACCACAAGTTCGCTGCGGTGGGGATCGTCGGTGTGAATGATCCCGACGGCGACGAGGTCACCATCACGGTCACCAGCGTGACGCAGGACGAGCCGGTCAACGGCTTGGGAGTCGGCAGTTCCGGTCCGGACGCGATGCTGCAAGGTGCGGAGGTGCTGCTACGCAAGGAGCGCAGCGGCCTGGGCAACGGCCGGGTCTACTCCGTCGGATTCACCGCCGCCGACGGCAAGGGCGCCCGTTGCACGGGAGTCGTCCTGGTGTGCGTGCCGCACGATCGGAGGAAACCGATCGACTGTGTCGACGACGGGGAGATCCACAGCTCGCTTTGAGACCGTCCTTGGGATTGGCCTTCCGGGGTTGGGATATCCATCCGTTAGTCAGTCACCGGCTTTCTTCTCGAGGACCAGTGCAGGTGGCGGATCCGATGTTCCGCGCCCTCAACGACCATGACGAAGGTGACCGTGCCGCGGCTATCGATCGTACGGCCGTCGGTGAGCTGAATCAGGTACTCGATCGGCCAGGCAACGAACGCCATGGAGCCGTCCTGGCTCGTTTGTCCCTCAGCCTCGCCGCGCACGGTGGTGAAGGTTTCAATCTGGTCCAACTCCGGGCCGATATGGTGCTCCCGGTATTGCTGCCAGGTTCCTTCCTCACCGCCGGATTCGAACACCGAGGACTGCGAAGCAAACAGTGCCTCGGCAGCCTCGAGATCGCCCGACTCCATCGCGTCCAGGTATGCCGCGGCAACTTCTACGGGCGTCTGTGAGGGCTGCTCGACAGCGCTCTCCTGAGTAACCGGCGCTCCGCCGCATCCGACCAACCCGATGAACAGAACCGCCAGAGGTGCCACAGGAAACTTTCGCGTCTTCATGGCGCTTCTCCCGCGCCCTCGGAGTTTGGTACCAGGGAAACGTCCGCCGGTCCGGAGACGGTCCCCGGCGGGTTGTCGTACCAGCCCGCATCGTCGTCGTAGCTGGTCAGGTTGTCGCGTACCTTCAGGATGGTGAACATCCCGCCCATCGCGATGGAGCCGAATGGCCCATCTCCTCCCATCATCGGCAGAGTGTTCGCCGGACCCTGCATGCCCATCTCCGTCATCTCGTGCATCCCTTTCTCTCCCATCGCCATGTACCCCGGAAGCAGAGCTCGAATCTCTTCCTCCAGGCCTGACTGGTCGACGCCGAGTGCATTCGGGATGTGGTGGCCCATCGCATTCATCGGGTGGTGCCGGCGGTGGCAGTGGATGGCCCAATCTCCTGCGATGGCGATGAACTCGAAATCGCGCGTCTGACCGGGAGCGACCAGCACGGTCGTTTCGGGCCATCGCGCCGACTTCGGGATATCTCCGCCGTCCGTGGCGACCACCTCAAAAATATGGCCGTGGAGGTGGATCGGATGAGACTCCTGGGAGACGCTGCCGATGCGGATGCGGACGCGGTCGCCCGTACGCACGACCAGCGGGTCCGTGCCCGGAAAGGCGCGGCTGTTGAACGTGAAGAGGTCGAAGTCCGTCATGACGCTGGGGTTGGGCCTCGAGGTGCCGGGGGGGATCGCCCATTCGTTCAGGAAGATCGCGAAGTCGCGGTCGATCTTCTGCGCACGCGTCTTGGGATGGATGATGAAGAAACCCATCGTGCCCAGTCCGATCTGGGTCATCTCGTCCCCGTGGGAGTGGTACATCTGGGTCCCATGCTGGCGTAGGGTGAACTCGTAGACGTAGGTCTCCCCCGGGGGAATTCCCTTCTGGGTCAGGCCCTGTATGCCGTCCATCCCACTCGGGAGCAGGACGCCGTGCCAGTGAACCGCGGTCGGTTCGGGCAGCTTGTTGGTGACGTAGATCCGGACCCGGTCGCCCTCCACCGCCTCGATCGTGGGGCCCGGAGTGCGGCCGTTGTAGCCCCAGCACTTGACCACCATCCCCGGGGCGAACTCCCACATGATCTCTTCGGCGATGAGATGGAACTCTTTCACGCCGTCGACCATCTTCCAGGGAAGCGTGGCGCCGTTGGGTGTGATCACCGGGGTATAGGGAAGTTTCTTTCCATCGGGCCCGTAGTAGTCCTTGGCTTGAACCCCCTCGGCTGCGAGCCCGGCACCCACCAGGGCGACCGCCGCGAGGAGAAGAATCGCTGTTCTTGATCTCGGCATTGTCAGTCTCCTAACCGATCGTGTTGAAGAGGATGCTCGCTGTCGAGTGCCAGTCGTCCGCCGACAGCGCGCTCCAGATCGCTCCTGGCGACCCAGTAGTCCCGCACCGCTTCGATGTAACCGCGGTAGGCGTCGATCTCATCCTGTTTGGCCTGCAGCAACTCGTAGACCCCGATCAGCATGAAGTTGTAGAACCGCTGCGACTCGGCCACGGCCTGCTCGCGGAGCGGGATCATGACCTTCCGGTAGTGCTCTCCCAACTCGCGGGCCATCAGGAGTCGATTGCGAACGGTTCGGACCTCGGAACGGATCTCGATGGCCAGCGCGGCCATCCGCTGCCGGCTCTGTCGCAGGAGGGCCTCGACCCGGGCGACTCTGGCCTGACCCTGATCGAAGATCGGCAACTGGATTGCAAGAACAGGCCCGGTGACTCTCTCGCCGTTCGGTTCTTTTTCGGTCTCCACGGCCACGTCGATCAGGGGGACGTAGCGCCAATGAACCGTGATCGAGAGCGCCTTGGCGACCTTCTCGATCTCCCAGCGCTCCGCGGCCAGGTCCAGGCGCTGCGAGATCGCCAGGGATTCGAGGTGTTCGAGCGGCGGCTCCTCCTGCGGGAGATCCGGCAACCTTTCCACGATCCTCCAGGCTGTTTGCGTTCCCCAGAGACTCATGAGGCGTGTCAGCCGTTCCCGGTCGGCCATGACCGTCGCCTCGCTGTGCGTGAGATCCACCCGCGCCTGCTCGTACAGCCCCTGCTGGGCGATCAGATCGAGTTTGCTGATGTTACCTGCCTCGTGCTGGCGCCGGGCGAACTCATACGCGGCGTGCGTGGCCTTGGCGATGGTCCGCAGCATCGCCGTGACCTGCATGCCGCCCTGCAACGTGTAGTACGCAACCTTGGTTTCGGCGGCGAGGTTCAGCACCGCGTTGGCGACGCGCAGCTTGGACTCTTCGAATTCGACGACGGCCATTTTCTTGCGAGCCGGCCGGATCAGGATGTCGAGAAAGTTCTGAGCGACGCCGAACTCCGTGTTCGTCCCGCTCGACGATCCGGTTGCGGACCGCACACTTCCGAAGAACACCGGATTGCTCAGCAGCCCGGCCTGGACCAGGTCGGCCTGGGCGATGCCCAGATCCTCGTACGTCGCCTGGAGGTTGCGGTTGTTCAGCAGGGCGATCTGCACCGCCGCGTCCACGGATAACTCGTTCGCGAGCATGGCCTCGATCGCGTTCTCGACTTCGGTGTCTTCCGGCGTACCCTGCGACCAGTGAACGCGATGCCCGGCCCGTGCCTCCACCAGGCCCTCCACGTCGCCAAAGCCACCTTTCTTGGGGACAGAGCAACCCGACAGAACCACGGAGCAGGCCAAGACTCCCCATGCGATGGTCGTGCGGCCACTCACGGTTCCATCCTCTTCTCCAGCTTCATGCCGCACTCCGGGCAGCGACCCGGGGCCGACGCCTTTACCTCGGGATGCATCGAGCAGGTGTAGACCGCTCCTTCGTGTTCGTGGTCCATGGGATGCTCCGAAGGCATTGCATCGGGGTCTTCCGAGCTGGCCTCGGGCCCTTCGCGTAGGGTCTGGGACGGTGGCGGCATCGGAGCTTCCGCCGCCGCCGGGTTGGCGGGGTGGTCTGCGGGCAAAGGCTGCAACCTGATCGCACCACCGGTACAGCCAAGAAGAATGAGCGAACCCAAGAGCACACACAGCGTTCCTCGTAACATTTGCAACCCTCGTTCAGTTCACAGTCTTGGGTTTGAATGAATGCGACACATAAAAAAGAAACGAAGGCCCCTGCTCGAAGGTGTCGCCTTCCTTGTTAAGCGTTTCCTGAGCGATCGGTTGCCGGACGGCTAGACCCAAAGCTGTTCCACGCTTGGTGATGAAGGTGGCACCGATCCTACCATTCAGCGAGCGCAACCCTGAGTTGATATCCCTAACGCCATCCCAATGGGCGAAGTGCTGGTAGTAGCCCGTCAGCGACGATTGCAGGATCACCCGGCTATTCACACCGTACAGAAGCGTCACGCCCGAGGTGACTTCCATCGGCCCCTGGTACGTCTTGCTGTTTTCGTACAGGGGAAGGCGCCCCACACCGAACGCACCGAGTGTCAAGGATGAGGACAGCGGGGCCGTGTAGTACAGCTCGATGAGCGGATCGAAGGTTCCCGTTCCAAACTGGATGTGCTCGTGCTCGAGGCCGGCGTCACCGGCTTTGAACGGATCCTCCTGGGTGGCCCCGGTGGGCAGGCTTGTTCCAAAGGCTATGTCCAGGCCGTCCCCTTCACGCAGGAGATTCAACTTACGGTGTGCGAACAGCAGCTTGAAGTCGCTTGGACCCGTCAGGGTTTTCCGGTCGTGGTGGATCGCCTTGTTTCTTTCCATCGCCGCTTCTTCTGCGGCTGACGCGGGGTCGACCGGATCAATCGACGCCGCCCGACGCTTGATTTCATACGGCAGTCGAAACCATACATCCCAATTCTGCTTGAACGTGTAGTCGTACTCGAACTCCAGGCGGGTAAAGTCAAGGGAGACCTGGTGCTTGTAAAGAGGAACAGTGATGGGTGCCCCGCCCGGGTCAGTCCCTTGTGTCGAGAGGTGTCCGCCCCCAAAGTCGAAACCGCTTACCGTCTGGAAGACGATGCGAGAGGACCCTTTTTGTTTAGCGGAGACCGGACCGGCCTCCATTACCCCGCTACTCGGAATAGCGGGGTTGCTTCAAGCCGGGCAACTACCCTGGGCATGCGTGAGCGGTGCTTGCAGGGCGTACGCACCGCTCACCATGAGCATCCCCCACAATGCAATCTTTGTCATGATCTGTTTGCCTCTCATGGTGTTTCCTGTTGGCGGAGTCGGGCGTGCGGCCGCACGATTGCCTCGATGTCCTCGATATTGTTTCCATGGACTTGGCCGAGCAGCTTGCCGCGATCGTTGAAGACACGGGTGAACGGAAGCCCCGGCATGCTGAACTCGCGGGTGGCTTGTCGCGCAGCCTTGGAGTCGTAGTCCATCAAATCCACTTTCCGAAGCGTCACGTTTTCGTACTTGAGCACGAGCCGTTCAAGCTTCGGGCTCAGTAGATGACAGGGTCCACACCAGTCCGCGTAGTAGTCAAAAACGGTGATCTTGCCTGGGGTCAGGTGGTCCTTGACCCGGATCTTCTCACCGTGAGACACCGTCTGAATGTCGAGTCCGCTGCGCACTTCCTCGGGAAGCGGATCGGAGTCCAGCATGTCGCCTTCAAATCGAGCCTCGAATCCCAGGTTGGCGAGAGCGTCTCTTATCTGGTCTCTGGTGACCGTACCGTCCGAGCGAACGTGCGCCTGTTTGCTGTCGAAGTCCACAGCGTGCTCGAGCACGCCCGGTACTGCGGCCAGGGCTTCGGTCGCGGAGTCCGCGCACGTCCCGCAGCTCATCCCCAGGACCGAGAATTCCAACAACGCAGACTGATCTGCGGTGTCGGGCGCTACGGCCTGCGCCGAAGCGCCGGCTGCCGACACTACGATCAGGAGACAGATTTCAAATATTTTATTTCGCATGTGATTGTCCTCGTGATAGTTGAGTGCGCCCAGACGAGGCTCTTCCTCGCGTGGGCATGCCCATGGGTCACCGTCTAGCGGTGAGGTCCGCGCACGGGCGGACGCATTCCTAGCAGAGGAAGGAACAGAAGAGAATGAAACGGGCTGGGCCGTCTAGCGGCGGGCCGGGATCGTCGCGCGAATAGGTAGTCACTGCGGAACGATCAAGAACAACGGTAGAGACGTCCGACACGACGTCGAGGGCGACCATCTCATGACCGCCGATCAGCTTCGATTTCGCTCCGGCGACCTTGGGGGTCGCGTCCTCGTAGCGAACGTCGCAGCAGCCGCACTGTGCGGCAGCACCGTTCTCCGCCGGCATGTCACAGCAGCACGAGGCCTGGTCTTGGACGCCAGTGGCCCGGCAATCGTACCGGGCGATCGCCTGGCCCGTCGTCGCCGCGAACAGCAGCGCGCAGAGCGCATAAACCGTAGCTCTCTTCATCTCAGTGATCATAGACTCCGTCCACCCTGTGGGCCACTTCACGGTAAGGCCTGTACCTGGGTACAGAGTCAAGGCCCGATCCGGTAGCCGGTTCATGTCAACTCGTGGCGATATACTGCCGCGCCTGACTAGCCCAAGCCGGAGTCCCAACGTGATCCTGCAGAGCTTCCCACCGATGGGTGTTTACGAGACGCTGTTCAAGTTCGCGGACGCGACCTCGAAGTACATGGGAGAGCCGGGCACGCATCCGTGGGCCCAGGGCTTCCCGTTGACGACGCAACTCCCCGGCGGCCCGCCGATACCCGACACGATCAAGCTCACGCCGGCCGATCTGAAGTACCCCACGGCCACCGGCAACCTCGAGCTACGCCAGGCACTGGCCGCCTACTTCAACACGTTCTACGACGCGGGCATCGACGAGGACCACATCGCCGTGTTTGCCGGCGGGCGGCCGGCCATCCTGGCGACATTGGCGTTCCTTCAACCGGGTACCACGATCGTGGTCGAGGAAACGGAATACACGCCGTACTACGACATGCTCGAGCGCCTGGGCCGCAGCTATTCGCTGATCCCCAGCAACGAGTCCAACCGCTTCCGCCCCACGCTGGACGACCACGAAGTCGCCCTCGCCGTGGGCACGAAGTACGTGCTGCTGCTCAAGAGCAACCCGTGCAACCCCACCGGTGTGGTGACGCAGGGCGACGATCTGAAGCTACTCGTCGAGATGGTTAGCCGTCCCGGACGCGGCGCGCTGTTCGACGAGGCGTACGAGTTTTACTGCGACCCACAGCCCGAAAGCGCATTGCGCCACATCGACGACATTGACGCCACCGACATCTTCGTCATCGGCGCGGCGACCAAGGGCCTCCAGGTGCCGGGTGTTCGCGTCGGTTGGGTCATCGCGGCAAAAAAACACATCGAGA
>SMVB01066161.1_pt1 | contig 24812 bp, 23 predicted proteins | sample 2456461 | NCBI WGS metagenome assembly SMVB01 (sample SAMN11095934, study PRJNA526329) | marine sediment metagenome | biome: Marine sediment; feature: Surficial sediment; material: Deep marine sediment; isolation source: Hadal surficial sediment | place: Pacific Ocean | collected 2014-05 | depth...
GCGGGCGGAGGAAACCGGGTTCCGGGTCATCGACGCCTTTTCGCGCATCGTCCGCCTGGGCGAAGGCATCGGCGTCGAGGGAGGCCAACCGGCGCTATCGGACGCGGCGATCGAACGCACCATCAAGGCGCTTGGCGTGTGTGCCGGCAAGATGCGCCGGCGCCGGGTCAATCGGGCGCGCTGCGTGGCCACCGAGGCGTGCCGCCGCGCCGTCAATGCGAGCGCCTTCACCGACCGCGTCCGGGCGCGCACCGGTCTCGCCATCGAAATCATTTCCTGCGACGAGGAGGCGGGCCTGGCGGTCGGAGGATGCGCGCCCCTGCTTGACCCGACCGCGCGCCGCGCGTTGATCTTCGATATCGGCGGCGGCAGCACCGAACTGACTTGGGTCGACCTTTGCGGCGGCGCGGTACGGGTATTGGACAGCGAATCGCTGCCCTGTGGCGTCGTGACTCTGGCCGAAAGGTTCGGCGGCGACCGTTATGACGCCGCCACCTATGACGCCATGCGCGACCACGTCGTCGGTCTTATCGGACGGTTCGACCGGGCGAACGGGCTGGGCCGGGAGATCGCCGCCGGCGGCGTGCAGATGCTCGGCACGTCGGGCACGGTAACCACGGTGGCGGGCGTGCACATGGACCTCAAACGCTACGACCGCGACCGCGTGGACGGCTGTTGGCTCGATTTCGAAACCGTGGCCGCCGTGTCGCGCCGGCTGCGCGGCCTCGACTTCGCGGCGCGCGCCGCCGATCCCTGCATTGGCCGCGAACGGGCCGACCTTGTGGTGTGCGGCTGCGCGGTGCTGGAAGCCATCTGCCAAGTTTGGCCGGTGGGCCGCCTGCGGGTCGCCGACCGGGGCGTGCGCGAAGGCATTCTCTACGAGTTGATCGCCGCCGAACGGACGGCGGACTGAACCGCGTGGCGGTTGGCAAGGGTCGCGGCGACGGATCGCGCGGCCCGAAGCAACGGGTGCGCACGGCCAAGCGGCGCGCGCCGTCCTCGACCCGTTGGCTGCAGCGCCAGCTCAACGATCCCTACGTCATTCGTGCCCAAAGGGAAGGTTTTCGCGGCCGCGCGGCGTACAAGCTGATCGAACTCGACGATCGATGCCATTTCCTGAAGTCAGGCAAGCGCGTGGTCGATCTGGGCGCGGCGCCTGGCGGATGGACTCAGGTGGCGGTCCTCAGGGTGGGCGCGGGACGCGATGGCGATCGCGTGGTGGCGGTCGACCTCCGGGACATGGATCCCGTGCCGGGCGCGGCGGTTCTGCGGGGCGACCTCAACGACGAGGAGACGGTTGGGCGGCTCCGCGTGGCCCTCGACGGTCCCGCCGACGTGGTGTTGTCGGACATGGCGGCGCCGGCCACGGGTCACGCCGCCACCGATCATTTGCGCGTCGTCGCGCTGGCCGAGGTGGCGCTGGACTTCGCGCTGGCGGTGTTGGCGCCGGGCGGATGCTTCGTGGCCAAGGTGTTCAAGGGCGGCGCGGAGCGAGACCTGCTGACGCGCCTGCGCCAGCGTTTCGCCACCGTCAGGCACGTCAAGCCACCGGCCAGCCGCAAGGAATCGGCCGAGACCTATGTGGTTGCGACCGGTTTTCGCGCGAAAGACGAAGGCGCGCCGGCAACGCCATAAAATCCGCCTTGGCGGCGCGGGTCTTCTTTGTATAGTGGCGCGAACCCGTGGCAAGGATCGAGCATGGATTTTCCGGAAGCGCTGACATTCGACGACGTTTTGATCAAGCCCGCCGCGTCGGATGTGCTGCCGGCCGCCGCCCAGACCCAAACCAGACTGACCCGCGAAATCCGCCTTGGCATCCCGCTGATATCGGCGGCCATGGACACCGTGACCGAAGCGCGCCTTGCGATCGCCATGGCGCAAGCCGGCGGTCTGGGCGTGATTCACAAGAATCTCGATATCGAAGAACAGGCCGAAGAGGTGCGAAAGGTCAAGAAGTTCGAATCGGGCATGGTGATCAATCCAATTACGGTGACGCCCGATATGACGCTCGCCGAACTGCGGGCGCTCAAGAGCCGCTACAAGATTTCGGGCTTTCCGGTGGTCGAGGGCGACACCAAGCGCCTGGTCGGAATCGTCACCAACCGCGACGTGCGATTCGCCACCGACCCGAGGACGCCGGTGTCCGAACTGATGACCCACAAAGAGCTGGTCACGGCGCCCGAGGGCATCGACGAGGCCGAGGCCAAGCGCTTGCTGCATCAGCATAGGATCGAGAAATTGTTGGTGGTCGATGACGATTTCCGCTGCATCGGCCTGATCACGGTGACCGATATCGAGAAGGCGCAGGCCTACCCGGACGCGGCCAAGGACGACAAGGGCCGGTTGCGCGCGGCCGCCGCGACGGGGGTCGGCGACGATGGGGTGGCGCGCGCCGAGGCGCTGGTCGACGCCGAGGCGGACGTCATCGTGGTGGATACCGCCCACGGCCATTCCAAGGGCGTGATCGAGACCGTCGGCCGGGTCAAGAAATTGTCGAACTACACGCAAATCATCGGCGGCAATATCGCCACCGCGGAGGGCGCGCGGGCGCTCATCGACGCCGGGGTCGACGCGGTCAAGGTGGGTATCGGGCCGGGCTCGATCTGCACGACGCGGATCGTCGCCGGTGTCGGCGTGCCCCAGCTTTCCGCCCTCATCGATGTTGTCGAGGAATGCCGCAAGGCGGACGTGCCAGTGATCGCCGATGGCGGCATTCGCTATTCGGGCGACCTGGCCAAGGCGGTCGCCGCCGGCGCCGACTGCGCCATGATCGGCTCGCTTCTGGCGGGCACCGAGGAAAGCCCGGGAGAAACCTACCTGTATCAGGGCCGAAGCTACAAATCTTATCGCGGCATGGGCTCGCTTGGCGCCATGGCGCGCGGTTCGGCCGACCGTTATTTCCAGCAGGAGGTCTCCGACTCGCTCAAGCTGGTGCCCGAGGGGGTCGAGGGGCGGGTGCCTTTCAAGGGTCCGGTGGCCAACGTGCTGCACCAGTTGGTCGGCGGTTTGCGGGCGGCGATGGGTTATTCGGGCAACGCCACCATCGTGGCCATGCAACGCAACTGCGCGTTCGTCCGCGTGACCACCGCCGGCATGCGCGAGAGCCATGTCCACGACCTGGCGATCACCCGCGAGGCCCCGAACTATCAGCCGGGCCGGTAGGGCGGATTCGACCTAAAATCGACGCGGCGGGCGCTCAGTCCAGTCCGACCTTGCCGATGTCGAGGAATTTCTGGCGCCTGCGGGCACGGAGCTCGCCGCCGGGGATTGGCGTGAGTTCGCGTAACGACGCTTCCAGGGCGTCGCCGAGCGCAACCAGGACAACCGCCGGGTCCCGGTGCGCGCCGCCCACCGGCTCGTCGACGATGACATCGACCACGCCCAGCGCCTTGAGGTTCTGGGCGGTCATTTTCAGGGCTTCCGCCGCCTCTTTGGCGTTTTCCGAGTTGCGCCACAGGATCGAGGCGCAGCCTTCGGGCGAGATCACCGAATAGATCGCGTTTTCCAGCATGATCACGTGGTTGGCCGAGGCCAGCGCGATCGCCCCGCCGGATCCGCCCTCGCCGATGATCGCGCTGATCAGCGGCACGCGAATGTCGAGACATTTCGCCGTCGCCCGCGCGATCGCGTCGGCCTGACCGCGTTCCTCCGCGCCGACGCCGGGATAGGCGCCCGGCGTGTCGACGAGGGTGATCACCGGCAGTCCGAAATGCTCCGCCAGCGTCATGAGACGCACCGCCTTGCGGTAGCCCTCGGGCCGCGCCATGCCGAAATTATGTTTCACGCGGCCTTCGGTGTCGGCGCCTTTCTCATGGCCGATGACCACCACCGAATATCCGCGCAACCGTCCCAGGCCGCCGACGATGGCGGTATCCTCGCCGTAGTTGCGGTCGCCCGCCAGCGGCGTGAAGTCCTCGACAAGCGCCTCGACGTAATCGGTGAAATGAGGCCGGTCGGGGTGCCGCGCCACCTGGGTCTTCTGCCACGGCGACAGCTTGCTGTAAGTCTGGCGTAGCAGACGCTCCGCCTTGCCTTGCAGGCGCGCGATCTCGTCGACGATGTTGATCGGGCCGGAGTCGCTAAGGTGCCGCAACTCCTTGATTTTGCCTTCGAGCTCCGCGATCGGCTTCTCGAAGTCGAGAAACGTATACATCATTTCAGCCTATCACTTCCCGCGCCCCCGCGCACCGATTAAGGCGTTGTAAACGCGAATTGTTTTTGGTCGGCGTTGCGTCACCCGCCGGCGATTTCCCGGGCCTTGCTTACCAGGTTTTCCGCCTGTTTGATGGAGGCGATGTCGATCAAGCGGCCGTCCAGCGCGACCGCGCCCTTGCCCTCTTTCATGGCCTGGTCCATGGCGTCGAGAACGCGGCGCGCGTGCGCGACCTCTTCGTCGGACGGGCTGTAGACGTCGTTGGCCAGCGCGATCTGGTTTGGATGGATCGCCCATTTGCCCTCGCAGCCCAACGTGGCGGCGCGCCGTGCTTGCGCCATATAGCCTTCGGCGTCGGTGAAATCGCCAAACGGGCCGTCGATCGGGCGCAGGCCGTTAGCGCGCGCCGCGACCACCATGCGCGAGGTCGCGTAGTGCCACATGTCGCCCCAGTGATAGGCGCGCTCTTCGCCGTCTTGCTTGTCGGTCAAGACACCGTAGTCCTTGTTCGGTCCCCCGATATTGGTGGTCCTTGCCTTGGTCGAGGCGGCATAGTCGGCGACGCCGAAATGGAGCGATTCGTTGCGCGGGCTGGCCGCCGCGATGGCGTCGACATTGGCCATGCCGAGCGCGGTCTCGATGATCATTTCGAAGCCGATCCGCTTTTTGCGCCCCATCGCGGTCTCGATCTGCGTCACCAGCATGTCAACGGCGTAAATGTCCGCCGCCGTGCCGGCCTTGGGGATCATGATCAGGTCCAGCCGCTCGCCGGTCTGTTCCAGGACATCGACCACGTCACGGTACATATAATGCGTATCTAGACCGTTAATGCGCACCGACAGGGTCTTGTCGCCGAAATCGACGTCGTTGATCGCTTCGATGACGTTGCGGCGCGCCTGTTCCTTGTCGTCGGGCGCGACCGCGTCCTCAAGGTCGAGGAAGATCACGTCGACCGCCGCGCGCGCGGCCTTTTCGAACAGTTCGACGCGGCTTCCAGGCACCGCGAGTTCGCTGCGGTTAAGGCGCGCGGTCGCCTGTTCGACGGTTTGGAAACTCATGTGGTTCTCCGTGATGGCGTGGCGCGATTACGGCCCTCGGCCGGTAAATGCCCCGGCGCGGTGGCCAAAGTCAATCGGCGAGGGGATGATGGTCGCGCACCAGGGCCGAAAGGCGCTCGGCCAGGACATGGGTGTAGATTTGCGTGGTGCTGATATCGGCGTGGCCCAGCATGGTCTGGACGCTGCGCAGGTCGGCGCCGTTGGCGAGAAGGTGCGACGCGAAGGCGTGGCGCAGAACATGGGGCGAAACCTTGCGTGGGTTCAGGCCCGCCTCGACGGCCAGTTCCTTGAGCAATTGCGCGAAGCGATGCCGTGTCAGGTGCCCGGCGACGCCGCGCGAGGGGAACAACCACGGCGAGTCCGCGCCGCCGGCCAGGAAACGTGGGCGCAGTTCCAGATAGGCGGCCAGGGCTTCCGTCGCGGGCTCGCCGAGCGGCACCATGCGCTCGCGCCCGCCCTTGCCACGCACGATCAAGACATGCTGGTCGCCGCGCACCGCCGACAAAGGCAGCCCGACCAGTTCGGATACGCGCAGGCCGCTGGCGTAGAGCATCTCGGTCAATGCCGTCAAGCGCGCGCCCTCGGGGCCATCGCGGCGCCGGGCCGCGCCCAGTAGCGCGTCGACTTCGCGCTCGCTGAGAATTTTCGGCAGTGGCCGGACGCGGCGCGGCGCGTCGATCACCGTGCTGGGGTCGTCGTCGCGAAGCTGCTCGGACAACAGGAACCCGAAAAACTGGCGCAACGCGGATAGCCGCCGCGCCGCCGTGCTCGGCGACTGCCCGCTCTCGGCGAGATGGCCCAGGTAGCCGCGGATATCGGCGCTTTCGGCTGACTCCAGGGGCCGGCCGCGGCGCGCTATATACGCGGCGAAGCCGGTCAGGTCGCGGCGGTAGGCATCGACCGTGTTCGCCGCCGCGCCGCGTTCGGCGACCATCATTTCAAGAAAGGGTTCCAGGTGACGCGACTCCGCGTCCGCCATCACGAGCCGCTTTCCAGCGCCGCCTCCAACGCCAGGGTTCTGGCGTCTCGTTCCAGGCCGACCGCGCGCAGGGTTCGGATCGCGGAGGCCACCGCTAAGGGACTGGCGTCGGCCGGGCCGGTTTCGCCCAGGGTCAACAGGGCGAACAGCACGGTCTCGCCGGTCCGGCCCGCCCGCGCCGCGGCGCGCAAGCTGTAGCGAATGCCGATCGCCGGCACCTCGGTGGCGGAGGTCAACGGCCCGTCGAGAAGCAGTGCCCAGCCGTCGTCGCCAACGTCGAGCCCAAGCGAATCGAGCAGCAGGAAAAGCCGCCCCGCCCACGCCGCGCGTTGTTCGACCGGCGTTTCGTCGCCAAGCGCGCCCCACCATTTCTGGGCCATGCCCGGGTGCCAGCGGCCCGCCACGTCGGGATCGGCGATCGCGGCCACGGGCATGACCAGCGCCAGGGCCTGATCGGCCTCGGTGTCAAGTTCCGCGGCCTCGGCCAACACGTCCAGCCACGCCCGCGCCGCCTCGTAATGATTCGCGGCCAGCAAGGCGCGCACCGCGTCGTCGGCGAACCAGGACAGCGCCGGCGTCGGCGTCAAGGACAGAACGGCGACGGCGTTGGCGCGCGCCGTCGGCCCCACGCCGGCGCCGTCTCGCGCGGCGCGCAATGTTTCGACAAGGACGCGGGCGCGCTGTTCGACGGTCTGTTGTTCGCGCGCCGCCTGGTGCAGCAGAGCGCGGCCCAACGGGCCGCCGTTGCGTTGCGCGACCGCCACCGCGTCACGCAGTTCCTCATCCAGAAAGCTGACTTGCGAATAAAGCCGACTCAACGCTTGTGGCGTGAGCGCACCCGCGGCGGCCGCGCGCTCCGCCGCGGCCAGCCGAGTATCGAGGGGCACGTCCGAGGTCTCCGCGATGGCGCGCCAGATGCCGGGGTCGGCGGCGTCGAGCCATGCGTCCGGGATCGCCATGTCGGTGAGCAGCAGCAGGCGCAGATTGATCGGATCGGCGGTGACGACCAGGTCTTCGGGCGCCGCCTCGCCAAGTAGCATCGATGCCAATCCCAGAAAGCCCATATCGAGCTCGACGCCCTGATCGCGAAGCAGTGATAGGCTGAGCGCCGCGCCCCCGGTCTGACCCTCGGCCAACTGACAGAAGATCAAGGCGCGCTGCCAAAACGGCTTGTCGCTTTCCCGCACTTCGCCGCGCACCACTTCGCAGGCGCGCGCGATGTCGCCTCTCAGCAACAGCATATCGACCTGGCGTTCGCGCATGTCCGGCGTGATCGCGGCTTCCGGGATGGCCCCCAGCAGATCCGCGAAGCCGGCGAACGCGCCGAGGCGGACCAGCGTCGCCAGCCTGAGTGACAAAAGGCCGCCGGCTTCCCCGGCGCCGGTCGGCGGCGCGGCGGTGGTCAGCATGAGTCGCCGCGTCAAGTCATGCATTACGGCGGAACGGCCCGCGGTCGGCAAGCGCGGGATCATACGCATTATTTTGGCGCGGTCCGAGCCCGACCATGTGTCGGGGCCGAAACCGCCTTGGTCCGGACCGAGTACGCCGATCGCTTCCGGATCGACCTCTTCCAAGGTGCCGATCGAAATGTCCCGAGGGCCCGTTCTGTCGTCGGCCGCCGCCGGGGCAATCTCCGGCGCGGCTGGCGCGCTCGGCGCCAGGTCGAACAGATCGTCCGGCGGCACCAGGGGCGCGGGCGCTTCCTGCGCGTGCCCGGACGTCGCCGCCAGCAGCGCCGCCGACACGATCAGCGCGCGCGCCAGGTTAGCGGGGGAACCGCTCATTGGGGATGACCTTCTCAATTTCCCCCGACGGTGGCGGGATGTCCCACGTCATCAGGAACACGCCGCCGCCGACGAGTCCCAGCAGGAAAGCGATGCCGAGAAAACGGTATACGAATCGCATGGCGACCTTTTCGTTTTACCCGACCGCCAGCCGGTGATGTCGCGACAAGGTTCTATCGGTGTGATAAGTTCGTTCAAGAGTTTGGAATCGTTAGTCTATCGGCTTGTCGCCACCGATTCAACGCGTTGCCGGCCAGCCGCGCCAATATTCGCTCCGGGTCCCAAGATGAGCAAACTGAAAACGCTGATCAACGACAAGGTCATCGTCCTTGTGGGTTTGATGGGATCCGGTAAGAGCAGTGTCGGGCGGCGCTTGGCGGCGCGCCTCGGTTTGGAATTTACCGACGCGGATAATGAAATCGAAGCCGCCGCCGGCTGTTCGATTCCGGACATCTTCGCGAGCCACGGCGAGGCCGCGTTTCGCGAAGGCGAACGCCGGGTCATCGCGCGGCTGCTGGACAACCCGGGTCTGGTTCTGGCCGCCGGCGGGGGCGCGTACATGGACGAGTCCACGCGCGTCCGGATCGGCGAAAAAGCCATCTCCGTGTGGCTCAGGGCCGATCTGGAGGTGTTGCTGGAACGGGTTTCGCGGCGCGACAACCGGCCGCTGTTGAAGCGTGGCGATCTGCGCGAGATTTTGAGCGAGCTGATCGAGGAGCGCTACCCGGTCTACGCCGAGGCCGACATCGTTGTCGATAGCCTGAATGGGCCGCATGAGGCCGTGGTGGAGCAAATCGTCCGACGTTTGGCGGCTTACCTGAAGGCGAACGCCGCCGCCGCGCCGCGCTCGGAAGGAAACCCATGCCCGGGTACGACAAACTGACGGTCGCGCTTGGCGCGCGAAGCTACGATATCGTCATCGGCGAAGGCGTGCTGGCCGGCGCCGGGGGGCATATCGCGGCGGTGGCGCCGAACCGTCCCGTGGTCGTGGTGACGGACGAGAACGTGGCGGCGCTGCATCTGGCGACGGTGCGGACCTCGCTGGCCGAGGCCGGCGTGGCGGCGCGCGAGATCGTCATTCCGCCGGGCGAACATACCAAGGCCTTCGAGCACCTGGAGTGGCTGATCGACCGGCTGCTGGAACCCGGCATTTCGCGCGACACGCTGATTGTCGCGCTCGGCGGCGGCGTTGTCGGCGACCTGGCGGGGTTCGCCGCCAGCATCGTGTTGCGCGGCCTCGACTTCGCGCAGCTACCGACCACGTTGCTGGCCCAGGTGGACAGTTCGGTCGGCGGCAAGACCGGCATCAACACGCGCGTCGGCAAGAACCTGGTCGGATCTTTCCACCAGCCGGTGCTGGTGCTGGCCGATACCGACGTGCTCGACACGCTGCCGCGGCGCGAGCTGTTGGCCGGTTACGCCGAGGTCGTCAAGTACGGTCTCATCGACGACGCCGAATTTTTTGCCTGGCTGGAATCCGACGGCGCGGCGGCGATCGCCGGCGACGCCGCCGCGCGCCGCCATGTCGTCGCCACGTGCTGCGGCGCCAAGGCGCGCGTGGTCGCCGAGGACGAACGCGAAACCGGCCGCCGCGTCCTGTTGAACCTGGGGCACACCTTCGCCCACGCGCTGGAGGCGGAAGCAGGATTTGGCAACGAATTGTTGCATGGCGAAGCCGTGGCCATCGGCATCGTCATGGCCTTCGAACTTTCGGTGCGCATGAACCTGTGCGCGCCCAGGGACCTGGCCCGGGTGCAACGCCATTTCGAATCGGTGGGGCTCGCCATCGCCCCGCCGTTGTCGGGCGGGCGCGACTGGGACGCCCATGCGCTGCTCGCGCACATGGCCCATGACAAGAAGGCGCGCGCCGGGCGGCCGACATTCGTCCTGGCGCGCGGCATCGGACAGGCCTTCCTCCAACGCGAGGTCGATACGGACGAAATTCTCAACGTCCTGGAGCAAGCGGTCGCCGCCTGATCCCGACCCCGGCCGGCGCGTCGGATATCTTTACGTGGTGAGTTGCCGCAATTGGCGGCGGCGGAAGCCGAGATAAAGCCAAAGCATCTGGCCCAGCACGCGCCCCAAGAGGCCTCGCGGACGCAGTCCCGCCGCCTTCATCACCATGGCCAGGCCACGGCGGAGATGGTCGATGCGAAAAACCTGACAGGCGCGGGCCTCGTAGGCCCGACCGCACTGGCGGCGATCGTAAGCCTCGGCGCCATGGTTGGCGCTGTAATAGGCGTAGGCCAGTTCGTCGTCGTCCTTTTCCAACAGTCGCCGCAGCACGACCCAGCTTCGCCGCCACGAACCCATGGGCTCGCGTTCCAGGTATTTCCGCAACGTCACGTAAAATAACTTGTAGTGGCGAAATTCATCGGCCGCGATCAGCCGCGCGATCTCCTTCAGCACCGGCTCGTCGGTGGCGTCGTGGATCGCCGAATAGAACGACGACGTGCCCGCCTCGACGACGCAGCGGGCGACCATCTCGCCGCCGCGCGACCCGCGCACCGAATCGCTGAGGTCCAACGGCAGGCGATAGCCTTCCGCGAAGCGGCGGAAGCTGGCCTGGAAATCGAATTCGGGGTCGGCCATCTCGGCCCAACGGCCCAGGGCCAGGCCATGCTGGATTTCCTCGCGCGACCACGCCTCGGCGGCGGCCTGAAATTCCGGGTCGTCGTGGAACACGTTATTCAGATAGGTCTTGTAGTCGGTGGCGTTATGTTCGACCAACGCGGCGGCCTTGACCGCTTTCAGCAGTACCGGGTCGACCTTGGCCGGATCGAAAGCCCGCCACGGTATGTCCTCAAGAGTCCAGCCTCTCATGGCCTGTCCGTCACCCCCAAACCTCCCATCGTCGCCACGAAACCTTAGTTCAACTTCTTCGTGACGGCAATTCCCACGTGCGTTCCTGGTGTGGCGCCGCTGGCTTTTGGCGCGGGCCGTCGTACAATCACGGCTTGTTCGGCCCGCGGGAAGGGAATTCGGATGGTTGCGCGCTGCGCGACGGTGGCGTTCCAGGGTATCGAGGTGGTCGAGGTCGACGTCCAGGTGCAGATGTCGAGCGGGTTGCCCGCCTTTACCGTGGTCGGATTGCCCGACAAGGCGGTCGCTGAATCGCGCGAACGGGTGCGCGCCGCGTTGGGCGCCCTCGGCCTCGCGCTGCCGCCCCGGCGAATCACCGTCAATCTGGCGCCCGCGGACTTGTTAAAGGAAGGCAGCCATTTCGACCTGCCCATCGGTTGCGCGCTGCTGGTCGCCATGGGGGTGTTGCCGGGCGACGAAATCGCGGGCTACACGGCGCTGGGCGAACTGGCGCTTGACGGCGCGTTGTCGCCCGTGCCCGGTGTGCTGCCGGCCGCGATCGGGGCCAACGCCGCGGGGCGCGGTCTGATCTGCCCGGAAGCGCAGGGCGGCGAGGCGGCCTGGGCCGGCGGCATCGAGGTGCTGGCGCCGGCTTCGCTGCTTGCGTTGGTCAACCACTTCAAGGGCTCGCAGGTGCTCACGCAACCGGAGCCGAAAATGATCGAGAGCGCGCCGGCCCATGGCGACCTGCGGCGACATCAAGGGTCAGGAGACCGCCAAGCGCGCCCTCGAGGTAACGGCGGCGGGCGGCCACAATCTGCTGATGATCGGGCCGCCCGGCGCCGGCAAGTCGATGCTGGCGGCGCGTCTGCCCGAGCTTTTGCCGGCGCTCGACGCCTCGGAAGCCCTCGAAGTGAGCATGATCGCCTCCGTTGCCGGCATCCTGCCCGAAGGCGGCCTGACGCGGCGCCGCCCGTTTCGCGACCCGCACCACACCGCTTCCAACGCGGCCATGATCGGCGGCGGCACGCGGGCCAAGCCGGGCGAGGTATCGCTGGCGCATCTTGGCGTGCTGTTTCTCGACGAACTGCCGGAATTTCCGCGCCAGGTACTCGAATCGCTGCGCCAGCCCATGGAGACGGGCCGTGTCACCGTGGCCCGCGCCAATGCCCACGTCACCTACCCGGCGCGTATTCAGGTGGTGGCCGCGATGAACCCCTGCCGGTGCGGCTATCTCGGCGATCCCGAACAGGCCTGCAACCGCGTGCCGCGTTGCGCCATCGATTACCAGGCGCGCATTTCGGGGCCGCTGTTCGACCGCATCGATTTGCATGTGGACGTGCCGCCCTTGTCGGCCGGCGACCTGACGCTTCCGCCGCCGGCCGAGGGCTCCGCCGAGATCGGCGCCCGGGTCGCCGCCGCGCGCGCGATCCAGGCCGAACGTTACGCCGGCGTGTCCGACGGGACCCCGATTCGCACCAACGCCGAGGCCGACGGCGAGCTGCTGCTCCGGGTCGCGGGCCCCGACGACAGTGGCCGCGCGCTGTTGGGCCAGGCCGTCGACCGGCTCAAACTGTCGGCGCGCGGCTATCACCGCGTGCTCCGCGTCGCCCGCACCTTGGTGGACCTGGAAGGCGGCGACGGGGTGCGCCGCCACCACATCGCCGAAGCGCTCAGCTACCGCCGCATTCACCCCAGGGCGACGGCGTGAGGGCCGCCGATCAGTTCTTGGATTTGCCCTTGGCCGGTTTTTGGGGCGTTTTATCGACGCCGGTCATGTTGGTGCCGGCGAGGTTGGCGTCGGTCAGGTCGACGCCGGCGGCGCGCGCTCCGGTCAGGTTGGCGTGGCTCATGTTGGCCTCGACCAGGCTTGTTTCCGCCAGGTTGGCGCCGATTAACTCGGCGCCGGTCAGATTGGCGCCCCGCAAATTGGCGTTCGATAGATCGGCGCCGATCAATTTGGCGCCGTCGAAATTGGCCGACGCGAAGGACGCGCCGGTCAAGTCGGCGTAGCACAGGTTGGCGCCGCGCAGATTGGCCCGGTCCGCCGTGGCCTTGCGCAGATCGCAGTCCTGCAGATCGGCCGGCTTTTTCATCGCCTTTTCGCCGTCGTGCTTCGTGACCAGTTCGATCGGCGTCAGGTCGGCGCCCGACAGGTTGGCGCCGGACAGGGTGGCATGGGCCAGCTTGGCGCCAGCGAGATGGGCGTTCTTCAGGTTCGCGCCGGTCAGATTGGCGCCCTTCAGATCGGCCAGAATCAGATAAGCGTTGTTGAGGTCCGTCTCCACCATCTTGGTGTCGGACAGGTCGGCGCCGCTCAGGTTGACGCCGGCCAGTTTGAGCTTGCTGAGGTCGCGCCCCGCGAAGATCGCGCGCGCGCCACCTTCCTTGCCGATCCAAAGGGCGTGCGCGGCGATGATCGCGTCCACTTCATCCCGCGGCATGGGTTGCGCCTGCGTCAGGTTGGCGCCGCTGAGGTCGGCGCCTTCCAGGTCGGTTCCCGTGAGGTTGGCGTCGCGCAGGTTGGCGTCGGTCAGCTTGACATCGCGCATGCTGGCGCCGGACAAGTCGGCGTCGATCAGTTTCGCGCCGACCAGCTCGCACCGGGCCAGATTGGCGCCACTCAGATTGGCCCGCGTGAGATCGCAGCCCGACAGGTCGGCGCCGGTGATATCGGCCTGGGTCAGCTTAGCGTCCACCAGGGTGGCGTTGCGCAAGTTGGAACGGCTGAGGTCCGCGCCGACCACCGAAATGGCATCGGTCAGATCGGCGCCGGCCAACAGGCCCTCGCGTATGTTGGTGCCGCTCAGGTCCGCCCGGGTCAGGTTCGCGCCAGCCAGCACCACCCCCTTGAGATCGGCGTTGGCCAGCGTCGCGTGACGCAGGGTCGCGTTTTTGAGATTGGTGCCGACCATCACGGCGTAGGATAGGTTGGCGCCGGTCAGGTCCGCTCCCTCCAGATTGGCGCCACTCAGGTCCGCGTTGCGCAGGTCGGTGCCGGACAGATCGACGTCGCCCAGATCGGCGCCGGACAAGTCGGCGCGGACTCCGCCGCGCCGGTTATTCAGCCATTTCTCGTGTGCGTCGAGGACATCGGGCAGGCGCGCCCGGTCTTTGGGCGGCGCCTTCTTGGTCGCTTCGGTTCCCGTGATCGCGTGGTCTTTCATGTGCCGCCGGGCCCGTTTCTCGGACCCGCGCCGCGCATCATCGAATCGACATAGCGGCCCTGGAACAATGTGATTCCCATGGAACGGCCGCAGTCGATGGCGCGCGCGCTGGCACACCGGTACAGGATCAATCGGGCCGGGCCGATATCCCCGATCACGTCGGCGAGCTCGCGGGTGCGGTCGGAGCGAACGTCGTGTTCGAAATCCGGCCCCCAATGCAGCTTCAGGAAGTCGAATCCCAATCGCTTGCGCCCGATCAGCGGCAGGGTCAAATGGTTAAGCCCGTCAAGGCACAGACGATAGCCGCGCTCCTGCAACATGTCGCGGGCGAACATCAACGCCCCGAGATTCGAGAAAGCGTCGATTTCCTGCAGCTCGAACACCACGCGTTTCTTGGCGGTCGCGGAAAGGTTGGTGTCGAACGAGAGAAATTGCTCCGACAACAAGCCGGCCACGGAGGCGTCGATACTGACCGGGTCGGCGGTGTCGCTTATGCCGTCCTTGGTCAACCAGGCCATGAGGCGCTCAAGCACCGCGTCGCGCAGCGCATATCGGTACCAACGATTGCTGTCGAGGTCGATTCCGTCGGACAGGAGACGGCCGACATCACCCAACTCGGCAATGACTTCCCACATCACCGGCTGCGGCAGGTTTCCGGGCATGATCACGCAGATCGGTTGGCGGCGCAGCAGCGCGCTGATATCGACGCTGTTGATGCCGTTGAGCAATCGTGGCAGCAGGTCCGCGGTGAGTGGCCGCGCGTCTCCGTTGCTCTTGGGTCGGTTTTGTGCTTCCGCCACTTCCCTGCGCGCCGTTTCATACAAGCGCTCGGTGGCCAGCAGAAACGAACGGTACTCGCGATCCAAGGCATAGCGTGATTCGAAAAGGCCAGCTTCCCCGGCGCTATCGCCTTCGGTCAAGGGGTCTTCGGCGAACAGATAACGCAAGCGCGCCAAAACGTTATCGATGTCGTCGGATTTGGCGTCTCTGAGCACCATGATGGTGTCGCCGTTGCCGAGTGGGAATATCCGGCCCTGGTACTTGTCTCCGAGCGGTTTTAGGAAAGTGTTGACGACTCGCAGTTGGTATGGCTGACGGTTCTCGGCCCGCAGCTTGGACAGGTGCAAGTGCACCGCGACGCGCCCGTCGTTGGCGGTTTCAAGTCGTCGCGCAAATTCGACCAGGTAGTGCTCCTGGCTCAGTGAACGGTTGTCTTGCTGCATTTAGCTTGGTTACCCGCGCCTCGGCAAAATCTTGCATCGCCATCCTACATGCAGCGTCGTTACCAAACTCTTTATCCCGCGGCCGGCTTGCCCTGCCTCGACCGCGCCCGTAAACTTCGCCGAAATTGGCCGGAAGGACGGGCATCATGGCCGCGCGGAAGGCCGCGACAGACATCGCTAAAATGAGCTTCGAGCAGGCCCTGGTCGAACTCGAAGAGATCGTCGAGCGTCTGGAAAGCGGCGAAATCGAACTTGAGGGCGCGATCGACGCTTACGCGCGCGGCGCCGCTCTCAAGAGCCATTGCGATGAGAAATTGCGCCAGGCCCAGGAGCGCGTCAGCAAGATCAAGCTTGGCGCCGACGGTACTCTCAGCGCCACGCCCGAGGACGCCGACGGCGAGCCACCCTTTTGAGCGACCTGGCCGAGGCATTGCGGGACACCGCCCAGGCGGTGGAAGCCCGCCTGAGTACGCTGATTCCCGAGACCGACGGCGCGGCGGCGCCACTGTACAAGGCGATGCGATATTCGGCCTTGGGCGGCGGCAAGCGGCTGAGACCCTTTCTGGCGTTGCAAAGCGCGCGGCTGTTCGATGCCGGGGAAACCGGGGCCTTGCGCGCGGCCGCCGCGGTCGAACTGGTACACTGCTATTCCCTGGTGCATGACGACTTGCCGTCTATGGACGACGACGACTTGCGCCGCGGTCGGCCGACCACGCATATCGCGTTCGACGAGGCGACGGCCATTCTGGCCGGGGACGGTTTGTTGACCCTTGCCTTCGAGGTCCTGGCGGACCCGAAGACGCACCCGGACGGCGACGTGCGCGCCGCCTTGGTGGCGGCGTTGGCGAGGGCGGCGGGCATGGCCGGCATGGTGGGTGGACAGATGATCGATCTGGCCGCCGAGCACCGGACGCTGGATCTGGAGCGGATAATCGAGCTGCAACGTCTCAAGACCGGCGCGTTGATCGGCTGCTCATGCGCGGTGGGCGCGATCCTGGGTGGCGCCGACGCGACCGCCGGGGCGGCGCTCGACGACTATGCCCGCGACCTCGGCCTTGCGTTCCAGATCGCCGACGACCTGCTGGACGTCGAGGGCGACGAGAGCCAACTCGGCAAGGGCGTCGGCAAGGACGCGGCGGCCGGCAAGGCAACTTTCGTGTCCCTGCTCGGGGTTGATGGCGCCCGCGCCCGCGCGGCGGGCTTGGTCGCGGACGCCGCGGCGCGGCTCGACATGTTCGACTCTCGCGCCGATCTGCTGCGCGCGGTGGCGGAATACGTCATCAACCGCGGCCACTGAGGCGCGCGCGCCCGGGGGCGCTCACACAATGGCCAAAGCGGCGGCCAAGGCGACGAAAACGCGGCTCGACTCGCTGCTTGTCAGCCGCGGTCTGGTGGAAAGTCGGACCCGCGCCCAGGCGCTGATCATGGCGGGCAAGGTGTTCACGGGCACGCGGCGGCTCGACAAGCCGGGCCAGTCGGTGGCGCCCGACCTGCCGCTGGCCGTGCGCGCGCCCGATCATCCGTGGGTCTCGCGCGGTGGCGTCAAGCTGGCCCACGCGCTGGATCAATTCGCCATCGACCCCACGGGGCTGGTCTGTCTCGATATTGGCGCCTCGACCGGCGGGTTTACCGATGTGTTGCTCAGCCGTGGCGCGGCCCAGGTCGTGGCCGTCGATGTTGGGCATGGTCAGCTGCATTGGCGGCTTCGCACCGACCCCCGGGTCGTGATCCTGGACCGTGTCAACGCGCGGCACCTGGAGGCCGCGGATGTGCCCGCGCCCCCCGCGTTGATCACCTGCGACGTCAGTTTCATCAGCCTCGCCCTGGCGCTGCCGCCGGCGATGGCCCTGGCCGCGCCCGGCGCCGGCCTGGTCGCGCTGATCAAACCACAGTTCGAGGTCGGCAAGGGCCAGGTCGGAAAGGGCGGCGTGGTGCGTGACCCCGCCCGGCGCGCCGCCGTTTGCGGGCGGATTCGCGACTGGCTGGACGCCCAGCCAGGATGGGCCGTCACGGGTCTGGTCGAAAGCCCGATCACCGGAGCCGAGGGCAATATCGAGTTCCTGGTCGCCGCCCGCCGGCGCTGACGCCGCCGCGACTCGGCGGTTGAAGGGCGCCACGGCACCTCCATATTATTGGCACGGCACCGGTTTGACCGATCGGCTGGCGCACGCCCCAATTGTGAACATCCGTGTCTCTCTAATAGATTGCTTGGAAACCGAGCCCGATTGTGAGACAATGACTAGCTTAAAGGGAGGTTTCAATAGTATGCCAAATACAAAGGCGAAAACGCCTGAAGGGAGAAACGCCCGAAAGGCGACAAGGAAAAGCGGCGATGGCAAGCCGGCCACGCGGTCCAAGGCGGCAAGCAAGACCAAGGCTGCGGGTCGGACCGGACCGGCGACCAAACCACGCGCCACGCCCGCGCGGAAAGCCAAATCCGCCACACTCAAGAGCGGCGGTCAAACCGCCACGCAGCGGTTTGCGCTGGTTTCCCGCTTGGTGTCGCGCGCGCTGGCGACCCGTCTCGGGCCGAAGGGCATTGGCTACGGTCAGTTTCCGGTGCTCGTGAGCTTGTGGCAAGAAGACGGCGTTACCCAGAAAGTGTTGAGCGAGCGTGTCCGCATCGAGGCACCGACAATGGTGCGTACGTTGGACCGCATGGAACGCGAAGGCTTGGTCAAACGCATCCGCAGCGAGACCGACCGCCGCCGGATTCACATTCGTCTGTCCAAAAAGGGCGCGAATTTGGAACGGCATCTGGTCCCGCTGGCGGCGGAAGTCAACGACACGGCATTGGCCGGTATTACCAAGAAAGACCGGCGCCAACTCGACGACTTGCTGGCTAGGCTGATCGTGAACCTGGAAAAAGACGCGCACGCCAGCCGCTGAGGCCGCGCGCCGATCGTTCGTTCCGTGCCGAGGTGCCGGTCCGTCGAGGACCGGACGGAGATAGCGGTGCGCCCCGCGGGCGCAACGAATCCTCGCCCAGAATCGATTCCACCGCTAAGATAGTCGCCAACCGGCCTCGGCCGGGCGAGGAGCGACGAGCCGGAGTTCCCGGGCGTATGGCGGGGACGACGGGTGGATTTGGCTTTTCATGGGAGGAAACGATGTTGAAAACTTGTTCGATCGCGGGCGTGGTGGTTTTTGCGACGGCGCTCGTATTCCAGACTTGGCACGCCGGTGCCGCAGCGCAACTCTACGAGGGCGTCGATTCCGGATTTCCGGCGCCCAGCGGCGATTCCAGCGTACTGCCCGCGGGCTCCAAACTGATGAAGGTTTGGGGCGAAGGGTGCATGCTGACGGAGGGCGTGGCCGCCGGACACGACGGCTACATGTATTTCTCCGACATCACGTTCACCAAGTTCTGCAAGGACCCGTCGGAGAAGTATCTGCGGGCCGGCGATATCTGGCGCTACGATCCCAAAAGCGGCGAGACGACGATCTTCCGTTCGCCATCGGGCATGTCGAACGGGCTCAAGTTCGACCGGGATGGCAATATGCTGGCCGCCCTGGGCGCTGATTTTGGCGGGCGCATGCTCATCAGGACCGACATGAAAACGGGCAAGAGCGACATCCTGTCCGGCACCTATAATGGCCGGCCCTACAACGCGCTCAACGACATATCGATCGACGAGAAGGGCCGCATCTACTTTTCGGACCCGCGTTACCTAGGCCATGAGCCGGTGTTCCAGCCGGGCTTCGCGGTCTATCGCCTCGATCCGGACGGCTCCGTCGATCGCATCGTGACCAATGGTGGCAAGACCAACGGCGTGCTGGTCTCGCCCGATCAGTCGACGCTCTACGTGGTGAGCAACGACAATGGTTGGCTCGGTTTCATGCAACTCGATGAGACCGACCAGTCGCCCACGGTCAGCCGGCACTTGTTGCAGGCCTATGACCTGAACGCCGATGGCACCGTCGGCGATCGGCGCGTGGTGATCGATTATTCCGAACTCTATCCGGGCCAGCCGTGCAGCGGCCCCGACGGCATCACCGCCGACACCGACGGCAACCTCTACATGGCCGAACGCTGCGAGCACCGGCCCGGCATCGCCGTGCGCAATCCGGATGGCAAGGAACTCGCCTTTATCTCGACAGGCACCGAGATGCCGACCAATGTCGGCTTTGGGCGAGGCGAAGAATCCAACGTGCTTTACGTCACGTCGGGCAACAGCTTGTACAAGATCCAGATGGTCAAGAACGGCTATCAGTTGCCATAAGGGCGGCGCTCGCTCGTCTTTATCGGTTCGCGGGCCGGGGACATCTTTCCCGGCCCGTTCCGCTACCGTGATCGAAGCCTTTGCCCTCGCCCGATCGGATTGGTATCAGTGCCTATATGAAAACCGTATTGGTTCCCATTCACCGGGCCGGATGGCGGTTCATCGCGGCGTTCGTCGTCCTCACGGTGTTGCTTTTCACGATGGTCGGGCCGGTCGGCTGGATCGGCGTGGTGTTGACCGCGTGGTGCGTTTATTTCTTTCGCGACCCCGATCGGGTGACGCCGCTGGGCGAGGGTCTGATCGTCAGCCCGGCCGATGGGTTGGTGCTGCCCATCGTCAGCGCCGCGCCGCCCGCCGAACTCGACATGGGGGCGGAACCGCGGACGCGGATCAGCATCTTCATGAATGTCTTCAACGTCCATGTGAACCGATCGCCCTGCGACGGCACGGTCACGGCGAAAGCTTACCGACCGGGCCGCTTCGTCAATGCTTCGCTCGATAAGGCGAGCGAGGATAACGAACGAATGGCGGTGCGTATTCGCGCGCCCGGCCTGGATGGCCCCGACGGCACCGAGCCGGTCGACGTGGCGGTGGTCCAGATCGCGGGCCTTGTCGCGCGGCGCATTCAATGCCACCTCAAGGAGGGGCAGGATGTGCGCGCCGGCGAGCGCATCGGCATCATCCGCTTCGGCAGCCGGGTCGACGTATACCTGCCGCCCGGGTGCAACCCGCTGGTCGTCGCCGGCCAGCAAAGCGTGGCGGGCGAGACCGTGCTGGCCGACCGTGGCGCCCCAGACGGCCAGGAACCCGAAAGACGGGGAGAAATCAGGTGAAGCATCGACGGATTCCCGGCGCGCGGCTGAAGGACCTGTCGTCGACCAAGTTGATTCCTAACATCCTGACGCTTCTGGGACTGTGCGCGGGAATCACGGCGGTCCGCTTCGCCTTGCACGGCCAATGGGAGGCGGCCGTCGCGGCGATCGGCGTGGCCGGTCTGCTCGACGTGCTCGACGGCGGCATGGCGCGATTGCTCAGTGCCGGCAGCGAGTTCGGCGCCGAGCTGGATTCGCTGGCCGACCTGGTCAGCTTCGGCGTCGCCCCGGCGTTGGTGCTTTATCTGTGGAGCATGCAGGACGCGGCCACGTTGGGGTGGGCGCTGGCGCTGCTGTTCTGTGTGTGTTGCGCGCTCAGACTGGCGCGATTCAATACCGGGCTGGACGCGGACGACGCGCCGCCCTGGGCCGAGCGGTATTTTACCGGCGTACCGGCGCCGGCGGGCGCGGGCCTGGTGCTGCTGCCGATGGTGTTGAGCTTCGAGTTTCCCGACGCGGCGTTCGGCCATGTGGCGCTGAACGCGGTGGTCATCGTCGCCGTCTCCGTGCTGATGGTCGGCCGCGCGCCGACCTATTCGCTGAAGGGGATACGCGTGCCCAGCAAGCTTGTCGTGCCGGTAATGGTGCTGGTCGGATTATTGGCCGGTTTCGTGGTCGGCGCGCCGTGGCTGACGGCGGCCGCGATCGGTTTGCTGTACATCCTCAGCCTGCCGGCCAGTTACATATCCTATCGCCGCTTGGTCCGTGCCGCCGAGAAAGCCGAAGCGGACCAAATGGCGCCGGCCGACAAGAGCCCTGACTGACGCGGTCTAATCGGCGCCGTCGACGCAGCACACCTCGGAGTGCTCGGCCGCGCTTTCCAGTTCCGCCGGTTCACCGAAGGCCGGCAGGGTCGCCACCGGAAACCCGGCCCAACTGAGCCTTCCGCCCGCCATGCGCAGCGTGATGTCGATCCCCGGGTCTTCGTCCTGGCCGCGCAACGCGGCGATCCGGTCCAGGCCCTCGTTCACCATGGACCGGGTCGATTCCGAAATCAGGCCCGCGCCATGCGCCACGTCGACGGCCGGACGCAGGCCGACCAGCGACACCGCGAGAAGGCCTTCGGGGCGGAACAGGCTGTCCAGCGCGACGCGACCGCTGGCCTCGAGATCGAGATCGCCCCATTGTAGCTTGAAATGGGTCACGCCGATCTTCCCGCCGCCGTCGCGCCACCGGGTCGCCGTCTCGGGCGCCGGCGGTCCCAGCCCGGTAACCCAGGCATCCAGGCTCGCCCGTTGCACCACGGAGCCGACCGGATCGTCGAACCGGACCGGCGCCGGCAGGTCGATCTCGGCAAGGTCGATATTGATCTTGGTCAGGTCGCCGTCGCGCGCGAGCGCGATCACCATCGATTGGGCGAGGCTGTCCATGCCCATGCCGGTCAGCGTAAGTCCCTCGCCGCGCGCGACCGCCTCGCGCACCAGGCCGGTCTCGTCCAGCGTCACTTCGGCCGACAGGTTGACCGCCCACAGCACCAACGCGCCACGGCCCAGGGGCCCCGACATTTCGAGATGCTGCGGGCTGGGCATAAGCACGGAGAACCGCCCCGCCTCGGCCGGCCGCATTTCGACGATGACCTCGCCGGCGCGCCATGTCCAATCCTGGCCGCGCGCCTGGCCGAGAATCACGACATCGCTCAACGTAAGCCGGCGCACCAGAGAATCCCCGTCGGTACGCGTCTCGCCGAACTTGATTTCAACCGGCGCCTCGCGCGCGGCGACGGGCAAGCCAAGCAGGGCGGGGCGCGCCTGATCGGCGAGTTCCTGCCACAATGCGTTCCAGCCCCCGATGACGCTCATCAGGATGGCGACGGTCAAAGACACGGTTTCGGACATGGCGCCGTTTATATTAGAGCCTGAACCGCCCATGCCCAGAGCCATCGCGCGAAATTTACCGTGGTTGGCGATGGTGGCCGGCGCTAAGGTGCCGGCGGGTGGGAACTGGGACCGCGGAAATGTTCGATTGGCTTGGCTTTCATGTGCTCGCCGTCTTGGTGGTGGCGTTGGTGCTGGGCGGCATGGTTTTTTTCGCCGCTTTCATGACGCCGATGGTGTTCGCCAAATTGCCGCGCGAGACCGCCGGCGCGTTCCTGGCCCAGGTGTTTCCGGTCTACTACCAGGTGATGGCCGTCGCGGCGGCGCTCGCGGTCGTGCTTGCCGGCATGGCCGATCTTGCCCAGCCGATTGGCGCGAATACGATGTTGTTGTTGCTGGTCGCGCTGGGTTTTGTCGGCGCGCGTTACGCCTTGTTGCCGCGAATCGAGCGCCACCGCGAAGGCGCGCGGGCCGGCAATCCCGACGCCATGCGCGCCTTCGCGCAGTTGCACCGGCGCAGCGTGTTTCTCAATTTCGCGCAGATGGTCGCGGTTGCCGTGGTATTGGCGAACATGGCGCGTTGACCCGCCGTCCCGGGCCCGCCCATTGACAGCGCTGGCCCGAGCGCGGAAAACCCAACCCTGACTTTTCCATCCGGAGGGAGCCACCATGTCCGCCGCCACGGATCGCTACGCCGCCTTCACGCGCCTCAAGTTCGACCGCCCGTCCGAGCGGGTGCTGCGTGTTACCCTCGAACGCGAGGGCAAATTGAACGCGGTCGACGCGACCATGCACCGCGAACTCGTCGATATCTGGCCCGTCATCGATGCCGACCCGGATGTCAACGCCGTGGTGGTGACAGGCGCCGGGCGGGCGTTCTCGGCCGGCGGCGATTTCGATCTGGTCGAGAGCGCCATTGCCGATTTCGAGACCCGCGCCCGCATCTGGAAGGAAGCGCGCGACCTGGTCTACAACATGATCAATTGTTCGAAGCCGATCGTATCGGCGATCAACGGACCGGCGGTGGGCGCCGGCCTGGCCGTGGCGTTGCTCGCCGATATTCCGATCGCGGGCAGAACGGCGCGGATCATCGACGGCCACACGCGGCTTGGCGTGGCGGCCGGCGATCACGCCGCGCTCATCTGGCCGCTGCTGTGCGGCATGGCCAAGGCGAAATATTACCTTCTTTTGTGCGACCCGATGTCGGGCGAGGAGGCCGAGCGTATCGGCCTAGTCTCGCTCTGTGTTGACGACGATGCGTTGCAGGACAAGGCGCTAGAAGTGGCGGCGCGGCTTGCCGCCGGCTCGCCGACCGCGTTGCAATGGACCAAATATGCGCTCAACAACTGGCTGCGCATGGCCGGGCCCGCCTTCGACACCTCGACGGCGCTGGAGATGCTTGGCTTCACGGGTCCGGACGTGCGCGAAGGGGTCGCCTCGCTGCGCGAGAAGCGGCCACCCCGCTTCAGCAAGAGCGCGCCAGTCTAGCGACGAACGCGCGGGCCGCCTTGCCGGTTGTCATCGGCGGCGGATTCGGACACACTGGGACCTCAACGACGACAGAGCGGCCCCAAGCCGCCAGCCTGCCGCGCGTGGACCGCTGCGGGGACGCGGGAAAAAAACGACCCACCGGTGCGAAAAGTGTGGAAACCCGACGCGGACTGGCGCGCGCGGGCGTGGTTTGCGTGCCGCGATCGTCTTGGCTTGGATCAGCATGGGAGGATCCCCAATGGGTACGTATCTGACACCGGAAGAAATCAGGGAACTCGATGACGCGGACGTCCGCTTCGAGTCTCCGGTACCGACGCAAATCGTGTCCAACGGCGAGTTTACGCCGTTGCCACAAACGGAAGACCAGAAGAAGGTCGAGGCACGCATCAAGGAATTGGCCGAACTGCACGGCGCCAAGCTGGGCTTGGACCGGCGCCAGTTCCTGCAGACCAGCGCGGGCATGGCGACCGCTTTCCTGGCCATGAACGAAGTCTTCGGGCCGGTTTTCGACGTCTCAAAGGCCGAGGCCGCGGACATCGAATTGGCGGCGGCGCGGGCCGACGGCCTGTCGAACCAGTTCATCTTCGACGACCAGACCCATTTCGTGCATGACGACTTCAAGCAAGAGGGCCTTCTGGGCCTGGGCGTGTTCGCGTCCGAGCACTGGAACCCGGACCTCAGGCCCGAACAGCTGACGCTCGCCTACTACAAGTTTGAAAACTACGTGCGTCAGATCTTCTTCAACAGCGACACCAAGGTGGCGCTGCTGAGCGGCGCGCCGTTCGACGATCCGTCCTGGATTCTGCTGCCCAACGACCAGATCAAGGAAGCGGTGGAGATGGTCAACCACGTCGCCGGGTCGCGGCGGATGTTGGGCCATTTCGTCATCACGCCGAAACAGGACGGCTGGATGGACGAGGTCGACCGGGCCATCGACGAGGTGCATCCGGACGGCTGGAAAGCCTATACCATCGGCGATCCGCTGTCGGCCGCGACCAAATATCCATGGCGGTTGGACGACGAAGACCTGATGTACCCGTTCTACGAAAAAGCGGTGAAGTCGGGTATCACCAATATCAGCATCCACAAGGGCCTGGCCCCGGCGGACTACAAGGAAAGCTGGTCCGACGTCTGGCAATATCAGACCCCGTGGGATCTGCGGAAGGTGGCGAAGGATTGGCCGCAGATCAACTTCATCATCTATCACGGCTGCCTGCGTCCGTTCCTCGAGCTTCCCGACGTGGCC
>SMVB01351471.1_pt1 | contig 24792 bp, 22 predicted proteins | sample 2456461 | NCBI WGS metagenome assembly SMVB01 (sample SAMN11095934, study PRJNA526329) | marine sediment metagenome | biome: Marine sediment; feature: Surficial sediment; material: Deep marine sediment; isolation source: Hadal surficial sediment | place: Pacific Ocean | collected 2014-05 | depth...
ATGGATGAAGTTCCGCCGCGACTCCGGCCCCCCGCGTGAGATAGAAACCGATCTGCGGATCGAGCCGGCGACCGGCCAGGAGGCGGCCCAACACTTCGGGGCCATCGTGTGCGCGGCCTTCGGCATGCCGGACCTGGCCATTCCCATGATGGCCGGCATCGTTGACGACCCGCGCTGGCACCTGTTTGTCAGTTACCACGGCGAGGAGCCGGCGGGGGCCGGCGGGCTGTTCGTGGAGGACGGCCAGGGGTGGCTCGAGTGGGGCGCCACCGATGAAGCGTTCCGGCGCCGCGGCAGCCAGGGGGCGATCATGGCGGCGCGCATCGCCCTGGCGGCCGAGCTCGGTTGCGAGAACTTGTTCACCGAAACCGGCGAGGCGGTGGCCGGCGACCCCCAGCATTCCTACGGCAATATCCAGAAAGCGGGATTCGAGGAACTCAGGCTCCGGGCCAATTACGCGCCGGACGCCTAAGCTCCAGCAGGCTGGCGAAAAACCGTTTGAAGCGGTTGCCCATCCTTCGAGATAGGCCCCCCCAGGGCCCTCCTCAGGATCGAGACAGGCCCCTTCAGGGCCTTCCTCAGGATCGAGACAGGCCCCCCAGGGCCTTCCTCAGGATCGAGACAGGCCCCCCAGGGCCTTCCTCAGGATCGAGACAGGCCCCCCCCGGGGCCTTCCTCAGGATAAGGAATGCGTTATTTTCATAACTTACCCTCATGCCGGGGAACGCGCGCAGCGCGTGTCAACTTCTCCTCATGCTGAGGAACGCGCGTAGCGCGTGTCTCGAAGCATCGGGCCACGAAGCAGAGTTTTTCAGCGGCTTGTTAGTGCCGTCACTCGGCGTCCCCGGGCTCGATGCACGGGTCGAGCAGGTAACGGCCCGGCGGCGACATGCGCCGCGCCGTCCCTTCGCGGGCCCTCGGTCGATGAACGGGCGGACGCGCCGGGAAGGGAAGACGGCCGGCGGGCCCGTCAATCCCCGGTGGCGAGGGAATGGCCCTTGCCGGTCAGCTTGCAGACCAGCCAGTCGGGCTTGATGGCGTTCCAGAACCACGGCTGGGCCCAGCCGTGGTCGAGGCAGACGCGCACGGTGCGGGGCGAGATGCGCTGACCGTCCTCGTCGAACAGCGGCAGCTTGCCGCCCGGCTGATGGAGGCCGCGCCTGAGCCATGCCAGTTGCGCGCCCGTGGGCCGGGCCGCCGCCTCGGTCTCGCGGGGCCGGATATTGGTATTTGCTGCGTCCATGCCGTTCCCGGTGTCCCGGGCCTCCCGTCGGCCGGATGTTGCAAGGTGCTTATATGCTACGGTATTTCCATTCTGCTGTCACGGGCGGGCGCGGTGGCGCGCCGGCCATGACAGGGACATCGATGGGCAACGGAGGCGTGATCGGGCCATGGCATGCGTGCTGCTTTACGTGACCGCCGGGGATGCCGATGAGGCGGCGCGCATCGGCCGGGCGCTGGTGGAAGAACGGCTGGTGGCCTGTGCCAACGTGATCCCCGGCGTGCGTTCCATCTACCGCTGGGAAGGAACCGTGCGCGACGAAGGCGAGGCGGTGCTGATCGCCAAGACCATCGAGTCCCGCGCCGAGGCGGCGACGGCACGGATCAAGGCCTTGCACGGCTATGATCTGCCCTGCGTGGTGGTGCTGCCGCTGATCGGCGGCAACGCAGACTTTCTCCGATGGATCGAGAGCGAGACCGGCCCAGGGGAGGCGCCGCCCGATTAGGTGCCGGCGCGGCCCTTTCGCCTGGCCGCCCGGCCGGGCCGCGGGCGCGGTGCCCGCCCGGCGCGGTTGAGGGCGTCGCGGACGCGGTCCCGGTATTCGGGGTCGAACACCACCCGGTCGAGGTCGATGGGCCCGGGCGCGGGGATGGCGGGTTTGCCCACCGGCTTGGCGGGGTCCTTGGTCATGGCCATGGCACCTTGGGCATTCATTGCTTCGTCCACCTTTTCGGCGACCTCGTGACGCGCCGCCCCGGTGCGCTCTTGGCAATCTTCCCCGCCCCCTGATAAGCTAGTCGCCCAATGGGGCGCCGCCTGGGCATAAGTGTGGTTAAATTGTGATATTTCAATGTCTTTGAGAGTCTTAATCAGGTAATATATCAATGATATGCCGACCGGAAACGGTCGATTCTTGCGGCTTTTCCGCGGCCTTGACAAATAAGCCTTCGGTTCGATCCGGGTGCGGTGTATGAAGGCCCGGCGGCGCTGCGCCCCCAGCGATCCCGACCGATCAGACCAGGGCCCCTCATGACAGCCCTCTCCGCCCGCATCTCGCAAGGATTTTGCCTTCTCGGCCACGCCTATATGCATCTTCTGGTGGCGCTGTTCCTCACCATCGTGCTCGGCCTGGAGCGCATCTGGGAACGGCCCTACGCGGATCTGATCGGCGTTTGGACCGTCGGTGCGCTGTTGGTGGGGCTGTTGGCGCCTTTGGCGGGGTATCTGGGCGATAGGTGGTCGACACCGGGGATGATGGCGATCTTCTTTCTCGGCTCCGGTGGGGCGGCCATGGCCTGCGGCCTGGCCGACGGGCCCTTGGCCCTTGGCTTCGCCCTTGGCGCGCTTGGCCTGTTCGCCTCGATCCTTCATCCCGTGGGCATGGCTTGGCTGGTGCGTGTTTCCCTCAACAGGGGCATGGCGCTGGGCGTGTTCGGGGTGTTCGGCAACCTTGGCGTCGCCGGCGCGGGCATCATGGCCGCGGTCTTGATGGATGGCATCAGCTGGCGCGCGGCGTTCGTGGTGCCGGGCGCGGTCTCCCTGGCGACCGGGCTGGTGCTGGTGGGCTGTATCGCCGCGGGGCTGGTGGGCGACGAGGGCCGCGACCGCGCCCCCCAGGAAGAGGCCAGCCGGGCCGACATGTTGCGCACCTTCTTGTCCCTTTCGGCGACGGTGTTTTTCGGCGGGCTGATCTACCAGAGCACCCAAGTCGCCCTGCCCAAGGCGCTGACCTTGAGGCTGCCCGGGCTCGAAGACGGCGGCCTGCTGGCCATCGGCATGCTGTTCACGGCGATCTACTTGACCGGCGGGACAATGCAATTGGTGGGCGGTTGGCTGGCCGACCGTTACCCCCTGAAATGGGTGTACCTGTGGACTTACCTGTTCCAGGTGCCCTTCCTGTTTGCCGCCGCGGCGCTCACCGGCGTGCCGTTCGTGGTGGCGGTGGTGGTGATGGTGGTCCTCAACGTCGGTTCCCTGCCGGCCGAGAACAGCCTGCTGGCGCGGTACACGCCGGTGCGTTGGCGCGGCTCGGCGTTCGGCGCCAAGTTCGTGCTGTCGCTCGGCGTGACCCCGGTGGCGGTGCAGCTGGTGTCCTGGATCCAGGGCGCCACGGGCGGCTTCTTCTGGCTTTTCACGCTGCTCGGCGGAGCGGGATTGCTGGGGGTCATCGCCATCCTTCGGTTGCCGGGGGATGACAAAGCGATCACCCGGCAGGCGATAGCCGGCGTCGCCGAATAAGAAGATCCCGGGCCCGGAAGTGTTCTAACCCGTCGCCGCCGCCAGGGCCTGGTCGAGATCGGCGATGAGGTCCGCCGCGTCCTCGATCCCCACCGACAGGCGCACCACGTCGGGCCCGGCGCCGGCCGCCGCGCGCGCCTCGGCGCTAAGCGCGCGATGGGTGGTCGAGGCGGGGTGGATGATCAGGGAGCGGGTGTCGCCGACATTGGCGAGATGGGAAAACAAGCGGCAGGCCTCGACCATTTTGACGGCCGCGCCGTAGCCGCCCACGAGCCCGAAGGTGAGAACCGCTCCGGCGCCGTCGGGCAGGTATTTGGCCGCGAGATCGAAGCTCGGGCTCGAGCCCAGGCCGGCGTAGGACACCCAGGCCACGCCCGGCTTGGTTTCGAGATGGCGGGCCACTTGGAGGGCGTTTTCACAATGGCGCGCCATGCGGAGCATCAGCGTCTCCGCCCCGGTCAGGGTGAGAAAGGCGGTCATGGGCGCCATGGCCGGCCCGAAATCGCGCAGGCCCACGGCGTGGCCGTACACGGTATAGGCCAGGGCCCCGAATTTTTCCGCGAAGCGCATGCCGTGATAGGCTTGGTTGGCTTCGGTCAGCGCCGGATAGCGCCCGTCCCAGTTAAATCGCCCAGAATCGACGATCATGCCGCCGATGGCGTTGCCGTGCCCGCCGATGAACTTGGTGGTGGAGTACACGGTGATATCGGCGCCCCAGTCGAGCGGCCGGCACAGGGCCGGCGTCGCCAGGGTGTTGTCGACCATCAGCGGGACCTTGGCATCGCCGGCGATGGCGGCGACGGCTTCGAGATCCACCACCAGCCCGCCGGGGTTGGACAGGGTTTCGCAGAAGATCGCCTTGGTGCGGGGGGTGATCGCGGCGCCGAAGTTGTCCGCAATGGTGGGATCGATGAAGGTGACCCGCCAACCCAGGCGGGCGAAGCTTTGGCTGAATTGGGTGACCGAGCCGCCATAGAGGTTTCGCGACGCGACGAAATGATCGCCCGGTTCCAACAAGGGCAGGAAGGCGAGGAACTGGGCGGCCTGGCCCGATGCCGTGGCGATGGCCCCGGCGCCGCCGTCGAGCGCCGCCATCTTTCCTTCAAGGGCCTGGACCGTGGGATTGGTGATGCGCGAATAGGTCTGGCCGATTTCATCGAGGTTGAACAGCCGGGCGGCATGATCGGTATCTTCGAAGACGTAGGATGCCGTCTGATAGATCGGCGTGATGCGCGCGCCTGTGGCCGGGTCGGGCGCGGTGCCGGCGTGCACGGCCCGGGTCGAAAGGCCGCTATCTTTCAAGGGATCACCGGTGATTTTCATGGGATCAAGGGTGCGGTCTGGCATCTGCCGGTGGTCCTGGAAACGGCTGGGGCACGCCGTTGTAGTAATATATTACAGTCTCTCTAAGCACCGAAAAACAAACGGATATTCCGGTTGACTTGCGTGCAAGCTCTGGCATACTCCGCCGCCGTGATGAAGGCGGGACGGTATCAGAGAGCCGGGCCGCTGGCAAACCCGCTGGGCCTAGTGCCCCATTCCAAGGAAAAGGGCGATGAAGACCTACACAGCGACGCCCAAGGACATCGAAAAGAAGTGGATTCTGATTGATGCCGATGGGCTGGTTCTCGGCCGCTTGGCCGCGGTGGTGGCGAGCCGATTGCGCGGCAAGCACAAGCCCACCTACACGCCGCACATGGATTGCGGCGACAACGTCATCATCATCAATGCCGAAAAGGTGCACCTGACCGGCAAGAAGCTGACCGACAAGAAATATTACCGGCATACCGGCTATCCGGGCGGCATCAAGGAAACCACGCCCGAGAGGATCTTCGCGTCCAAGCATCCCGAACGGGTGGTTGAGAAGGCGATCGACCGCATGATCCCGAAGGGGCCGCTGGGCCGGGCCCAGCTTCGCCACCTGCGCGTTTATGCCGGCGCGGCCCATCCCCACGAGGCCCAGAGCCCCGAAGTGCTCGACGTCGCGGCGATGAACCCGAAGAACAAGAGGAGCAACTAGGATGGCCGAAGACGACAAGGTCACCGAGAACGAGGCCGAGGCCGCGAAGGAGCCCAAGGCCGAGGCCGCCAAGGAGAAAGCGGCTAAGCCTAAGGCCAAGGCCAAGGCCAATCCAAAGGCCAAGGCCAAGGCCAAGCCCAAGGCTAAGCCCAAGGCCAAGGCTTCCAAGGCCCCCAAGGCGGCGAAAGAGCCGGAGACCAAGGCCCCCGAGGCGGCGAAAGGGGAAGTGACCGAGGCGCCCGCCGAGCCCGAAGCCGAAGCGGCGCCGGCCCCGGCCCAAGAGGACGGAGAGGGCCGGACCATCACCGATCTCGCCGATCTCGGCACCGCCGCCGGCGGCACCAAAGCGGCGGAACACGAGGCGCTGCCCGAGCCCAAGATCGACGACCACGGCAGGTCGTACGCGACCGGCAAGCGCAAGGACGCCGTCGCCCGGGTCTGGATCAAGCCCGGCACGGGGCGGATCATCGTCAACACCCGGCCCTTGGAAACCTATTTCGCCCGGCCGGTTTTGCGCATGATCATCGGCCAGCCCTTCGCCGCGGCGGCGCGCGTCGATCAATACGACGTGACCTGCACGGTCAAGGGCGGCGGGCTTTCGGGCCAGGCCGGCGCCGTGCGCCATGGTATTTCCAAGGCGCTGACCCTGTACGAGCCGGCGCTGCGCAAGCCGCTCAAGTCGGGCGGGTTTCTCACCCGCGATTCCCGCGTCGTGGAACGCAAGAAATACGGCCGCCACAAGGCGCGCAAAAGCCACCAGTTCTCCAAGCGCTGAGCCTGGCGGATCGCTTTTCGGAGAAGGGCGTCCCCAAGGGGCGCCCTCTCTCTTTGGGGGTTGCGGTCAATTGCCGAACCGTTCATGTATTGGTCGGGCCATGAAGGGCTAGACGGCTTGAGGGAAAGACAATGAACGCCAGCGTAAACACCATCCCCGTCGGCATCCTTGGCGCGTCGGGCTATACCGGTGCGGAACTGGTGCGCCTGCTCGCCCGCCATCCCAACGCCGATGTCCAATTAGTGACCGCCGATAGGCGGGCGGGCGAGGAGATGGGGGACGTCTATCCCCACCTCGCCGGGGTCGGCTTGCCGGCGCTCTCGCGCTTGGAGGATGCCGATTTCTCGGCCCTGGAAACGGTCTTCTTAGGGCTGCCCCACGGCACCACCCAGGAGGTGGTGAAGGGCCTGCCGGGGCATCTCCGGGTGATCGATCTTTCCGCCGATTTCAGGTTCCATGATACCGCCGCCTACGCCCAGTGGTACGGCCATCCGCACCGCGCGCCCAAGCTCCAGGCCAACGCGGTTTACGGTCTCACCGAATTGAACCGCGAGGCCATCGCCGGGGCGCGGATCATCGCCAATCCGGGCTGCTATCCCACGGCATCGCTGCTGCCGTTGGTGCCCTTGGTCGAAGCCGGACTGATCGCCACCGACGACATCATCATCGACGCCAAGTCCGGCGTATCGGGCGCCGGGCGGGCCGAGCGCGAGGCCAGCCTGTTCGCCGAGGTGTCGGAAGGCATCCATGCCTACGGGATCGCCGACCACCGCCACGCCCCGGAGATCGAACAAGCCCTGAGCGAAGCCGCCGGCAGGGACGTCATGGTCAGTTTCACGCCCCATTTGGTGCCCATGAACCGGGGCATACTGGCCACCATTTACGTGCGCCTCAACGACGGCGCCGGGGTTGGCGATCTCCGGGCCGAACTCCAGGCGCGTTACGGGGGAGAACCGTTCGTGCGGGTGACCCCCCAAGGGGTCGCCCCGGCGACCCGGCACGTGCGCGGCTCCAACCACTGCCTGATCGGCGTCTTCGCCGACCGCGTGGAAGGCCGCGCCATTCTCATCTCCGCCATCGACAACCTGGTCAAGGGCGCCTCGGGCCAGGCGGTGCAGAACTTCAACCTGGTGTCCGGCTTGGATGAGAGCTTAGCGCTGGAACAAGTTCCCCTCTTCCCGTGAGGACCAAGACCGGCATGATCAGAGAGTTCAACGGCATCAGCCCCAAGATCCACGAGACCGCCTTCATCGCCGAGTCCGCCGACATCATCGGCCGCGTCGAGATCGGCGCCAATTCGTCGGTCTGGTTCGGCGTGGTGATCCGCGGCGACATGAATTACATCCGCATCGGCGCCAATACCAATATTCAGGACGGCACCGTGATCCACGTGGATTCCGAGGGGGAACATTGGAACGGCTTGCCGACCCTGATCGGCGACAATGTCACCGTGGGGCACCGGGCGATGCTCCATGCCTGCACCCTGGAGGATCATTCCTTCGTCGGCATGTCGGCGACGGTGCTCGACGGGGCGGTGGTGGAATCCGGCGCCATGGTGGCCGCTGCCGCCCTGGTGACGCCGGGCAAGCGGGTGCTCTCGGGCCAGCTTTGGGGCGGCACGCCGGCGCGCTACATGCGCGACCTGCGCCAGGACGAAAAGGATTATTTCGACCTGGTGACCGCGCATTACATGGAAATTTCGGGGAAGTACTAGCAGGCCGCTGAAAATTCCTGCCTTGTGGCCCGATGCTTCGAGACACGCGCTACGCGCCTTCCTCAGCATGAGGAGAGTTTGACACGCGCTGCGCGCGTTCCCCGGCATGAGGGTAAGTTGACACGCGCTGCGCTCCCCGGCATGAGGGTGAGTTATGGAAATAACTCATTCCTTATCCTGAGGAAGGCCCTGGGGGGGCCTGTCTCGATCCTGAGGAAGGCCCTGGGGGGCCTGTCTCGAAGGATGGGCAACTGCTTCAAACGGTTTTCAGCAGCCTGCTAGGGCAGGAATTCCGTGACCAGCCCGGCGACCCGATCGGGCTCTTCCAGGTGTGCCGCGTGGCCGGCGCCGCTGACGATTTCAAGCCCGTTCGACCCCGCCAGCCCGGCTGCATAGGCGTGGCCATGGGCCAGCGGCACCATGGCGTCTTCGGCGCCCCAGATCACCAAGGCCGGGCAGGTTACCCGGTGCAGCCGGTTGACTAGGCTGCGGTTGTAGAAATACGGCGGCCTGAAGCCGATGAAGGAGGCGAATCGCAGCATCTGGTAGCGCCGCATTTCGTCGTCGATCTCGCCGCGCCCGTCGGGAAACAGTTGGTTGCCGAGCTTTGTGTCGCCGGCCGCGAACAGCATCCGCCGGAGCCCGGCATGATCGACCCCGCGTTCGGGCTGGGCCATCATGAAGACGTCGCCGATGGGCGCGCCGGCCACGAACAGGCCGCAAGCCCCGATCAGGGTGAGCGAGCCCACGCGCTCGGGGTGGCGGACGGCGAGCTCGGCGGCGATCCAACCGCCCATGCAATGGCCGACCAGGTCGAAGCGGTGGATCTCGAGGGCGTCCAAGACCTCGAGGGTGTGGTAGACCGCGTCTTCGACGGTCGACAGGTCCTGGTATTCCGCGCTCTCGGCGCAACCGGGATGGGCGGGCGCGACCAAGCGGCGGGCGCGGGCCAGCGCCTGGTGGAAGGGGAAGGGATCGGCCCCAACCCCGTGAAGGTCGGCGAAGCCGTGCAGATACACCAGGGGCGCGCCGTCGCCGGCCTCGAAAACAGCCACGTCGCGGCCCCCGGCTTCGATCACCCGGGCGGTCATCGTGGGGCCCCGGAGCGGGCGAGCTCGCCTTCCATTTCGTCTTCCGTATGGGGGAAACGTTGGGCGAAGACCTTGGCCGAATATTCACGCAGGCGCGGCGCCACCTGGGTGGCGAACCGTTCCATGGACGCGCATGTGAGGCCGTCGGGCATGTTGCCGAGGTGGAACTGGATCAAAAGATTGCCTACCTCGGATTTGTCGATCAGGTTCTTGAGCCGTTCATAGACCGTGTCCGGGCCGCCGACGATGATGGAATTGGAACGGTCCAGTTCTTCCCAGTCCTCGGCGTCGCCCAGCAGCTTGCGTCCGGGCTTCGAGTTTTCCAAATATTCCCGCCAGGCCTTGGCCGGCATGTAGGGCACGCCGGGCCCGAAGGTGAGCTGGCGGCCTTCCGTCCGGAGATGGCCCTTGAGCAGGTTCTTGAGGAAATACCAAACCCCTTCCTCGCATTCTTGGCGCGCCGTTCGGTCGTCCTCGCCGACATAGGCGGACAGCAAGATGCCCATGCGGAAGGGATGATACTTGCGGCCGTGGTCGGCCAGGACCTTGGCGAATTGATCCTTGGCCTGTCCGGTGGCGCTGCCGTGGCTGCGCGAGGACAGGAAATAGCAATAGCCGCGCTTGGCGCATTCGACCAGGGTGCTGGGGCTGCGCGAGCCGGGCACCCAGATCGGCGGATGGGGCTTCTGCAGGGGTTGGGGCCAGGGATTGACGTAGCGCAAGGGGAAATGCCGGCCTTCATGGATGAAGGGCCCGTCCTCGGTCCAGGCGCGGACGATGAGGTCCAGCGCCTCCCAGAACTTTTCCCGCGACGGCGCCGAGGGAACGTCGTAATTGAAGGTCTCGGGCCCCCCTCCTGGCGCGAAACCGGCGATGATCCGCCCATTGGACATCATGTCGAGCATGGCGTATTCCTCGGCCACGCGGAGCGGATTCATGTGCAGCGGCAGGAGATTGCCCAGCACCACGATCTTGGCGTGGCTGGTGACCTGGGTCAGGGCGGCGGCGATCAGATTGGGTGAAGGCGCCAGGCCGTAGACATTCTGGTGATGCTCGTTCAGCACCAGCCCATCGAAGCCGAGGCGATCGGCCAGCGCCATCTGGTCGATGTAAACCTGGTAAAGGCCCTTTGATTTCTCCGAATCCCAGAGCGCGTTGGGCACCGTGACCCAGCCGGTATCGTATTTTTCGTCGAAATCCGCCGGAAGATACGGGTAGGCCAAGAAGTGCCAGCAGAACAACTGGGCGGGAATCATGATGGGTGCTCCTTGCCCTCGGGCTTTATTATTGCCTTACATTTAGCACGTGAATTTCGTATCCGACAAGCGAGCCCGGATCAATGGCCTGGGGTTTGCCAAGCGGTGAATCGATTTCGGAACCGAGACGCCTTTACCAAATTCCCGAATTAATCTAATACTTCCATGGCATTGCCGTATCCCAACGGGCTTGCCGATCCCGTTGGTGGGGCGATGGGGATCGGAGACGGCGGTGCCTGTCCGCCAATCGGTGAGAAGCGGGCCAATTTTCGGGAAGTCCACTGACCCCCGCGTGCAACCAGGGACCGGCGGAGGAAACCTATGCAAAATAACAAAATCGGACTCGGGCGAGCCTTAGGACGGGCGGCCGCCGTGGTGGTTTTTTCCCTCGCCTTGGGCGCCTGTTCGTCGGTTCCCGACTGGGCCAATCCGGTGCAATGGTACAAGGGCACCGCCGAATGGATCAGTGGCGAAGATGAACAGACCATCGCCGCGCGAAGGGCGGCCCGGAGTCCGGAATACGCCCCGCCCGATGCCGATAAGCCGTTCCCGTCCCTGTCGACGGTTCCGGCGCGGCCCCAGGGGATCGCCAACCGTGACCAGCGCCGCCGACAGGTGGAAAGCGGCCTCATCGCCGACCGCGACCGGGCACGGCACGCGGCCTTGGGCCCGGGCGATGATCCGAAGCCGAGCCCGCGATCGGTCCCCGGTGCGCCCGCCCGGCCCGTGCTGGCGGCGCCCAAGACCGCGGCCGTTGCGCCAAAGATCGTTGCCGCTGCGCCAAAGATCGCTGCCGCTGCGCCGGTCACCGGCAACCCGTCCTTCCAGAGGGCCATCGCCCAGCAGTCGGCGGCCGGGGCCGCGACGCGGCGATCCCTGGGCCCGATCCGGCGCAATACCACGGCCATGCCGCCGTCCCCCCGGGGCACGGTCACCTTGATTCCGCCGCGCGCATCAGTGCCCCGCGGCGGCCAGCTCAGGATGGCGACGCCGCCCCGGCCCGTGGCCGGCCCCATCGGCCCGACCGTGCGTTCGGTTCCGGTCGGCACGATTTATTTCGCCAATGGATCGGCGAAGGTTCCCGGTAAATACATCAAGACCTTGCGCGCCATCGTGACCATGCAGAAGCAAAGGGGCGGGACCCTGCGGGTGATCGGCCATGCCTCGAGCCGGACCCGGGACACCAAGCCGCTTGGCCATCAGCTCGCCAACTTCCGCATCTCCCTGGCCCGGGCAAAGGCGGTCGCCCGCCTGTTGGAGCGCCATGGGACGCCGCCCGGCAGCGTCGCGCTCTCGGGCGTGGCCGACAACCAGCCGGTCTATCACGAGTTCATGCCCTTGGGCGAAGCCGGCAACCGGCGGGCGGAAATTTACCTCGATTATTAACCTTTTAGGGGGTAAACCATCGCCGCCATGGTGCCGCCTCAATGCCGGGGCAGGATCCGGCCCGGATCGTTCACATGGAAGAAGAATTTCATAGGATAAAGCGTCTCCCGCCCTACGTGTTCGCCGAAGTCAACGCCATGAAGGCGGCCGCCCGGGCGGCGGGGGAGGACATCATCGATTTCGGCATGGGCAATCCGGACCAGCCGACGCCGGCGCATATCGTCGAAAAACTGGTGGAGGTGGCGCGCGATGGGCGCACCCACAGGTATTCGAATTCGCGCGGCATACCTGGCCTGCGCCGGGCCCATGCGGCTTATTACGAACGGCGATTCAACGTCCAAATCGATCCGGAATCGGAAAACATCGTCACCCTCGGTTCCAAGGAGGGCCTGGCCAATCTCGCCCAGGCCATCACCATGCCCGGCGACATGGTGCTGGCGCCCAATCCGAGCTATCCCATCCATCCCTACGGCTTCATCATCGCCGGCGCCAATGTCCATCACATTCCCATCGGTCCCGGGTTCGATTTCCTGGCCGGCCTGGAACGCGGCGTCAAACAGGCGGTGCCCACCCCCAAGGCGCTGATCCTCAACTTCCCGGCCAATCCCACGGCCCAGGTGGTGGATCTCGACTTCTACGGCCAGGTCATCGATTTCTGCCGCCACCACGGCATTTACGTGCTTTCCGACCTGGCCTACGCCGAGATTTATTTCGACGATCCGCCGCCCTCGATCCTGCAGATTCCCGGGGCCAAGGAAATCGCCATCGAATTCACCTCGGTCTCCAAGACCTACAACATGCCCGGCTGGCGCATCGGCTTCGCGGCGGGCAACAAGAGGCTCATTCATGCCTTGACCCGCATCAAATCCTACCTCGATTACGGCGCCTTCACGCCGATTCAGGCCGCCGCCGCCCACGCGCTGAACGGACCCCAGGATTGTGTCGACGGGATTCGCGCGCTTTACCGCGAACGCCGCGACGTTTTGGTCAAGGGGTTGGCCGAGGCCGGCTGGGATATTCCGCCGCCGCCGGCGACCATGTTCGCCTGGGCGCCCTTGCCCGCGCATTTCGCGGAACTGGGGTCCCTGGAATTTTCCAAGCTGCTTTTGCGCGAGGCCAAGGTCGCGGTTTCGCCGGGCATCGGCTTCGGTGAATACGGCGACGGCCATGTCCGCATCGCGCTGGTGGAAAATACCCAGCGCATTCGCCAGGCGGTCCGCAATATCAAGCAATTCTTCCGCTCCGCCGGGGTCGTCGCCGACGGTGGGGACAAGCAGGCCGCCGCCTCTTGAACCAGCCCCTCAACATCGCCATCGCCGGGCTTGGCACGGTCGGCGCCGCCACCGTGCGGCTGTTGCGGGATCACCGCGCGCTGCACGCCCAGCGGTGCGGCCGGGATATCGTGATCTCCGCGGTTTCGGCCAGGGACCGCGGCCGCGACCGGGGCTTTGAGCTCGGGGACATCCAATGGGTGGACGATCCCTTGGAGCTGGCGCGCCGGCCCGGGATCGACGCGGTGGTGGAATTGATCGGCGGGTCCGACGGCATCGCCAGGGAACTGGTGGAGACGGCCCTGGCGGCCGGCCGCCACGTGGTGACCGCCAACAAGGCGTTGCTGGCCCATCACGGCACGGCGCTCGCCCGCCTGGCCGAAGGGAATGGGGGTTCGCTGCGTTACGAGGCCGCGGTGGCCGGCGGCATTCCCATCGTCAAGGCGCTGCGCGAAGGCTTGGCCGGCAACGCGGTGGATCGCATTTACGGAATTCTCAACGGCACCTGTAATTATATCCTCACCACCATGCGTGAAAGCGGCCGCGAATTCGACGACGTGCTGGCCGAGGCCCAGGCGTTGGGATATGCCGAAGCCGATCCCAGTTTCGACGTCGACGGCGTGGATACGGCCCACAAGCTGGCCATCCTGACCGCCCTTGCCTTCGGCACCGAGGTCGATTTCGATGCCATCCATATCGAGGGCATTCGCGGCGTGACCGCCGACGACATCCGCTTCGCCGAGGAGTTGGGCTATCGCGTCAAGCTGCTGGGCATCGCCCGGCGCACCGGCCATGGCATCGAACAGCGGGTTCATCCCTGCCTGGTGGCGCGCACCACGCCCGTCGCCCATGTCGAAGGCGTCTATAACGCGGTGGTGGCGGACGGCGATTACGCGGAAACCACCGTCTACCAGGGCAAAGGCGCCGGCGGCGGGCCCACCGCTTCGGCCGTGGTCGCCGATATCATGGACGTCGCCCGGGGCGACTTTGTGCCGACATTCGCCATTCCCGCAGGCGATCTCGCGCCGTCCAAGCCGGTTTCCATGGAACGCCATAACGGGCCGTTCTATATCTGCATGACCGTTCGCGACGAGCCCGGCGTCATGGCGGAGATCACGGCGATCTTCCGGGACGAAGCGATATCGCTTGAGTCCATGCTCCAGCGGGGACGCGCCCCGGGCGAACCGGTGCCGGTGGTGCTGACCACCCACGAGACCGAAGAGGCGGCCATGGGCCGGGCCCTGGCGCTGATCAGCGGCCTCGACACCATGATCGCGCCGCCGCGCATGATCAGGATCGAGACCCTTTAGCGGTGGGGTTCAAAACCCTCTATAATCAAGTGGTCCATAACCCGGTATCGGCGGTGCGCCGGATGTCCGGAAGGGGAGGGTGGCATGGATGACGTAATGGATCGAAATTTGGCGTTGGAAGCGGTTCGGGTCACCGAGGCGGCGGCGTTGAGCGCCTCGCGGTTGATGGGCCGCGGCGATGAGATGGCGGCGGACCAGGCGGCGGTCGATGCCATGCGCAACGCCCTCAACAGCCTGGAAATCGAAGGCACGGTGGTGATCGGCGAGGGCGAACGTGACGAGGCGCCGATGCTCTTTATCGGCGAAAAGGTCGGCAAGGGCGGGCCCAAGATCGACATTGCCCTGGATCCCCTGGAAGGCACCACCATCACCGCCAAGGGCGGCAACAACGCGCTCGCCGTCATCGCCATGGCCGAAGAGGGGGGCTTCCTCAACGCGCCCGATGTCTACATGGACAAGATCGCCGTGGGCGCCGGCCTGCCTGATGACGTGGTGGATCTCGACCAAACCCCGGCCCAGAACCTCGAGCAGCTTTCCAAGGCGCTCAAGAAAGACGTGTCGGATTTATTGGTCTGCATTCTCGACCGGCCGCGCCACGAGGAGTTGATCAAGGCGGTCCGCGCCGCCGGCGCCCGGATCATGCTGATTTCCGATGGCGACGTGTCCGGCGTCATCGCCACGTCGGAGCCCAATAGCGGTGTCGATATCTATATCGGTTCCGGCGGCGCGCCCGAGGGCGTGTTGGCGGCCGCGGCACTGCGCTGTATCGGCGGTTTCTTCCAAGGAAGGCTGTTGTTCCGCAACGACGACGAGCGCCGCCGCGCCGCCCGCTGGAAGATCGATGACCTGGACCGGAAATACGATCTCCTGGATATCGCGTCGGGCAACGTGATGTTCGCGGCCACCGGCGTCACCGACGGCGCCATGATGAATGGGGTGCGCCGCTTCGCAGACCGGGCGACCACCTATTCCATCGTCATGCGCTCCAAGAGCGGGACCGTGCGGCACATCGAGACCCATCACAACTTCGCCATCAAATCCGGTTTCGTGCCCATGGATAGCTAGAGCACTTTCCAACCAAATTGATTCCATTTGGCCGGATAATGCTCTAGGAACACGGGCATGGCGGGTGCCGATTCCTTGAGAGTAGAACGCTCATTCAGCGGCCTCAACTGGCGGCCGCGGCTTGATGACGACCGCGCGGCCCTGGCGCTGGCGCAAAGGTTCGACCTGCCCGAGATCGTCGGCCGCGCCCTGGCGGCTAGGGGCATCGGGCCTGAAGACGCGGAGTTGTTCCTCAATCCGGCGCTCCGGGTTCAGCTTCCCGATCCGGGGCATCTCAAGGACATGGAACTGGCGGCCGAGCGAATCGCCGATGCCATCGAGGGCGGCGAGGGGATCGCCGTATTCGGCGATTACGATGTCGATGGGGCGACGTCCTCGGCGTTGCTGGCGCGGTTCTGCCGGGCGCTGGGGACGACCATCGAAACCTATATCCCCGATCGCATCAAGGAAGGTTATGGGCCGAACCGCGCCGCCCTGCTGGCGCTCGGTCGGCGCGGCGCCAAGGTGATCATCACCGTGGATTGCGGGGTGAGCGCGTTCGAGCCGCTCGCCGCGGCGCGCGACGCCGGTATCGACGTCGTCGTGGTGGACCATCACGTGGCCGAAGCGCGGTTGCCCGAGGCCCTTGCCGTGATCAATCCCAACCGCCTGGACGACGACAGCCCGCACGGCCAATTGGCGGCGGTGGGGGTCGCCTTCCTTTTAGTGGTGGCGGTCAACCGCGTGCTCAGGAAAAGGGGCTTTTATGCGTCGCGGCCCGAGCCCGACCTCATGGGGTGGCTCGACCTGGTGGCGCTGGGTACGGTTTGCGATCAGGTGCCGCTGACCGGAGTCAACCGGGCGTTGGTGGCCCAGGGGCTGAAGGTGTTGGCTAAGCGGGCCAATCCGGGACTGGTGGCGCTGGCCGACGTGGCCGGGCTGGAGGCCCGGCCCGAGGCCTGGCACCTGGGATTCATGCTCGGCCCGCGCATCAATGCCGGCGGACGGGTGGGGCGGCCCGGCCTCGGCGCCGGCTTGCTCGCCTGCGATGATCCGGCCGCGGCCAAGGCCATGGCGCAAGAGCTCGACGCCTTCAACCAAGAGCGCCGCGAGATCGAGGCCTTGGTGCTGGCCGACGCCATGGCCCAGGCGGAGGGCGTGGGCGGCGGCGACGGCGATCTGGTGTTCGTCGCCGGGGAGGGATGGCATCCCGGTGTCATCGGCATCGTCGCCAGCCGCATCGGCGAAAGGATGCGCCGGCCGGTCTGCGTCGTCGCCATCGATGGCGAGGTGGCCAAGGGCTCGGGCCGCTCGATCGCCGGCATCGACCTTGGGGCCACGGTGATCGCGGCGCGCCAGGTTGGGCTATTGATCAATGGCGGCGGCCACGCCATGGCCGCGGGTTTTACCGTGGCGCGCGACCGTTTGGGGGCGCTGGAGGAATTTCTCGGCGTGCGAATCGCCGCCCAGCACACCGCCCGCGGCGAAGAGGTGGGGCGGACCTTGTTTCATGACGGCGCGGTTTCGGTGGCCGGCGCCACCACCGAGCTGGTGGAGCGCATCAAGGCGCTGGCGCCCTTCGGTTCGGGAAATTCGGAGCCCCGATTCGTGCTGCCCGCGGTCACCGTGGCCAAGGCCCAAATTGTCGGGGAAAATCACCTGCGCCTGTTCGTCCGCGGCCCTGGCGGCGGGCGCATCAAGGCGATGGCGTTCCGCGCCGCCGACCAGCCGCTGGGGGTGGCCCTGCTGCAAACCGGGCGCGCGCCGGTGCACCTGGCGGGCAGGCTTCGCATGGATAACTGGCAGGGCCGCCACGATGTCGAATTCCTCATCGACGATGCCGCACCCGTCGCCTGAGGCGCGGCGGTGAGCGCGGCCGTGCCGCCGCGGCCAACCGCGCCCGTTCATCGGGTGATCCAGTCCGGGCCCCTGGCCCTGTTCGCCGCGCCCATGGCCGCCGGCGCGCTATGGGTGGGGGCGGCGGACTGGCGGCTCGGCGTGCTGGCGGTCATCGGCGGCTTTCTCGGGCTGGTGCTCTACCATGGTTCCTTCGGCTTCACCGCGGCCTACCGCCGGGCCTTCATGGCCCGCGACATGGGCGCGGTGCGGGCGCACGTCGTCATGCTCGCCCTGGCCATGGTGCTGTTCGCGCCGCTGCTGGCCGAGGGCCGGGCGCTGGGGGTTGGCATCAATGGGGCGCTGGCGCCGGCCGACGGCCGCGTCGTCGCCGGCGCCTTCCTGTTCGGCCTGGGCATGCAGATCGCCGGCGGCTGCGCCTCGGGCACCATGTTCGCGCTCGGCGGCGGGTCCCTGCGCATGGTCCTTACCCTGGCGGCATTTTGCGCCGGCGGCTTCTGGGCGACCTTCGATCTGGCGTTTTGGAACACCCTGCCCGGGCTCGGCACGGTGGCGTTCAACCGGGAATTGGGTTGGGGCGGCGCCTTGGCTTTGTCGCTTGGGGTTCTGGCGGTTCTGTGGTGGGCGCTCGGCCGTTTGGCCCGGGGGGCCCAGGCGCCGCTCGGCGGCGGGACCGCGGCGCGTGGGGCGGCGGCGTTGCGCGGGCCCTGGCCGCTGCTTTGGGCGGCGGCGGCCCTGGCATTGCTCAATTTCGCGACCCTGGCGGTCGCCGGCCACCCTTGGTCGATCACCTGGGGGTTGACCCTGTGGGCGGCGAAAGCGGCGCAAGCCTTGGGCTGGGCGCCCGAGACCAGCGCCTTCTGGGCCGACGGATTTCCCGCCCGGGCGCTCGCCCTTCCGCTCTGGCGCGACACCACTTCGGTGATGAACGCCGCCATCATCTTGGGCGCCGGCCTGGCGGCTTCCCTGGCCGGCCGCCTCAGGGCCAGTTTCACGGCCGCGCCCGGCGCCCTTCTGGCATCGCTGGTCGGCGGCCTATTGCTGGGTTACGGTGCGCGGCTCGCCTATGGCTGCAATATCGGCGCCTTGTTTTCCGGCATCGCCTCGCAAAGCCTGCACGGCTGGGTTTGGCTCATTGCCGCCCTGGCCGGCACCTGGACTGGCATTCATCTGCGCCCGCTTTTCGGGCTGGCCAAGGATCGCTGAGGGGGGCGGGCGTTTCGGCTTGATTTTGTCGCCCAAGCGCCTTAAGTCATGCGCCCAGAGCCGGTGCACGCGAAGGCCCCCGGTTCCCGGCGACCCCATCGTCTAGAGGCCTAGGACACCGGCCTTTCACGCCGGCAACGGGGGTTCGAATCCCCCTGGGGTCGCCAATTTTCTTGAATTGGCTCTCTATTAAATGAATCAAGCGTGGGAACATCCCCCAGGATGTCGGGGAACCTTGTCAAACCGCGCCTTTTTGCCGCAAAAGTTGGCGCGCCTGTCCCCTTGTCGGCAAGGTGGCTAACCTATTCGTCCTGGTCATTACTCCTCCTGAGGCCAGTCGTGGTCCTCCTGAGGCCAGTCTTGGTCCTGCAGTTCGTTGACCGCCACGATTACCCTCATCCACACCGCCTTGCCGTCGAAGTCATTCCGGGCAAGGCACTTGTCCGCGTTCATGGCCGCGTGGTCCGCCGCCGCGACGCCGTGCTGGTCGATGAGGAGTTTGGCCGAGCGGTAAATATCAAAGGCGGAGGTCATCGGGGCTTTTGTTTTCTTTACCTCTGCCATTGTCTTAGCCTAGGTCACTTTCCGACCAAATTGCATCAATTTGATGGGTGCTCGTCATGCGAAGCGTGCGCGCACGACGGCATCCAGGGTAGGCGCGGTGCGAAGCGCGAGGCCGCTGCTGACGCCAACGCTCCAGCCGGGGGTAGGTGTCCCCATTCAGGTGCTGAGGAAAGACCGCCCGTCGCCGTCGAGCACAAGGCAGGTGAGCCGGCCGGTGGCGTAGGCGCCAGTGTCGATGCCGATCCGGTTGGGCCTGATTTCGGGTTCATGGGTGATCGAATGGCCATGGACGACCATGCGGCCGTGATCCTCGGTGGATTGGAGGAAATCGCCCCGGATCCATATCAGATCCATTTCGTCCTGGTCTTCCATGGGCCGGCCAGGCCGCACCCCGGCGTGGACGAACAGGTAGTCGCCCTCCACGTGAAAGGAACCGAGATTGCGGAGGAATTCCAAGTGGGCCGTTGGCAATTTCCCATGGAATTTTTCCTGGATGGTCGCGAAATCCACCGATCCCCGCAAGCGCCGTCCATCGGCGGCGCCGTAGCTCATGAGGGTCGCATCGCCCCCCATCAGGGTCCAGTCGAGTCCGATTTGCGCATCATCGAGGAAACCCAGGGCCAGGTCCTCGTGGTTGCCTTTGAGATGGATCGTTTCAAACCCCGGGAGGGAAGAGGTGACGAGGATGTCCAACACCTCCCGGGACGAAGGGCCGCGGTCGATATAGTCGCCAAGATAAACCATGGCCAAGCGGCGATCGTGGAAGGGCGCCGCATCCGCCCTGATCAGGTCGTGGAGCCGCCCAAGCAGGTCGGCGCGTCCGTGGATGTCTCCCACGGCGTAGACCCGGGCGTTTTCAGGAACACGGTGCATTCAACTGTCGCCTGGCTTGGTTATCTTGACCGACCACGCATGATCAGGGGCGCCCGCGCTCCCGGTGACCCTATCGTTGGGATGATGCCGAAGCTCATGGGCCGCGGTGGCCACCAAAACAAACCGCGAAGTGACGAAATTCGGAACACTGCGCGCACCGGAGAGCAAGGCGATCATTCCAATCCGATATGAAGCATACGGGAGGCCGATAGGCGCTAATCCGAGGTTCTTAAAACGACCGCCCGAAACGCCAATTCGTGGTGATTATGAAGCGCGCTTGCATGGGCCTGGTTTGTGGCTTGGTGTCGTCATGGCCGGCCCACAACCGTGGCATCAAGCAGCAGAGATCACATAAGAACCTCAGACGCCACCCTCGGGGCCCGATCGCCACGGTTCGTAAATTTAGCTTCAAAGACGGCGGCACCGTGGCTGATCAGCCCTTTTTAGGCCGTCCCCTAACGCTGCGGGCTATTTTATTAATGGTCCTAACGTGTTTTCCCGCCGTCACTTCCTTCTTCAGCTCGGCAATAATTTTTTTCGCCGTCATCTCATCGTCAATGGCGTAGCCCTTGCCCTTACTCAACAACAAAAAAGTGCCGACCTTGGGGACGATCGCTTTCTGCCCATAAACATCCCTGACCCAAGACTGGATGGGTTTTTTGGTTACCTTATGCAGAACGGTTGCCCCATCAACAACGCGTAATTGAATATCACAAGCAGCCAGGAATGCCTCGACAGGTGTTTGCTTGGCGGATGCCCCAGATTTTTTCCCGGGTTTCTTGAAACTTGTTACCTTTAACGACATTACTTTTCTCCATGAATTGAATTGCAGTGGCGAGTTATACTCGAAACTCCATGGCAATTAAATCTAAAACTGAACCTTTCGGGCAGACCTTAAATTCCCTAGGCGCTGTCCTGCACCCTTAAATGTAGTCCGGAATTAAAGAGCGGATTTGGCCCATTCCGACCTTGTGGAAGGAGATTTGAACGAGCCGTAAACGTCATGGCGCGGAACCGATCACCGGCGTGTCGCGCGCGGCCGCGCCCGGCTTGGCCCAGGGCCATAAAGTCGGCCCGATCACCGTCACCCCAGGAAATTCACCACAATGTCAGCACCACGGCGCCGTGAATGCGGTGGCATGACCTCCCTGGGCGCGCCGTGCCCCTGAGGCCCGCGGCCGGCTGATGTCGACTTGGTTGTGCCATGGTCCAGCGGTGCTTCCCATCGCCATGGGACATGACATGCGTCTAGCCTTGGGGTGAAATCATCCCGGCCAAATGGATTCAATTTGGCCGGAAAGTGCTCTAGTTCAGGGCCTCGTGCAACGCTTCGGCGATCGCCTTCTTTCGGAAGGGCTTGTTGAGCAACTCGTCGTTTCGACCCAAGGCGCCGTCCTGGTTGGCCGCATCGGCGGGGTATCCCGACATGAAGACCACCCTGAGCCCGGGATGCCGGTGGCGGGCCTCTTTGACAAAGGCAGGGCCGTTGACGCCGCCGGGGAGAATGACGTCGGAAAGCACCAGATCTATTTCTTGGCATTCCAGGGCGGTTTGCGCCTCGGCCGCCGTCGATGCCGTGATCACGCGGTAGCCCAGGCTGTCGATCATCGCTTCAACGAGGTCGCGCACGTCCACATCATCCTCGACCACGAGAACGGTTTCACCCCGGCCCATGGGAACCTTTTCGCCCCCGCTGTCGGCCTCGGTGGAGACGCCGGCCAAGGCGCGCGGCAGGTACAGCCGTACGGTGGTGCCCTTGCCTACTTCGCTGTCGATGGTGACGTGCCCGCCGGATTGCTTGGCGAAGCCATAGACCATGGAAAGGCCAAGCCCGCTGCCCTGGCCCACTTCCTTGGTGGTGTAGAACGGCTCGAAGGCATGGTTCAAAACCTCGTCCGTCATGCCGGTCCCGGTATCGGCGACCGCAAGCACCACGTAATCGCCGGCGGCGATCTCGAAGTTCTCTCCCGGACCGTCGCCGTCGAGATGGGTGTTGGCGCATGCGACGGCGAGCTTACCGCCCCCGGGCATGGCATCGCGCGCGTTCAGCGCCAGGTTCAACAAGGCATTTTCCACCTGCCCGGGATCGGCGCTGGCCTGCCACAGGCCGGACGCCATATCCCATGAGATTTCGATGGTCTCCCCCAGGGTTCTTTCCAGCAGAGCCCGCATGTTGGCGATGAGCTCCGACATATCCACCGGTTGCGGATGCAGCGGCTGGTTCCGCGAAAAGGCCAGAAGGCGCTGGGTCAGCTCGGCGCCGCGTTTGGCGGAACGTGAAATATTGTCGATTAGGGCGGCGGCATTTTCGGGCCCCGCGGCGAGCAACTCGGCGTTGCCCATGATCACCGCCAACAGGTTGTTGAAGTCGTGGGCCACGCCGCCGGTGAGTTGGCCAACCGCCTCCATCTTCTGGGCCTGCTCCAATCGATGTTTGGCCTCGCGGTCGGCGGTCACGTCCGTTACCGTCGAAATGTAGCCGCCGTCGGGTAATATGGCGCGCTCATAAACATAGATGCGGCCGTTGGGCAGGGTCCGTTCGTGGCGCAATGAACGCCTTGATTGGGCCGATTTATCGCTGATGATGGTTTCCACATCCTCGTCGCCGAAGGCCTTTTGACTGGCGCGAAAGCGCAGGACCTCCTCGCGGGTCAGACCGATACGCAGGAAATCGTCGGGAAGCTCGGTGATTTCCGCGAACTTCCCGTTGAACGCCGCCAGCCTGTGACGCGCGTCAAAAACGGCGATTCCCTGGTTCATGTTTTCGAAGGTCGCTTGTAAAATCTCCGACTTGTCGGCCGCCACTTTTTCACGGATGGATAGGAAAAGAAGGGCGCAGACGATTAGGCTGATCAGACCGGCGATGGCGTAAATATAGACCTCGTGCACGCCGATCGCCGCCAACGCGTCGGGGATCGCGGCGCCGATAACCGCGACCACCGGGATGGTGTCAAGCTTTCGATAGGCCCAAATGCGCGGCGTTCCGTCGACGATACTGGTTTGATGGTAAACGCCGACCGGGCTTTCCTTCAATTTCTGCCAAAGCAGCGATGCCTCGATCTTGCGTCCGACGCCCTCCAATTTATCGGTGACCCGCAGCCGGATCACCTTGTCGAGACCGACCAGCGTCGCCGAACTGTTGGGGCCCATTCGCGTTGTCTTGAAAAAGGCAAGAAGTTGCTCGGCCTTGACGGCGGCGAAGATAACACCCTGGAAGTTACCCTCGCCATCGGCTATGCGCCGGACCAGGCGCACGGTGACCAGCCCCGTGTTGCGGCCTTTTCGCGCCATGGATATGAAGACCTGATCCTTGGCGCTGGCCTTCTGGAAGTTAAAGTAATCGCGGTCCCGCGCATGGATGCCTGGTTTGATCCGGCGCTCCTGGCGGCCCGTCGAGAGCAATACCGGCACGGCGTCAGCGTTCATGATGGTGACATGGGAAAGGATGTTGTTGTCGGGCGGCACCTGCCTCATGAGCTTGCGGACCCCATCCAGGGAACCGGTCCGACGAAACTCAAGGCGGATCATCTTGATGTAGTCGTCGGCGTAACGAAAGGTGCTTGCGACATGGGTCTGGAAAAACGTCACCAGCCTTTTGGCGCGGTGTTCCGCATCCAGGACGGCGGAATCCCTTTCATGGGAAACCAGGGTATAGGCCGCGCCGAACGACAGGGTGACGAGCAGAAACGCGCCGACAATATGATATGATATACGCATGGATGGCTTTGAAATTCACATTTCCCGGCAGATAATTACATTTTAAGTTATATGTAAAAAGTGTATTTTGCAACGGCTTGTGAACATTTTCTGTACAATTTTATGAATTAATTTAGCCGGTTCCCGGTGACCGGGGGACTTGTTGTCATGGCGCCCCGAACATCCCTATGGGCCGGATTCCACCCGCTAGCGAAGACCGCCGGGAATCACACGATCACCAGGGAAAAGCGCCCATTACCGCCAGTTTTTCGGTGAAACTGTTGCGCTGTTGCCAGGGGGGGGCACCAACCGGCACCGGCGGGGTAAATTGAAACTTTGGGGCCGGTTAATCATTAATGTTAATAAATTTTGAAGATATAGTGTAGGAATTAGAACTTGAATAAATTTTACTTATTTTCACCACCTTTTTATTGTGATACCTAAATCTCCGATAGCAACAAATTGCCTCACTGGAGGAGGATCTGAAATGTATACTTATGCGTTAATTTGGCTGAAGTCCTTCATCAAGAAGGACGAAGGCGTCACGGCCATCGAGTATGGCCTCATTGCCGCCCTGATCGCGGTGGTCATCATCGTCGCCGTCACCCTTGTCGGCACCGAGTTGGAAAAAACCTTCAACACCATTTCAGCTGCGCTGGTAACCGCCAACGCCAGCTAACCGTTTCGGCTGGAGGCCGGCCCGGGTGGGGGCTAACGGCACCGGGAAAGGTTCGCCAAGGGTCTCTATTTTACGCGAACGATCCTGGGCGGATCGGAGCCAAGGGGAGACCACCTGGAAAAGTGGATAAGCGAATGGGCCGATGCCTTGGGAGCCCCGGAGTGCATGGGGGCCATCAGAAGCGCCGGAGCGGGCCAATGACTGGCTGGCGGTCTGACCGCGCTGGCTGAATAAGTCCGCGCCGGCTTGAACTTCGGGGGCTTCGGCCCCCTTCTTTTTGGGACGAGCCGAGGTTCCTTGATGCCGTTAACCTTATGTCCGCTTATAGCCATAAGCAGAATGGGACCCCATCCCAAGGGAACCATCAGGGCCAGCGGTTCAAGACACCGCGCGAACAGGCCGGACACAAGACTGAACCCGACCACTTGGCATCAACTTCGAATTAATCCTTGCAAATAGGGAGCCATCCACACAGGACATTAAGTTAACGACCTCCCCGGCCAATTGTCGTCCGGTAGGAATCACAATTTTTTCAGATGGGACGCAGGGGAGAGCCAGTCAAGTTTGGGGCGGGAGTCCCACAATGCCCA
>SMVB01048543.1_pt1 | contig 24784 bp, 25 predicted proteins | sample 2456461 | NCBI WGS metagenome assembly SMVB01 (sample SAMN11095934, study PRJNA526329) | marine sediment metagenome | biome: Marine sediment; feature: Surficial sediment; material: Deep marine sediment; isolation source: Hadal surficial sediment | place: Pacific Ocean | collected 2014-05 | depth...
CGGCGACGTAAGGACAAAACGGGTATCAGAGATGCTCGCACGTGTGGGGCTGACCCGGAACCTGGTCAATCGATTTCCGCATGAACTCTCCGGCGGTCAGGCGCAACGCGTCGCCATCGCCAGGGCCCTGATGCTGAAGCCCGGTTTGCTGATCTGCGATGAAGCTTTGTCCGCCCTTGATGGAACGGTGCGAAGTGAAATCATTGCACTGTTGAAAGCAGAGCAGCAAAGATCCCAGTTGTCGCTGATGATCATCACGCACGATCTGGGCGTCGTTCGCGAGATGTGCGATCGGGTCATCGTGATGCACGAGGGCCGTGTGTGCGAGCAAGGAAGCAACGAGGAGATATTCTCGAGAGCGCAGCATCCTTATACAAAGGCGTTGTTGGCGGCCGTACCCGTAATGGTGTGCTAGAAGCCAGGCAGCGGTACCGGCATTGGCACTCCATTGATGGTCGCAAGGCCCTGAGCATATTCAAGTTGCATCTTGTACTGGTCGCCATCGAGAACAAGAATTCCCATCGCAACCGCGGCACCGGCCTCGGGTTGTAAGGTTTCAATCATCTGAAAAAGTGAAACAGGCAGCTGCAAGTTTATGGTTGCCTTCAATTTCAACAGCAGCCCCGGCCAGGAGAAGGCATCACCGGGACCTGATTGGGGCAGCGTGAAATGAAAGTCTGTCTGAATGTCACCGAGTGGTAACGACAGGTTCAGGTGGTTGATCTGAATGTCGCCACCGACGGATAGAAATTGCTGCAGCTCGGCATCCATTGCAGGATAGATTGCCGCAAACGCATCTTCCGGATTGCCGTGGGCCGCCGCATCCTGCAGCGCTGAATACAAAGCGACAAAAGACTCCGCGTCAAAGCCGCTATAGGCCAGGTCTACCGCAATGTCGACGGTCCCCATCCCCGGCGTGATGATACCGGTCAGGTCGATCTGGCTGCTGCCCGTTATTTTGTCGTTTTCTATATTGCTGGTTACGCTTATGTCCATGGACGCAAAACCGACCTGGTCGCCGAGGTCGTCCGAGACGGAAACGCGACCGCTGTGAACATTCATGGAGCCAACCATGAAGTCATAATCACTCTTGTCCTGATGTATCGTGATATCGATGCGACTCGACTCAACCTTGCGAGTGCCTGCGGCAAATCGAATTGCGCCAATGAAGCCTTCGGCCGTTGTCATTATTCCAGCGGCGTCAAGAATCAATTCGAGCTCGGCGCCTTTCCAGTCGATCCGCGTTTCGCCGTCGCTCCAGTTGCCCTCGTCGAGCAGCAAGTCCGCATGAGTTGCTCCCGACAGACTTATCGTGCTGTTGATGCGACCCGGCAGATCAATCAGCTCGCCATTACCGGGATCAAGCTGTACCGTGGAGACCATACTGGCCAGGCTGGGCTGCAGCGATCCATCTTCGCGGTTCAGTGATCCCAGTGGCACCAGCCCATGATCGATACGCGAATCCAGTATTAGTGCGGGCATACCCGGGTAACCGGCCTGATCAACAAAATTGGCTAATTCAGGAAACTGACTCCGGTCACTAAGCTCAATGCGATGTCGGCCCTCCGAGCTGAACCAGCCACGATCAAAGTGCTCGGTGATGATCGTAACTTCCGGTGACTCGATTCGCGCGAGCTCGATGCTGTTCTCGAGCGAGCGCTCTGTCATTCGCCCGACGATGCCGGGCGAAATCAGCAGCAATACCGCCAACCCCACCAGTAAGACCACTACCCATCTCTTCACGTCTTGCTCCCGTCACCCATCAAAAACTGACTCCTGCGGTTCGATCGTGCTAGAAATCGAGGGCCTGGGCCACTACCATAGCGCCCACACAGTGTTGTACCTGCAACACGCGACAGAATCGACAAATATCTCCGATAAGTGAACACTTAACTCATGAAAACTACCGCTCTATTACTGCTTGCCGGCAGCGCAATCCTGACCCAGGCGGCCTATGCTGACGGGGACGCCGAGCAAGGTGCTGCCATTGGCTACAGTTGCCTTGGCTGCCACGGCATCGAGGGATACAACAATGTATACCCGACTTACCATGTGCCACGACTGGGAGGCCAAAAGCGCGCCTATGTCGAGAGCGCCCTGCGAGCCTATCGTGATGGCACCCGCAAACATCCAACCATGGCCGCACAAGGCGGCAGCCTGTCCGATAGCGACATTGAAAACGTTGGCGCCTGGCTGGAAGGCTTCGGAACGGCTACCGACAGCACCACGGCGGAATCTGTCGTCGGCATCAAAGCCGCCCAGACTTGTGTCGCTTGCCATGGCGAGGCCGGTGTCGGCGTTGTGCCGCAACCGCCAACCCTGTCCGGACAACATCAGGACTATCTGAAGGTCGCGTTACAACAGTACCAGGAGGGAACGCGTAGCGGCACTGTCATGTCTGTGTTCGCAGCGATGCTGTCGGAAGACGACATTGAGGCAGTGACCCGTTATTACTCTTCACAGGATGGCCTGACCACGCCCTCGACCAAAGACTAAGATCGGGGCGGCTGACATGTGCCAAAAATGAACGCTGAAATTACGGACCTCGATCACGGCATCGCTGCGATCGACACTGATTACGTTCGCCCCGCTCTGGACGCCAGCCACCTGATCGTTGAATCGGGCCGAGCCGCCTTTGTTGATACCGGTACCAGCAACGCCGTGCCGCTGTTGCTGGATGCGCTGGCGCAGAAAAACATTGATGTCGCCGATGTCGATTTCCTGTTCCTGACCCATGTGCATCTGGACCATGCGGGCGGCGCGGGCGAATTGCTCACATACCTGCCGAATGCCAAAGCGGTAGTCCACCCGCGTGGCGTCAGGCATTTGCTCGAACCGCAAAAACTGATCGATGGCACCATTGCCGTATACGGGCAGGAGCGCTTCGACAAATTGTATGGGGGCGTGACACCGATACCCGAAAACAAATTAATCGTTGTCGACGACCAGCAGGAGCTTGAGCTCGCCGGCAGATTATTCCAGTGCTTTTTCACTGAAGGTCACGCGCGTCACCACTATTGCCTGTGGGACCCGGCATCAAAGGGCGTGTTCACGGGCGACAGTTTTGGTGTTTCGTACCGGGAGCTCGACACGGGAAAAGGCGCATTTATTTTCCCTACTTGCACGCCGATCGACTTCGATCCGGCGGAGGCGCACAAGTCAGTCGACCGCATCATGGGCTATGAGCCTGAACAAGTTTATTTGACCCACTACAGTCGCGTGACGGACTTGCCGAGGCTTGCCGATGACATGCATCATGGAATCGAGTTTTACGCCTGGCTTGCATCCGGTCATGCAAATGATCGTCATCGCACGGAAGCCATCAAGCACGGCATGTACGACTATTTTTTGCTGCGCCTGCAGACCCACGGTTTCGAAGGTGGCCCGGAGGCGGTTCACGACATTCTCGACTTTGATATCAACCTGAACACAATGGGCCTCGAGGTGTGGCTGGACAGACACGCATCGAACGCGGCCTGAAGGAATACTAATGAAAAAATTTCGCGCTTATCGCATAGACCAGCAAGACAAAAAAATTGTTGCAGATTTTTGCACCATGGATATTGATGAGCTGACCCAAGGCGACGTTGTAATCAAAGTCAGCCACTCGACGATAAATTATAAAGACGCGCTTGCAGCGACCGGCGCGGGAAGAATCCTGCGGAAGTTTCCGCTGAATGGCGGAATCGATCTCGCCGGTAGCGTTGTCAGCTCGGATGACGAACGATTCACCGAGGGTGACGCCGTGCTGGTCAATGGTTGTGGTCTCAGCGAAACGGTCGACGGCGGTTACGCCGAATACGCAAGGATTGCAGGTGATTCCGTAGTGCCGATACCGGAGGGCATGACTGCAGCACAAGCCATGCAGATCGGCACGGCAGGATACACTGCAGCGCTGGCGATCCATCGCATGGAGCAAAACGGCCAGAAGCCGGAGGACGGTCCGGTTGTTGTTACCGGCGCAACAGGCGGCGTTGGTGGTTTGGCAATCGACATGCTGGACGGGCGCGGCTACGAGGTGGTTGCTGTTACGGGCAAATCAGACCGGGCAGACTATCTACAGAGTATTGGCGCCCGACAGGTCTTAGTGCGCGGCGATATCGAGCTCGGTACGCGACCAATGGAAAAGACGCAATGGGCTGGTGCAATCGACAACCTTGGTGGCGATACGCTGGCGTGGTTAATTCGCACCGTTGGCTACGGCGGCAATATCGCAAGCATAGGGCTGGCTCAATCGCATGAACTGAACACGACGGTTCTGCCGTTTATTCTGCGGGCGGTAAATCTTCTTGGCATTAATTCGGTTGATACGCCGCGCGAGCTGCGACTGCATGTATGGAGCCGGCTCAGCGACGACCTCGCGCCTCGGCACCTGGACGAAATCGCCGGCACAACAATCTCTTTTGATGAACTGCCTGATGCGTTTCAGGCTTTCGTCGATGGCAAGGTAACGGGAAGAACGCTCGTTACTATCGCGTAATTTTCCACAGGCCTATCGTCAGCAAGGGCACAACCAGCACGACGATAAATACCAACGACAATGCGTTGTACCCGGTAGCGATAAGATCGATTATTCCAAACCGGGAGAGCATCAGTGCAAGCACCAATAGTGCCGCTGCTATAAGAGGGCGCACGATGTTTGGCATCGACTTGTTCAGCGAATTAAACGTGGCCGCAAGGCGTTCGTTAAACGCATGAATAACGCCGGTGCCGGTCTCAATAAAGGTACCGATCAGAACGACCTGAAAGGTGACCTGCAATGCCGGGGATCCCAGCAAGCCGAGAACGTAGTTCGCCGGAACCGCCTGGTCCACCACCGCCGGATACTGGCCGAGCATCGCCAGGAAAAACAGTATGCCCGGCAGTATCGCGATGGGTCCGGCCAGTACACCAGCGATTAGAGCCTCGCGGCGCTCCTTGATATGCGCCGTCGCAAACAACATGGCCGGAACCAGCGACAACTGCAACGCGCCATAGCGAAAGCCCGATGAAAACCAGCCTTCAACGGCCGGTGCGGATGAAAGGCTTTCTCTGATTACAGGTCCGAAATGTACCAGGCTGAGAACGAAGACAGCGATGTAAACGGCGTACAAAACGAACGACCAGATCGACAGGAAGCCCTCAATCACCCCGGTTCCCTTGAAGACCAGGAACGCGATAACCGTCAGGAGACCAATCGTTCCAATGTTCCCTGACAGGCCAAAGGTTCCGGCCAGCAGCGCGCCGGCCGCCGCGCCGACCACGGCCAGAATCAGGATGATCGCAGTCAGGTAGGCGATTTCATACAGAAACCAGAAACGGCCAAGCAGCTGTTTCAGGAACGTCCGGTAGTCATAGCTCTTGGTAAGCCGCGCCAGCTCAAAGGCAATGGCGCAAAAAATGCTCATCAGGAGCATCGCCGGCAACAACATGCCAAGCAAGCCGCCGACCGGGCCGTATTTGAGAAAAAACTCAACCAGCTCCCGGCCCGTGCCATAGCCGCCGGCAATGATCATGGACTGAAAAACGAAGCCGGGGAGAAGATATCTCTGGAACCAGGAAATCATAAACGTTCGCTTTGCATAGCCGGGCAGCGTTATGTCGGTGGACAATAGCAGCAAATACGGGCCTTTCGGCGCGAACCAGTTATTTTACCGATCGGTCGATTTGGGAAACGACCCTTCAGTAGTTTAGACTCCCGCTTCCGCCGAATCGTGATTCATCCGCGCCAGAGCAACAGCAGCCGGATGCGCCTGAAATTCGGTGGAATTTTAATCCAGATTAAAATTTGGAGCATATGATGACCGACACAGCCGGCGCCAGACTCTGGCAAGCCCTTGAAAAAGAAAGACCTTTGCAGATTGTGGGCACAATAAACGCGTACAGCGCCCTGCTTGCCGAGAAAGCGGGTTTCAGCGCCATTTATCTGTCCGGTGCGGGCGTTGCCAATTACTCGTACGGCCTGCCAGATCTGGCGATGACGACACTCAGTGACGTGTGTGAGGATATTCGCCGCATTACTTACGGGACAGACCTGCCATTGCTGGTCGATGCCGATACCGGCTGGGGCAGTGCATTTATGATCGGTCGAACCGTCAAGGAAATGACTCGAGCCGGTGCTGCTGGCTGTCATCTGGAGGACCAGGTGGCGGTAAAACGATGTGGTCACCGGCCCGGCAAAGCGTTGGTCGATGCGGTTGAGATGTCTGACCGAATCAAATCGGCAGTCGATGCCCGCACCGACGACAAATTTACGATCATGGCGCGCACGGACGCGCACGCCGTTGAAGGCCAACAGGCAGCACTGGATCGTGCAGCGGCCTACGTCGAAGCAGGCGCGGACATGATTTTTGCCGAGGCGTTAAACACGCTGGATGAGTTCCGGCAATTTACGGACGTCATTAAGGTTCCGGTGCTGGCCAACCTGACAGAGTTCGGCAGCACTCCGCTGTTTACGACGCATGAACTGAAGACTGCCGGTGTGCGTATCGCCTTGTATCCGCTTGCCGCGGCCCGGGCGATGGCGCTGGCGGCAAAAAACGTTTATCGCGCCATTCGAGACGACGGCACACAAGCCGCGGTTGTAGAAACCATGCAGCCACGGACAGATCTGTATGACGTCTTAAGTTATCACGCGTACGAAGACAAACTCGACGCACTGTTCGAGAAGGATCGAGAGAAATGACGGCAAAGAAAAAAGTGGGTGGCCTCGCGGGTGTATCCGCAGGTGAAACAGCATTGTGTACCGTTGGCCAGGAAGGCGCTGGCCTGACCTACCGCGGTTACGACATTTATGATCTTGCAGACAACGCAAGTTTCGAAGAGGTGGCCTATTTGCTGATGCACGGCCACCTGCCGACCCAAGATGAGCTGGATGCCTATATTGCGTTAATCATTTCACTGCGCGGGCTGCCCGATGCGCTGAAGACCGTTTTGGAAATGACGCCAGGAAGCTCGCACCCGATGGATGTGCTGCGAACGGGTGTTTCATTCTTAGGCAACATTGAGCCGGAAGGCGATTTCTCAAACGAACTTGCTACAGCGGACAAACTGCTGGCGTGCATGCCATCCATGCTGGTTTACTGGCATCGCTTTCACACGGACGGAACTCGCATCGACGTGGAGCTGGATGATGACAGCATCGCCGGGCACTTTTTGCACATGTTGCACGACACGCCGCCGAGCGAGCTGCACCGGCAATCGTTGAATACCACGCTGATTCTTTACGCCGAGCACGAGTTCAACGCGTCAACATTTGCAGCACGCGTCATTACGGGCACCTTGTCGGACATGCACTCCGCTGTTACCGGAGCGATTGGCGCCTTGCGCGGCGCTCTTCATGGCGGGGCCAACGAAGCGGCGATGGAGTTGATACAAAAATTCGAAACACCGGAAGCCGCGACGGAAGGTGTTCTGCAAATGCTGGCTAACAAAGACAAGATCATGGGCTTCGGTCACCGTGTCTATACCACGTCCGATCCGCGCAACTCGGTAAACAAGAGAATGTCGAAAGTACTGGCGGACGAGGCTGGTGATACCCGCCTTTATGCAATATCCGAGGCGGTTGAAAAGGTGATGTGGGACGAGAAAAAGTTATTCGCCAACGCAGACTTTTTTGCCGCTACTGTTTATCACTTCATGGATATTCCTACCTATCTGTTCACGCCCATCTTCGTGTGCTCACGCATCACCGGCTGGGCCGCGCACATCATGGAGCAACGCTCCAACAATAAACTGATTCGACCGGCTGCCGATTATATCGGCCCCGAACTGCAAAAATGGATACCGATCAATGAGCGCTAACACCGACGTTCGTTCCGCAAAGCGCGCAGAGCCTGACCAGGTCCTGGTCGATATAGCCGACTACGTTTGTAACACTGATATCGACTCGGAGCTGGCCTTCGAGACTGCGCGCTACTGTCTTATGGATACTATCGCCTGCGGTTTCCAGGCGCTGGACTTTCCTGCCTGTACGAAGTTGCTGGGCCCGGTCGTTCCCGGAGCCACGATGGCCGGTGGTGCACGCGTACCCGGCACCTCGTATGAGCTGGATCCCGTTCTCGCGGCATTCAACATCGGCGCTATGAATCGCTGGCTGGACTTCAATGACACCTGGCTTGCAGCCGAGTGGGGTCACCCGTCCGATAACCTGGGCGGCATCCTGGCTGTGGCGGATTACCTGAGTCGCAAGGCACGGACCGAAGGCAAAGAGCCGTTGACGATTCACGACGTACTCACGGCGATGATCAAAGCCCACGAAATTCAGGGTGTGCTGGCGCTGGAGAACAGCTACAACCGGGTGGGCCTTGACCATGTGTTGCTGGTACGGGTTGCAACGACGGCGGTTGTTACGCCCATGTTGGGCGGCGACCGGAACCAGGTCATCAATGCAGTATCAAACGCCTGGATCGATGGTGGTGCATTACGCACCTACCGGCACGCGCCGAACACCGGCTCGCGCAAAAGCTGGGCGGCCGGCGATGCGACCAGTCGTGCGGTTCGACTGGCGCTGATCGCCATGACCGGCGAAATGGGTTATCCGTCCGCGCTGACGGCAAAGACGTGGGGCTACTACGATGTCTTGTTCAAAGGCCGTCCATTCGAATTCACCCAGGGCTATGCGAGCTATGTGATGGAAAATATTCTGTTCAAAATCTCGTTCCCGGCTGAGTTCCATGCACAGACCGCAGTTGAAGCCGGCATGATCCTGCACGAACAGGTGGAAGACAGACTCGACGAGATAGAAAGGATCGTTATCGAAACCCAGGAACCCGGCGTGCGAATTATTGATAAGACAGGGCCGCTGGATAATCCAGCAGACCGCGATCACTGCATTCAATATATGACTGCAGTGCCAATGATCTTCGGTCGCCTGACCGCGGCAGATTACGAGGATGACATTGCGAGTGATCCGCGCATCGATGCGCTAAGAAACAAAATGGAAGTTCGTGAGAACGAGGGATATACGCGCGATTATTTCGATGCTGAAAAACGCTATATCGGCAATGCGGTCCAGGTGTTCTTTAAAGACGGCAGTAGCCTGGACAAAGTGGAAGTTCACTTCCCCATTGGCCATCGCAAGCGTCGCGACGAGGGCATTCCCGTGTTGATAAAAAAATTCGAAGCGAGCCTCTCCGGCAAACTGAGAGACGGCCAGTGGAATAAATTGAACGCGCTTTGTGCAGACCACGAGCAACTGCTTGCGACACCAGTGGACGATTTCATGGCGCTTCTGGTCGTTTAAAGACCGATCGCAGCGGCCATGACATAAAGTGACTGAGGACGAGCTAAAGCGAAAAATCGCCGACGGTTGCAGGAAGCTGAACCAGGAAGCCAGCGAAGTTGAGGTGGGTCAATATGCGATACTGCTGACCAAACTCGAACGCTGGGGCGCTCGCGTAAATCTGACCGCCATCCGCGACATCGATAAAATGATCAGTGGCCACCTGCTCGACAGCCTTGCTGTTCGCCCGTTCTTGCACGGCTCAAATATCATTGATATTGGCACCGGGGCGGGCTTTCCAGGCTTGCCTCTCGCTATCGCAGAGCCGGATCGCAGATTTACTTTGCTGGACAGCAACGGTAAGAAAATCGGCTTCGTGCAACATGCTGTAACAACGCTGGGCCTTGCAAACGTCACGCCGGTAAAAGCACGGTCCGAAAACTATGCGCCTGTAAAGTTGTTTGATACCGTTATTGCAAGAGCGCTGGCAAGCATTCCAAAAATAATTGAGCTTGGCGGACATCTGCTTGGCGAAAAAGGTGTACTGTTGGCGCTGAAGGGGAAGTATCCAGCCGCAGAGCTGGAACACCTGCCTGAGCGGTGGAGCTGGGAAAGTGAGGACGTCCGCATTCCGGGTTTGCCACAGCATTCACGACATATAATCAGATTAAGCAAAAAAAGCTGAGCGACGAAACTCGTCGAAGGCTTCAAGAGAATTGTATGACCAGAATTATTGCCGTAGCCAACCAGAAAGGTGGCGTAGGCAAAACGACAACCTGTGTAAATCTTGCAGCATCGCTTGCGGCGACGCAGCGTCGTGTCCTGCTGGTCGACATGGACCCGCAAGGCAACGCCACGATGGGCTGTGGCGTCGACAAGATGAATCTCGAGTATTCGGCCTGCGATGTGCTGCTCGGCGATTCCAGTGCGGCCGATGCCATTGTGTCGGTGCCAGAGGGCGATTTTGCGTTGCTACCCGGCAACGAAGACCTGATCACCGCGGAAGTCAAGCTGTTGCAGGAGCTGGGTCGCGAAATGCGTCTCAAAAAAGCACTGGCGCCGGTCAAGGGGCTCTATGACTTCGTATTGATCGACTGCCCGCCGTCGATCAACATGCTGACGGTCAACGCGTTGACTGCTGCAGACGGCGTATTGATTCCAATGCAATGTGAGTATTACGCGCTGGAGGGCTTAAGTTCGCTTCTCAATACAATCGAGCAGGTCAGGGTGTCCGTGAATGCCGAGCTCGAGGTGTTTGGCCTTTTGCGTACCATGGTCGATCCACGAATAAATCTGTCCAACGAGGTCTCGCAGCAGCTGATTGATCATTTCGACGACAAGGTATTTCGCACGGTTGTGCCACGAAATGTGCGACTGGCAGAGGCGCCGAGTTTTGGCCGGCCGGTCTTGTTTCATGATCGTACGTCGCGTGGCGCGCTGGCATACCTCGCCCTGGCAGGAGAGGTATTGCGGCGCGAAGACGAGCGTCAGGCATCACTACACTAAACAATGGATAAGAGAACAACGTAAATGGCCAGGAAGAAAAGGCTGGGACGAACACTCGATTCGCTTCTTAGCAAGCCGGTTCAAGAAACGCTGGCCGTGACCGGGCACGAAGTAGACACCCTGAAAAACATACCCCTGGATTTGCTGCAACGTGGCCAATACCAGCCGCGCGATGACATGCGGCAGGACACCCTGGAAAATCTGGCTGCATCCATCAAGTCCCAGGGCGTGGTTCAGCCTATTGTCGCGAGGCCCCTGAAAGGGACCAATGGCGGGACGCAGCGCTACGAAATAGTCGCAGGGGAGCGACGTTGGCGCGCGGCGCAAATGGCGGGCCTGCAGGAAATTCCAACTGTCATACGCGATGTCGAAGACCAATCTGCGATCGCGATTGCGCTTATTGAAAACATTCAGCGCGAAAATCTGAACCCCCTGGAAGAAGCGAAGGCCCTGGACAGGCTAATTCGTGAGTTCGACCTGACCCACCAGCAAGCGGCGGATGCGATCGGCCGCAGTCGCGTGTCGGTGAGCAATTTGCTGCGGCTCCTGGAGCTGTCCGATCGGGTCAGGCCGTTACTTGAATCCCGGCAGCTCGACATGGGCCATGCGCGTGCGTTGCTGTCGGTCACGAACCACAATCAGCAATACGACGCGGCGAAACAAGTTATACGGAAAGGGCTGTCTGTTCGCGATACGGAAAAGCTCGTCAGGCACATGTTGTCTACAGACGATTCGAACAAAGGCAAAGCGAAACGAAGAACCGTCGATGCGGATATCCTGCGCCTTGAAAAGGACGTCACGGAAATTCTCGGCGCCAAAACCATAATCGATCACGGCGTTAACGGCGGTGGTAAAATCACGATCAGCTACAACAGTCTTGATGAGCTGGACGGAATCCTGAAGCACATCAAGTAAATTTAATCGCAAGAATTATTGTAGGAGCGGGTCTATACCCGCGATCATGGTTCGCCGAAGCCATCGCGCCTGCGGAGGCGCTCCAACAAGAACATCGCGAATTGCCCCTACAGTTCTTTCGGCAACCAGCCACCTCCGAGTGTTTTATGAAGAAAAAATAAGGTGTCAAGTCACTGCTGTCCCGCGAAAAGCAGTTTCCTGGCCGTGGGCTTAAGCGTTGGCGCAATGTTCTGGTATTTTTAGCCGACTTAGGCCATCGCCCAGCGGCCGATTGCGAATGATTTGAGCTACGCGACGTCTTCGACCTTGCTGGACTTCGGGCTGTAAACCCGGCGGATGATGTCGGGCATCACCGCCTCGCTGATAAAAAAGCCCTGCATCTTGTCGCACTCGATCGTTTTCAGAAAGTCGAATGTTTCCTGGTCTTCGACGCCTTCGGCGCATACAGAAATGCCCAGGTTGTGGGCAAGACCGGTTACGGCAGCCAACACCTGCCTGGCGACAGGGTTCGAACGTGCCCGTGCAAGCGCTGCTGCGTGTATTTTGATTTCGTCAATCGGAAGTTGCTCGAATGTGCTCAGGCTGGAGGCTGCAACGCCGAAGTCATCCAGCGACAGGCGAAAGCCCTTATCGCGTAACTTGCTTAGCACGCGCAGGTGCGGTGCATCAGAGTTGAGCACGTCCTGCTCTGCAACTTCAAACGTAAAACTGCCCGGCTCAAGACCATGTGACTTGACGATTTCCGAATAATTGGTCGGTAGCCCCGGATCTATCAGCAAACTGCTTGCCAGGTTGATACAAGAGTTGAGTTGCAGCCCCTGCTCCCGCCAACGCGCAAGCTGGGCCGCTGATTCATGCAATACGAACTCGCTGACCGGGCCAATGAGTTTGAATTCCTCAACCTCCGGCAGAAACTCCAGCGGTCCCAGCAGTCCGTGCTGCGGATGCCGCCAGCGCAGCAGGGATTCCGCTTCACGGGTCAGCCACTCGGTGCCCGTGTTTCGTTCAACTTTGGGTTGGTACATGATCATGAACTCGCGACCCATTACAGCTTCCTCAAGCTCCGCTCGCGAGATTCGCAGCATGCGGCGACGGCACTCGCGCGCAGCATAGGCCAGGGTGTCGATGTCATGGTCCCTGCCCAGCCACTCGACATTGGTGAAGTTGGCGACATGGTCGAGCAGCGTGGCCCGGTTGCTTAAACGCAAGGCTTCGCGGTCGGCGCAGATGATGAGCCCAAATTGCGCCGCGTCTGCAACTGACTCCAGGGCCAGGATCGCCTCATCGCAGACATCACTCTCGGCGAGCAGGACGATTCGGCGACTGTGTCCGCCCAGTAGCTTCTTCAGCCCAGCGGCACTGCCGAAGCTGCTCAGGCTGAGACTGAGTTCCCTGGTGACCTGTATTGCCGCCGGGGTCCTGGCGAGGGACTCACTTACCACGAATAACATGCTGCCTCCATCGACGTTTGGCGGGCTGTTTTGCCTGCCAACGCCTTGTTTATAGCTGTCCCGTTAAGGGTCAGATGTGCGGCAAGTCGCAATGCTGGGAATATTTGTTCAAAAGAGGCCAATAATCGTTGAATTTCTCGGTAAATACCCCACTTTCGAATTACGGAACCAGACTTTTAGAAGTGCTTTTCTCTGTTGCCATGCACCAAATCGACCTCTATAATGCGCGGGCTAAGTTGAGGCCCGCTTGGACAGAAAGAAACCACAACGCCACAGACCGCCGGTTAGCCGATGGACGTGGCGTTTTTAGTGCCGGAGGCAGAACAGAAGTGAGTGACCAGGGGCGGCAATATTCTCCCCCGACGTCTTCCAGTATCGTGGGGAAGGTTCTTCTGGCTCAACTGGGTCTAAGCGTGGTTCTTGCCGCGCTGTTTTGGGGTATGAAAGGAACCGTTTCGGCTTACTCGGCGCTGCTGGGTGGGATGACTTGTGTAATCCCGAATGCCTTTTTGGCGCTGCGACTCGTAGTGCCGCGTCGCGATCAAGGGCCGGGTGCCCTGGTTCGTGCAGCTTACATCGGAGAGACTGGAAAGCTGGCGTTGACGGTGATCATGTTCACCATCGTCTTCACGCTGGTGCGGCCACTTGCCGCTGGCGCCTTGTTCGCAGGATTTATTGCGGCACAACTGGTGACACTTTCAGGGTTGCTGATGAAGGACACGGCGCAGTTGGACGATAAGAGAAAAGAACATGATGAGTGAAGGCGGACACGGATCCGGAGGCTACATCCAGCATCATTTGCAGAACCTGCAGGTTTGCAAAATTGATGATGCTTGGGTGTGGAACAGTTCGCCGGGCAATCCGATGACGATTTGCGCGGGCAATCCGATGACGATCAATGTCGATTCCATGTTCTGGTCGGTGCTGCTCGGTGTGGTCTTCATCTGGATTTTCCGCAGCGCGGCAAAAAAATCGACGACGGGCAAACCCGGCAAGTTTCAAGCCTTCGTCGAGATTATTATCGACTTTATTGACAGCAGCGTAAAAGACACCTATCACGGCAAGAGCAAACTGATCGCACCACTGGCTCTCACCATCTTCGTGTGGGTCTTCCTGATGAACCTGATGGACCTGATCCCGGTTGACTGGATTCCGGGCCTCGCGGGCGCGATCGGAATTCCATACATGAAGGTCGTGCCGACGACCGATGTGAATATTACTTTCGGCATGTCAATCTCGGTATTCGTGCTGATCATCTTCTTCACGATCAAGAGCAAAGGCGTGGGCGGGTTTGTGCGCGAGATGACGATGCACCCGATAGCACCGCCGACCAGGGGCATAGGCCTCATCGCCGCACCACTGATTATCGCGTTCAACCTTATTCTGGAGACAGTCTCGCTTCTGGCGAAGCCTCTGTCTCTCTCGCTGCGACTGTTTGGCAATATGTTTGCCGGCGAACTTATTTTTATCCTGATTGCAATGTTGGGAATCTGGCAATTGCCGCTGCACTTTGGCTGGGCGGTATTTCATGTGCTGATCATTACGTTGCAGGCATTCATATTTATGATGTTGACGGTGGTTTACCTGACGCTGGCATCGGAAGAGCATTAATTAACTTTTGACTTGATCCTTAACTGGAGAAAATGATGGAAACTGTAATTGGATTAACCGCGATTGCCGTCGCACTTTTGATCGGTCTCGGCGCACTCGGCGTGGGTATCGGCATGGGCCTTTTGGGTGGCCGCTTTCTCGAAGGCGCGGCACGCCAGCCGGAGCTTGCTCCGATGCTGCAGACCAAGATGTTTCTGGTCGTTGCACTGCTTGACGCGGTAGCCATGATCGGCGTCGGCATCGGCTTGTATTTCGCGTTCGCAAACCCGTTTGTTGGCCAGCTACAAGCAGCTCAGGCCTTAGCCGGCGGCTAATTTTCAGGGTCGCGAACTCGCGACCTTGAGGCACATGAGGAATATCCAGTGGATTTAAATATGACACTTCTGGGTCAGTCGATCGCGATGCTCGTGTTCGTCTGGTTCTGTATGAAGTTCATCTGGCCGCCAATCATGCAAGCGATCGAGGAGCGCCAGATACAAATCGCGGACGGCCTGGCTGCAGCGGAGCGTGGACAGCAAAGCCTCGACAAAGCCCAGGTAGATGCCGAAGACATCATCGGTGATGCGCGCAAGCAAGCCACCACGATTCTTGATCAGGCACATGCCAGGGCGAATGAGATTGTTGCAGACGGCAAAGCGGATGGCGTCAAAGAGCGCGACCGCCAGGTTACTGCGGCGAAGGCCGACGTTGAGCAGGAGACCAACCGGGCACGCGAGGAATTGCGTGGTCAGGTGTCTGCTATTGCGGTGGCCACCGCAGAAAAGATTCTGCAGCGCGAGATCGACAGCAAAACCCATGAAGATATTCTGGGCAAATTGGCGGCAGAGCTTTAGGAATTAATTGACGTGGCAGACAACAACACGATCGCACGGCCGTATGCAGAGGCAGCTTTTGAAGTTGCACGAGACGCTGACAAGCTGACTGAGTGGTCTGCAGCGCTGGACACCGCACGCGAGTTACTGGCGGATGGCCAGGTAGTGGCCTTTCTTGGCAACCCAGCGCTCACCGATGATCAGCGTTTGAGTTTTCTCGCGGATTTATTTGAGTCTGCGGGCACGAACAATTCTGTATTTTGCGGCGATGCTAAAGGCACTAATTTCCTGAAGTTGTTGCTTGAGTATGGACGCGTGAGTGTGTTGCCGGAGATTGCCGGGCATTTTGATGCGCTAAAGGCAAAGGTCGACAATACCGTTGATGTTGTTGTTACCACGGCGGCGAGGCTTGGCGACGATCAGAAAAAAGCGATTGTCAAAGCGCTGGAGGCCAGGCTCGGCCGTGACGTACGAATTGAAACTGAAATTGACGAAACCCTCATCGGTGGTGCGGTTATTCGCGCTGGCGACGTTGTTATTGATGGATCACTGCGATCGCGGCTTACCAGCCTGGCGAACGCACTGATCGCTTAAATAAGGAAAAAAAGATGGGACTCAAAGCGTCCGAAATCAGCAATCTGATTAAAGAGCGAATCGAGAACTTCGAAGCGTCTGCCCAAGCACGTGACGTTGGCACCGTAATCGGCGTAACAGACGGCATTGTGCGCATTCACGGCTTGGCCGACGCTTGCTACGGCGAGATGCTCGAGTTCCCGGGCGACACTTATGGCATGGCGTTGAACCTCGAGCGAGACTCGGTGGGTGCGGTTGTGCTGGGTGACTACAAGCACATTTCAGAAGGCGACACGGTCAAGACAACAGGCCGCATTCTTGAGGTCCCCATTGGCGAGGCGCTGCTGGGAAGGGTGGTTAACGCACTCGGCATGCCGATCGATGGCAAGGGACCGCTGGATACCACGGAGACGGCACCAATCGAGAAAGTCGCTCCCGGTGTTATTGAGCGCCAGCCAGTTGATCAGCCGGTGCAAACCGGGCTGAAGGCAATCGATTCCATGGTGCCCATTGGCCGTGGTCAGCGAGAACTGATCATCGGCGATCGCCAGACGGGCAAGACTGCCGTCGCTGTTGACACGATCATCAACCAGAAAGGCACGGGCATTAAGTGCATTTACGTCGCCATTGGCCAGAAAGCATCGTCGGTTGCGGGCGTCGTTCGCAAGCTCGAAGAAGAAGGCGCGATGGAGCACACGATTGTGGTTGTTGCATCTGCTGCCGACTCCGCAGCAATGCAATACATATCTCCGTATTCCGGCACGACCATGGGCGAATACTTCCTCGACAAAGGCGAAGATGCGCTGATTATTTTTGATGATCTGACCAAGCAGGCTTGGGCGTACCGGCAGATTTCGTTATTGCTTCGACGCCCGCCAGGCCGCGAAGCGTATCCCGGCGACGTATTCTATTTGCATTCACGTTTGCTCGAACGTGCTTCGCGCGTTAATGCCGACTACATTGAAGAGCTGACCGGCGGCAAAGTCAAAGGCAAGACCGGCTCGCTGACGGCGCTGCCAATTATCGAAACACAGGCCGGCGACGTATCCGCGTTCGTACCAACCAACGTGATCTCTATTACCGACGGGCAGATCTTCCTTGAGACGGATTTGTTTAACGCCGGCATCCGACCTGCAATTAACGCGGGTCTGTCGGTTTCGAGAGTTGGTGGTGCCGCGCAAACCAAGATCATCAAGAAGCTCGGTGGCGGTATACGACTGGCACTGGCCCAGTATCGTGAGCTTGCAGCGTTCGCGCAGTTTGCATCCGATCTGGATGAGACCACTCGCAAGCAATTGGAACGCGGCCAGCGAGTAACCGAGCTCATGAAGCAAAAGCAATACTCCCCAATGTCTGTTGCGGAAATGGCATTGTCGCTTTTCGCGGCCAACGAGGGCTATCTCGACTCGGTTGAGGTCGAAAAAATTGGCGACTTCGAAGCCGCATTGCATGACTTTGCGCACTCTAATAGTGCCGAACTTTTGCAACAGATTAATGACACCGGCAATTTTGGTGATGAAGAGCAAGCAGGTTTGAAGGCCATTTGCGAAGGTTTTGCAGAAAAGGGCGCTTATTGAATCGTGCCTGTAGAGGCGCTCCAACAGGGCCTCGTAGCAGACCTGTTGGAGCGGGTCCACACCCGCGAATTTTAAGTTAGGAAGCATAGATGTCCAACGAAAAAGAAATACGCAACAAGATCCGAAGCGTGAAGAACATGCAGAAGATCACCAAGGCAATGGAAATGGTGGCTGCCAGCAAGATTCGCAAAGCGCAGCTGCAGATGGAAGCCTCGCGTCCCTATGCCGAGCGTATTCGCAGTGTCGTTGGTCACCTGGCGCATGCCAATCCGGACTACAAGCACCCGTTCCTGGTGGAGCGCGAAACCAAACGTGTTGGCTTTATAGTGATCTCGTCGGACCGCGGTTTGTGTGGCGGGCTAAACGTCAATCTGTTCAAGAAAGTCATTAATGAAATGACCGACTGGAAAGCGAAAGACGTTGAGGTTGACCTGGTTCTCGTTGGTGCGAAATCCGTACAGTTTTTCCGTCGATTAGGCGGCAATGTCGTCGGTACCGCCACTCACCTTGGCGACAAGCCTCAGATTAATGACCTTATTGGTTCGATCAAGATCATGCTCGATGCTTACAGCGACGGAAAAATTGATCGGCTGTACATGCTCAGTAACGAGTTTGTCAGCACCATGAACCAGAATCCGGTGGCAACCCAGTTGCTTCCGGCCAGCGCCGTTGGACATGACAAAAAAGACCTTCAGGATCACTGGGATTACATCTACGAACCGGATGCAGGTGAATTGCTGGAGCACATCCTGATGCGATACATCGAATCACAGGTTTACCGCGGCGCAGTTGAAAACTTCGCCTGCGAAATGGCGGCGAAGATGGTGGCGATGAAATCAGCCACCGATAACGCCGGCGATATTATCGATGAGCTGCAGCTTATTTATAACAAAGCGCGCCAGGCATCTATAACACAAGAGATTTCAGAAATAGTCGGCGGCGCAGCTGCCGTCTCGGGATAAACAAGGACCTTAGTATGAGCACCGGAATTACTGTGCAAATTATTGGCGCTGTTGTAGACGTTGAATTTTCCAGCGGCCAGATTCCTCACATATACGACGCATTGATCATCGATGAAGTCGATACAACGCTCGAAGTACAGCAACAGCTTGGAGATGGCGTTGTAAGAACCATTGCGATGGGCTCCAGTGAAGGCCTGAAGCGCGGCATGACAGTTAGTAATACCGGCGAGCCGATCAATGTGCCGGTCGGCGAGAAAACGCTGGGCCGCATCATGGATGTACTCGGCAGGCCTATCGACAACAAGGGTGAAATCGGTGCCGAAAAAACCATGCCGATTCATCGCCCTCCGCCAAGTTTTGAAGAGCAGGCGATCAGCACAGAGCTGATGGAAACCGGTATCAAGGTTATCGACCTCATCATGCCCATCGCCAAGGGCGGCAAGGTTGGCTTGTTTGGCGGTGCGGGCGTTGGCAAGACCGTAACGTTGATGGAGCTGATTCGAAACATCGCGCATGAGCACGAAGGTTTCTCTGTGTTCGCGGGTGTCGGCGAACGTACTCGCGAAGGTAACGACTTCTACCATGAAATGACCGATTCCGGCGTTATCGACAAGGTTTCGCTGGTCTACGGGCAGATGAACGAGCCACCAGGCAACCGTCTTCGCGTCGCACTAACTGGCCTGACCATGGCCGAAGCGTTTCGCGACGAAGGCCGCGACGTATTGATGTTCATCGATAACATCTATCGTTACACGCTGGCGGGAACGGAAGTGTCAGCACTCCTCGGGCGTATGCCCTCAGCGGTAGGCTACCAGCCGACACTGGCGGAAGAAATGGGTATTCTTCAAGAGCGCATCGCGTCTACGAAGACCGGTTCGATCACGTCCTTCCAGGCGGTATATGTACCGGCAGACGATTTAACCGATCCGTCTCCGGCAACAACCTTTGCTCACCTTGACGCGACACTCGTATTGTCTCGCCAGATCGCAGAGCTTGGCATTTATCCGGCGGTGGACCCGCTTGATTCGACCAGCCGAATTCTCGACCCGAACGTAATCGGTCAGGAACATTACGATTGCGCACGCGGTGTACAGGCTGTGTTGCAGCGCTATAAAGAACTGCAGGATATCATTGCTATTCTGGGCATGGACGAGCTTTCGGAAGACGACAAGTTATCCGTTACCCGGGCACGAAAGATTCAGCGCTTCCTGTCACAACCGTTCTTCGTTGCAGAAACCTTTACCGGCACGCCGGGCAAGTTCGTAAAACTCGTTGACACGATTCGCGGCTTTAACGCCATCGTCAACGGTGACTACGACCACTTGCCGGAGCAGGCGTTCTACATGGTTGGTTCGATCGAAGAAGCGGTTGAGCAAGCGAAGACGATGCAATAGCGGTCGGGATAAACTAAATGGCCACAATTCAAGTAGAAATCGTATCCGCCGAGGGCGCAATCCATTCAGGCGAAGCCAAAATGGTGTATGCACCGGCGAGCATGGGAGAGGTCGGCATCGCGCCGCGCCATGCGCCGCTGTTGACGACACTTAAAGCTGGCGATGTGCGTGTTGAAGACGCAGAAGGCAAAGAACATTTCTTCTATGTCACTGGCGGCATGTTGGAAATTCAACCGCACCTCGTGACCATTCTTGCTGATACCGCACTTCGCGGCGACGAGCTTGACGAGGCGGCCGCACTTGCCGCACAACAGGAAGCTGAAGAAGCACTGAAGGGTGTTTCTGACGAGACCGATCTGGCAAGAGCGCAGCTGGAACTAGCCGAAGCTCGTGCACGCTACCGCGCCGCGCAAAAACTGAAAGGCAAACGCTAAACACGACCCCCGCGAAAGAGTTGTTGGAGCGCCTCCACAGGCGCGATTGATCGGACTAGTAGAGCCCGAGAGCAACGACACAAACAAGACGACTGTAGGAATCTAATGTGAAAACCGTCACCCTCTGCGCCGCACTACTGACGCTAATTCCAGCGACAGTCAGCACAAGCCAGGCGGCGCAGGCAGATCCGGACAAATGGCAATTCAAGATCACCCCGTACCTCTGGATCGCAACCATCAAGGGCAACACCGGCTCGGACGGCGGCGACATAGATTTCGATACCGACTACAACTTCTTTTCACTGGACAACCTGGACGGCGCGTTTTTCATCGCAGCATCTGCGAGCAAGGGTCGATGGACGTGGCAGACGGACATCGTCTACCTGAATTTTAACGACAACATCACGCTAGGGCCGATTGATACTGGTATCGACTTGACAGGCGACATCATTGAACTGTCGGCCGGCTACAAACTGCGGAGTTCTGAGCACACTGAAATACTATTCGGCGCACGACAGGTTTCACTCGATCTGGATATAAACTTGACGCCCGGGCCACAAGCATCGGGCGGTCAAACCTGGCTCGATCCAATTGTGGGTCTGCGCTACATCCGGCAGCTGGGAGAGCGATGGCAGGCCATCGGCAGGTTGGATGTCGGCGGGTTTGGCGTTTCATCGGACCTGACAGTGAATGTACTGGCTGGAGCCAACTTCAATATGACTCGACATTCGTCTCTTATTCTCGGCTACCGCTATCTTCATCTCGATTTTGCCGAAGACGATATTCTGGCGGACCTCACCGCCAAGGGCCTCGCACTCGGCATAGAGTTCAAATTCTAAGCCGTATCGCTCGCGAACCAACCAATGGTTTGCGATTATAGCGGCTGTCCCGAGCAGGGACCGATGATCAGCAAACGACAGGAAAAACTGATGAGCAATCAATGCGGGCCAAATCAAAGGCTCAGACACCCATTCTCCACTTTGTTATTGACGCTGATATTCGGCTGGTCGTCGCTTCCCGTTTATGCGGCGCCGAAAACCGACCTCATCATCTTTCATAACGGCGACAGATTGACAGGAGAAATGAAGTCATTGCAACGCGGCCGTCTAAGTCTCAACACCGACGCGACCGGAACAATTGCCATCGAGTGGGACAAGATCGCGAGAGTCATTAGTAAACAGAATGTACAGGTAGAGACTAGCAGCGGCGCACGATACTTCGGACATCTGATCCAGACGGAAGAAACGGGTCGCGTGGTGGTACAAACAGAGGACGGCATACAAATACTGGACAGCGCAAGTGTCATAGTGATGACGCCGATCGAGACGGAAGGGTTGAGCGCTCTCGATATCGACGTGACGATTGGCTACAACTTCGCCAAGGCAGGCGGCGTTACACAAGGTACGATTGGCTTCGATGTGGCCTACCGAACAGTCAAGCGTATTTTCTCTGTTGCGGCCAGTACCGTAACCAACTCCAGCGATACGCAAACGGCGAGCGAAAGGAAAAACTTTGCCGTAACCTACAAACGCCTGCGGAGAGATCGATGGTACGTCGATGGTAGTCTCAACATGGATCAAAATGACGAGCTTGACCTGAATCTTCGTACGTCCATCGGTGGCGGTGGTGGTCGAGTCTTCATTCAGTCGAACACCATGCTACTGGACCTCGGGGCGGGCCTGCAATTCACGCGTGAAGACCTGGATACTGAGCTGGAGGACACAGATTCCATAGAGGCAAAATTCACTGCTGATTGGGACTGGTTTCTGTTTGATGATCCGGAGCTCGACTGGTCGACGCAACTCGCAATATTTCCGAATCTTTCGGACCGGGGACGCGTGCGCACGGACTTCGATACCAGTCTCAGGTGGGAAATGATCAATGACCTGAAATGGGGAATTTCAGTTTACGCTACCTACGATAACCAAGGGCAGTCCGACGGAACCGCAACCAGCGACTACGGTGTCAACACAACGCTAACCTATGAATTCTAAAAAAGGGGTCGGATCCAATTAATTTAATTGGATCCGACCCCTTTGTTTTTGTGAGCTGTTACTTGGCTTCGACCTTAAATTTCTGACCGCCAATGGCGGCTTCGTACATCAAGCCACCTTTGACATGAGTAAATATTGCCATGCCACCGTTGAATGCGGCGTCGGCAGATGCGCCTGCTTTTACAGCGACGGCTGAGGCTTGTGCGTTTAGCTCGTAGTTTCCGCGTTTGAAATTCTCAAGAGTCGCGGCGTCTTCAAAAAAGATGAGTTCGGTATACGCCTGGCCACCCCATTGAAAGCCAAAACTCAGCTGCGTTAGTGTGATTACAGCCGTTACCTCATCGCCTTCGTAAAGAACACCTTTGCCGCGAGCACCACCGATGCCGAGGGCGGCCTTCCCAACCGTCGGGATGACAACGTAGCCGACAGACTTGTCGATAAAGCTCTGCATTTTAGGATCGCTTTCAGTGATGTTGGCTAGAGCTACCTGCGCTTTTTCATGGTATTCGTCTGCCTCATCCGGATCCCACTTGGCGAGCGCGGATGTGGCACCGAGGGCCAGTAGCAGCGAAAGAGTGGAAAATAGTACTTTCTTCATATGAATCCCCATTATTATCAATTAGTTATAGGTGGTTTGGTATCGGTCTAAGATCAGGTAAAGCAGCATATCACGTAATCTGGGGACGGAGCACGTGCTCCGTCCCCGCCATTTCTTTACAGCGGGTTTTTCCAGATCATGCCGTCTTTCATAATGACCTTGAAATTGTTCTCGTAGTCTCTGAGAAGACTGATGTCAAATAGCGGATTGCCGTCTACAAGAATCATGTCGGCGTAGCCGCCAGCTTCAATGGTTCCGAGCGAGCCGTACTTATACGGGTTCATTCCACCAGTCCAATCGAGAACGATGCCGGCATTGGAGGTAGCGGTTTTTAGAATCTCATAGGGAGTGAACCCAACAGTTTCCAAAATAATCAGATTCTCCGCCTGCATGGGTGCATTGTTCGCACCGAACATGTCACCACCAGTGACAATGAGTAGTTCGTGTTCTTTGGCCCACTCAATCATTTGTGTCGCACCTTTGTTTATAGCCGTTCCCTTGGCTTTTTGGTCCGAGTTGAAAAAAGTGATCTCATCAGCGTTGTCGAACTGAACCAAGGCAACCCAGCCTTGCAGGGACAGGGCGATACGCTCCCTCTTCGTCCGCTTGATGGTCTTTCAAAAACCAGGAAGTTGTGCTGGATGAGGCGCACACCTGCATCTATTGCACGATTCACAGACAAATCATGATATGCATGCACAGTGACAAATGACCCATAGTCGTTAGCGACCTGATCTGCATTGCGACGAAACTTGCGAGCAATGCAGATCAGGCAGGCCTTGCCCTTATATTGGGGTGACATTCCGGGTGGTCTCGGCAGCCAGGTGACAGGCGAAGTTTTTTTATCGACTGCAGTTTGCACAAAACTTCGCAATAACCCCGAGCTTGCAGTTGCTGAAGGCCCCGGCACTTAATGATACGCACAGCAGAGTATCGATATACAGCGTGAGGATGCGCCTTACTCTGTAGGAGATTCTATGGCGACTGGCTATAGACGATCTCCTTTTTTATGAACGATTGTTCGTTGGTTAGCAGAGTAAAGGCGATTCTGGCGAGCCAGCACGACTTTGGCGGCGACTTTGGAAAGACCTTTTTCAAGTTGTTGCTGGTAGTAGTTGTCGAAGAGTGCATAGCATCTTGCAGGTTGGGCGGCGCAGTACAGCAACCGCCGTATTTCCGATTCGCCACACTTGGTGAGCTTTCGTTTACCTCGGTATTTGCCGGATTCACGCAAGCGCACATCAAAGCCGATGAACGCGTCACTGCCGGCGAACGCGCCACGGTGAAAGACCGCGACCAGGGCCGCCGCATTCAAAGGCCCGATACCCGGGATGGATAAGCATCGCTGATAATCCCTCGACCAACCCAGTTCCCGCAGCAACGTCTGTATATGCTTGTCGATGCGCTTGAGAAGGTGACGGATCTCACTCGACAAGGCCTTGATCGAGAGTGTGCATTCTCTAAAGTTTTGCTCGAGCTGGGTACGCGCCCGGACCACGGTTGCACGCCGCTTTAGCAGCGCCCAAAGGCGCTGCGCCTTGGCGCATTGCGGCTTGAAGGGGCGTAGCGAGCCACACTCATGGGCCAGGTAGCGTGCCAGTAACCAGGCATCCAGGGGATCGGTTTTGTTGCGCACATTCACCGCAACCCGATAATGAGACAGCTGACGAGGGTTGATGAGATACACCTCGATGCCCATCGCGTGAGCCTGTTCAACCACTTCCAGGTGGTAATGCGAGGTGGGTTCGATGGCGA
>SMVB01168168.1_pt1 | contig 24775 bp, 20 predicted proteins | sample 2456461 | NCBI WGS metagenome assembly SMVB01 (sample SAMN11095934, study PRJNA526329) | marine sediment metagenome | biome: Marine sediment; feature: Surficial sediment; material: Deep marine sediment; isolation source: Hadal surficial sediment | place: Pacific Ocean | collected 2014-05 | depth...
AAGAACACGAACCTCACCACCAAGCGTGTCAAAAATTTTCAACCGTACATGCGTTTTTTCAGGGAGTGAGTAACGGATTGTTGTACTGGGGTTAAACGGATTCGGGTAATTCTGTTCAATTGAATATGCGGTTGGGATAACTGATTTCTCCTGATCAATACTCGTTACAGAACTCATCATTATATCGAAGGTTTTTGACTCTCCCTCCCCGGCATTAAATGTAAACCGGGTCGTATCATAAGAAGACCTATAAGCCAAAATTGTAAATAATCCCGGATCAGAAAATCCTAATTTGTAATGACCCTCCGCATCGGAAGTGGTACTTTGTTCGGGTGCTGTGACTTCAATAGTAACATTAGAAACAGCCAGGCCGCTTTGTGCATCCAGAACCTTGCCGCTCAGACGACCTGCTCTCCGGCCATTAAAAGAAACCACAAAAAGACCAAAATCCTCGTCAGTGACGTAAATATAACCCGATGAAGTAAACGGAAAAGCGCCCCAGTTGCCCTCATAAAGACCGCCGGTATCATCAGGAAAAGTATCGTAATAACCGACTTCCACTAAATGTGTTGGGTCGGCAATATCCACGATTCGCACCCCATCCGCGTAGTGAGAGATATAAGCGTAATCTCCCTTTATATGTGTGTTATGGGCCAGTTGACTTGGAAAGGCGAGATATTCTCCCACAATTTTAGCATTTAAAGGATCCTGAATATCCCACATCTTGACTGTCTTCCGTTGTGTTTCTTCAGTGGTCATGACATATTTGCCGTCTTCAGTTGTCCAGGCATTGTGAACATATCCCCCACTGGGAAAAGAGATTTCAACGATTAGAGCAGGTTGCGTCTTGTCACTGACATCAAGAAGTACCAATACCGGATTACTTCCGGCACTTCCATATAAAGTGTCATTTCTGACATAGATATCGTGGAAGGAATGTCCGGTCCACTCACCCACTTTGACCGGCGCCTCGGGATTTACGAGGTCTAAAATATCGGCGCCGCCTGCGGCGTTTGAACCGGAGATATAAGCATACCCATCCGCGATATAGAGGTTATGGGCTCTTTTGAAAACAGTTGTATCTGCCCCAACAAATCCCACAGAATTAGGTAGTGCGGATAGATCTATAATATCAAGACCGTTACCACTTTCATTTGTAACATAAGCATAATGATCATGGGTTTTTATATCCCGCCAAATCGAGGATATTCCTGGTACAAAATCAACTTCGGTTAAGCCCGTTGATTCTACTCTTACAATCGAAACGCCGGTTCTTCTGCCAACAAGGGCATAATCATTTCCGGAAGGATCAGTATACCCCCAAACATCATTTGTAAAGCTACCGCTGCCGTAATTGAGATTTCCGATTAAAGTTGTATTTCGACCGGTTTGTGCGAAGACATGGGAGGCTAGGATTAAAAAAACTATTAGCATGGTTTTTTTCATGGGACATCCTTGAGAGTGGTTTTAGAATAAATTTCAAGAAAGGTCTGGAATTACTACACCTGGTTCAGGCTGCTATTCCACCTTATAAATCATTCTGATTTTAAAATAGACTATTAAGTTCTATGAGATCGGAAATCTCAAAATCCGCCAGGCTATTATTTCCCGAGGTCCTCTTCGGATTAAAAAAAATCGCCTGCCAGCCAAAGTTTTTTGCTCCAACTATGTCATTTTCGTAGGAGTCCCCAATATAAATAGTTTCAAAAGGTTTACTCCCTGATTTATTCGCGGCTTCACTAAATATTCCAGGATAAGGCTTTGCCACACCCACATCTTCAGAATAGATTTTATAGGCAAAATATGACTGCATGTTGAGCCTTGACAGTTTACTTTCCTGGACATTAGGAAATCCATTGGAGAGAATACCAAGAGAGTATTTCGGCTTTAAATAATCGAGCATTTCAACAGCATTGGCGACAATAAAAGTTTGCTCTAAATAAATCTCTAAATACTTCGCGGAAAAGATAGCATAATCAACCGGGGTCAGGTTCAATGCTTCGAAAGTCATTTTGAAACGCAGGACCCTAAGTTCCGCCGGAGAAACCTCGCCCTTCGCCATCCGCCTCCAGAGCATCGTGTTATTTTTATCGTACGTTTGAAGAAAATCGGCCCGGTTCACTTTTGCAAAAAGCTCGGGCCTTGAATCAAGTAACAATTTCAAAGTTGTTTGTTCGGCACGCATGTGATCGAACAAGGTATTGTCCAAATCAAAAAAGATGGTTTTTATGTCTTTTAAGCTCATTTTAAAGAAACGCAAGATACAGAATTCCGTTCAATAAAACAACGCTAATTTCAGGGGCTATCTGTCGAAATAGCAAGAAGCAGAAAAAGGAACAATTTGTGAAAATCTTGCTTTTGATTCTGATTTTTATTAAATTGTGATTTTAAAAACACAGAAACTTATTGAGGATTTCTATGTCAGAAATTAAAAAAATTGCGGTTATCCCAGGAGACGGCATCGGCATCGATGTGACACATGAAGCGATGAAAGTGCTGGAAGTTATTCGGAATATATACAATTTGCCACTCGATGTGAAGCACTTTGATTACGGCGCGGACCGATACTTAAAAGACGGCACTACCATGCCCGAAGACCAGGTCGAGGATTTTCGCAACAATTACGATGCTGTGTTTATCGGGGCGTTGGGCGACCCCCGGGTACCGGACATGGCGCACGCACGCGATATTCTTCTTGGCCTGCGTTTCAAACTCGACCTGTTTGTAAATTACCGCCCGGTTAAACTCACCGACAGCAGACTCTGTCCCCTGAAAGATAAAACCGAAGAAGACATCGATTTCGTGGTTTTCCGGGAAAACACGGAGGGACTATATGTCGGCATGGGCGGCCTTTTCAAAAAAGGCACCCCGGATGAAATCGCCATCCAGGAAGATGTCAACACCCGAAAGGGTGTGGAACGCATCATTCGTTACGCCTTTGAATTCGCCAAGCAAAAAGGGCGACCAAAAGTGACTATGTCGGATAAGAGTAATGTCCTTCGTTTTGGGCATGACCTTTGGCAGCGCACATTTGAAGAAGTCGGAGAAGAATATCCAGATATCGAGAAAGAACATTTTTACGTAGATGCTTTGACCATGCAAATGATTAAACGGCCTGAACAGTTCGAGGTTATCGTGACCTGCAACATGTTCGGCGATATTGTCACGGATATAGGCGCACAACTGCAAGGCGGACTTGGTCTGGCCGCGTCCGGAAATATCAATCCTGACGGGACCTCAATGTTTGAACCTGTTCATGGCTCCGCGCCAAAGTACGCCGGCAAAAATGTCGCCAACCCATTAGCAGCGATTCTGACACTTGGGCTGATGCTGGATTATTTAGGATATTCTGAACAAAACAGTGTGGTGGAAAAAGCTGTGGAAGAAGCGATTCACTCCAGAAACGTCACAAAAGATTTGGCAGGAAATTTAGGAACCACGGAAAGCGGGGATTTTATATGTGAACAAATAAAATCAGGTTTATAGCCAGCAAAAGCTCGATCAGTATCCTCTCAGCTTTTCAATATTCCTTCTTTCCTTTTTTGTGGGCCTGCCTTTGTATTTTCGTTTGCCTTCTTTATCCCAATCCTGAAGCAATTCGTACAGCTCCTTGGATTTTTCGGAAATTTCGGGAATGTTTTCATGATACAGCAGCTTTGCATCTTTGTTGGAAATGCTTTTGTGCACGATTTCCAGTACATCAAGTGCGCGGTATTTACTTTTTCGTTTGATGGTAATTTTATCGCCAACCTTAATCATTCGAGCAGGTTTAGATTTCTGATCATTGACTTTAACTTTTCCATCATCGCAAGCGCGCGTCGCCAAAGCACGGGTTTTAAAAAGCCTGCTGACCTTAAGCCATTTATCCACACGAATGGGCTTACTCTCTTTGGGATCCTGGGTCGGCATGAATTAAAATTACCCGTTTCTGGGTAGAAAATCAAGAACTAAATTTGAAATTAAAAGTAGCAGGTGAGGTTTTGAAAAATGAAACACCTTTAATTTACTGCCTGATTCTCGCATAAAGCGTCTTCGGAGTAATACCAAGCATTCTTGCAGCTTTCGACTTATTGCCCATAGTTAGCCTTAAGGCTTTCTTAATGTGCTCATCCACCATGTCATCCAGGGTCGGATATTTAGAATTAGCAATATCTGAAAAGTCCAATTGGTGCAAATGCTTCTGCCGAATTAAAGCATCGGGACAGGTCAACAACAGAGACTCAATAATAATATTTAGTTCGTCATAATTTAAAGGCCAATTGTATTCAAGTAATTGCTCATAAAGTTCTTCTGCAATTGCTTCGGGTCTTGCAAAAATTTCTTTTTTCTTTTTTTCGAAAACTAAATCGATAATTTCTCGAAGTTCATGTTTGCGCAGTCTTAGAGGTTCAATACGGAATTCTACCTTTTCCAGGTGTCCAAGCAGTTTTGCAAATTCAGGATGGCTACCATTTTCATTCCCTGCCTGATTTGAAATCGATGCAATAAGCCGAAAACGGGGGAGCTGGCGACCGCTGAGCTCTCCTTGTTCCTCCGTATCTTCCAGAGTTTTGAGCAAAAAGGCTTGTTCATCTTTGCCAAGACGTTCAATTCCTTCCAGATACAAGGTGTCACCATTTTGCAAATTGTATGGAATGATATTCTTTAAAGAGTCATTGCAAACCTTTTCAAAAAAAAGTTTGCCGTCGATTTCCTGGTTAATAAGCTTTGCAAGCATGTAAGGTCTCGTGCCTTCTTCACCACGGATTAATATGGGTGTCGGGATTTTATCGGTATCCTGTGCCGAAATACGCTCGCGAATCTCACCCAGCTCAATATTCAACAGCCTCTGGTAAAACTTAACTTGATCACGATCGCTTTTTTGATAATTTTCAAGTTTTCGTAAAGTCCGGTTATATCCAAGGGCACCATTGATAGTAAGTTTCAGGTCCACCATGTCAAGCGGCTTGCCGTGATATTGAAACACGCCCATTTTGAGAAAATCGTGCTTAAGCACGATGTCTTGTCCCGAAATGATAATCATAGGCACGCTTGGATTCGACTTTAATAGCTTGTCTACCATCGTAAACGGATCGACGCTCAGACCGGGCATATTGACATCGAGGATCGTCGCATTTAACCGCCATATATTCGTCTCAAATTTTTCCAAAACTTCATTCCAATTTCGTGCAATCAGAAGCTCATGATCTCTCTGAAGAAGGCGTACCATAAAGTCTAAAAAAGCTTGTTCGTCATCGGCGATGAGCAGCGTTGTCATAGGTTGAATTTCCTTTTGGATTTTTGAAATTGAATACTTTTTACAGAGGAATAACTTTGGCGAGATTAATTTAAGAATATTTCCTAAAAATGCCAGTATTATTAACAAATCTTAATGATAAAAAGTGAATATATCTGTAATTAGGAGTCAATCGATACATAAACATGCGACGCTTAAACAGAATCTTATATATTTTAATTTAAAACTCTTTTATTATGGAAAAACTTATACTTAAAAACACAAATTCCTTAAACAATGATAACATTTTGAGTGAATCGTTTGTAAAGTAAGCTTACAAGAATTGTTTTTGTTATAAAATAACATCGCCAAAGTGTCTCACAAACGGGACACTATCCGTGAGACACTTTCGGACACAAGGAACGCTTACTTACTATTTTGTAACATCGTAAGTCTATTTAAAATAACATTTTAGATTGTTTTTCAGTTTCTTGGCATACTTGTTGCATGGAATCCCATTCGAGAGACATGTACAATCATGGATGAAACAATAGTGAAAAGGAAGGTGATAGTATGAAAAAGCTCACACATATTTTAATCTCAACTTTGGTTTTTGTACTATTCAGTACAATATCTGCACAAACACCGCGCGTGTTCTGGATTAAAGCGTTCAGCCCGGGCAGTTCGGATCTCAATGGTCCTCAAGTAGACAAAGCTGCTCTAGCCATGCTGGATGAACTCATGCAAGACCTAAAAATTGAGGTAACATTTTTGGGCGCGGCAGATAACAAATCATGGAAAATGAAGGGTGAATATGTTCACAAGGATATTTCTGAGGCCTGGAATGATGCAAAAAGCCTTAGCCGGGCCCGGGCGTTAAGAGCACGCTATGGCAGAGGAAACGTTGGAATCACTCATGAAAGTATCGCGGGAGTAAAAGTTATTTGGACCAAAAATGAAAACTATATTACAAAATTAAACCAACTTGAAAAAGAAAACGAACATTTGAGACATGAAATTTCTGAAGTGAAATCGGATCTAAAAGACCTGGCCCATGAAGCCGGAACCAATGGCAAAAATGGACATACCACATCCGAATCTAATTTAAACGTAAACCTGCAGGCCGGTTTATGGACTTGGCAGACAGGTTCCAACGGCGGAATTTTATCTCCTTATCTGGCCTCAAGTATCACAATACGCAATGCCTCATTTCATATTCGGGGAGGTGTAACTCCCTGGCACGCATCAACACGCCAAGGAAATAAGTCTGAGTCATTCATTTACTTCGGGGCAAGATACCTCAAATCAGACAATTTCGGATTTACCCTGGGGGTATACCGCGGCTGGGAGTTTTTCACGACAACTGACGACTGGTTATTCAAAACCACCGGTATTTCAGCCGGAGTTGTAATAAACAAAGGAATTATTGAATTAAACCCTGCTCTTACATTTGCCAACCTTAGCTCTTTGGATTATGAGTCAAAATGGCGGTTCGGTGTTACTTTGGGAGTAGGGTTAAATATCAAGAACATATTAAGTAAATAAAAATAAACGGATGTGGCGAGTCAGAACATGATGAACTTCCCTCAAAAACTAGCGCAAACAGGACGAGTAGGAATAAATATATGCTTCTTGTTGGCTTTAATGGCATTTGCATGTAGTAAAGCTCAGATGCCAATCTCGAATGAGCAAGAAGGTGAATTGGTCATCATTGTGAATGAGGATTCAGCGGTGATCACAGTTAAAGATATACATGGAATCTTGATTGCAGAGACTACTAACCGGTTTTCATCATACAAATTAGTACCGGGACACTATTTGGTTTTCGGAGAAAAAGAAGGGAAACAGCCGTTCAGTACACTTGTTGAAGTGCTTTCAGGCAAGGAGACAGTGGTTCAAATTGAATTATCATCTCCACCTGCAGATGCTCCGAGTCTCAGCTTCTCAGTGGTTTCTGATACAGTGGAGTACGGAAAAGCTGTGCTTATTGAGTGGCACTCAAACGGGTTTCAGGTGATCATTGATCAGGGAGTCGGTACGCGCGGCCCGGTTGGTTCTGAAGAAGTTCTTTTTTCAAATCCTGGGAATAAGGTATTCACAGCCACAGCTTACAGTCAAGATAATCTTCTGACTATTAAACAAGACTCCATCCTCGTTAAAGAAGCTGCAGCTCCTATTCTACCGGTTATTATGCTTTCTACGACAAGTCTGGTCACAGTAAATGCCTCAGCAAAGATAACCTGGTTTTCACAAAACGCCGACTACCTGGTGGTTGATTATATTGATAATCCGGATTCACAAGGAAGTAAAGAAATCACCTTTTCAACTCCCGGTTTGAGGATTGTTACCGCCACGGCCTACAATCAGTCAGGATATGTTTCCTCTACCGACACAATTGAGGTTGTTGAGCCACAGGTGACCTGGGTTGATGACATTATTATTTCAGCGGAAATAGGTGTGCGGGCTGACAAAGGCGAAGCCGGGATGGTTAAAAGGGACTCCGGGATCTTTGAAATAGAAGCTTCCGGTAAATATCAAATTGTTACAGAAGTTTGGTACAACAGCGGCGACTCACAGCTCAACGAAAGTTTTTATCTGCAGGTTCGGGATCACTCTGACAATCTCTTCTTACCCGAAAACAGTAACAGTGGTATTTACAAAGTCGTTCCGGATGATCCGGGCACACCTCACGCAGCTTCTCGTGAAAGTGGTGTTTTTGACTTGTCTCGTGGAACTCACGCTATTGATATTTTACACTATGCGAAAATATCTAACTATTATCCGCAACTTCTAAATGGACCCATTACAGGGCCTGAAAGTGTAAAAATTTTGGGTTTCAGGTTAGTTTATTTAGGCAACTAAACTCTTCCCCATAGGATCCTCCAAATCCGATCGCCGCTGTGCGTACTTAAGAAAAGGTTCAGGCAGCGGTTTTTTTTAGCTGTAACTACCCAATACCGCACTCCGCTAAGATAAAAATTGAATTCCTCAATCCATAGAGGGATGGCTTTCTTCATGTTCGTCATTCTTTGAACCGCAATCTCTTATCCGTGACAAAAAAAACAGGGTATCAAAATTTTTATCTTGAGAAAAAGCGGTGCGTTGACTATTTTAGACAATCCAGGCTGACAACCGCTAAAGCAACACCATGACGATAAATTACTTAGAATTAGAAGAAACCTACGCTCTCGGGGTCTACGCAAAAAAAGAGCTTGTTTTAGTTAAAGGCAGAAATGCCAGGATCTGGGATAAGGATGGGAATGAATACATCGACTGCGTTTCCGGGAATGGCGTCGCTAACCTTGGTCATGCAAATGAAAAAATTGCTCAAGCAGTCTCCGAACAAGCAGCACGGCTCATCACATGCTCAAATATGTTTTATAATGATCAGCGGGCTCTGCTTCTTGAAAAACTCATCCAAATTACCCCCGCTAACCTGAACAAGACTTTCCTTTGCAGCTCAGGAACCGAAAGTATTGAGGGTGCAATCAAGTTTGCAAAAGTCACGACTCAGAAAACTGAGTTTGTTTGCGCCGAAAAAGCTTTTCATGGACGAACAACCGGTTCGTTGAGCGCTACTTTTAAGCCTGAATATAAAAAAGGTTTTGAGCCATTGCTGCCCGGGTTTGGTTTCGTACCCTTCAACGATTTTGACAGTTTGAAAGAGCTTGTAAATCAAAACACGGCCGGAATCATTTTGGAGGTTATTCAAGGCGAGGGAGGTATCAATATTGGAAACGCTGATTATTTTCAAAAAGTCAGACAATTGTGCGACGAAAAGGGAGTTATCCTCATTATCGATGAAATTCAAAGCGGCTTTTGCCGTACTGGTAAAATGTTCGCATGTTATCATTTCGATTTAGAGCCGGATATTCTTTGTGTAGCCAAAGCAATTGCCGGTGGCCTTCCGATGGGCGCGGTGGTTTGCTCCAATAAAATCGACGTACCCGCCGGAAAACATGGTACTACTTTTGGCGGCAACCCTTTATGCTGTGCTGCGGCAAATGCAGCAATCGATTTTATGATTGAGAATAAACTTGCTGAACAAGCGCAAGAAAAAGGTGAGTATTTTACTGAAAAACTCAAAAAGAATCCGCTAAGAAAAATTCAAGAGATTAGAGGCCTTGGTTTGATGATTGGCATTGAACTCAAAGGACCTGCCGCCCCCTTAATCTCAATGCTCCTTGAAAAGGGTGTGCTGGTTTTTCCAGCTGGTGCAAATGTAATTAGAGTATTGCCGCCTTTGACAATCACTTACGAAGATCTCGATTTTGTGATTGAAAAATTAGTTGAAGTTTTAAATTAACTCGGACAATTCATAAACCGCAAGCGTCGACAAACTCTGAGTCAAGCGGCATCTATGGGCCCGGCACAGGCTAGTTTCTTTCCCCAAAATACAAGTTGTTAATTATTAAGTGAGCCCCCAAAAGGATAACTTTTTACATTTATTAAAAAAACATAATATACTTGATCCTGAGTGCAGAAATTCTTATTTATAGTCGTACCGTATTCTGCCCGCAATACTCTTAATTTTTCTGTTCCCTACTTTCTTACTACGGCTTCAGATATAAATTAAAATCAATGCTACTTTTCGAGGGATTATGAACACTTCAGACAAAAGTGAAAAACAAATTCTCCGCGAGTCCGCTGATTTACAAAAAAATAAATATGTTCTGATTATTGACGATGAAGAAATTGCCCTTCGCGTTGCAAAAAGAACTCTGGAGAAATTTGGTTTTAAAGTGCTAACTGCAAAAGACGGTCAAGAGGGTGTAAATTTATTTCGAAAAAATGCCGGGAAAATTGATGGTGTGCTGCTCGATATGAACATGCCGAAAATGAGCGGTGAGGAAACTCTCGGAGAAATGCGGCGGACAGATCCGAAAGTGCGGGTAATTTTATCAAGCGGTTATAATCACAGAAATGTGATTGACAAATTTGCGGGAAAAGGGTTGGCAGGCTTTATTCAGAAACCCTATAAACCACGGATATTGGTAGAGAAGTTAAAGGCAATTCTGGAGAATTAATCAGACAAAGACTTAAATTACATACCCACCCACGTTTATTGATCAACTCATACCGCAAAAGAATGTCATATTTCCAAAAAAAACAATTCTAACATCGATAATGACTTTCTGTGGACCCAAATGATAATTTTATCCCTAAACTACTTTGCGACTCTGCGAGCGCTTTTGTCCCTTTACCTGCTTTTCCCCCGCGCTAGAACTCAAATAAAAAAGGTAAACCCAAAATAAATACTGAATTACCCTTTTCAGCCGCCTTTAACCTCTACGTTTTTTTCGGATTAAACTTGGCTGCATCAAGAATGGACCATAGGTGAACGATCCAGCCAAGCAGGAAAATCCACAAAAACCCGGCGAACACAAAATGCACAATTGCCATGAAGATGCGACCCTGCAAAAGCTGACCCAATCCTGGAATAAAGAAACTCGCTAAGGCCGCTAAAACATTGCCGCCAGAACCTTGACCTGACATCGCTCCTCCTTCAAATAACCAAGTTGTGTGTTCAATAGACTATTCCCTTGCTTCCGGAATAATCGTCAAAGTCACCTCCTCGTCATCGCGGACAATCACAACTTTAACCGCCACTCCGATTTTAACCGCGTCAAGGGCATAGGTGTAATCATAAATATTCGTGATATTTTGACCGGCAAACTCGATGATGACATCACCGCCTTTCAAACCGGCTTTATCTGCCGGGCCGCCGGCTCGAACGCCCGACAGTTTTACACCGCCGGTGCCTTCCGCGACATAGTCGGGAATGGTGCCAAGATAAGCCCTGAGAGTTTCCCGGTCTCCACCTCCGCTTTTTGTGCGCTCAACTTTGACATAATCCGGACGGTCAGAAGACTTGACCAAATCCAGAATGATGTTTTGGGCAAACTTGGTAATTCTTTCCATGCCTTCATAATTTAGAGTTTCAGTGTCGTCCGTGGGACGATTATAGTTATCGTGACTGCCGGTAAAAAACGCAAGGATGGGCACCTCTTTCATATAAAAAGAAGTCGCATCGGTCGGTAGATAGGGATCATCCTGAAGATTCAAATTGAATCCCGCTGCCACATTTCTTTTTTCGATTAATTTTGTCCAAGATGTAGAAGAGCCTATACCTTGAAGAAGTAATTTGTTTTCCCGAAGCCTCCCCACCATGTCAAAATTTAGATAAGCAACTGTTTTTTTCAATTCAAACAAGGGATTGTCAGTAAAATAGGACGACCCAATGAGACCCAACTCTTCGCCGGACCAAAGAGCAAAAACAATATCTCTTTTAAAATCGTTGGGTTTTTGTTTTTGTATTTCAGCCAGGGAAGCAGCTAACTCCAGAACGGTTGAAGTACCGGACGCATTATCATCAGCGCCATTGTGAATTTGTCCTTCTTCTCCTTTGCGGGCAAGTGAGCCAATTTCACCAAAACCAATGTGGTCGTAGTGCGCGCCGATGATAACCCACTCCGCTGGTCCTCCTTGCGCGGTTGCCGGGAGCACTCCGATGACATTCCGATCCGGCTTTTTGACCCGCTCGACCCCAGTTGAAAGTCTAACATTTATTTTCGGGAGAAGAAAACCGCCGAGCGCATGCGGATTTTCTTGATCCAAATCCGATTGTACAGTTTTCAAATCTTTTTCTGCATAACTGAAAAGCACTTCAGCCGCCTTACCGGAAATTGAAGCAGTTACAATGCCGGAGTTTGCTGCGACCCTATCGAATTTCATGGGTACCAGCTCTCCACTTCGAGGTGAATTCGGGCCGATTACCACCAAAAGCGCCCTGGCGCCATTTTCGCGAGCAACCAAAGCTTTGTAGCGCAATCCTGCGTAGCGATTCAGAGTCTGGCGGCGCTCCACACTAACCTCTTCCGGAACGTAGCGCAAAACCAGCACAATCTTATCCTTGACGTCCAAATCGGAGTAAGAGTCGTACCCTTCCCCTAATTTACCGGGGACGGATAAACCGTAGCCGGCAAATACAACTTCCCCTTCGACTTCGCCATCAGCCGAAAAAGCGAGCGGCCGAAAATCTTTTTCGACTTCAAACTTAAGCGCCTTATTCCCGCCCTGGACAATTTCAAGGTGATTTTTTCGGGGAATGATTTTCATACCCGAGGTGAAATGGAATTCCTGAAAAAACGAGTCCTCATCACCAAGTGGTTTTAAGCCAATTTCGTTAAAACGGGAGCTGATGTAATCGGCGGCCATTTTCGTTCCCCTGGTACCACTCATCCGGCCTTCGAGTTTATCCGAAGCCAAAAACGATACCTGTGCTCTGATATCATCGCCCGAGATTTTTGCAGATAGGCCACTTTTATCATGCTTACCATTTGTCAGACTGACATTTTTAGACACCAGGTTGTTTTTATTGCTGACTATCGCGGATGTCATATTTCTCTTCGGTGCGGAAAAAATTGCTGTCAAAGCAGCTTTGTGGTTCCAGTCTGCAAGAAATAACTGGGACTGCTTTTTACTGGTTCGATTTGAAGTCCAGCAGAGTTGATCACCGTCCGGCGAAAACACCGGCAAACCGTCGAAACCTTCAGTTGAGGTGACTCGAACCGGCTCGTACTCACCCAAAGCGTCCACCATGTAAAGTTCAAAGTTGGAGAATCCTAATTTATTGGAGGCGAAGATTAGATACTTGCCAGAAGGATGAAAGTAGGGCGCCCAGGACATGGCGTTGAACTGGGTAATTTTGCGGACATCTGAGCCATTCGAAAGCATGGTGTAAACATCCGCGATCGCACCATTTTCTTCAAAACGTCGCCAGACGATTCTTTTACCGTCTGGAGAAAAAAAAGGACCGCCGTCGTAGCCAGGTGAATGGGTGAGCCGGGTCTGGTCTGAACCATCGCTATTCATAATGTAAATCTCACCGTAGAAAGCGGGATCCATTTTTAACCGCTTCAGATCCTCGGGGGACAGGTTTGATGAATTATAAATATAACGCAGTGAACAAAACACAATTTTGCTGCCGTCGGGAGAATAAGAACCTTCAGCATCATACCCCTTTGCTTTTGTTAACTGCTTGATTCCGCTGCCATCCCGCTGAGCAGAGAAAATATCCATCTGATCGTCGTAGTCCCAGGAATAGCGGCGGCTTTTGCCGGAAGTCCGCAATTCAATTTCTTCATTTTGCTTGGACTCAGCATTGGGGTCTAAGTGCGTGGAGGCAAAAAGAACCTCATTTGTTCCCGGACGGAGAAAAGCGCATGTGGTCTTGCCAGTGCCGGGGGAAATGCGGTGGCTGTCGCCCGTTTCTAAATCAAGAAAATAAATTTGGAAGAAAGGATTCTCCGGTTCACGTTCGCTTTGAAAAATTAAAACATCTCCATCGGCAGAAAAATAGCCTTCTCCGGAACGTTTGCCCTCATAAATCAACTGCCGGGTATTCTTTAGAAATCTTCCTTCATTTTCATCTTGAGCGGCGGAAATTCCAACCCAAGAAAGAAATATCAGGCAAAGAGTAAAACTGTTTTTTCCCATTTCTTAGACTCCTCCGGCAATAAAATTCAGTCATCAGCTGTGACTAAATTAAGAATATTAAGTTTGACAAACAAGATACATTAATTCTGGGGTAAATAAATATTAAAAGTTGCTCCTTTACCGACTTCGCTTTCGACGCTTATTATGCCATTGTGCTCTTCAATAATTTGCTGCACCACAGCCAACCCCAGTCCCGAGCCATCTCTTTTGGTTGAATAGTAGAAATCAAAAATTTTATTTAAGTCTTCCGGTTTAATTCCGTGACCCGTATCACTGAAAGAAATAAGCAATGACTTCTCGGGCAGTTTGTTTTGGTACTTTGCTTCCTTGTCCGCTTCTTTTATGGCAATTTTCAACCTACCTCCACCCGGCATTGCCTGAATTGCATTCAGGACCAGATTTACAATTACCTGTCTAATCTTGGCAGCGTCGACATTGGCATGAATCGGTGTTTTTTCATATTCCCGTTCAATTCGCACCCCTTTTTGCAAAGAGTCCGCCACCTGCATCATCGACACTTCGTCAATTATTTCATTGATAGCCACCTTTTCCAGTTCTAATTTCGGCGGCCGGGCTATCAAGAGGAAATCCTGAACCAGTTGATCCACCCGTTTAATTTCGGACGCTAAGATTCCGTAGAATTTTTCGACCCTTTCTTTATTGACAATCTCTTTAGCAAGTTCCCGCTTTAGAATTTGCATATTGATTACCATTGAGTTGAGCGGGTTTCTGATTTCATGAGAAAGGACCGAGGCTAATTTCCCGAGGGTCTCCAATCTTTCCGTTCTTTTCAAAGTGTTTTGATACTCCGTTAAACGGACTGCCATCTCATTGAAATTTTCGGCGAGAGCGCCGATTTCATCTTTGCCGACATTCTGAATCCGGTAGTCCAACGCGCCTTTCGAGAATTGCTCCATCCCGGAAACCAGATCTTTAACCGGCGCCACGATCCATCGGGTATAGAAAAAAGCTAACAAAGAAGCAAGAATGACACTAAGCACCATAAACTGAAAAACTCGAACACGCATTCTGTTTGCCGGCGCAAAAGCCTCAGAAGTCGGCTGTTGAATCATCGCTCCCCATCCATAATCGCCGATGGGTGCGTATCCAGCCACCATCTCAATGTTTTGGCTGGTTTTGTATATCATGCTGCCGCTTTCTTTCTCGCTAACCTTTTGAATTACTTCCTCATTATTAAATTTATTTTTTTGATAAACATTGATGCGATCGGAGTGGGCAATATAAACGCCGTTTGTGTTGAAAATAAAAGCTTCTCCGCTCTCCCCCACGATGTTTTCATCTACAATATCCCACATTGCTTTTAAATCAACAACGGCGTAAAGAATCGCGAAGACTTCACCGTGAAGCTCAATCGGCTCCCCAATATCAAGCAACGGCAAACGCTCTTCAGAGACATAAACATCTGTGCGGAAAGTTTTGCCTTTTAGAATAGTTGCAAGGACCGGGGATGTCTCACCATTTTTGCTAAACTTAAATGGCACTTTTTCATCGAAAGAGGTCGAGGCAATCAGGTTGCCCGATATGTCGAGAACAGACAAATTATCAAAAAGAGCAAAGTCACTGACAATCGTGTTTATGGCCAACTCAAGGCTGGTCTTATTCATACCATAAATTGATAAGTTCTTGGCCTGGTTTACAACAATATCTACGGCGGTTTCTAATTTTAAATCAATGAAGCGGGTTGTACGAATAGCAAATTCTAAATTTCGTTCCAGTATCATTTCCTCGATGGACTCCTGCGCAGTATCCACAAGAACTTTGCCTGTAAAAAAAAGAGGCAGGGAAACTATTAAAATATGGGACAAAAGCAGGCGGGTCAACAGCCGGTGCCTGATTTGAATTTTTTGCCCGAATTTAAGCATGTCAGTTACTTTCTAAGTCTCTAATAATCCAATCCTGAAACGGATGAATATTACCGCCAAGATCGCGGTGATTTCTAAATTTTTCCAAATTTACCAAATAATGAGTCCACCATTTAAAATAGAGAAACGTCACGGGTTGATCCTGGTTAATTACTTCCTGCAAACTTTTGATTAAAGTTTTTTTCATAGTCGGGTCACTTGTTTCGTTGTAAAAGTTTAAGCGAACTTCGAAAAGGTTGCTGGCGTATCCCATATAATTATCATCACCGCTGGTCGAAAAGACCCTTTTTAGACTTTCAATTTTGTTTTCGAATGTATAGTCTATCAATATCGCGTCAAAGTCCCCTGAGGCCAGGTTTTCTATCATCTTACTTTTAGCTAAAGGTTTGGGATTTACTTCAACGCCAACTCTTAGAAGATCAATTTTTATTTGGCGGGAAATCGATTCATCAAGTCTTAAACCCTTTGGATAGTAAAAATTCAGAGTCAAAGGCTGGCCTGCTCTATCTAATATTCCGTCTCCATTAGAATCTCGCCAACCGGCCTGTTGAAGAAGTTGAACAGCACGCTTTGGGTTGTACTTATAGGACTCCATCCCTTGGTTAAACAACGGCGAATTATCGTCAAACGGGCCCCTTGCTAAAGTTGCTTTTCCCTTAAAAAGTATTTTTTGGATAATGCGACCGTGGTTAATTGCAAACGACAGAGCCCGTCTAACCTGTTTCGACTTTAAAGCCGGATTGCGGTGATTATAAAATACCAATTTAACCATATTTGAATCTGGTCTCACGGGAACGGCCGAAAAATGGTTATTTGATTTTTTGACTTCAAGTGCAGACACTTCGCTTTCTAAAACCGCTGTATCAATTTCATCAAGAATTAAAGCCGAAATCAGAGCGCGTTCGGTTTCATAAAAACGGTAGATTACAGTATTTGGGTTAAATATTTCCGATTCTTTTGAATTAAAAAACCGGATCACAACTTCGTTTGAAGACCGTCCGAATGCTGTAAAAGGCCGGCCGTTTCCAGCACCGAAGACCGGTAGGAGACCTTGTTTAGTGTTAATCTTCCAATCGCGTTTATCTACCCGGCCAATGAGCTCTCCTATTACCAGCACTCTGTCTTTCTGCTGAGCGAATAGACCCGGAATGTGCAGAGAGAAAAAACCCCACGTCATAAAAAGAGCCCAAAAGATGTGGATAAAATTTTTGTTAGAAATATTATGCATTTTGCGAGACTATTTTATCCAAAAATTGCGAGTAAAGATAACCAGAACCGTATAAATTTCAAGACGACCAACAAGCATCAGGAAACTGAGGAGCCATTTCCCAACGGCAGGTATGTGAGCAAAGTTTTCTGTCGGCCCAATTGTTCCTACACCGGGCCCAATATTGCTCAAGGAAGAGATCACCGTACTGACGGAAGTAACCAAATCCAATCCCATTAAACTCATTAAAATAGAGGAGACTACAAGAATGCTAAAATAAAGCACCACGTATCCTAAAATATCGCTTATTGCCTCCGGTGGCACAGATCGGTGGCCCATTCTTATTGGAATTACGGCATGCGGGTGTAGAAGTTTTTTAAATTGCATAAATCCATATTTTATGATCAAATAAATTCTCACCACTTTAATTCCACCACTGGTCGATCCGGCACAGCCACCAAAAAACATCAGGATGATTAAAATTAACTGAGAAGAAACTGGCCAGGCCTCATAGTCAGCCGAATGGTAGCCCGTGGTCGTCAGCAAAGATGTCACTTGAAAAATAGCTTTTTGAAAAGCACCCGAGAAACCGTAAAGTCGCCGGAATAAAAGATCGAGAAATACGAAAGTCGTTACGAACAGTATGATGCCGAAATAAAACCTGAATTCAGTATTTTCTCTATAACTCTTAAACCGGCCTTTGAGAACTCTGTAATGCAGGGCGAAATTTGTACCTGCTAAAATCATAAAGACCGTAATAACGTACTCAATATAAGCGCTCTGATAAAACCCTATTCCGGCGTTTTTGGTAGAGAAACCGCCAGTTGCCACTGTACCAAAGGTATGACACAAGGAATCGAAAATATTCATTCCCCCTAATTTCAATAGAAGGGTTTCAATGCACGTCAGGAGGACATAAACACCCCAAAGAATTTTTGCTGTATCTTGAATTCTCGGCTGTAGTTTGTCCACAGACGGACCGGGAACTTCTGCTTTAAACAATTGCATCCCGCCAATGCCTAGCATGGGTAGAATCGCCAACGACATTACAATAATTCCCATTCCGCCGAGCCAATGAGTCAAGCTGCGCCAGAATAAAACGCCGTGCGGCAGAGCCTCCACATCGGTCAGGATCGTTGCTCCGGTTGTCGTGAACCCGGACATGGTTTCAAAAAAGGCATCTGTGAAAGATATCTCAAAATCGGTGAAAAGATAAGGCAAAGATCCAAATGCTGATAAAAATATCCAGCCAAAAGTAACAACAGCAAATCCTTCCCGGGTTTTTAGCTCCCGATCACCTGGCGTAAATTTCCAAAGTAAACCGCCGGCAGTTATGGTAATCAAGAAAGAAGCCAACAGAGCGGTAAAATCGCCATCTTTGTAATAGAGTGAAATTGCTATCGGAAAAATAAGGGAGGCGCCAACAAAAATCAGAAGTACCCCGAGAACCCGAAGGACCGCTCTAATATCCATGACGCTGGCAGGGGTAAAGATACATTTGCACGATTAATCAAGTCTCCATAGAACAATCAATTTCAACTGCTTTCTTACACTTGGCCATCTTTCATTCGAACATTTTTTCTACATTGGCAACAGCTTTTGGCAACGCGAACACAACAACCTTGTCATTGGCCTCAATCGAAGAATTTCCAACGGGTACGAAAACCTCGCTATTGCGAGTGACAGCGCCCACAATCGCCCCTTCCGGAAACTTAATATTCCGCAAACTTTTCTTGGTAATTTTAGACCCTTTTTGAGCAACCAACTCGATCGCTTCAGCATCGATGCCACGCAAGGTTGCTACCGACACGACTTTGCCCCTGCGAATAAATCTGGCAATCGCATTAGCGGTAATCATTCTTTTATCAACCGCAACGTCCAACCCAATTGAATTTATCAGAGGCAGGTAAACTGTATTGCTTACCATTGTAATCGTCCTGCGAACGCCGAGATGCCGGGTTAACAGAGAGGTAATAATATTTGATTCCTCGTCGTCAGTGACTGCAACAAAGGCGTCCATTTCGCCAATCCCTTCGGATGCCAGCAAGTCAACATCCGTGGCGTCACCATGAATAACTAAAGTATGCTCGAGCTGCTCGGCTATCAATTGGGACTTAGCCTGACTAGGTTCTAGCAACCGAATTTTTAAACTTCTATCTTTTTCCAATTCCTTTGCAAGTAATCGACCCACTTTCCCGCCGCCCAAAATCATAATATTTTCAATTCTATCATCCGCCTTGCCACAAAGTTCAAGTAAATCAGGTACACATTCCGTTTTAGAAACAACAAAGATTTGATCCCCGTTTAGGAAATAGTCCTCACCCGTTGGAATAATCGTCCGGCCGTTTCTAAAAATAGCCACCGTTCGGAATGTAAGATCGGGTAGACTCATGCTGACTTCTTTAAATTGCCTCGAGATAATTTTTGCTTTTGAATCTAATCGGAGACCCACCAACTGAATAGCGCCGTTTGCAAATTCAATTACATCCGTCGCCGCCGACCGGCGAAGGAGCCAATAAATTTCGTGTGCAGTCTCCAGCTCGGGGTTTATGATCAGATCAATTCCAAGTTGTTCAGGAGTGAGCACTGCATTTGGATTTGTGAACTCTTGATTCCTCACCCGGGCTATTTTTTGCGGAACACCTAATTTGTCAGCCAGCATGCAGGCAATAATGTTCACTTCATCGCTTGCGGAAACTGCCACAACCAATTTCGCATCCTTGATACCGGCCTCAACAAGTGTTTCAACACTCGAACCGCTTCCCTGAACCGCCATGATGTCAAGCGATTCTTCCACCCGGTTAATCTTATCTCTGTCCGGCTCGATCATAACCACCTGGTGACCTTCTTTAGAAAAAATCTTGGCTAAATGAAAGCCAACCTCACCGCCACCTATAATTAAAATTCGCAAACTTATACCGTCTCCTAAATTTTTTAAAATCCGTACTCAACTAATCTTCTTTAAAGAAGTTTATTTTAACATTTTCAGGGTAAAATTGCAAGCGAAAAGAACCTCTTGACTAAAAGGCTTTAGATCATTAAATTCTTCTAAATGCTAAAAAAAAGTCTGCTTGTTCTACCTATGCAAGCATACTTTCTTATAACATACTCTATTTAGATGGAACTCATTCAATCAAAACATGTTAAAACAGACTCAAAAAAATAATGGCATAAAACGATGTACACCCAGGTATTAGTTTTAAATGCCAGTTATGAGCCAATTCACATTTGTGGGGTCAGGCGGGCAATAATTCTCATCGTTAAGGGATTAGCCCGAAGCGAGCAGAACACACCTCGTGTGATGCGGTCACCTTCAACCGTCTTTCCGGTCCCGGCGGTGATTCGCTTGTTGCATTATATTCAAATTCCTTACCGAAAAAAAGCTTATTCTAAAAAGCATATTTATTTGCGGGATGGACATGCTTGTCAATATTGCGGCACCCTTCAGACACCGAATGAGTTGACGCTTGATCACATTCTGCCGCTTTCGCGCGGTGGTAAAAGCGTGTGGGAGAACCTGGTCGCCTGCTGCCGCAAGTGTAATTCTAAAAAGAGCGACCTCACTCCGCGAGAAGCAAACATGATAGTATTAAACAAGCCTAAACCGCTTGGCAGCTATTTTTATCTGCATCTCGTGCGCTCAAAAGCACGTAACAATCAGTACTGGCGGAAATATCTTTATTATGAATAAATATATGGTGCGGTCGGTTTAAGGCCTGGCGGTAAAAGTTGTCAGGCTTTTTTTATGGAGGAAGGGTCATTTTTTTATCTTCAACATCAACTTCCGACGTCTGATCTGCAAGGATCAATCTTACTTTCGCAATTCTTTGGCGGTCAACAACTTCGATGATAATTTTGCCTTTTTCAAAATCCAGTTCACTGCCCGGCTCAGGAATATGACCGGCGATACTGAAGACCACACCGCCGACAGTTTCAACGTCAAATTCAGGCAACTTTATCTTCAGCCTGTCTTCGCATAATTTCACCGAACACAGTCCATCGACTAAATATTCCCGTCTGCCGACTTGCCGAATAAAGGTAATGGGTTCATCAAACTCATCATAAATTTCGCCGACCAGTTCTTCGAGAACATCTTCGAGAGTCGCAACTCCGGTCGTGCCGCCGTACTCATCGATCAAAACAGCCATGTGAAGCTTTGTCCGTTGGAATTCCCGAAACAGGGCATCAAGTGTGATCGTCTCCGGATAAAAAAGGATGTCACGTTTTAACTTATTCATGCGAAGTCCCTTCTCACCTCTTACGGTTGCAGCCATGACATCTTTAATATGGACCATTCCCAGAACTTGATCCAAATCACCGTTACAAAGGGGATAACGAGTGTGCTGACTTTCTTGAGTTATTTTCAGGTTTTCCGAAAACGTGTTGGTTGTAGAAAGATAAACGACAGATATCCTGGGAATCATAATTTTCTTGCCGATTTTATCGTGCAGGGAAAGGACGTTTTCCATCATCTCGGCTTCGCCGCGGGTGAGGTGACCGCTTTGTGCCGAATGTGCAAAAATGAGTTTGAGCTCATCTTCTGAGTGCGCCATTTCGTCTTCGTTTTCGGGGTTGACACCAACAAGTTTGATCAGAAATAAAGCAGAATAATTTAGACCAACAATAAACGGTTTAAAAGTCATATAAAATGCGTAGAGAGGTAAAGCAACCCATAAAACAGTCCTTGCCGCCAGACGAATGGATAAAGATTTCGGAGCCATCTCACCGAGTACAATATGCAGGTAAGTGATGATGGTGAAAGCAATACCGAATGCAAGACCTTGGATCATTGCATGAGGGATTCCCAATTGTGCAAAAAACGGCTCAAGCCAACTCGCCAGGTAGGGTTCTCCCAGCCAACCCAGCGCTAAACTTGCCAAGGTAATGCCCACTTGACAGGCAGAAAGATAAGCATCTAATTCAGCAAGGATTTTTTTAGCGATCCTGGCGGTGAAAATGCCTTCAGAAGCCTTTTGCTCGATTTGCGATGGGCGCACTTTCACAATTGCAAATTCGGCTGCAACAAAAAAGGCGTTAAGAAAAACAAAAAAGAAGATTATTAAAAATTGAAAAAAGTATTCCATTTATGGGTTAAATAAACTCTTGGAATCTAATTAATTCATACATAATCCGAGTGATATAAGTTGCAGAACGCCATGCTTTTACTTTAGTTCGAGGCTGTAGTCTGAATCTTATCGCCCTTTTTCAGGAAGAATCTAATCAGCCCACGAACACTGTAAATAAAAAGAACAAAGAAAAAATAATCGGAACTGAACTCTTCAGGCAAATGATTAAAATAAAGTGTGTACCAAAAAATGACCGCCAGAATTGGCCAAACAAGCTGACTAAAAAAACACTCTAATCCTATTGTTTGGCATCCAGCGTCTTAAGAATCCTGCATACCAAACCGTAAAAAAGTCAATGAACAAAATCAGGATTAGCGATGCAATTGTAATGGTTAGGAGTTTGGCTCCCATAACTTACTCCGCATTGCTCTTTTACTTATTTATTTAAAATAGGTTGCTAATGGCAATTCAACAACTGTTGTTAGGCCCGGCGACGCGTTAGAAACAACCGGAATCGCGTTGATCATTCGAGCAATGGTAGCTGTGTCTCCAAAAATCCCGCCCTCGACATTCAAGTGAATTGGCGGCTCGCCTTCTATCTTGACGCTGTCCCGTTCCTTTTCGGCGCCGACGAACATTTGTAACTCAAGTTTTATCAATTCCACCCCATTTTTCAAGGCTTTTGCCACGTGCAAAATTCCTGCCACCTCACCCTGTTGCACAGTTAAATATTCCGTTTCAATGGTTTTACTGGAAATTTGAGGGTCGATTGTTTCTTTGAGTTCGTCGAATTCAAACCCGATTTTATCAGCGATGGCGTATAAGGACTCGACAAGGCCGATATGCCCGAGCTTTCCTTGCCGAACTAGATTTCTGAATTCAACCGGAGTTAAACCGGCGCCAATTTTCTTCTGCAACGGCAGGCGTCTTTTTGAAGCGTCGGAAACGCGGGTTGCTTCAATTTTTTGTATAGCCGTGCAGACGCCGCTCATCGTCAGAACCAGCACATCCATTGAAAACCCGGGATTCACGCCGGTTCCGATAATCGTAGCCCTGTTTTCCTTTGCCAATTTATCAATTCGTGATGAAAATTCGGAATCCCTCCGATAGGGGTAAAACAACTCCTCACACGATGAAATGATTGAAGCGCCCGCCTGAAGACACATTTTGAACTGTTCTTCAACTTTGCTTAAAAACGAGCCGGTTGAATGCAGAACAATATCCGCTTGAGTCTCATTTAAAACTTTTTGTGCATCATTGGATATCGAAATGTTTAACTTTGAATTAAGGCCAAGAGCATCCCCAAGATCAACTCCGACTTTGCTCGGATCGATGTCGATTCCACCCACAAGTTTGAGACTTTTTTTTTGAAGAACCAATTTTGCGGCCTCGATTCCTATCGGACCAAGCCCATACTGGACAACTTTAAGTTGTGTTCCCATTGTTCTTTATTCTACCCCCTTCTTTGATACCCTTAAAACACCCTCCCTCAACGGCAGAAGACGAATTTCAATTCTGCGATTTTTTGCGCGGCCGCCGCGCGTTTTATTGGTGGAAGTGGGTCGGTGTTCACCAAAACCTGATGCTTCGATGATTCCTGCATTCAGGCCAACTTCTTCGACAAGGAAACGCACCACATTAGTTGCCCTGGCAATCGAAAGCTCCCAATTGCTGTCGAATTGGCCCTTTAAATTGGGGTGAATCGGGACGTTGTCCGTGTGCCCCTCAACCTTGATGCGCTTTTCTTTGGCTTGTTTCAAGATTCCCCCAACTTTTGCCAGAATCTTCATCCCCTTTTCAGAGAGTTCGGCTTCTCCCGATGGGAAAATAATCCGATCAACGATTTTCACTCTCAATTGGTCGGCTAATTGAGTGATTGTAATTTCTCCTGCCTCGATCTGTTCTTTTAGCTCACCAATTAAATCTTCATAAGTTAATTTTAATTGGTTGATTTCATCGTTTTTGGCGTCAGACAACTCTTGCATTTTTTGCTCAAGCTGGGTGGAAAGACGCGCATTTTGTTGTTCAAGCTGCTCGACCCGAAAGGCCAGCTCCTCGTTTTCCTGCCGAATTCCCTTCAACTGTGACTGAAGCGGTGAGACTTTATCCAAGTAAAAATATCCGGAAATGCCAAGCAACAAAACAAACAAAATCAGCAGAAAAGTCGAAAGTGAATTCATATTTTTATGGCTCTAAGTCGTTTTTCGATTTAGCAATTTCGTAAACAGCGATTCCAAAAGCAACTGCAACATTCAAAGAAATTTTCTTGCCCCGCATCGGAATATTGATTAGAGAATCCGCTCTTTTCACCGTCTCCTCGCTGACGCCGTTGTATTCATGCCCAACTACCAGGCACAAAGGAAAACGGAAATCAGCTTGGTCATAGGGGATGCTTTTTTCAGTTGCCTCTAAAACAACGATTTGAATATTTTCACGTTTCAGCTTCTCAATCAAAGCGACGCTTTCTGGAAAGTATTCCCAAGGCACACTTTCTTCGGCTCCTAAAGCAACTTTTCGGATTTCCTTGTGCGGGGGCTGTCCGGTTATTCCGGTCAAAAATAGTTTTGTAATCCCCGCGCCATCTGCAGTCCTGAAGATAGCACCCACATTATAAAGACTTCGAACATTTTCAGCCAGGGCATAAATCATAATTTGGCTCTTGATTCATTTGTTCTTAAGAAGAGCACGGCAGCACTTGCCTAAAGATTTGATTCAGTTCAGAAATTTTATAAGGTTTTGAAACCTTTGATTTAATCGACAGGTAAAGTATCAAAAATAGTTCTTGAGTTATTTCATAAAAATCATTAACTTTAATTATAACAATAAGTTAATGGGTGAATAAATGATAAGAACACAACAACTACAAATGTCCATTTTAGATGGTGCCTTTTCGAGACGCAAAAAA
>SMVB01070148.1_pt1 | contig 24773 bp, 26 predicted proteins | sample 2456461 | NCBI WGS metagenome assembly SMVB01 (sample SAMN11095934, study PRJNA526329) | marine sediment metagenome | biome: Marine sediment; feature: Surficial sediment; material: Deep marine sediment; isolation source: Hadal surficial sediment | place: Pacific Ocean | collected 2014-05 | depth...
AAATAGTGATGCGGCATACCGACCTTAATCAGACGTTCCCTGGAGGCTGATTAAGGCTACTGTTCATCGGGAAGAGCAAACTGGTAGACTTATCGATTCGGCTAATCATGGTAGTCCAATAATATGGCAGAATTTTGTAGTGTTGAAAAAGAGGGTCCTCTCACCATCGTGACAATAGAGCGGCCGGAAGTGATGAATTCGTTACACCCGGCTGCGAATTTTGAACTGGCTGAAGTGTTTGATGATTTTGTTGCGGACAAGGATCAATGGGTAGCTATCATTACAGGTACCGGCGATCGGGCATTCAGTGCCGGTAACGATCTAAAATATCAGGCATCAGGCGGTAAGATGGGTGGCCCGAAATCTGGTTTTGCCGGTTTAACTTCGCGGTTTGATAATCCGAAGCCAGTCATTGCAGCAGTCAATGGCGTCTCCATGGGGGGAGGGTTTGAAATTGCCCTGGCATGTGATCTGATCATTGCAGCTGAGAATGCTATTTTCGCACTGCCTGAACCACGAGTCGGCTTAGCGGCGCTAGCCGGTGGCATTCATCGCCTGCCGAGAGAAATTGGTATGAAACAAGCCATGGGTATGCTGTTAACCGGGCGCCGGGTCAGTGCAGCCGAGGGTAAAGAGCTGGGTTTTGTCAACGAAGTGGTACCTGCCGGGCAGGCACTTGAAGCCGCGAAGAAGTGGGCAGCATTGATTCTGGAATGCGCACCTTTATCGGTTCGCAGCAGCAAGGAGGCTGCAATGCAAGGCATGAATGCGTCTTCTCTGGAAGACGCAATTAAGGGTCGATACGATCAAATTAGCGCGATGTACAAGAGTGCAGATTTTGTTGAAGGCCCCCTGGCGTTTTCTGAGAAGAGAGCGCCTGTATGGCAGGGCGAATAAGCGGGCCACCTCCCTAGAACCATTGAGATTAACTATAAAAAGCGAAGGTTTAATGTGCGTTTAGCAACCTGCCTGGCATTACTAATGATGCCTCTGGTATCACTTGCGAGCTCATCCGAGGGTTCAGTGAACCTGGGGATGACGACATCTTTTGCCGGGTTACTGGCGCTGGGTATATTTGTCGCCGCATATTCCCTCGTCATGGCGGAAGAATTTATTCACCTGCGAAAATCTAAACCGGTCATTTTAGCCGCTGGAATGATATGGGTGATTGTCGCGATACTGGTTAAACAGTCGGACCTCGATCCTCACCTGTTAGAAGAGAACCTGCAGCACAACCTGATTGAGTATGCATCGTTGTTGCTGTTTCTGCTGGTGGCGATGACCTATATCAACGCCATGACAGAGCGTAATGTATTCGAGGCTTTGAGAGCATGGCTCATTGGTCGTGAATTTAACTACCGGCAGCTATTCTGGATTACCGGTACGTTGGCTTTCTTTCTATCTCCAGTCGCCGACAACCTGACCACTGCACTGCTGATGGGCGCCGTTGTCTTGTCAGTGGGTGCCGGAAGCCCCAGTTTTGTAGCAATCGCCTGCGTCAACATTGTCATTGCGGCGAACGCTGGTGGCGCCTTTAGTCCCTTCGGAGACATCACGACATTGATGGTCTGGCAGAGTGGCCATGCAGATTTTTTTGAATTTTTCGCATTGTTTGTACCATCTGCAGTCAATTACCTGGTGCCTGCGACCATTATGAGCTTTGCAATTCCCAATGCACGTCCTCACACGGAAGCTGATGTAGTTGTATTGAAGCGTGGCGCTTTTGCTATTTGCATATTATTCATTTGCACTATCGCGACCGCCGTATCTTTTGAACAATTTCTGCATCTGCCACCGTTTCTCGGCATGATGACTGGCATGTCGTATCTTTTCTTTTATAGTTACTACATCAAAGTCACGTCACCCGAGGATCATGAAGATTTTGCCCAGTTCAACATATTCAATAAAGTTGCTCAGGCAGAATGGGATACGCTTTTCTTCTTTTTTGGAGTCATTTTCTGTGTCGGTGGTCTGGGGTTCATTGGTTATCTGGAAATTATGTCTGTATTTCTTTACGACGGTTGGGGGGCAACCAACGCCAATATCTCCATGGGGATCATTTCGGCGATTATTGACAATATCCCCGTGATGTTTGCCATCCTGACGATGAATCCGGATATGCCGCATTACCAGTGGTTGTTGATAACCCTAACGACAGGGGTAGGTGGAAGTCTGTTATCTATTGGCTCAGCAGCTGGAGTTGCCTTGATGGGTCAGGCGAGGGGAATTTACACATTCTTCAGCCACCTCAAATGGACCTGGGCGATAGCGCTGGGATACACAGCGAGTATCTACACTCACTATTTAATAAATGGCGGCTAGCAAATACTAAGTAGTTTTTCAGTAAATTGGTTGTTGGTGTCTCGCAGGCTGAGACTGAGAAGCGTAGCAATCCCCATCAACACCTTATTGGCAATCGCAGGTTCTTCTTCATTAAGTTTGTTGAAGTCTTCACGTTTCAGAACAATAAGCCTGAGTGTGGTTACGGCTCGCACCGTCGCAGACCGTGGTGCGCCATCGATAAGGGACATTTCTCCAACTGAACGCCCTTTAGACAGTTTGGCAATGACGTGTTTTTTCGTATCAAATTGCTTGATGACTTCTACTTCACCGTCAACAATAAAAAACATATATCCGCCATGTGCACCTTCCTTGAAAACATAGCTGTCTTCAGGATAGTCGTGCGGGAACATGTACTTTTCAATGATCTTGTAATCCGCTTCGTCAAGGAAATTGAACACTTTCAGTTTTGGCAGAATAGCCCGAATTGATTCACTCATGAACTATGACTTCCTTCTCGTTGGAGAGAATGTTGAGTCGGAGTATGATGGCGTTGTTGAATGGCGATAGCAAGTAGTTGTCGACCAATAAACGTGGAACCAATTCGAGGTAGAAAATGTCCGTAGGATTAAGTATTGCGGTGTTGACAGTGTCGGACACACGCACATTGGAAAATGACACTTCCGGGCAATTTTTATGTGATGCGCTTGCAGAGTGCGGTCATACACTTGCCGATAGATTTATCGAGATAGATGATATCTATCTGCTGAGAGCCCGGGTTTCAAAGTGGATAGCAGATGAGTCGGTTGAAGTGATCCTGATGACGGGTGGTACTGGGTTTACAACAAGGGATTCGACCCCTGAGGCTATATTGCCGTTGTTGGACCTGGAGATACCCGGGTTTGGCGAACTGTTCCGGCAGTTGTCTTTTGAGGAGATCGGCACATCCACGGTACAGTCCCGCGCCCTGGCAGGATTCGCCAATAATACACTTCTGTTCTGTGTGCCAGGGTCAACTGGCGCATGTCGTACTGCCTGGAATGGGATTTTGAAAGATCAACTGGATATTGACAACAGACCCTGTAATTTTGCCGAAATTTTGCGCAACGGAATCCACTAATCGTGTCCTCTCAGTTGCGGCCAGTAGATGAAGTGATAGCTCACCTTCTTGATAAGGTCACACCGTTAACTGAAACGAGAACTGTGAAATTAGAGGATGCACTTGGTCATTATCTGGCAAGTGATATTACTTCGTCCATTGATGTCCCACCTGCCGCAAATAGTGCGATGGATGGTTACGCCGTGATCAGCGCAGAAATTTCTGAAGCTGAGCTTTATGATATCAGTGCGCGTATACCGGCTGGCAGTGTGGGTGAGGCGATAGTGGCCGGTACCATCGTGCGAATTTTTACCGGTGCACAGATTCCCCCTGGAGCAGACGCAGTAGTTATTCAGGAGAATACGGAACGAGTCGGTGACCAGGTCCGGATAAATGTAGTACCCGATAGAGGCGAAAATATTCGACCCCAGGGGCAAGATATATCTGCTGGCAGTATTATCCTGAAGCGAGGAAAGCGATTGCAGCCACAGGATCTTAGCCTTGCTGCTTCGGTTGGTAAATCTCAGGTTGAAATATTCAGGCCGCTAAAAGTCTCCATCCTGTCTACCGGGGATGAACTGGTTGATCCCCCAGGTCCCACAGGTCCTGGGCAGATATACAATTCTAACCGGTTCGCCCTGGCCGGCATGTTGCAGGATCTTGGTATGGAAGTGGTGGATCTTGGCATTGTTGCCGATACGCTAGAGGCGACTGAAGAGGCCCTGAGAGCAGGTGCTGAACAGAGTGATTGCATAGTGAGTACCGGCGGTGTGTCCGTTGGGGAAGAAGACTATGTGAAAGATGTAGTTGAAAGGCTCGGGTCACTGGATATCTGGAGGATTGCCATCAAGCCAGGCAAGCCGCTTGCCTTCGGTGATGTCATGGGCACGCCATTTTTTGGTTTACCAGGAAATCCTGTTTCGACTTTTATTACTTTTGCAATCGTGGCCAGACCTTATCTTATTGCCTACCAGGGCGGATCAGAAATTCAGGCGACCTGCTATAGTGGTGAAGCTGAATTTGGGCACAAGGCCGGATCCAGAAGGGAATATCTCAGGGTACAAACCTATCTTGAAGACGGCAGGGTAAAGTTGAGAAAGTTTCCAACACAAGGTTCAGGAGTTATGTCTTCCGTTTCCTGGGCAAATGCGCTCGCCGAGATCGAGGTTGGGCAATCCGTCATCCCGGGTGATCAGTTAAAGTTTTTGTCTCTTTAAAGTGAATCTAAGTTGCTTGTTAGAGATGTATTTGAATTCTTCTTTCTACGTCGTGGTAAGATTTTTGATGAATAGAGTTGGAATCGTTAGATTATGGGGCTAATCGTGCTAAGCATTATGTTGTCCATCATCCTTGGCTGTTGTGTATGGCTAGTATTGGGCGATAAGCTCCCCTTCAATGAAGAGCAGAAGTGGCTGCCACTTAACAATATTGTCTGCTATGCAGGGGTCGTATTCCTCCCAATCTACCTCGCGATATTCTTTACCTTCTAATCATAAGATTGTATTTTTGAAACTCCCAATAAATATTGATGACGTCAAAGGATTCATGGATCCTGTAGAAGGGGAAGCGCTGTATACCCAATGCCTCTCGCTTGATGGACTCGGTCCCTGCCTTGAGGTAGGAAGTTATTGTGGAAAATCCACCGTATATCTGGGGGAAGCCTGTCGACGGACAGGAACCACCTTGTTTGCAGTTGATCATCATCGTGGTTCTGAAGAACATCAATTGGGAGAGGAATACCACGACGCTGATTTGTTTGACGCAGAAATTGATCTAATGGATTCATTTAAAGCATTTCGATCTACGATGCGTGAGGCGCATCTTGAAGATACAGTGGTGCCAATCGTCGCTTCATCTGAGGTTGCAGCACGAAAGTGGGCAACCCCATTGGCTTTTGTTTTTATTGATGGTGGCCATAGTCTTGCGGCGGCCATGAGTGACTACCGATCCTGGGTATCACACCTGGTTCCCGGCGGGATATTAGCGATTCATGATATTTTCCCGGACCCGAAGGACGGCGGTCAGGCACCTTTTACAATCTATGAGCTGGCGCGTGCATCAGGTTTGTATGAAGACCTGCCCATGGTGAAAACGTTAGGTTTATTAAGGCGCCTCTAGGGCCTGGTTAGAGCAGCCGAGGGTTTTGTATAGAAGAACAGCCCCGGGTGCTAATCATTCCTCGGACCGTAGTTGACGTGCAGGGTTTCGCTTGATGCTTCAATTGTGGCTTCCTGTCGAAACAGATGCGCGGCGTTGGTGTGATTTGATAAAGCGTCGGCCGCTAGCATAACGGCGCCGGCCGTCCAGGTTGGTTTTTCTAGTGGCCAGAGCGCCTCATCCCTGAAAACATACCCCGTCCAGTATGAACCATCATCATCCCTGAATTGATGAAGCCAGCTGAATAGTTGAATGGATTTCTGGTATTCACCGGCTGCCAGGAGCGCCATCACAAGTTCACATGACTCAGCAACGGTAACCCAGGGTTCGTCGTTTACACATCGACTACCCAGATCTCCAACGACGAATTCGTCCCAGCGAGAGAGCAGATGTTGTCGCGCCCGTTGCCCCTTAATGACGCCGGTCAGGACCGGGTAGAACCAATCCATGGCGAATCGGCTCTTACTGTCCCAGGTTCTGTCAAAGCAGTCCGGGTGGGTTAGCAGTGCATTTTCAAGCTTTGTACGGGCAAGCGCCCAGTGACTGACTTTCCTTTCCAATGTCGTGGCGATGTTGAGAGCACATTCTAAACTCTTGTAAATACTGCTGCATCCAGTAATCAGTGAGTCTTCCCTGATGCCCAGGGTTGTGTCTTCAGCCCAGTAGATCTGTCCATGGTCTCCCTGGAGCCGAAGAACGAATTCAATTGCGGATTCAACAACTGGCCACATGGTTTCCAGGAAGGCATGCTCCTCAGTCACAAGGAAGTAGTGCCACACGCCGGTTGCAATGTACGCCACAAAATTCGATTCAGCCCGTGTGCCATCCTCTACTTTGTTGTCCTTGTAAGCAGCTAGCCAACTTCCATTTGGCAACTGATTGTTTTTTAGCCAGTAGTAGGCCTGTTTTGCCTCATCAAGTCTGCCACCAATCGTCAGGCCCATCGCCGATTCAACATGATCCCAGGGGTCAAGGCAGCCACCTTCAAACCAGGGAATTGCCCCGTCGTGTTGTTGTACACCAGCTATGTAATCAACGGTCGTGCGAAAATATTCTTCAGGGAAGAATCCCATCGAAACATAAACTTTAGTCACAGTCAGTCCTTGTATTCACTTCTGCATTACCCGTTTTGACGAAATACATCACGACACTTTTACCCAGGAAAGGATTCATCAACCTATCCAGCCAGTAGGTTAGCATGGGCTGCTTCATCAGGTCCCAGACCAGGAACTTGTGATAATTTTTCACCGGAGCTGCTTCCTCTTTTCCTTCTTCGCGCCAGAACACACACTTTAGCCACCAGTATGGGACATGCAGTGAGTGTGCATGGTGACGTTTGAAGTGTATAAAACCTCTGGCTTCGATGTCCTTGCGCAGATCTCCTGCGTTGAATATTCGAATATGTCCGCCCTCTACTTCATGATACTCATCAGAGAGTTTCCAGCAGATCCATTCCGGGAAATAACGGGGAACGCTGACAGCGAAAGTGCCGCCGGGTTTTAGCACCCGTTCTATTTCGGATAAGACTGCCAGGTAGTCAGGAATGTGCTCCAACACCTCGGAACATATGACCTTATCGAAAGAGCCATTTACAAATGGGAGCTGGTAGCCATTGGCTACAGACAGTACCAGGCTCTTGTTTTTGTTGTCAGGCTCAACGAATTCACCAAATCTCTCACGGGTTATGTTCAGGTCTTTCAGTGATAGATCAATTCCCACCGAGTCTACATTGTGTAGCATATATGCGGATATCGCATGGCGTCCCTCGCCACAGCCGAGGTCAAGAACGCGGTCACTGCTCTGCAGTTTCAGGTAATCAAAGTTAATTGTTTCTAACGACATGTCTATCCCTGACTTCTTCCTTACCAGTTTCATCAAGCATACTTTGGTATAAAGTGACGATTTCTTCTGCAGCAACTTTCCAGCTGAAAAGATCCACTATTCTTGATCTTGCTTTTCGCCCCAACTGCAATCTTTTTTCCGGATTATCCAACAGGTCTTCAATGGCGCTGGTAATTGCAGACGAGTCCCTGGTGGGGATCAGAATTCCGCTATCACCGACAACCTCCGGCAAGGCTCCACCATCGGTCGATATAACGGGCTTGCCGCAAGCCATTGCTTCACCAGCGGGCAATCCAAAGCCCTCATATAGTGACGGCACGACGACTATCGCAGCTTCAGCGTATAGCTCCACGATTTCAGCGGTGGTAATGCCCGAGATGAAACGAAGATTCTTGTTGATCCCGAGCTCATCAATTAGTTTGATGGTATCGCCATCCTCGTTTAGTTTACCCAGCACGACCAGCTCCAGCGCAGGACGTTCTTTCAACAGCATGGCAAAACTCTTAAGGAGATAGCTCAGCCCTTTTAATGGCGCGTCTGCGCTGGCGGTCACCATTATTCGCAAGGGATTGGGTTTAATTTCCGGCATTGGCTTGAAGACTTCGGTATCGATACCATTGTGTACAACTTTGAGCCTTGATTGATCGATGCCAAATGCAGCAGCAATATCAACACGTGATGCGTGCGATACGGTAACAAGATTGTTAAGCCTGGGCACGACGCTTTTTTGCATTCGCAAAAAGGAATGCCAGCGTCGAATTAGTAACCGCAACTTCCAGTTCTCCTCACTGCCGAGCGCTATCTTAAGATCACTGGTAATCGGATGATGAATAGTCGTGATGACTGGTATGCCATCATCCTGGAGTTTTAGTACGCCATAACACAGACTCTGATTGTCGTGGACGATATCGTATTCAGGCTTTGTCTGTTTGAAATACCGGACTAGTCTTCTTCCGAATGTATAAGGTTCAGGGAAGCCACCTGTCAGCATGCTGAACCATTCGAAGAAATCTGTATAGGATAAAAGATGCCTGGGCCTGAGTGCCGTAACATGATTGTCTGATTCAAACAGGTTCAGGCCTGGAAGTTTGATGAGATTTACGCGTGCGTCCAGCTGAGGATAGGGTTCTCCTGAGATAACATCCACACTGTGACCGGCGTCCACAAGAGCCTTGCTAAGATAGTGTATGTAGATGCCCTGGCCACCACTATAAGGGTTGCTGCGATATCCCAGCAGGCATATTTTCAAGCCACGCCGGTTATCTGAACTGATGGCTGAACTTGACTGCTCGGCTTCCAGATCATTCACAGCTTTCGGCTGTTGGGCCGGATCTAGCATGTCAGGTATGGGTCCAGGTTAGCAAACAGGACATAAAGAACAGTGCCTTGGTTAATAGAGCGGATTACATGCGCCTGATGACAGGCGCAAAAAAGCCGGAATTTTAAAGATTCCGCACCAAAATTGCCAATGGCATTGAATATCAGGTGATAGTTTACGGGCAGAAACTAGCTGGTCTGGCGATTAAAGATCTGCCGTTCGGCGTCCGTCTCTGCGTTTGTCATTGTCAGTCACTTCTTTGACCTTGAATGGAGATTCAGCCTCGATCCTTCGTTCTCCAAAAAGGCGTCTTTCCGGACCATAGGCGGGAGCGTCGTGTTCCTCGGTAAAGACATTGGCGTAGAGATTAGCCACCCACTTCTGCCCTTCCTGGGTTCGTCGCAGAAAACGCACCCCCTCGGTTATAAAGGGGCTGACCACGTCCCAGAAGAACCCGGGATAACCGGCCCGGAGGTCTGCAGCAGTGGTATATCCCATTTTTGCTGCCTGGCCAGTCTCCTTAAATTCAGCAAATAGTGATGAAATTTTTCGGATGTATGATGGGTCTGCCAGCTGTCCGATAAGGTCTGCGGCCCGGATTAAACCTGGGAAATCAGTTGATTCCTGGTGGTCCTCCTCATTTGGGACCGGGAACCTGGTTCTCTCGATATTTTCGCAGATGGTGTCTACATTGATAGCATCTTCACGCTCAAAGCGTTCGCTGATAAACATCTTGCCCCTGTCTACATGGTAAGCAGTGAGAAACGCATCTGTTGAACCCGCTGGAGGAGAGACAGTGTCATATTCTGTGTTGATCGCATAGCGACCACTTCTGTCGGCTCTGCAGATGCCACGTACATAGCCGATATCATGATTGAGGAGCGATATGACGAAATGAACCCAGTCATTAGGAGTAATTCCCCCTTCAATTAATATCTTGCCACGTAATATCTCCATGCCAACAGCCGTTACCATGATGGTGTGGTTAGTGTCATGGTAAGGAGCATCGCTGTTAGCAATGATTTCCAGTGCGTTGCGAGCATTTGAAACCAGTAGATGGATGTCACGCTCATTGTTGCCATATACATTGATGTATTGCTCAACAATTTCGTCCAAAAATGCTTCGATTACGACTGATGACGCATTAAACATGGGCTTTATTCAATATTCCTTCAATTGGTTACCATTGTGTCGTGTCATATGGCTGAGTCAAGCCATATTTGGCAAACGGTAATCAATAGCTGATGGATGCTTAGAATGAGCATATTTACTGTGGATTTGAGTATACTTGAATCAATTTCATTTAAGGTTCAAATAATGATTGAACTGAGGCACCTGAAAACATTGATGGCGCTACGGGATACCGGCAGCCTTGTTGAAGCAGCAGACCGGCTTTTTCTAACCCAGTCAGCCCTGTCCCACCAACTGAAAGACCTTGAAGACAGGCTGGAATGTACCCTGTTCATTCGCAAGACCCGACCGACGAGATTTACCAGCGCCGGCCGGAGACTGCTGAAACTTGCCGATGAGGTCATTCCAATGGTGCGTGCCTCAGAGCGAGATATCGCAAGGCTAGCCGGAGGAGAAGCCGGGCGACTGCATATCTGTATTGAGTGCCATAGTTGTTTCCAGTGGCTGATACCCTGTATTGATAAATATCGTGGTAACTGGCCAGAGGTTGAGCTGGATCTGACAGGCGGGTTTAATTTTGCTCCTCTACCCGCACTGGTCAGGGGTGATCTTGATCTCGTCATCACCTCTGACCCGGTAGATCTCAATGGAATTATGTATGTGTCTCTGTTTCGCTATGAAGCGATGATGGCGCTGCCTCTAAACCATAAGCTTGCACACAAACCCTACCTGGACCCGGCAGACCTGGTGCCTGAAACACTAATCACTTATCCGGTTGATCGAAATCGCCTGGATATTTTCACTCGATTCCTTGACCCGTTTGATCTGGAACCTGCAGAGACCCGCACCGCCGAGTTAACGCCGATGATGGTTCAGCTCGTTGCCAGTGGCCGGGGAATTGCCTGTTTACCAAACTGGGCGTTAACCGAATATCTAGAAAACAAAACCATTGTTGCCAACAATCTCGGAGAGTCTGGCCTCTGGTGTACGCTTTATGCAGCCATCAGGGAGGAGCAACGAGATTCTCCCTTCATGGAGGATTTCCTCAACACCGCGATTGAGACCTGTTTCACTAGTCTGCGTGACATTAAACAGCCCTGAGCCGTTCTGCTTTTGTAAACAGCCCTGAGCTGTTCTGCTCTTGCAAAAAGCCTTGAGCTGAGCTACTCCTTGATGCTTCCATAAGTCGATCTCAAATCCACAAGTAGCTACAGCCAGGTGCTCTCCTGCAGCAGCATGTTTGCCATGGATGGCAAACCGAAGCGTACATGGATGTATTCACAGCGGTGCGGCAGGGGAGCACCTGGCTGTGGCTACGAACAGACCTAATAGAATGGAACTAAAGATGCTGGAGCAGATAAAGAAAAGCCCCAGGGTGCTTCACACCCCGGGGCTCTGTCTTTACTTACGGGGAGCAAGCTCCGAGTTATCGTAACTCGGAGGCTCCCCTAATAGACTGACTATTGATGGGATCACCTCCTTTAACGTCAGGGCGTTAATGGACATGCCTGGTGTTCCCCCTGGTAAGAACAACCGGCACGATGGAAATGAATCCGTCGCTGGCGTGTAATTTAAAGCTCGACGTAGGCCAAGTCAACAGCCAACATCTCAAAGTATCAGAATTTCAAGGTATCAATATTTCGGAAGTCCACCCAGCGCCGTCAAACTGATGTAGCTGGCGGTCGTGTATTCGGTCCTCCATGCTGAGGTCCAGTATCTCGATTCGGTCAGCGACAATTTCGACGCCTGCGACAAGAGGAGGCGCGGTCATATTCTCCGGGTCCAGCTTTGCTTTTACGCGTTCGACCTTGTCAGTCAGGATATTACGTGAGGCGATAGTCGAACTCTGATCGCCCAGCTCTTCATACACATGATCAAGGTACTTGCTGGCGATGGGGCGATATTGCCAGTTGGTTTTTACGATTTCCGGGTCCAGCTCCTGAATAGAGCCAGAAACCCGATACTGGTGTTGTAAGGTGGAATACCAGATAAGCAGTTCCATGCTCGCCCCGGACTTGATCGCCTTCCACTTCGGGCTGCTTTTATTGATAAACAGGGTGAACCGGTTGTCGTTAATCTCTCGTAGCACAAGAGTGCGGACAGATGCTTTACCCTTCGTATCAGCAAGTGCAAGAAAGCAGATATCTGCATTGGTATCACCGAGCTTCCTTGCCTCAATTCGATCTGCCCTGATCTTCTCAACAGGATTCACGAGGGATGTTTTTCAATACCAGCAGGATCAAAGGTGTCTGGATCAAAATCGTAATTGCCATAGGTGAATCCAGAGGGTGGAGTATCTCTGTACCTGATCATGCGATCATAAATAAATCCATGAGCGCTACCCGTTAGTGAATCCCGGATCATGCCATCGTCGTCACACTCCTCAGCTGCCCGGATCAGTCGTTCAAAATTGAAGATAAAACTTTCGGTATGCTTTGTTCGTATCGCCGTGCCAAAAAACAACTTATAGGCATATGCCTCACCGTGCGACATTGAGACCTGCATCATCGATCGTGAGAAGATTTCAGGGTCATTCTGGTTCATGGATGACCAGAGATCACCGATTTTTTCAGACGATACCACCCCGCTAGATCCACCCTGGCTGGACAAAAACAGGTATCCCATTCTTGTGCCTAGTTGCTGCTTGACACTATCGGCAATTCTGAGAAACGACTCTTTGCGTGCATGGAGTTCAGAGGCTTTGATGGCATGTGTTTGAATTTCAGCCTGAGCTGCTGATTTTTGAATTTCTACATACTGCATCTTGATGGCGTTGGTATTCTGGACGAGTTCCTTTTTCTGCAGGAAGTAGCCTATGACGAGCCACAGGAATGCGAGTGGTGCAAATGCACCTTCAAGAAAATTGCCCATGTGAGCGATCGGTGCGTGAATAATATTTCCCCAGCCAACGGTTCCAGAGATATACGCTGAAAGCATCATCAGCCATAACACGCTGAATATCGCGCCAAACCAGACTCGCCAATCAGGTGATGCGGAGTCAAAAGCGCTGAATTGTTCTTCTTTTCGCTGAATGATGGACTCTGCGGTGTCTTCACTTTGAATCTCGATAGTCATGATTCAATCCGGGAATCAGGGTAGGACGTCAGTCTAACTCAAGAAAGGTTCCCGGTCAGTGAAGCCCGCTGGGAAATCTCGATCCAGTTACCATCAGGATCAGTAATGAAGGAAATTTTGGCAGTGGAACCAACTACCACCGGCGCCCTGGCTTCAACTCCACCACGAGCCAGTATGGCCTGGTGTTCTTCCTCAACATTCCAGATTTGTACGGTGATGTACCGGAAGCCGATGCCAGGCATTGAGTCACAAGGTTTATGATCCGGGTTTTCGGTCAGAAAGAACAAGGTTGTACCCCATCGAAAACAGGTCTCGCAGACCTCTTCAATTTGCAGGACTTCTGAATAGAAAAGGCGGAACTTCCTGATTGAGGACACTTCCATCTTCAGACCGATATTGGTAATTCCATCAGTCCCTGGAGGAATAAGTGTGACATTGTTTCCATCCGGGTCCTTTAAGCGGGTAGCACGGCTGACCTTATCGGTTGCAATTAAGAGTTCGTTATATCCGGTTCTTTCACCTGAGGGGAGCGGATCCCTTACAGAATTAAGTTTGAATATAGAGCCATTCAGGCTGTGGCGATGTTGGTGTATACCGCCACCTACCTTAAGCAATTCTTCATAGGGCAGACTGATCTGGTTTTGCCAGAAATCAGCCATTGCCTCATACTGGTTCGTATAGACACCGACATCGATGTAGTTTTTTGCTAGTTTCATCGTCAACCTTTCGTGGGGAATTTTTGGTGCACCAGTTGAACCTTGTTGGCGTATAAGGCAGCAGAAATATATTCCGGGCTAAATAATACCTTGCCCTCGATAAGTTCGTGCCACTCGTAGTCAGTCTGGACAGTCGAAGTGACGAGCAGTGTTTTTTTACCGGTACTCTTGTCTCGTGCGATTCCATTAACCAGAAGGATGGCTTCGCCATCCGTTGAAATTTGCAACTGCAGTTCAACGCCACCGTAAGAGGCGTCAATGCGATGACTATTATTCAATGTCGGTCCGTTATTTTGTCTTGATGGCGTTAGTATGAAGGCTGGTAATCATTTTTCCCATTATTTTGCAGGCCAGCAATGAAGCAGAAGATCACTTCATGTATGATGGCGATCGAAAAGTTAAGTACAGGTGCCCTGGACATGAGTCAGATGGATGACATTAAGAGTAATGCCGCCGAAATTGCAAATGGTCTGCGAAAAATAGGACCGGATCGAGTAGTCGCCTTATCCGTACACGTGACCAAAGAACTCATTGCTGATCTTGAACAACGCGCCAACCAGCTTGTGGAGCAGCTCGACACACTTCAAAGCTAGTTGATCTGTGAACACCTAATCAGGATTCAAGGGAATGTCTGATTAAGGTTTATTTACGCCACCAGAGGTTTCCTGGGTAGTTGCAGATTCTTGAGAATTTCTTTCAAGGTATTGATGAACACCAGGGGTTGGTCAAGAAACACATGATGATGTGCATCTGGTATGCACTTGTATAGTCCGGGCTTGATCACTTCTGTGACTGTTTTTACCTCAGCAGGGGGAAAAAGCCGACTATCTGCTCCATAGATAAACCCCACCGGGCACAAAGATCGCTCTACCATGCGGGCGGCATCCGGTAGTTCCAGGCCCGTATCCACTTGCAATTTGGAGAAAAGTGCCTGATCCAGTTTGAAATAGTAACCGTCTTTATCTCGTGCCAGTGAGTGCTTCGCAATATAGTCAACAATGAACCTGTTTTCGCAAGGTTGTGGCGGTCTGAGTCGAAATCTCTTTGCTCCAAGAGCCAGTGTATCGTAGTGGCGGATGTGGGCTCTTGGCACCGGTGGCGGTGTGCGCCTGCCACGATGCCGGGGCAGATGGGAATCAACAAGAACGACTGCAGAAAACGATTCGCCATGAAGGTGAGCTGCTACTCTCGTCATGGAGCCACCAAAACTGTGTCCAATAACCACAGGGGATTGAAGACCAGCATCCTGGCATACAGAGATGATTTCCCTGGCGAACAAAGTTGCCGTGTATCGTTCCCTGTGCTGGCTGTCCCCGGCACCGCTCATATCCATGGCCAGTACTTCATAATCGTCAAGGAATGCGGGTGCAATAAAGTCCCACCAGTGGGAATGAGCTCCGTATCCATGAACAAATAATAATCCTGGCTTTGTTATGTCTGTCTTTTCCGCTGGATCTTCCCAGCGTCTGTAAGAGATGTCTGTTCCCTCGACATTGAACACATGTTTTGTGTCTGGCGTGGTGATGAATTGTTGAAACTGTTGCTCAAACTTCTTTTCGGATTGGGAAGTGGGCATGAGATGTCAGCATGGATGATTCGGGTTAGTATACAAGGAATTGCATGACTGGCTCTGAAGTTGGAAGCACCTAACCCCTGGAACAATCGAACCGCTTTATTTGCAATTCTAGTCGCTTTCCTGGTGGGAATGGTCGGTGCGCTGAGTCTACGTGAATCGGGTTCCCGGCTGGAAACCCGGGCGGATTTCGAAACTAAAGCTAATCCACAGCAAGTGATCAAGTGGCGAGTGCCAGTCTCTTTTGGTACCAATCTACCGGCACTGGGTGATAACGTTTTGGATGTAGCGGGCTTTCTTAGAACGGCTACAAACGGCAGGATTGACCTGAAAGTATTTGAGCCCGGCACCCTGGTCCCACCTTTCAGTGTCACAGAAGCTGTCAGGCTAAGGAAAACTGAAGCGGGTTACACCTGGCTTGGGTATGACCAGGGGAAGATTCCAGCGACTCCACTGATTTCTGCCGTACCATTTGGCATGGAGCCATGGGAATATGCGGCCTGGTACTATGAGGATGAAGGTAAAGTACTGACCGAATCACTCTATCGACCACACAATATCCACCCGATTCTCTGTGGTCTGGTGGGTCCTGAGACGGCCGGCTGGTTTCGGTCTCCGATAAAAACACTGGATGATTTCAAAGGTCTAAAAATTCGTTTTGCTGGTCTTGGCGGCAAAGTCTTACAAAAGTTAGGTGCCTCTGTGACGATGATTCCTGGAGGTGAAATTTTCCAGGCACTGGAGAAGGGCGCAATCGACGCAACTGAATTTTCGATGCCTGCGGTCGACCAGATGCTGGGCTTTGATCGAATCGCAAAATATAACTACTTCCCTGGCTGGCACCAGACGTTTACTGCCTCTCACCTGGTGATCAACCTTGATATCTGGCAAGCACTATCAGAGGCGGATCATGCCATGCTGGAAATGGCGTGTTCAGCCGGTGTCATCAGGAACCTGGCCAGGGGTGAAGCGATTCAGGGGAAAATCATTGAGGGCTATGCTGAAAAGAAGGTGACACCGGTGAAACTGGATATGGCCATATTGAAGGAGTTGCAGAAGGTCACAGAATTAGTGTTGCAGGAAGAGGCAGACAAAGACGATGATTTTCGTCGCATCTGGAATTCACAGAAACGGTTTCTTAAGACCTACCAGCACTGGAAAGATCTCGCCTACCTGCCGAGGGATTTTTAGTTCCGCATGAACGGTTCATCGACAGCCCCCCAGCGATTACAGCTTCCCCATACCCGGTATTCCTCTGCCGTTGACGGGCTGATAGTGCGACTAGGTGATTTTGCATCGTGGATTTGGCTGCTACTCCTTGCCGTCATTGTCTTGAATGTAGTCATGCGATATTTGTTTTCTGAAGGACGAATTGAATTCGAAGAGATTCAATGGCATTTGTATTCTATTGGTTTTTTGCTGGGCCTACCTTATGCCTTTGTGTCAGATTCTCATATTCGTGTAGATGTCATGCGGGAGAAACTCTCGCCCGTGAAGCAAGCCTGGATCGAACTTTACGGCATATTATTGCTCCTGTTTCCGTTCATTATTCTGGTCTTGATCGCTGCGGTGCCTTTCGTAGCCTATTCTTTTAGTACCAGCGAGATCTCTGAAGCCCCGGGTGGGCTGCCATTTCGCTGGTTCATCAAGAGTTTTCTCGTCATTGGCTTCCTGTTGCTGCTGATTGCTGCATCGGCAAGATTGAGCCGTGTCCTGTGCTTCCTTTTTTCCTGGCCTGGTGAAAAGAATTAATGTCAGCGGGTGACTCCCTATCTTTGTTGATGTTTGTTTCGTTCATCCTGCTGATTTTTTCCGGCTATCCGGTGGCATGGGTTCTGGGTGGGCTGGCGGTGTTATTTACCGCGATAGGCATTATCGCCAGGGTAGATTTTGGTCTTGATGTTTTTATTGACTGGAACTATTCCACGCTGGTTGCCGATCGAATTTGGAGTGTCATGAACAACTGGGTGCTGGTTGCCCTGCCAATGTTCATCTATATGGGCTTGATGCTTGATCGATCTGGAGTTGCCGAGCTGCTGATGAAAAACCTGGTCCAGTTGTTTGGCGGTATTCGAGGGGGAATGGCCATAACAGTTGTCCTGGTTGGGATACTCCTTGCCGCGTCTACAGGCATCATCGGCGCCTCTGTTGTGTTGTTGGGGTTATTGGGTTTACCGCAAATGTTGGAACTTAAATACAGACCTGAGCTCGCAGCAGGAACGGTATGCGCTGTGGGCACACTTGGGATATTGATTCCTCCTAGTATCATGTTGGTACTAATGGCCGATAGGCTGGCAATGCCCGTTGGTGATTTATTTCTTGGTGCGCTCTTCCCCGGCCTTCTTCTCGGTTCACTTTTTATCGTGTATATACTTGGCGTTGCCTACCTGGATCCAAGTGCCGCGCCCGCTCCTGAAAATCGAAGAGCAGTTGATGTCAGGCTTGTGCTGGAAGTTTTTCAATCAATTCTTCCTCCACTGGGTTTGATTCTCGCGGTACTGGGTTCTATTTTCTTTGGCGTCGCAACACCTACAGAGGCCGCCGGTGTTGGTGCCTTCGGTGCAACTATACTGGCATGGATGAATAGTGAATTAAGTTTCAACGTCGTCAAGGAAGTCGTCCGTGAGACAACCCGGACTTCGGCTTATATCTTCGCAATATTTCTTGGCGCGACGGCTTATTCACTTGTGCTGAGAGGACTCGGTGGTGATGAGCTGATTGCCAGATTTTTGAATGGCTTACCATTTGGCCCCGACATGATCATTGTCACGATATTACTGTGCACTTTCCTGCTTGGGTTTTTTCTTGATTGGATTGAAATCACATTGATCATACTGCCACTGGTGAGTCCCGTGGTTCTCTCGCTGGGTTTTGACCTGGTCTGGTTTACCGTCCTGTTTGCCGTCTGCCTGCAAACCTCCTTCCTGACGCCTCCGGTTGGCTTTGCCATCTTTTACCTGAAAGGCGTGGCGCCTGAATCTATAAAAGTCTCCACAATCTATCGGGGTGTGGTCCCGTTCATCCTGATTCAGTTATTTGGACTGGTATTGATCTATGTGTTCTCAGATCTGGTGCTCTGGCTGCCTGCACAGGCGTATTGAGCACGCAGGTTCACGTTCCATTATCCGATGCGCTGGTATTGCTTCCAGTCAAAAGTATCCCTTCGCATATCAAAAAAGGTGATACGGCGGAAATATCCCTGGGAATTTGGACCTGTACTGGATTGCCTTAAGCTCGACATAAACTGCACTCGTTCCATGATCGCAAAAGCCCTATAGAAATGCCGGGCCAGGTAAGCGAGTTCTAATTTAGGACAATTGTTGAAAATGCACCAATAGAGTGCTGCATTCTGGCGCACTATTACCCACTTGCGCATTAAAAGAGTGCGTGTCTCTGCCATCCCCTGCATCTATTTAGGTCAATTTGGCTCAATTAGACGCTAAATGCTCGTGGATTGACGATATTGGGCAATCTGGCATCAACTTTGCTTTTAAGGTGATCATCATGAATTAAAAATTTACCTGGAGGATCAGAGGTGGAGCAAACTTTAGAACTTCAATATGCACTGGATACATTTTACTTTCTTATATGTGGTGCATTAGTAATGTGGATGGCAGCAGGATTTGCCATGTTGGAAGCGGGGCTTGTTCGATCAAAGAACACCGCTGAGATTCTTACCAAAAACGTGGCATTGTTTGCGATCTCGTGTGTAATGTACCTGGTCTGTGGCTATGCCATCATGTATGACGGCGCATTTATGTTGTCTGGCATTGAACTTGATGGCGCCGCCAGTGCAGATGTACTTGCCGCTACAGTACTGGCCGAGTCCCAGGAAGCGGGCTTCGGTGGTGATTCCGTATACGCAGACGCCTCGGACTTCTTCTTTCAGGTTGTATTTGTCGCCACTGCCATGTCGATTGTATCGGGTGCGGTTGCTGAACGAATGAAGCTCTGGGCATTTTTGGCTTTCGCGGTAGTGATGACGGGTGTCATCTATCCTATGGAAGGATCCTGGACCTGGAATGGTGCCGATGTATTCGGTCTTTATTCACTGGGAGATAATGGTTTCTCGGATTTTGCCGGTTCTGGGATTGTTCACATGGCTGGTGCATCGGCAGCACTGGCAGGTGTCCTGCTCCTCGGCGCAAGAAAAGGTAAATATGGAAAAGATGGCCAGGTAAATGCGTTGCCTGGCGCTAATCTACCACTGGCAACGCTGGGAACCTTCATTCTCTGGATGGGTTGGTTTGGTTTCAATGGGGGCTCCGTCCTGAAACTCGGGGATATCTCCAGTGCCAACACGGTTGCCATGGTGTTCCTCAATACCAATACAGCCGCGGCAGGTGGTGCACTTGCCGCGCTGGTGACATCAAGAATTATGTTCGGCCGTGCCGATCTGACGATGCTGTTAAACGGTGCTCTCGCTGGACTCGTTACCATCACAGCCGAGCCATCAACGCCTACCGCCCTGCAAGCCACACTGTTTGGCGCTTTCGGTGGGGTTCTGGTGGTCTTTTCAATTCTTGCGCTGGACAGGTTAAGAATAGATGATCCTGTAGGCGCAATCTCGGTTCACGGTACTTGTGGATTGCTGGGTCTCCTGCTTGTACCGATTACCGGCAGCGCAACATTTACCGGGCAGTTACTGGGTGCCGCAACTATCTTCGGGTGGGTGTTTGGTGCAAGCTTCCTGGTTTGGTATGTCTTGAAACTCGTTGTGGGTATCAGGGTGACGGAAGAGGAAGAATACCAGGGAGTTGATATTTCGGAATGCGGTGTCGCCGCTTATCCGGAGTTTGTACCGAACTAGTTGAACTCTGGATTGATATGAAAAAGGCGCTCATCTGAGCGCCTTTTTTGTTTCGTGGCAGGGCAGCTGTTCACGAAGGGTGTACAGGCGTTGCAAAATCCTTAATGGCTTTGAGTATTTGTCTGCAACTAACGAGGCCTACCAGTTTCCCGTCAATGACAACGGGTCGACGCCGATGCTTGTGCGCGAGCATGGAAGTTGCGACATTGGTGATCTGGTCGTGTGGATGATTTACCTCGACATTGTGAGTCATGACATCAGAGACAATCCCTGCACCTGCTTCTCCTTGAGTATAGACCTTATCGACGATGGCCCTGAGGCAATCAAGCTCGGACAACATGCCGACCAGATTGTTGTTTTCATCAACGACGCAAACCCCGGAAATCTTGAACTCAAGAATCTTATGAGCCGCTTCAAAAATAGTTGCCTCAGGATTTATCGATACAGGATGTTTCACCATGTAATTTCTTAGTTCAATTGACCTCTCCATAACCCTTCTCCTACATTAACGCCAGGTTGCTTATCAGGCTTATCACCGGTGTGGGATAAACGCCGAAGATGATTAGAGCCGCCGTGACGACAAACATTACACATCCTCCTGCGACTGGTATTTCTACCGTCGTCTCATTGTCAGTTCGCCTGGTCATGGCAAATATTATCCGCAGATAATAAAAAATACCGATGGCACTACCCATAATGACGATTGCGATCAAAAGCCACAAGTCTGACTCCACTCCAGCCGCGAATATGTAGAATTTACCGATAAAGCCAACGGTCAGTGGAATCCCTGCCAGGGACAACAACATGGCTGTAAACATCGCTGCCAGAGCGGGTTGCCGCCAGAACAGACCCTCATAACTGGAGATGTCTGTGGCATCATGGTCGTGGTTGGGAATTGAAACGATTGATACAACGCCAAACGCACCGAGGGTCGTAAGAATGTACGCGAACAGGAAATAACAGGTTGCTTCAATCGCCAGTGACTCACCACCGCTGACGCCCGCGGCAATAAAGGCGACCAGCAGATATCCAATGTGAGCGATTGAAGAATAGGCGAGCAGACGCTTAATATTGTCCTGCCTCAAGGCGAGGAGGTTCCCCCCCAGTATCGAAATAATCGCGATAAATGAAAGTGCGGTTAACAGAGGAATGGATTCGATCATGTTTGAACTGGCAAACAAACGCAGTGTTAGCGCGAATATGGACGCCTTCGAGATAGTCGCGATATATGCAGTGACCGGGGCGGGTGCACCTTCATAGACATCAGGAGTCCACATGTGGAAGGGGGCGAGGGAGAGCTTGAACATCAGCCCGGCAAAAATCATTGTCGCACCAGTCAGCAGGATCAATTGTTCAGCCCCGACCGGCGTCATTGCGGAAAGACCTGAAAATTCCAGCGTCCCCTGGATGGCATAAATAAGAGCAGCGCCAAATAATATAAACGTCGAGGAGACACCCGAGAGGATCAGATACTTCAGTGCGGCTTCCAGTGTGAATAATCCCCGGTGTGGATAGCTCATCATCGTGTACAGCGAGACACCCAATAGCTCCAGGCCCAGCATAAAGGAAGCGAAATGGGTGCTGCTGACCAAAACCAGCGCACCCAGGGTCGACAGAAGCAGCAGTATAAAGAATTCATCCGGTCGTTCACCCCTGTCCTTCAGGTAGTCATAGGACAGTAGTGTCACGGCGGCAGCACTAAACAGGAGAAGCCCTGAAAAATACAATGCGAATCCATCTAGCTGAATTAGTGGCGTGACGCTGATTGGAATGATGGAATGCACTGGAACAAATGCGAGAGCGGTCAGAAACAAACTAATCAATGAGATGGCGACGGTCCTTTGCAGATCCCTGAAAAAGGCGATTGCCATCATCTGCACAAGAATGGCGCCTGACAATGTAATCAAGGGAAGTAGTGCAAGCAGTTCCTGATTGCTCATCCTGCAGATCCTATCCAGGCATGCTCTGGGTTCGTCAGTTGATAAATACTGCGCAGGGTTGGATCAACCAGGTCGAATACAGGTTGCGGATGAACGCCGAGATAGACAAGGCCAAGCATCATCAAGACCATGGTGCAGACCTCCCTGCTGTCAAAGTCTTGCAAGTTTCTATTGGCCCGTGGAGCGCCCTGAAATACCCGCTGCATTGCGATGAGCGAATATACTGCAGCACCGATGATACCAAGAGCCGCCAAAATTGTTATCGGCACATCGACCTGGAAGGCGCCCAGCAATACCATGAACTCACCGACGAAGTTTCCAAGACCGGGCATCCCCAGGGAGGCAATAATAAAGAACATGGCAATGGCGCCCATCCTCGGCATATCCATCCATAATCCACCCATCTCAGACATATCCCGTGTGTGTAATCGATGTTGTATTGCACCGGCCATCATGAAAAGTGCAGCGGTGCTCAGGCCATGAGCCACCATCTGCATGACCGAGCCTTGCAGTGTCAGTTCGCGCCAGGCGAAAATGCCAATCAGCACAAATCCCATGTGGCTGACCGAGGAGTAGGCAACGAGTCGTTTAAAGTCGTCCTGCGCGAATGCCTGCACGGCCCCATAGACAACGCCGATGGCACCGAGGAGCATGGCGACCCAAGCAATGTCCATAGAAGCTTCAGGAAAAAGTGGCACCGTGAAACGGAGCAGGCCATAGGCGCCGGTCTTGAGCAGTATCCCGGCCAACAGGACACTTGCTGCAGTTGGCGCCTGGGTGTGAGCATCGGGGAGCCAGGTGTGAAAGGGAAATCCTGGCAGTTTCACCACGAAGGCGATAAAAAACCCCAGCATCAGCCACCAGGAAATACCAGGGTCAAGATTCAGCCCGACCAGGTCAAAGTAGCTGAATGTGTATTTACCAAGTGTTGTCTCAGCGGTAAACACCAGGGTGATGATTGATACCAGCATGAACAGCCCACTTATCTGTGTGAACAGAAAGAACTTCATCGAGGCATATGCCTTTTTCTCATGTCCCCATATTGCGATCAGGAAGTACATGGGGATGAGCATGACTTCCCAGAAAAAGAAGAACAGGAACAGGTCCAGCGAGACAAACACGCCGACGACTCCAGCCAGCGTCAGTAACAGATTGAACTGGAAGAACCCTGGCTGATTTTCGATTTCATGCCAGGAAGACGCAAGTGCCACCAGGCCGAGGAAAATGGTGAGCGCCACCATCAGCAGCGAAAGACCATCCAGCGCGAAGAGAAACGAAATTCCAAATCTTGGTATCCATGGAGCCTGGTAAACCAGTAACCATTCAGACGTTGATCCAGCCAGTGCCATCTCAACAGGCTGCAGGGAGAAAAGTGGCACCAGTAGCAACGATGCCAGACCAATGGCGAGAAGTGATATCCATTTTGGCCAGTCACGATTCCGGCCTTCACTGAGCCAGGCTGCTAGCCCCCCGATCACTAGTACTCCGATGATGGCAATCAGCAACATAGCTAGATGATCCCCAATGAGATGACCAGAATGAAAACAAGTCCAGTGACCATGGTAAATGCATACCACCTGAGGTGGCCGGTCTGGGTAAATGAAATCACGTAATGGAAAATAGAGGTCAGGTTGGCCACACCCTCGTAGGCCTGGTCAACAATATCCGCCTGATTGATTTTCGCGAATGCCTTATAAGGCACCACAAAAACTTTGTCGTACAACCAGTCCATGGCCCAGTGACTGAAGAAAAATTGTCGCAGGTTTCTACCCGGGGCAGATTCAAACCAGCTGGACACATCGAGGCTCTTTCGGAGAAACAGGAAGTAAGCGAGTATCACTCCCAGAATCGGCACAACCGGCGTGATGATGGCAATCAACTGATTGTGCGAACTGTTGATCACGGGGAAGACGTTGTCGACGGGCACGTGGAACACACCACCGATGATTGACAGCAGACAGAGAATCATCAGGGGTACTGCCATTCTTGCGCCAGCAGGGGCCGAGGGTTCTGTGTTTGTCTCACCAAAGAAGACGACGAACACCAGCCGGAAGCTGTACACAGAGGTCAGGAATGCACCTAACAGGCCTCCGGCCCAGAACCAGGGTTCCACTTCATAGGCGGCAAGCAGGATCTCATCCTTACTGAAAAATCCCGATGTGAATGGCAGTGCGGTGAGTGCGGCTGTGCCAATCAGGAAACTCCAGAAGGCCACCGGTAGTTTTTTTCTGAGGCCTCCCATCTTGAAAATATCATGTTCATGATGAAGACTATAAACGACTGCGCCAGCCGCCAGGAAGAGAAGGGCTTTGAAGAAGGCGTGAGTCATAAGATGGAAAATGCCCGATGCCCAGGCACCGACTCCGAGGGCAAGAAACATGTAACCGATCTGGCTGATAGTGGAGTAGGCCAGGATCTTTTTAATGTCGTTCTGGGTGAGTGCGGTAAAAGCAGCGATCAATAAGGTCGTTAACCCGACCATGGCAACCATGGACTGGGCAAGGGGTGAGAGCAGGAACAGCTCGTGGGTTCTCGCGATCAGGTAAACACCAGCAGTGACCATTGTTGCCGCATGGATCAGGGCGCTAACTGGCGTCGGGCCAGCCATGGCATCAGGCAGCCAGGTTGACAACGGAAACTGCGCCGATTTACCTGCTGCACCGGCCAGCAGGAGCAGTGCGGCGACCGTTGGCAGGGTATCGCCTGTCGCCCAGGTCTGGTTTGCCAACTGCATCATAGGTTGTATCTGCAAGGTGCCCAGGTGCATGAACAACAGAAACAGACCCAGTGCCATGGCGGTATCACCCACACGGGTAATGATAAAGGCCTTGC
>SMVB01053016.1_pt1 | contig 24771 bp, 23 predicted proteins | sample 2456461 | NCBI WGS metagenome assembly SMVB01 (sample SAMN11095934, study PRJNA526329) | marine sediment metagenome | biome: Marine sediment; feature: Surficial sediment; material: Deep marine sediment; isolation source: Hadal surficial sediment | place: Pacific Ocean | collected 2014-05 | depth...
ATCGAAGACGGGCTCAAGAACCACCCGGACCTCTTCCGGGAGCACTTCGCGACCATCATTCCCGCGGCCGACAACAAGTTCGCCGCGCTCAACTCGGCCGTCTGGTCGGGGGGATCGTTCCTCTACATTCCGAAGGGAGTGAAGCTCGATACCCCCCTACAGGCATACTTCCGGGTCAACCAGGAGCGCATGGGGCAGTTCGAGCGCACGCTGATCATTCTGGATGAGGGCGCTCAGGCTCACTACATCGAGGGATGCACGGCGCCGGTCTACTCCACCGACTCATTCCACTCGGGTGTGATCGAGGTCGTCCTGAAGAAGGACTCCAGATTCCGGTACACGACCATTCAGAACTGGTCGAACAACATGTACAACCTCGTGACGCAACGCGCCGTGGTGAACGAGAACGCGACCATGGAATGGCTCGACGGCAACCTCGGGTCGAAGCTCACCATGAAGTATCCTTCGTGTTACCTCGTGGGTGAAGGGGCACACGGAGACATCATGTCCATCGCTTATGCGAGCGACGGCCAGCACCAGGACACCGGGGGTAAGGTCGTTCACGTGGCCCCGAACACGACGTCCTCGATCACCTCGAAGTCGATTTCGAAGGGCACTGGCCGATCGTCGTACCGTGGCCTCTGCAAGGTGTACGAGGGTGCGCACAACGCGCGGTCCAACGTCGAGTGTGATGCGCTTCTCATCAACTCGACCTCGCGCACGGATACCTATCCGTATATCGAGATCGAGGGGAAGCAAGCCACCATCGGGCACGAGGCGACCGTCTCCAAGATCGGCGACACTCAGCTCTTCTACCTCATGAGCCGAGGCCTGACCAAAGAGGAGGCCATGGCGCTGATCGTGCGCGGATTCATCGAGCCGATCGCCAAGCAGCTTCCGCTCGAGTACGCCGTCGAGCTCAACCGGCTCATCGAGCTCGAGATGGAGGGATCGGTCGGCTGATGTCCAACTCCCCTCAAGCCGCGGAGGCGCCGATCGCGGAGGAGGAGACACCCAGTTCTTTGGATCAGAGCGCGGTCGAGAGGATCAGCGAGGGTGCCCCCTCGTGGTTGAGTGAGCGCAGGCGCCACGCGTGGTCGGTGTTCGAAGACACTCCCTTTCCGAGCACGCGCTCGGAAGAATGGCGGTACACGGATGTCTCTCGGGTGGTGAACCTCGCCGACCTCCGGCTCGTGACCGATGGTGGGTTGGCCGAGAATGGCTCCCGCCCTGCCGGGCTCGTAGCCGCCATGGAGGAAGACCTTGCCGCCTCGGGTCACGCGGTGCTGGTCGACGGCAGTGTCGTCCACGTCGACCTCGATCCTGCGCTCGAAGAGCAGGGCGTCATCCTGACCTCGCTGCGGTCCGCCGTACACGAGCACGGAGATCTTCTCGAAGAATTACTCGCCACCGAGGTCGTGCCGCCCGAGGATGGCAAGCTCCAGGCGCTCAACGCAGCGCTCTGGACGGACGGCGTGCTCCTCTACGTCCCCCGGAACGTGAAGCTCGACCTTCCGGTCCAGGTCACTCGCTGGATCTCGCACGCCGGTTCGGCGGTCTTCGCGCGCACGTTGATCGTGGTCGAGCCGGGAGGACAGGTCTCGTACGTCGAGGAGTTGCTCTCCGACGACTTCGACCGGCGCACTTTCGTTTCGTCCGCTGTGGAGGTCATCGCGCGCGACGGAGCCCAGATTCAATTCGTCTCCATTCAGCGGCTGGGCCGGGACGTGTTCTGTCAGTCGGCACAACGCACACTCGCCCATCGGGATTCCAAGCTCGACACGCTCAACGTGAGTCTCGGCGCCTCGGTCACCCGCCTCGACCTCAACTCTCGGCTTCTCGGGCCCGGCGCGCACAGCGAACTGCTAGGCCTCTACTTCGGGGACGAGGATCAGCACTTCGACCACAACACCAGCCAGGACCACGTGGCCCCCGACACCGGAAGCGACCTCCTCTACAAGGGCGCGCTCGACGACCGCGCACAGTCGGCGTTCCGGGGGATGATTCGGGTACATCGCGACGCTCAAAGGACCGACGCGTACCAGACCAACCGAAACCTGCTGCTTTCAGACGAATGTCGAGCCAACTCTCTCCCGAACCTCGAAATCCAGGCCGACGACGTGAGGTGCTCGCACGGTGCGACGGTCGGCCAGCTCGATTCCGAGGCGCTCTTCTATCTTCTGAGCCGAGGCCTGAGCCAGGACCAGGCGGAGCGTCTGATCGTCTTGGGCTTTCTCGGAGACGTCCTGGCCCGGCTGCCGCTCGGCGGGGTCGTCGAGAAGGTGACACGCGCGATCGAGCGGAAGCTCGAACATGTCTAGTGGAAGCTCGAACACGGTTAGCGGAAGCGCCAGCGTGTCTAGCGGAAGCTCCGACGCGTCCAACCGAGAGCAGGACGATGGTGACTGGGTGAAGGTCGCCGACCTCAGTGAGTGCCCGCCGGGCAGCCTTTTGGACGTCGAGGCCGGGCGGGAAAGTATCGTCCTGGCCAACATCGACGGCGATCTTTATGCCCTCGAGAATCGTTGCTCACATCAGGATCTTCCGCTCTCCGACGGGGAGCTGGACGGGGATCGATTGGAGTGCTTGTACCACGGCGCTAGGTTTGACGTGTGCACGGGAAGGGCCGTGGGGCTTCCGGCCATCAAGCCCGTAGAAACGTACCCCGTCGAACTCCGCGGCCAAGAAATCTACGTCCAGATCTAGGCCGGTCCATGCCTACCACGCCTGCCACGTCTTCTCGACTCGATCGGACGGCCTTGAGGGCACAGTTCCCGGCCCTGGCTCAGGAGGTGGGCGGGCATCCACTGGTCTACCTGGACAACGCTGCCACCTCGCAGAAGCCCCAATACGTGCTGGACGCCCTTACGGCGTACTACGAACACGACAACGCCAACGTGCACCGCGGCATCCACGAGCTGAGCCGCCGGGCCACGGTCGCCTTCGAAGACGCACGGGTGAAGCTGGCGAAGTTCATCGGTGCGGCAGATTCGGCCGAGTTGGTGTGGACTCGCGGCACCACGGAGGCCATCAACCTCGTGGCAAGCAGTTGGGGGATGGACGCGCTCAATGAGGGCGACGAGATCCTCTTGAGCTCCATGGAGCACCACTCCAACATCATCCCGTGGCAGTTGGTGGCCCATCGTACGGGCGCTCGCCTTCGGTACATCGAAATGGATGAGCAAGGCCGGCTGATCCTGGACGATCTTCCTGAGCTTTTGACTGATCGCACTCGGTTGGTCGCCGTCTCCCACATCTCGAACGCGTTGGGGACGGTCAATCCGATACGTGAGATCGCCGAGCAGGCCAAGAAAGTCGGGGCCCTCGTGCTCGTCGACGGCGCCCAAGCGGTCCCCCATCGCCGCGTCGACGTGCAGGAGCTCGGCTGCGACTTCTACGCGTTCTCGGGGCACAAGATGTGTGGGCCCACCGGATCGGGCGGACTGTGGGCTCGCCGCTCACTCCTCGAGTCGATGCCGCCGTACCAGGGGGGTGGCGAGATGATCCGTATGGTCGGGCGCGAGGAAAGCACCTGGGCCGAGATCCCACACAAGTTCGAAGCAGGCACGCCGAACATCGCGGGAGCCATCGCCTTGGGGGCGGCCGCGGACTTCCTCGACGAGGTCGGCTTCGACGCTATCGCCGAGCACGAAAGAGAGCTGCTCTCCTACGCTCTCGAACGACTCGACGACTTGGGTGGCATTCGCGTCTACGGGCCCACCGACTTAAACGAACGCTCCGGCGTCATCTCCTTCACCCTGGGAGACGCCCACCCTCACGACATCTCCACAATCCTCGATTCCAGAGGGATCGCGATCCGCGCGGGCCATCACTGCGCTCAGCTCGTCATGCAGCACTTCGGCATCTCGGCCACGGCGCGCGCGAGCTTCTATCTCTACAACTCCACGGACGACGTGGACCGCCTCGTCGAGGGGCTCGCGTCCGTAAAGGAGATTTTCGGACTGGCCTGAAGGCCGTATACTATCTTTGCCTGGTCCCTTTTCGTGGCGGACGCATGACCGAAGCCCCGTTAACATCCCTCTACCAAGAGCTCATCCTCGAGCACTACCGCCACCCGCGGAACAAAAGGGAGCTCGCCGATCACACCGTGGAGGCGCACGTGGCCAACCCGGTGTGCGGCGACGAGGTCAAGATTCAGATCCGTCTCGACGGGGACCGGATCGAAGAGATCGCTTTCGACGGCCAGGGATGTTCGATCTCGCAAGCCTCGGTGTCGATGATGACGGGACTGGTCAAGGGGACGGAGCGGAGTGAAGCGATTCGCCTGGCCGACCTCTTTACCGACATGATGCACGGCAATGAGGGCGCCGCTTCCGATCGGTCGTTGGGGAATCTTCGCGCACTTGAGGGCGTCTCGAAGTTCCCGGTGCGGATCCGGTGCGCGCTGCTCGCCTTCGACGCGCTTCGCAATGCGCTCGCTACCGAGCCGGAGGCCTGATCCCATCGGGGGAGCGGTTCACGACGACAGATCGCAAGGAGAGAAGACATACTGATGCCTGAGCGCGAAAGCGTTTCAGCGGTCTACTCGGGTCTCTTGCGCGACACGCCCGCCGGAACCATCGCGGTCTGGGTCACCCGCCATGGGGTGCGCCGGATCGGATCAGTCACGCCTGAGATGATCGAGGACGGTCATTGGGATGCGGACGGACACCCCACACTCAGGGTCGCCCTACACCAGCTCGATCAATACTTCAACCGTAAGAGAGAACGCTTCCATCTTCCGCTCGACTTTTCCGGAGCCACTGAGTTTCAGAAGCGCATCTTCGAGCGGCTCACGGAAATTCCCTATGGCCGAATCGTGTCGTACGGGGACATCGCCGATGAGCTGGGAGTGGCCGGCGCCGCGCGCGCCGTCGGACAAGCCGTGGGGGCCAACCCCCTTCCCATCGTCGTTCCGTGCCATCGCGTCGTCCGAAGTGATGGCAGGCTAGGGGGCTACTCCGGAGGCCTCCGCCGCAAGGTCGCCCTCCTTGCCATCGAGGGTGTGGACGTCGACGGGTATCAGTCGCGAAGCCGGGTGCATCCGGAGCTGCTGCAGCTTCCGTTGTAGGGCAAGCACGCCTACGATTCGCTCTTCTACTGCGGGGGCTTGAGCCGCACACCGCGCAAGGCGTGCCCACGATCCTACCCCTCACCTAGGCTGCGCGATTCGTCGCCAGACTTCAGCGCACGCCCCGCTCTTCGGGCGAGCAGCAGGGTCGCCGTGGCCGATCCGCCACCCAAGAGTACAAGGAGCGTCGCGTTGGCTATGGCGTCCGGCACGGACCACGCCTGCCAGGCGTTTATCGCCAGAAGCCCAAAGAGGAGAAGCCCGGCTCCAGCACCCAGCGCGGCGAAGCGGGGGAGCGAGAGCTTGTCGAATGGAAGGCCGCGTCCGGTTATCGCCAGAACACCAGAGAAGGCCACACCTATCGGGAAGGCCCAGATTGAGCTTTTGATGATCATCACGAGCATCTCGCGACCCGAATCGCCCCCAAGGAGCAGCCACGTGGGGAGCACGAAAATCATCGAAGCCACCACGCCGACACCCGCGGCGAAGGTCAGTCCGGTACCGATCATCCCACGGATGACCCTCAACCAACGGGGCATCAATCGCACTCTCCCGGACTCGCCAAACTTCGGAGGGTCCCGAGGTCATCAGCCACAGCGTGCCGCGCTCGGCTCTCGGACCAGTTGAAGCTCCTCCAGTCCGCAGGTCGTTCAGGGCCCCACAGGCGCAGGAGCCGGCTCGCCACCAAGCACTGTGCCTCATCCGATAGCTCGCTGAGGCGGGCGACCAAGAGCGGTGCCGCGTCGCTCCCGAGCGAGCCGAGGTAGTCCACGTCCACCCCACCCAACTCCGCGATTCGGTCGAGATTATGACGGGCGACCAAACCGGCAGGATTGATGAGCTGCAGCGCACCGACGAGGACGAACGCCGTGACGAGGCCGCCAAACGCGAAGCGGTCGCGACGCCCGCTGAACACAGTCGCCCCGAACCCCATCCCGATGCCAGCTGCGAGGATGGCGGTCACAGGCAAGGCGCGGTCGATCATGGTGCGGTCCTCCGTTCGTTCCGGTTGTTCAGGCTCCCGCCATCGCGAATCCAAAGTACTTCGTACCATAAAGTATCTCCTGAAAAAAAACACGCCTATTCTCGTACGAGCTCGATCAACGCCTCCATGTGGTCCAGATATCGCTGGAGCGCCTGTCGTCCGGTCTCCGTGAGGCGATAGTCCGTCCGCGGGATCCGACCCTCGAAAGACTTTCGTATCTCGACGTAGCCAGCTTCCTCTAGTCGCCTAGCGTGAACGCTGAGATTCCCGTCCGAGGTTTCGAGACGCTCCTTGAGCTCGTTGAACGTGAGAGATTCCTCCACCGCTAGTGCACTTACGATTCCAAGGCGGACACGCACATGGATGATCGGGTCGAGTGCGACAGGATTGGTCTTCCCCGCTTGTAAACCGATGCTCACTTTCGACCCCTTGGCAGGGGCCAGGTTCGGGGCCTTGCGGCGGGCCCGCTCACCCTCAGCCACCGTGCCTCCTCGCAATAGTCACCCCGAAGAGGATCTGCAGCCCCCCGAATCCCACGGCCATCGAGAGATCACCGGCGGCAGGCATCGCGAGAAGCGCAAACACTCCGACGACCATGAAACAGATCCCCATCACAGGGACGATCTTGACCGAAAAGGTGCCGGCCGTGACGACGGCGGCGCCGTAGAGGAGAAGCCATACCCCCGGAAGAAGTGAGTCAGATCCGGCCGGCCAAAGCACTACCGTGAGTACCACTCCAGCGAGAGCCGGAGGCAGGAAGCTCAGAAAGAACTTGCGACCTGCCCCGGAAAAGACGGGAAGATGGGCCCGGCGCGCCTTCCGGTGGATTGCGACCGCCCCGATCGCCACAGCGAGCAACGCCTCGAGAATCCAGACTAGAAGCCATCGCTCAGCAGTCGGCTGGCCTGAAGCGAGCGCAGCAGCAGCCAGTGCGGTGAGTCCCATTCCGACGCCACCCCAACCCGGAACCGCCGTGAAGGCGGCGCCGTGCTCCATCGTCCGGCGGATGAAGCGCAGATCCTCCTTGGCTCGGTCGCCCAGGGCGATGGGCTCCGGACTCTGATCGACTTGAGAGAGTCTCAGCATGAGAAAGACAAATTAGGCCGCGGCGTTGGGGTCGTCAAGTACTTTGCGTGACAAAGTGAACGTTCGGCCGCTTCTCACAGGACCGAGGTAACCTAGGGCTGCAGCACCACCTTCACCGCACCGCTCCTGCGGTGGTTCGCCGCCGCACGCAGCGCATCCCGATACTGGTCGAGGGGATAGACGTGTGTGACCATGTCCTGGACCGGCGCCCCCGTCTCGAGCAGGAGATCGTGGGCGATTTCGAACGTGTGCCGCCGCTCGCCCCGCCAGGCCTCCTGTCCGTAACCGACCGCCCCCCGGATGCGGAGCTCCCTGGCCCAGACGAACGTGAGATCGAGCTTCTTGAACTCCGCCACACACCCGATGACCACGATGCGGGCACGGGGTGAGGCGAAACCGAGGGACTGTGTGAGGCTGCTCCGGTTGCCGACACAGTCGTAGATGAGGGGAAAACCACCACCCGAATAGACCTCGGGGCCCACCACCGGCATATAGGCGCGCGCGCCGGTGTCGATCAACGCCTGTCGCGCCTCCGGACCCGGCGCGACTACGTCGGTGGCGCCCAACGTCCGGGCCAATTTCTGTTCGTGTTCCCGTTTGGCCTGCGCGAGGATCGGGCCCTGGAAGCCGGTCGCCCGTAGGGCCCATATGGTGGCCAAAGCAATCGTGCCGCTCCCGATCACGAGGGCGGGCTCCTGGTCCCTCGGAGGGGAGCGTAACACGGCGTGCAGAGCGATGGAAAGCGGCTCGAGAAGCACGGCCGCATTGTCGGTTAATACATCATCGACGGGAAAAACCTGGGTCTCGTGGGCGAGCACAGTCTGGCCCCACCCCCCGGGTAGATCTCGGTGATACCCGATCGTGAGCCCTGGCGAGAGCGGCTGATCTCCGATCAACGTGATGCCTTCTTCACCGGCCCGCTCACACGTGCAGTGAAGCCCTTCGGAGCAGGAGGAGCACGGATCGTCCTGCGGGTAGCCCCTGGTCGTACACGAGATCATCGGGTCCATCGTCACCCGCTGGCCCTGCGACACCTTGGACACACCGTTGCCGACCGACTTCACCCTTCCCAGAATCTCGTGCCCGAGAACGGCTGGAAACGAGCCGAACGGCTCCATGGCCGGGCTCGCAGAGTACGTTAGGTTGCTGATGTCGCTTCCGCAGATCCCCCCCGAAATGACTTCGATCTCGACCCAGTCCGGCCCTGGCAGCTGCGGCTCGGGGAGATCGCTCATTTTGACACCGCTGAGAAGCCCGAAGAAGGCCGAATCCGTGACACGCCCGGCCGTTTTCGCGAGCAGGAAGTGCGGAACCGATACGTTGAACGTGACGCCCTTCATGGTCTGGTGCTTCCCCTCCCGTTCATTTCGAGCCTCCAGGTCGTTTCCAGCATCACCTCGGGCCAGAACCTCGAGTCATAAAGCCCGAGTCATGACCTCGCCGTCGAGCGTGGCCGGAGTCGAACGGAGACCAGTCTAGCCCCGGGAGTTTCGCCTAGCCACCACACCCCCTCACGGAACCAGGGCCGGAGGCGGTAGGTTACAGGGGCCATGTCCAGACGCACCGCCATTATCGCAGGAATCCGTACGCCGTTCGTGCGATCGGGAACCGTCTTCAAGGATCTGACCGCGATCGACCTGGGTGTGCTCGCGGTGCGTGAGCTCATGGACCGAAGCGGCGTCCGTGGCGAGGACGTAGACCACCTCGTCTACGGTACCGTCGTGCACGATCCCCACGCCCCCAATATCGCCCGGGAAGTCGGACTGGCCACCCTGCCCAAAACCGTTCCAGCGGTGACCGTCTCCCGGGCCTGTGCAACCGCCAATCAGTCGATCGCGGACGCCGCCAATCTCATCGAGCGTGGTTATGCCGATGTCGTCGTGGCCGGAGGCGCCGAATCGCTGACGCACATTCCGATCACCATCAAGCAATCCTTCGCAGAGAAACTCATCGGCGTCTCCAAGGCGAAGACGCTCGGCGCGCGACTGGGTACACTGGCCAAGATCCGGCCCAAGGATCTGGTACCCAACTTCCCGCAGATCGCCGAGCCCACCACGGGCGAAAGTATGGGGGAGTCGGCCGAGCGTATGGCCAAGGAGAACGGCATCACCCGGGCCGATCAGGACGCCTGGGCGCTGCGCTCGCATCAGCTCGCCGCGGCCGGAACACAAGACGGGAGGCTCACCGCGGAGATCGGCCCTGTTTACGTGCCTCCGGATTTCGAGACCGTGGTGCAGACCGACAACGGCATCCGGAGCGACACCAGCGAGGAGGCTCTGGCCAAGCTGCGCCCCGTGTTCGACCGTAAACATGGGAGCGTAACGGCCGGCAACGCTTCGCCGCTCACCGACGGGGCCTCCGCGGTCTTGATGATGTCCGAGGAGCGAGCGAAGGCGGACGGCCTCGAGCCGATGGGCTTCGTCCGCAGCTACGCGTTCTCGGGCCTGGACCCCGCGGGGCAGCTGCTACAGGGGCCCGCCTATGCCGCCCCGATGGCGTTGGACCGGGCGGGCATCACCATGGCGGACATCGGCCTGATGGAGATGCACGAGGCCTTCGCAGCCCAGGTGCTCTCGAACCTCCAAGCGCTCTCGTCTCAGAAGTTCGCCGAGGAGGAGTTGGGCCGAAGCCAAGCCGTGGGCCACCCGGACGTCGAGCTCATCAACGTGATGGGCGGCTCCCTCGCGATCGGCCATCCGTTCGGCGCGACCGGTGGGCGCATCACGACGACGCTCCTGAACGAGATGAAGCGGCGCGACGTGGAGTTGGGTCTGATTACGGTCTGTGCGGCGGGTGGGCTAGGGTTCGCGATGGTGGTGGAGCGGGAGTGAGGGGCCCCCTCTAGTCGCTCCCCAGCTCCCTTTCGAGAGCTTCGCGATTCTCCCGCCGCCGCCTCCCCTCCTCGAACCTCTCCTTGTCCTCATCCTTGGTCAGCTCCAACCCCGGCACCGGAGCCGGCCGGCTGTTCTTGTCGATGGCCACGAAGGTCAGAAGACAGTCGTTGGTGTGGCGGCGGCGACCCGAGATCGGATGCTCCGCGACCACACGGACGCCGATCTCCATCGAAGTTCGGCCGACGTAGTTGACCCGCGCGCTGCACGTGACCAACTCGCCGGCATAAATCGGCTCCTTGAAGTCGACCTGGTTGATCGACACCGTGACGCACGGCTGCCGGGCATGACGCATGGCCGTGACCGCGGCTGCCCGATCGACCATTGAAAGCAGAACACCACCAAAAATATGCCCGAGATTGTTGACGTCGCCCGGCAGCATGAATTCCGTGATCTCCGTAGCGGACTCATCGGGGCTCCGCACATCCCGCGATTCACTCATCTGATCACTCATCTCGGCTGTACTTCGATTCGCCTGTCACGCAAGAACCGGAAAGCTAAAGGGTGCGCCTGGTCCACGGCTATATGAGATCTCGAGGGTGATTGTCATTACGTCTGTATTGACATTTCCGTCGAAGCGCCTTCTACGTTGGAACATGCAAACCAAGACTCAACACTTGCAGATTCGGGTCTCGGCCGGTGAAAAGGCCGCGCTGAAGCGCCTTGCGGAGCGCGCGGGCCTCGACCTCTCCGGCTACGTGCTCGGGCGGGCGCTTCCGTCACAACAACTCCGTTTCGAGGAGATCCTTGGGACGTTAGCCGACGCCACTGGCGAACGAGACGTCTACGACCGACGGTTCGCCCTGGCCGAACTCAACGACTTCCTTACCGCTCTCGCTCCCGGCGAATTCTCTGACGCCATGGCGGATGCCGACCTTCGAGCATTGGACCCCTTGACCGCCAACTACGCGGCTGCCCTCGTCGAACAGGCCGCGGACCGCAATCAGGTGGCGCCACCACCCTGGGTCAAGACGATTCCGGCACTGAATGAGCCCTACTTCGCCGGTGGGATGAAGAGCCTGCGGCCCCATCTCCTGCGGGAGGCGCCGGTTCCGTTCAAGCGTCGGAACATCTTCGTGGATTCCGCACTCGGTGATCGTGTCTGACATGGTAAGGCTCACAGCGAGAGACATTCCTCGACTCTTGGAACTCCTCGACTGTGAACTCGGAAACGTAGACGCCGAGGGCGAGCTTTGTCTCGTGGGTGGTGCCGTCATGTGCCTGGCCCTGAACGCTCGCGATGCGACCCGTGACGTCGACGCCTTGTTCAAGCCCACCAAGATCATCCACCAGGCAGCGGCTCGGGTCGCCGCCACCGCCAACGCACCCGAAGAGTGGTTGAACGACGCAGTAAAGAGATACCTCAGCCCGCGAGGCGACTTCGACCCCTTTCTGGAGCTACCACACCTGCGGGTGTTCGTGGCTCGGCCGGCCTACCTGCTTGCCATGAAGTGCGCGGCCATGCGGCTAGGTGAGGAATTCCACGACCTCGACGATGTCCGTTACTTGCTTCGTTACCTCAATATCTCGAGTGTCTGTGAAGCCATGGACGTGGTGACCGACTACTTCGACGAATCACAGCTGCTTCCCAAGACGAAGCTGGCCCTGGAAGAAATCCTCGGAGGGGACTGAGCGCTTGGCGGACCTGCAGAGCCCACACAAGGAGAAGCAGAAGAACCTGATGCAGCGGATCGGCCTCGCCCTCGGGCCGGTTCTGTTCGTCGTAATCAACCTTCTCGATCTGGAGCCGGGGAACCCCGCCCTCACGCGTATGGCCGCTGTGGCCGCCCTGATGGCCACGTGGTGGATCACCGAGGCGATTCCGCTCTTCGCCACCGCCCTCCTGCCCCTCATCCTCTACCCGCTGCTCGGGATCGAGCGCGGGGGTGCCACGGCGCCGATCTACTTCAACAGCACGATCGTGCTGTTTCTGGGCGGCTTCATGATCGCCCTGACCATGGAGAAGTGGAATCTGCACCGCCGGATCGCCCTCAAGATCATCCGGATGATCGGCGGCGGACCGTCCCGAATCGTGCTGGGCTTCATGGTGGCCGCCGCGTTCCTGTCCATGTGGGTCTCCAATACGGCCACCGCCATCATGATGATGCCGATCGGGCTCGCGATCATCCTGGAGCTGGAGAAGGACTTCGGAGAGGAGGACACGCACTCCTTCTCGGTGGGCGTCATGCTCGGCATCGCGTACGCCTGCTCGATCGGAGGGATCGCGACGCTGGTCGGAACACCCCCAAACCTCTCGCTGGCCCGGATCTTCGAGATCACGTTCCCCGACGCGCCGCCTCTGGTATTCGGCCAATGGATCCTGATGGGACTGCCCATTTCGATCGTTATGTTGCTGATCGCCTGGCTGCTCATCACCAAGGTCTTCTTCCGCGTACCCGAGCACATCACCGTGGACCAGACCGTAATCGAGGAACAGGCGAAGGCGCTCGGACCCGTGGCCTACGAAGAGAAGGCGGTGCTGGTCGTCTTCGGGCTCACCGCGTTCCTGTGGGTATTCCGGTTGCCGCTCCAACTCGGCTTCATCACCATACCGGGCTGGTCCCAGCTGCTTCCGTACCCGGGCCTGATCGATGACGGGACCGTCGCTATCGCCATGGCCTCACTTCTGTTCCTGATTCCGACGCGCACTCCGGACGCACCAGCCCCGACCCTCGCGGGCAAGGACATCATCCCGCGCCTGCCGTGGAACATCGTGCTGCTCTTCGGGGGCGGGTTCGCCCTCGCCTACGGCTTTCAGGTCACGGGGTTGTCCACCTTGATCGGCAGTGGCTTCGCTGGCCTCGCGGGCGTGCCCCCCTTCGTCCTGATTCTCACGGTCTGCCTGTCGATCACGTTCCTCACGGAATTGACATCCAATACGGCCACCACGGAGATGATCCTTCCGATCCTGGCCTCCGTGGCCGTCGCGACGAACGTCCACCCTCTGCTGTTGATGATCCCCGCGACCCTGTCCGCGTCGTGCGCGTTCATGATGCCCGTGGCCACACCACCCAACGCCATCGTCTTCGGAAGCGACCGGGTCCGGATTCCCGAGATGGCCAAGATCGGGCTCGTCCTGAACCTGGTTGGGGCGTTGGTGATTACGATCGTCTTCATGCTGCTGGGGACAGCGATCTTCGGGATCGAGTCGGGGGTGATGCCGGAGTGGGCGGTGTTGGGAGGGTAGAGCCTCGCTCAGACCTCCCCTGGGTCCCCCTACACGTGGACACACGCGTTCCCGCGGGAACGTCGAGACAGCATGGCCCTATGACCACGTGCAGGAGATCACCAACATCGATGAATGATGGGGCAACCCATGGGGCGCCGGAATGTTGACATGCCACAAAGCTTCGCTATCGTCCGTCACATGATCTTTTCGACCCTTTCGACATCTCTTTGACCATTTCGACCGGAACGACCGTGAACCAGCACGCACGACCGCGACGCCGACCGCCAACCGACCGTCCACTTCCTAGGGAGCGGGCGCGTCCTGTCTTGCGTGGGGAGATTCGATAAAGCGACCTTCGACCCCCGAGACCTGACGTTCGCCGGCCCCCATTCCAGGAGCCGGTTTTTTTGTTTCCGAGAGGTTTCCGATGTCTGCAAAAACAACGTCCGAATCATCGTCCGCCAGCCTGGCAATTCTGGGTGGCGGGAACCTGGGCCAAGCCCTTGCGCGCGGCTTGGTGCGCAGCGGGACGCTACGGCCTGAGCAGATCCACGTCACCCGCCGGCATCCGGACGGATTGGAAGAATTGGCTGGCGAGGGCTTCCCGGTCGGGACCGATAATCTCGCTGCCATCCAAGGGGCCAGTACCGTTCTGATCGCCGTTCAGCCCCAGCAGATCGCTGATCTGCTCGACGGGCTCCGGGACAATCTCGATCCGGGCCGCCACAAGGTGATCTCGGTGGTCTCGGGCGTGACTGTCGTTCAGTTGCGGGAGATGATCCCGGCTCCCACTCAGGTCGTCCGAGCCATGCCGAACACGGCCGTCTCGATCGGAGAGTCCATGACCTGCCTCTCGGCCGATACCAACTCGACCGGCGCCCTCGAAGAGGCGGAGGTTCTGTTCAAAGGAGTAGGACTCACGCTCCGCATCGAGGACGAGATGATGGTCGGTGCAACGGCATTGTGCGCATGCGGCATAGCGTTCTTTCTCCGATCCGTTCGGGCCGCCTCGCAAGGCGGCATCGAGATCGGCTTTCACCCCGAAGACGCGCTGTTGCTCGCGGCGCAGACCGCGAGGGGAGCCGCTTCGCTCGCGTTGCGCGACAACCAACACCCCGAGTCGGAGATCGACCGGGTCACGACGCCACGGGGTTGCACCATCGCTGGGCTCAACGAGATGGAGCATCAGGGCTTCAGCTCGGCAATGATCAAGGGTTTCGTGCTTTCGGCTCGCAAGGCAGGTGTGCTGTTCGATGACGGGGACGCGGCGTGACCTCCACCTCAGGCGCGGCCCGGGACTTCGGCGAGCTCCACCGCATCGTGGTCAAGGTAGGGAGCGGCATCATCGCGCCCACAGGAAAGCTCGATCCGCTCGTCATCGAGCGGATTGCCAAGGACGTTACAGCACTGAGTGACACTGGCCTCCAGGTCGTCCTGGTGGTGTCGGGTGCCGTCGCGGCTGGATACCTCGGGATGGGAAGGGATGAGCCCCCGACGTCGGTCGTCGAGCGGCAGGCCTCCGCGGCGGTGGGTCAGTATCAACTCATGACGATGTTCGCGAGCGAATTCGAGAAGTGCGACACCGTGGTCGCGCAACTCCTCATGATGCAGGACGACATCGAGGACCGGCGCCGGTTCCTGAGTGCCAGGCACACGCTGCAGGAACTCCTGTCGCGGGGCATCCTTCCCATCATCAACGAGAACGACCCGCTCGCGGACGACGAGGCGAAGATCGGAGACAACGATCATCTCGCGGCGCTCGTGACAAGCCTGATCACGGCGGATCTGCTCGTGATCCTGAGCATGGTCGCTGGCGTGCTTCGGTTCGGCGACGAGGTGGAGGGCAAGGACGGTGCCGAGGTGATCAGCACCATTGAGGTCGGCTCGGAGATCGATCGCCACATCACCGATGACCAGAGTGAGACCGGCGTAGGTGGGATGAGGGCCAAAGTCCGGGCGGCGAGACTGGCGAGTGACTGGGGCGTCCCCACCGTGATCGCCTCCGGCAAGGAGCCCGGACTCCTTGCGCGCGTCGTGAGCGGCGAGGAGGTCGGATCTCTTTTCGTGCCGGGCAGAAAGCGCCTGACCGAGCGGAAGCGGTGGATCGCCATCCGGACGCGCTCCCGGGGTTCGATCGCCGTAGACGATGGCGCCAAGCGTGCTCTCGTCGAGCGTGGAGCCAGCCTGCTACCCGCCGGCATCGTTGCGGTCGAGGGGGAATTCGGGATCGGTGAGAGGGTCGATCTGCTCGATGGGCGCGGGCAGGCCTTCGCGGTGGGCCTCGTATCGTACCCGGCGTCGGAGATTCGGCGCATGAAGGGACGGCAGAGCGCGGATTTCGAGAAGGTGCTCGGGTACAGGTACGTGGAGGAGATCGTACACCGTGAGGATCTGGTCTTGCTCGACCCCAAAAAAAACACGGGAGGGAGCGTCGAAGACGGGGGCGACAGGGAGGACGGAGATCGCGGGATCGTTTGAAGAAAGGGAGAACAGGGATGGCGGGATCGCTTGAAAGAAAGGGAGAAAGGGGATGAGTGAGGTACGGAGGGCGGCCGAGGCCGCACGGGACGCCGCGCAGCACGTGGCGACGCTCACGACCGAGCGGAAAAACGACTACCTGCGTGATCTGGCGGCAGCGCTCGTCGCCGCGGAGAAGGACATCCTCCGAGCCAACGCCGAGGACATCGCTCGTGCTGAAAAGGATGGACTGTCGACGCCCAAGCTCGAGCGACTCGGCATCACGACCGAGAGTCTCGCACAGATGGCCGAGGGGCTGAGACAGGTTGCGGACCTCGAGGACCCGGTCGCGAAAATCACACGGGACCAGACACTCGAGAACGGTCTCCGCGTAAAACGCGTGCGCTGTCCTCTCGGCGTCGTGATGATGATCTACGAGTCACGCCCGAACGTGACGATCGACGCGTTCTCCCTCTGCTTCAAGTCCGGCAACGCCTGTATTCTCAAGGGCGGCAAAGAGGCGCTGGAGAGCAACGAGGCACTCGCCAAGGTGATCCACGCCACGCTTCGCGAGCACGATCTACCGGAGGAGGCACTCGTGCTCGTGGGCTCCGGCGGGCGTGAGGCCGTGGCCGAGCTGCTCACCTTCGACGACTGTATCGACCTGGTCATCCCACGCGGCGGCGAAACGCTCATCCGGTACGTGAGCAAAAATTCCTCCATTCCAACCGTGCAGCACTTCCACGGGATCTGCCACGTGTATGTCGACGCCGACGCCGACATCCAACGCGCCCTGGAAATTTCTGTCACCGGCAAGACGTCCGCACCGGCGACCTGCAACGCCACCGAGGCCGTGCTCGTCCATGAGGACGTCGCGCCGACGTTCCTGCCCGATCTCGTCGCCCGCTACCATGAGGCGGGCGTCGAGGTCCGTGGAGACGAGACCGTGCGCAGAGTCGACCCGAATGTATCAGCCGCCGCGGCGGACGATTGGGGCCGTGAGTTCCTCGATATGATCGTGGCCGTCAAGGTCGTTCCCGACATGGATGCGGCCATCGATCATATCCGCCGCTTCGGCTCCGATCATACCGACACCATCGTCACCGAGAACGCCGAGACGGCAGCGGCATTCACGCAACGGGTTCAGTCGTCGTGCACCCTGGTGAACGCATCGACGCGATTCAACGACGGGTTTCAGCTAGGCATGGGCGCCGAGATCGGCATCAGCACGTCCCGCGTGCACGCATATGGGCCGATGGGCCTGGAGGAGTTGACGTCGCAACGGTTCATCGTCGAGGGGGCGGGGCACGTGAGGTGACGGCGGGGCACGTGGGATGACGGCCGGGCACGAGAGGTAACCATGCCGGAGCGGAGAGTGGATACCGCCTCCTTTGAGCTCAGAGGCGTGGGCCAAACAAGGGCCGGACGTACAGTACTTCAGGACATCGACGTCACGATCCCCCGGAATCTGATTACGGTCTTGTGTGGTCCGTCAGGCGGAGGAAAGACCTCTCTTCTCAGGCTTCTCAACCGGCTCGATGATCCGGTCCGCGGAGATATTCTTTTCGACGGTCGTCCGATCGTCGAGTACGAGGTGACGGCACTCCGGCGCCGGGTGGCGCTCGTCTTCCAGACTCCGGTGATGTTTCCGGGAACGGTTTCGGACAACTTGGCGGTGGCGGCTGAACTCGCTGGCGTTCAGGACGGTCAGTTCGATCAGCAGGCGAACCAGGTCATGCTTCTCGCCGAGCTCGAGCCATCCCTGCTCGAACGGCCGGGGGGTGAGCTATCCGTGGGCCAAAAGCAGCGGGTGAACCTCGCTCGGGCGTTGATGACGTCCCCGGAAGTCCTCCTGCTGGACGAACCCACCTCGGCCCTCGATCCTGAAACCTCACATGCCCTCATGAAGACGATTGGGAGTCTTTCTGGGGTTCAACAACTGACCATCGTCGTAGCTACACATCGCGTCTTGGAGGCCAGGGATTATGCCCACCACGCCTTGGTCCTTCGGGATGGACGGCTCGTCGACTCCGGCAATTCGGAGCGAGTTCTGGGCGGGCTTCCGGACCCGGATGCGCCAAGTCCATGACGCAGCCCCTCCTCGACCTGACTTGGATCGACCTGACGGTGGCCGTCGGTCTGGTGTTGATCGCGATAGGAGTCTCCGGTTGGCATCGAACTGGTCTCGCCCGGAGCTTCGCCGTGGGCGCGATCCGCACGGTCCTTCAGCTGACACTCGTCGGATACCTCCTGGTCTACATCTTCGCGATCGACCGGTGGTACCTGGTCGTCGCTGCCCTTCTCCTGATGCTGGCGGCCGCGAGCAAGGCAGCCGTCGACCGACAGGATTCGAAGCCAGCCGGGCTGTTCGGCATTACCGGGGCCGCGCTTCTCCTCGGTTCAGGGCTGACGCTGATCTACGTCAGTGTGATGGTCGTGCACGTGGATCCCTGGTATAACCCGAGGTATCTGATCCCCCTGTTCGGCATGATTCTAGGCAACGCCATGAATGCGGCTGCCCTGGCGGCTGATCGGCTGAAAGGCGAGATGGAAACGCGTCACGCTGAAATCGAGGCGTATCTGGCCCTGGGCGCAGATTCGGTGCGGGCGGCTCGGGAGCCGGTTCGAAGGGCTCTTCGGGCTTCGATGATCCCTACGGTGAACAGTCTGATGGTCGTGGGAATCGTCTCTCTCCCCGGAATGATGACCGGTCAGATCATCGCAGGGTCGGATCCGTTGGTCGCGATTCGGTACCAGATCGTCGTGATGTTCATGTTGGCATCTGCGGTGGCCCTCGCAGCGGTCGTCGTCGTGTTAGGCTATCGGAGGACGTTCTTCACCCCCGCCGAACAGCTTAGACCCGAGGACGCCTAGGCGGGGATGCCTCCGGGGCTCGGCGAGGCTGGCGCGAGACCCCACGTTGGCCGGTTTGGTTTTGCCCCCGTACGTTATCCCGACCCGTGAGTGGGCTTTCCCCTGGCTACCCTTTCGACCAAGGACCATGATGCTCAGAGTCTCCTTCCTCAGAATCTCCTTTCTCAGAGTCCCCTTTCTCAGAGTCGTCATGCTCGGAGTGGTCTTCTCGATGGTAGCGCTGTTGGTGGTCTTCATGGCCCCGCCGGTCGCGGCGCAGGAGGCCCCGGAGGCGACCGACGTGACGTCGGCCGACATCCAAAAATTCATCAACGCGCTGCCGCGCGACCGTGTTAGCGACCGGGCAATTCGTGTGGTCGAGGTGACCGGCGACTACCGCGTCGGGGTCTACGGCGTGTTCCGTCCGCAGGAGTTTCCGGGCGGCGCCAACCTCCACCCGGTGAACACCACCGAGATCTACTACATGGTGGAAGGGGTGGCGACGCTGGTCACCGGCGGCACACTGATAGACTCCGCTCCAGCGCCCACCGGCTCCAGTATCCGGGGCTCCGGGATCGAGGGGGGTGTCTCGCGTCGAGTCACCAAGGGGGACGTCATCATCATCCCCGGCCACACCCCTCATTGGTTCAGCGAGCTGGAGACCGATATCGAGTACCTGATTATCCGGACTGACCCAGACAAGCGGCTCCCGCTGAGGTAGGAGCCGGGCTCATGTAACCTCCGAGGCCTCCAGCGCCTGCTCCACGTCGGCGATCACGTCCCGGAGGTCTTCCAGACCAACGGAGATGCGGATCAAGCCCGGCGTGATGCCCACCGCCTGACGCTCCTCTTCGGTGAGCTTGGCGTGGGTTGTCGACCCTGGATGGCTGACGATCGTGCGTGTGTCACCGAGATTCGCGGTGAGCGAGCACAACTTCACGGAATCCATGAAACGTTTCCCCTGCTCGAGCCCGCCCTCGACGACAAACGAGAGGATGCCGCCGCCGGAGGACATCTGCCGCTTCGCGATCTTGTACTGGGGATGGGAAGGAAGGAAGGGATAACGCACGGAGGCGACGCCCGGCTGCCCCTCCAACCACTGCGCCACGACCAACGCATTTTCCGAATGTTTCTCCATCCGAACCTCGAGTGTCTCCACACTCTTGGAGAGCACCCACGCGTTGAACGGCGATAAGGCAGGTCCGGTGGCCCGCGCGAAATCGTAGATCTCCTGCACCAGATCCTTTGCGCCCACCACCACGCCACCCATCACCCGGCCCTGTCCGTCGAGGTACTTTGTGGCGGAGTGGATCGAGAGGTGCGCGCCGAACTCGAGAGGCCGCTGCAAGATCGGTGTGGCGAAGCAGTTGTCCACGACCAAAATGACGCCCTTTTCGGCGGCCAGTTTTCCCAGCCACGTGAGGTCCACCAGATCCACCGCCGGATTCGTGGGGGTCTCCACGAAGATCATCCGGGTGTTCTCGCGAATCTCACCGGGCCAAGAATCGGGGTCCGCGGCGTCGACGTATGTAAACGTGATCCCAAACCGAGGCAGAACCTTGGTGAGGATCGTGTGGGTCGATCCGAAGAGCGACCGGCACGCCAGGATGTGATCCCCGCTCGAGAGCAGCGCTCCGAACGTCGCGAACACGGCAGCCATGCCGGTAGCCAGGGAGTGCCCCGCCTCGGCACCCTCCAAGCGGCGGATCTTCTCCGAAAGCTCTTCGACGTTCGGATTGGTGAACCGGGTATAGATGTTCCGGTCGATCTCACCAGCGAACGCGGCCCGCATCTCCTCGCTGTCCTCGAAGACGAAGCTCGAGGTCAGGAAGATCGGCACCGAGTGTTCGTGGTGCGTGGACTCCTCGGCCTGTGCTCGCACGGCCCACGTTTGGGGTCTCCAGTCGTTCATGTGTGAACTCTACTCCAAACGAATCATCAAGTCACCGGGCGCCACTTGGCTGCCCGGATACACGAGGACCTCAGCCACCTTCCCGTCGCTTTCCGCATAGAGGGTCGTCTCCATCTTCATGGCCTCCAAGCTTAGCAACTTGTCCCCCTGCGCGACGGTGTCACCCACACGCACCGCTACACCCACGACCATGCCGGGCATGCTCGAGCCGATCTGCTTCGGATCGTCCGGATCGGCCTTCACCGCGGCCAGCGTATCCGGCTCGAGTGTTCGGTCGACCACACTGACGTCCCGCGGCTGTCCGTTCAGCTCGAAGAACACCGTACGTTTTCCGTCCGGATGGGGCTCACCGACCGTAAGAAATTTCACGATGAGTGTCTTCCCCCGTTCGATGTCGACGGCAATCTCCTCGCCCGCTTCCTGACCGTAGAAGAAGACCGGTGTGGGAAATACCGACGTGTCCGAGTACTTGGTCTGATGGTCCGCGAAATCGCGGTACACCGTCGGGTAGAGCAGGTACGAGATTACGTCGCGTCGCGCAGGCTCCCGGCCCAACATCTTCTGTACCGTGGCGGTCGCCTTCTCAAAGTCCACCGGCTCGAGCGTCTCACCCGGGCGGGCACTCAGACCCGGCCCACCACGTAATACGCGCTTTTTCACCTCTTCGGGAAAACCGCCCGGCGGCTGTCCCATGCCTCCACCGATCAGGTCGACGACGGAAGCAGGAAACGCCAGCTCACGATTCGGGTCGAGGACGTCCTCCGACGTGAGCTCGTTCGCCACCATGAACAGCGCCATGTCGCCCACGGCCTTGGAGGTGGGCGTCACCTTCACGATGTCGCCGAAGAGCTCGTTCACATCAGCGTACACCCTGCACACTTCCGCCCACCGATCCGACAGGCCAAGGGCACGCGCCTGCTGGAAAAGGTTCGTGTATTGGCCGCCGGGCATCTCGTGGTTATACAGGTCTGCGGTCGCGGGCAGTACCTGGCCCTCGAACGGTGTGTAGAACTCGCGGGCCGCCCTCCAGTAGTCCGCGATGTCGTCCAGGTCCTGCCTCGGCAGTCCCGGATCGCGGGGAGTGAAGCGGAGCGCCTCGGCCACCGTGTTGATGTTCGGTTGGGAGGTCGTACCCGACATCGGGGCCATGGCCGCATCGGCGATGTCGAGTCCTTCCTCCGCGGCCTTCAGGATCGCCGCGGCCTGCACGCCGGAGGTGTCGTGTGTGTGGAAGTGGATCGGAATGCCCACCTCGTCCTTGAGAGTACGCACCAGCTTGGCGGCCGCATAAGGCTTACAGAGTCCGGCCATGTCCTTGATCGCGAGGATGTGTGCGCCCATCCCCTCCAACTCCTTGGCCAGCTTCACATAATACTTCAGGTCGTACTTGGTGCGGCCCTCATCGAGGATGTCCCCGGTGTAACAGATCGAAGCCTCACAGAGCGCGTCCGTCTTGAGCACCGCCTCCATCGCCACCCGCATGTTGTCCGTCCAGTTGAGGGCGTCGAACACACGAAACAGATCGATGCCCGCGGCGGCCGCCTCTTCAACGAACGCCTGAACGAGGTTGTCCGGATAGTTCGTGTACCCGACTGCGTTCGAAGCGCGAAGCAGCATCTGAAAGAGGATGTTCGGAATGCGCTCTCTGAGGTCGGTCAGGCGCCGCCAAGGGCACTCCTTCAAGAAGCGCATCGAAACGTCAAACGTGGCGCCGCCCCACATCTCGATCGAGAACAACTCCGAGCCCCGACGAGCGTACGCATCGGCTATCCTGAGCAGGTCGTACGTACGGAAGCGGGTCGCCAGCAGCGACTGATGCGCGTCCCGGAACGTCGTGTCGGTAAGGAGCAGCTGCTCCTGGTCGGAGATCCAACCGCCGAACTTCACGGGACCGAGGTCCCGCAACCTCTGTCGTGTGCCGTCCGGAATCGGGCTCTGATAATCGACCTTCGGAACAGGTGCGGGCTCCCGCCGCGTGGCACGCGGGTGATCCCTCACCGAAGGGTTTCCGTTGACGATCGTGCCTCCGAGATACGTCAGAAGTCGCGTCGCACGGTCACGTCGCTTGGGCAACTCGAACAAAGCAGGGGTCTGATCGATGAAGCGTGTCGTGCACCCACCCTTCAAGAACTGCTCGTTCGTCACCAGGCGAATCAGGAACTGAATATTCGTCTTCACGCCACGAATACGGAACTCCTGGAGGCACCGCTCCATGCGCCTGGCCGCGTCGATGAAGCGCGTCCCCCGGGTCGTCACCTTCACCAGCAGGGAGTCGTAGTACGGGTTCACGACCGCACCTGAGAACGCGCTGCCTGCGTCGAGCCGCACCCCCATGCCCGCCGCCGAACGGTAGTGCGACACACGCCCGTAGTCGGGCATGAAGTCGTTCGCGGGATCTTCGGTGGTCACGCGGCACTGCATGGCGAAACCATGGGTCCGCACGTCGGCCTGGGAGGACAAGCCGATCTCCTCGTCGTCGAGCCGCGTCCCTTGGGCGACCAGAATCTGCGATTTGATGAGGTCCACGCCGGTCACCTCCTCGGTGACCGTGTGCTCCACCTGAATGCGGGGATTCACCTCGATGAAGTAGAAGTTGCCCTCGTCCTGATCGACGAGAAACTCCACCGTGCCCGCACTCTGGTAGCCCACCTCCCGGCCGATCGCCAACGCAGCCTCGTGTAGGCTCCGGCGCACTCTTTCGTCCAGCGCCAGCGCCGGAGTGATTTCCACCACCTTCTGGTGCCGCCTCTGCAGCGAGCAGTCGCGTTCGAACAGATGGACCAGATTGCCGTGTTTGTCGCCCAGGAGTTGGACTTCTATGTGGCGCGCCCTCTGGACGAAACGCTCGATGAAGACGTCCGCACTGCCGAAAGCCATGAGCGACTCCCGCTGAGCATCCTCGAAGGCGTCCGGAAACTCTCTGCGATCACGCACCACCCGCATCCCCCGGCCGCCGCCGCCCTTGGCAGCCTTGAGAATGACGGGATACCCCACCCGCTCTGCTTGGCGCTCCCCCTCGGCCACGTCGGCGATCGCCTCCTCGCTACCGCCAAGCACCGGCACACCGGCATCCGCAGCGATCTTCCGGGCCGTGGTCTTGTCGCCAAGGCGTTCGAGCACCTCCACCTGGGGACCGATGAAGATGATCCCCTCGCGCTCACAGGCTCGGGCGAAATCAGGGTTCTCGGAGAGAAAACCGTAGCCGGGGTGGATGGCGTCCACCTGATTCTCCCGGGCCAGAGAGACGATCGACTCGATGTCGAGGTACGCCCGGATCGGCTCGTCCGGTTCGCCGATCAGATACGCCTCCTCCGCCTTGAAGCGGTGAAGCGCGTATCGGTCCTTGTTCGAATAGATCGCCACCGTACGGATGCCCAGTTCATGGGCCGTGCGGAAGACACGAATCGCGATCTCGCTACGATTGGCGACGAGAAGCTTTTTGATCTCTTTCATGAGGTGGGGTAATGGGGAGCTCGCCTGGGCGCCTCGGGAAAGTGGAGAATCTAGACAGGCCGAGGCAAGGTGGCGGGGGCCCGGCTCCGCCACCGTTGAGTCCCGCCCTGTTTGATATACTCTTTCGCACCTACTCTTATGGACGCGGCGGGGGCGGCTCAGCCCGAACGGGATGAGCGACCTGAGCAGTAAGTGCCTGAGCAGTAAGTAATGGATCTACAAGAAAAAGGGGTGATTCAGATGAAGCGTATGTTAGCCGTTTTCGTGACAGGGTTGTTTGTCCTCGCCCCGGCAGGATTCACGTCCGCTCAAGCAGCGGCGCAGGGCGCCCAGGAGAGGTTCGAGGTGCATCCCTCCACGCAGGACCCGTCGGTCCTGGTCACGCTCGAGACGCTCGAGAAGTGGGAGACGGAGCTGTCGAACTGGGGCCGTTGGGGCCCGAAGGACCAGCGTGGCACGCTGAATATGATCACGCCGGAAAAGACCCGCGCTGCCACACGTCTCGTAGAGGACGGCGTCACCGTCACACTCGCACACTTCGTTACTGAAGAAGAGGCGATCGACAGCGGGACGTTCGGGCCAACCAAGCACTGGATGACCTCGATCGATCCGGTCACCGGCGAGCCACGCTTCGCGCTCGACGCGATCAGCTTCTCCCTGCATGACGGCCAACTCGCCCACATGGACGCGCTCTGCCACTACTCCATGGAGCGGAATGGCCAGGACGTCATCTTCAACGGTTATCCGCAGAACATGACCGCCGACGGGTGTGTCGGGGACCTCGGCATCAACGACATGGGGCCCGGCTACGTCACGCGGGGCATTCTGGTGGACATTCCGCTGATGCGAGGCCTGGATTGGCTCGAGCCGAGCACGCCCATCTACGTCTCCGAC
>SMVB01009837.1_pt1 | contig 24770 bp, 21 predicted proteins | sample 2456461 | NCBI WGS metagenome assembly SMVB01 (sample SAMN11095934, study PRJNA526329) | marine sediment metagenome | biome: Marine sediment; feature: Surficial sediment; material: Deep marine sediment; isolation source: Hadal surficial sediment | place: Pacific Ocean | collected 2014-05 | depth...
CGGTCACAAGCCGTTCCAGAAATGACACGATAGACTATTTTAAGGTCAATATAGATTCGGCTAAATACGCTTTGAGAAAAGATGCCAAAAGAAGTATTGATTTCGTTACTAAAGCATTCGAGTCTGTTACCGTTAGGAAGACAAACCAATGGCAAAACGCGATTGCTTTCGAAACCTTGGGTGACATCAATTTGTATTGGCAATTGCCGGATCTGGCTATCTCAAATTACAAGGAAAGTATAAGAGCTATTCCTGTTGCCGATACCCGGATAAAACTGGCGAAAGCCTTTATGCAAAACAATAATTACCAGGAAAGTATTTCCGAATACAAAAAGCTATTGAGAGAGGATCTTTCTTTCTATCAGCGCGTCGAAGTATATGAGGGTCTGGGAGATAATTATATGACCACCAATGACGCCGTAAAAAGTGTGTTCAATTTCCAAAAAGGACTTGATATCGCGAACCAACATAAGATCACTCCGAAGATCACCGATTTAAATTCGAAGATCGGCGAGGCCTATGCTCAAAGTGGTGCTATCGATGAAGCCGAAGAGTACTTCGGAAATTCACTGATACTCTCGAAAAATGAAAACAAAAGGAGAGCTGTTGAAGAGAAAAATAAGGTGGCCGATTTTTATAATCAGAAGAGGGATTTTGCTAAAGAGATAGAACTGCGTCAAGAAGCACTCAATGAGATAGAATCTTTTGACGATGAAGATAAATTAAATGATGACGTCAATAGTGGTTTTCTGAGCCCGCAACGTCAAAACTATAAGATAGCCAATGCCTATGTGGCACAGGATCAATATGAAAAAGCCATCCCTTATTTGGAGCGAAGTATTAGAGAAGCGGATGCGAGAGAAGACCTTGTGGTTCAAAAGGATGCTATGCGGAAACTTTCTGAAATTTACAGAGATATTGGAGATTATGATAAAGCTTCCGAAGGATATCAGCGCTATGTTGAAGTAGTGGATGAATTGTATATTAAAAAAGAACAGGAACTATCTCAGGCGAAACGATTTAACAAAGAAATTGCACTCAAACAAAATCGTATTTCGAGTCTTGAAAGCGAACGTGCTATCAATGAAAGCAGATATAAATTGGCTTTTGAAAATCAAGAACTCATTCAAAAGAACAACCGGGTACAAAAGTGGATTATCGGCACGTTAATTGTCATTGCACTGCTCTTGTTGTTTACGGCTTATAATCAAAGGAAGAATGTGAATCGGCAAAAGTATGCCAACAATCAGTTGGCGTTGAAGTCACTGCGATCTCAAATGAATCCACATTTTATATTTAATGCGCTCAATTCGGTCAATAGTTTTATCGCCAATAATGACGAGCGCGCCGCGAATAAATATTTGAGTGAGTTCTCACAATTGATGCGTTCGGTATTGGAAAACAGCGAAGAAGATTTTATTCCACTTTTCAAAGAAATTGAATTGCTTCAGCTTTATGTGAAGTTGGAACATTTCCGGTTTAAAGATAAATTTGATTATACCATTACCGTCGATGAAAGGATCAATGTAGAAGATTTTGTGATTCCGCCCATGTTATTGCAACCTTATGTAGAGAATGCGGTATGGCACGGACTTCGTTATAAAGAGGAGAAAGGAAAATTGGAGATCGATCTAAAACAAACAGACTCGGAGACCATTGCAATTACTATCACAGACGATGGTATTGGAAGGAAGAAATCCAAGGAACTTAAAACAGACCATCAAAAGAAACAAAAATCCAAAGGGATGGGGAATATCCGTAAACGTATTTCTATTCTCAATGAAATGTATCGGGATAAGGTGAATGTGACAGTAGAAGATGTATTCGAAAACGAAGAAGGAACACGCGTACGGTTAATACTAAAAAAAGACTAAATGAATTTAAAGGCAATAGTAGTTGAAGACGAGGAAACCAGTAGGGATATCTTAATGAATTATATCGCTAAGTATTGCCCAAAAGTTGAAGTATTGGGTGAGGCTGCCAATGTGGATGATGCCTTGGTACTCATTCGAAATCATGAATTGGATCTGGTGTTTCTCGATGTGGAAATGCCCTACGGAAATGCTTTCGATCTCCTGGATAAAGTAGGTGACCGTACCTTTGAAACTGTCTTTGTCACCGCCTATGATCATTACGCCATCGATGCGTTGAACGCCCATGCATCTTTTTATTTGCTGAAGCCTATTTCTATCGATAAGCTTATTGAAGCCGTCGATTATGTGCATGAGATCAAAGAAAAAGAAAACAGCTTACAAAATACGGTCTTAAAGCCCAAACAGACCACCGTAACCGGAAAGATCACCATCCCTTTGCAAAACGGGTTTGAAGTCTTACAAATAGAGGATATATTGTATTGCCAGGCCGACGACAACTACACCCGAATATTCCTTCAGGATAAAAAGAAGTTAGTAAGCAAAACCCTGAAGTATTTTGAAACGCTTCTTGCCGAAAGTGGATTTGCCCGTGTACATAAATCCTATTTAGTGAATATCAATGCTATTACAGAATACCGGAAAGGAAAAGGGGGAAGTGTTGTGTTACAGAACGGGAAGGAGATCATGGTAAGTCCCGCAAGGAAAAAAGAGTTGTTATCGTATTTTGATTAGGCATCATGGAGATTTAACTTCGGTCAAAGCATTTAATTTTACTTTCACTTTTCACCCAACACTTATAGTTACTGCCTATGGTAAAAAATCCTAGAACTCTCTTTCCTCTATTACAATTCGATCCGTATAATCACGCAACAATAATTGCAACGTATCTATTTCTGAATTGGTAAAAAACTGTAGCAACGGGACACGATCATCGGTATTCAGCAAATTGTGTTTTTCCAGTAAGATTTTGGTTTGTTGTGCCACAGCCGCACCGGAATCGATAATTGTTATGTTGGGTGGAATTAATTTTTCCAATTGAGGAATAAGATAGGGATAATGACTACACCCTAAAACTATATGATCTACTCTTGCATCGAGCATAGGCTGGATATATTTCTTTAGAAGCTGAATTATCTCCGGACCATCCAGGATTCCCGCTTCAATAAGTGGCACCAATCCTTTACCTATTACTTCCGTAATTGAAATGTTATCTGTGAAGGCCTGCGAAGTTAGATGAAATAAATGGCTACTCAGCGTTCCTTTTGTGGCGAGGATACCTATGCTATTGGAATGAGTTTGTAATGCGGCCGGTTTAATGGCGGGTTCAATACCAATAAACGGAACGTCATAGTTCTCGCGAAGGACCGAAATAGCATTGGTTGTCGCTGTGTTACAGGCCACTACTATCATTTTACATTCTTTCCGGAGTAAAAATTCGGTGTTCTTTCTACTCAGTGAAATGATCTCATCCCGAGACTTATTTCCATAGGGAGCGTGCTTGCTGTCTGCAAGATATATGGTGTTTTCGAAAGGCAGGAGCTGGTGTATTTCTTTCCAAATGGAAGTACCTCCCACTCCGGAGTCGAAAATGCCTATGGGATCCAAAGTATTCATTTATAGTTTAAAGATATAAAAAAAGACCTCGTAGGATTTGAAGCCCATGAGGTCAATCGGTATTTCTATGGAAAATAATTAAATTCCCAATTCTATTTTTACTTCTGGAAGGAGATCGGTTCCATCTGCCAGGATAACTCCATTACCCGTTGCTGAATCCAATACATAATGAATTCCTTGGGCTCTTGCCACTTTTTGAATAGCTGTACGCGCTTTTTCCAAGATGGGTTGTAATAGATCTACTTCTTTTTTCTGAAGATCTTGAAGCGCCTGGTTTCTATAATCACCAATATTCTTTTGCATTTCTGTAACTTCTTGAACACGCTTGAGGTTTTCTTCTTCTGTTTTGTTATCCGCCTCACTATCGTATTGTTTTACTTTGGCTTCCCACTCTTTCATCATTGACCTGATCTCTGCGTCATACGTTTTCTGCAGTTTTTCCAATTGACTTTGAGCTGCTTTCATTTCCGGCATCGCCTCAACAAGGACTTTAGTGTCGATATGGGCAACTTTCGACTGAGCATTTACAAAACTCGTAGCTCCCATAAAGAGCGCCGCAGCTACTAAAAGTAATTTAAAATTTTTCATTGTAATTGTATTTAATTTAAGTGTATAGATTATTGGGTTTATATACTATTTTAATCCTCCTCCATTACCATCACCTCCATTACCTTCGCCATCACCTTCTACCGGTGGGTCTTCACCATTTCTGATCTTCGAAAGCGAATCTTTTCTTCTTTGTCTTTCTTCTATGAGTAATCTTCTTTTTTCTTCGAATTCTATTTTATTGGCAGCCCGAATTGAGTCTCTCACTCGTTTACGTTCTTCGAGTAATCTCTCTCTTTCGTTCTTTCGTTCTTCAGCGGAAATTTCTCTTTCGGTGACTTCATTCTCTTCTTCCAAAGAAAGCTCTTCTCGTTTTTCAATTTCTTTTTTGTCTTTTCTGCTCTTAGCTTCTTCTCTTCTTGCAGCTCTGTTGATAGATCGTAAAACCTGCTCACTAATATCATTTCTTTTAGAGGCGAAAAGCATCACTACATCAGCAGATTTGTCGAATATGAAATCGTATTTTTTAGCTTCTGCAATTTCCTGAACAATATTGAAGACCTGATCTTGTATAGGCTGTACCAATTGTCTTCTCTGAATATCCAGATCTCCATTGGGACCAAATCTATCTTGTTGGTACTTGAGCATTTCATCTTCAAGAATTTTTATTTCCTCTTCACGTTCTTCTATCAATTCTTTGGTCAATAATACACCTTCATTACTCAAATTGAGTTTCATTTGCTCAATTTCATCATTCATTTTATCCAGATCTTTTTTCCATCTTTGTACTTTCCCTGCCAATTGAGTCGAAGCTTCTTGATACTCGGGTACACTTTCCAGGATGTATTCCATATCTAAATAGCCCATTCGAGCTCCTCTTTGCGCTTGAACACTTAGTGTGAGGAACACTAATGCGAAAGAGAGAAAAATGAATTTAATTGTTTTCATAATTGTTGGTTATTGCTTTGAAAATATCGTGCCAAAATTAAAATTGTTGTCCGATGATAAAATGAGTTTCCCATCCATTTGGTTCTATACCATTTAAAACAGGATCGAATCCATATCCAAAATCAATACCCAAAAGTCCAAATGCGGGCATAAATATACGAATTCCTACTCCGGCAGACCTACTTAGAATAAAAGGATTATACTCTTTAAACCCATCATAAGCTCCTCCTCCTTCCATAAAAGCAAGTACGTAAATAGATGCTAATTGCTTGAGGGTAACGGGATACCTTAACTCTAACGTAAATTTATTATAAATGGTATTTCCATCGACAGATGATAATGATTGATTTGGATATCCCCTCAATTGTATCACCTCTCTTCCGTCCAAACTGAACGAGCCTAAACCGTCTCCTCCCAGAAAGAATCGTTCAAATGGAGGGACGCCTCTATCTTGGTTATAGGCAGCTAAAAACCCGAATTCAGCTTTAGAACTAAGAACCAAATCCCCTTTGATCGTTGTGTACCAGGTTCCACCAAATTTGATCTTATAGTATTCCAACCATTTGAAACGCTCCTGGTCGATCTCCGAAATTCGTTCATTCGCGTCTACGTCTGTTGGATTGGTTTGCAAGAAATCGACCAGCTCCTCCCGCTCTGTGGCCAAAGCACTAAAATCGGTACTGCCAAAGGCCGAATAAGGCGGCGTTAATTTAACCGACACACTGAATTGAGAACCGAACCTCGGGTAAATGGGGTTGGCAGAGGTACTGTTACGGCTCAAACCGATTGTGTAGGCCAGGTTGTTTGAGTATCCATCCCCAAAGGTAAATAGACCCGTGTTGTAATTTTTTAAATTGTAATGCTGAAAACTAACGGCCTGAGACAATTGAAAATAATCATCAGGCCACTTGAGTCTTTTAGCTAAACCGACAGATCCCCCTGTGATCAAAAATTTGCTATCTTCATCTCGTTCTCTGGTATTGAAATTATATAAATATTGAATAGTATGGGAGAAGGAAGTACTTAACTGAATAGGTTTTTTACCTCCCAACCAAGGCTCTGTAAGCGATACGCTATAAGTTTGGTAGAAACTACTGGCTTGTGCTCTCAGCGACAATTTTTGTCCATCCCCCATCGGAAGTGGTTTATATGCCTCTGCATTAAAAATATTGCGCAGCGAAAAATTATTGAACGATAGACCGAGCGTTCCTACAAATCCACCTCCCCCGTAACCACCTTGTAATTCAATTTGGCTGGATCCTTTTTCTTTTACGGAATACTCAAGGTCTACCAAACCATTGTTTTGATCCACATTCTTAAAGTTGGGCGTTAATTGTTCCGCATCGAAGAATCCCAACTGTCCCAATTCACGAATGGTACGCACAACGTTTCGTTTGCTATATTTTTGACCTGGACGAGTACGAAGTTCCCGATAAATAACATGGTCATTTGTCTTCTCATTTCCAACTACAGTTACGTGGTCAAAATAAAATTCGTTCCGTTCCATAATTCGGATCTCAAAATCGATAGTGTCCTTACGAATAGCTACTTCAACAGGGTTGATATCAACAGCCAGATAACCGTTGTTTTGGTAAAGGTTGGTAAGATCCCGGGCATCTGGGTCACTATTGTCCTCAATTCGTTCTTTGAGCAAGGTTCCATTATAGACTTCACCTTTTTGGATACCCACGTACTGACGCAAGAAATTGTCTGTGTAGACACTGTTACCAATAAACCGAATGTCTCCAAAATAGTATTTTTGACCTTCTTCTATATCGAGTATTAAGGAGATATTCTTTTCACTGTTTACAATTAATGTATCACTAATTACCCTGGCGTCACGATAACCATGTTCTTTGTATTTCTCGATCAGAGTTCCCTTGTCTTCTTCAAAATTGGTTTCAGTATACTTTGAACGCTTATAGAAACGAACCGGATTTTTCTTCTTCACATTTTTCATAAATCGTCTCAACTTTTTATCCGAAAGTTCCTGATTCCCGTTAAAATCGATCGATTTAACCTTTACCCGTTTACCTTTATCGATCAGTATTTTAATGTTTTTGCCTAATTCATTACCGATCGAATCGGTATAAGGTACCAAGGTTAAGACAACATTTGTATTGTAAAACCCTTGCTCCTTATACTTACTGGTTATGTAGTTTTTGGTAGTGGTAATTAGGTTTTTTGTGATTTTGGTTCCTTTTGTTAACTCATTATCTTTAATAATCTCCTTCACCTTACCTTTGCGAAGCCCTTCGATGATAACCTCGTTCAATTTGGGTAGCTCTACGATGTACAATTCGAGATCCACTTTATCACCCTCCATATTGGTTACATAAAAAGCGATATCACTAAACAGATGTTGCTCCCAAAGTTTTTTGGTCACGGCGCTCAATTTTTCACCGGGGATATAAATACGATCTCCAATTTTTAAACCGGTGAAAGCTATCACCGTTTTTTCGTTGAAACCTTGCTCTCCGGTAACCGTAATACTATTGATGGTATATTTTATGCCTGAATCTAATTCCTTTTGTTGTGCAGAAAGACTGTAAACCGAAAGTATTGTAAAGAGGAATACACAATAAAGGGTGCGGTAAAAATATGCTGAGGTTTTATGGGTTAAGTTGTTCACTCGTCTTTCCAAATCTTCGTTCTCTGTTTTGATAATTTAAAATAGCTTCAAAAAGATGGTCTTTTCGATAGTCCGGCCAAAGTGTGTCGGTAAAATACAATTCAGCATAAGCAATTTGCCACAGCAGAAAATTACTAATTCGATGTTCACCACTGGTACGAATTAACAAATCAACATCTGGTAAATCACGCGTGTAAAGATGATTATTTATAACTGATTCATCAATATTTGACGGCGAAATTAGGTTATTTTTAACTTTAAGGCTAATCTCTTTAATGGTTTTTATGATTTCCTCTCTGGCACCGTAGCTTAGAGCAAGTGTAAGGGTCATTTTTGAATTGGTTTTTGTCCTTTCTATGACGTCCAGCAATTCACGGTGAGCCTTATTAGGTAAGGCATCCAGGTTGCCTATGGCGTTTAACTTGATATTATTTTCTTCAAGAGTTTTTATTTCTTTTTTCAATGAAGAGACCAGGAGTTTCATCAAAGTATCGACCTCAAATTTGGGCCGATTCCAGTTTTCTGTAGAAAAAGCATAAAGTGTTAAGTAGGGAATGGATAATTCTGCGCAGGTTTCAACAATTTCTCGCACCGCTTGTGAACCTTTTTCATGACCTAAAGACCGAAATAGGCCTTTTTTTTTAGCCCAACGACCATTACCGTCCATGATGACAGCCAGATGTCGGGGGAGTCTGCTTTTGTCTATTTGGTCCTGAAGTGTCATTTTAAAAATTGCAGTAGCACGGTTGTCTTCCGAAGGTAAAGGTAAATGTAATGCCTGTGTAGACATACCAGTCGTCACTATTAATATTACCAAATTTAAGACTTTCATTGTTAGCAAGCCCTGTGTCGGGATTACTTCCGTCCAAGTTATCGGTAAAGGTATAACGAGCACCAATTTCCATACCAAGAATTAATTTTGTACCAACCGTAGTTTTAAAACCAACCACCATGGGAATAGCTATTGCGCCGGCATTATCATACTTAACGATTGTATTATCAGGTCTTTTGAATAAAGCATCATAAAAGAAATAGGTAAGACCCGTATAAAGATATGGGGTTGATTGCGGTTGGCCATTGTATAAATTGAATTCCCAAAAAGTGTATTCCAATCCAACTGATATTTCTTTCACGGTATTTTGGAATTCATATCCTCGTTGCTTCCTGCGTATCTCTCCGGAATCGAAGTCGTTTCCTATAATTCGAGCTACCATAACCGAACCTCTAAAAGAATGTCTGGAGCTTCGGTTCCACTTAAAAATGCCGCCAAATGCAAAATTCTTAGGAGCGATATAGTTGGTTCTGCCTATATCTCCAATGTAATTCGCTCCACCTATAAGTCCTCCAATTTCATAGGTTTGTGCAAATCCAAAATGAACGGATACCATTAATAAAATTACAGTAGTGAAATACCTCATATTCCTTGAAAGCTTGCAAATATACTAATTAACTTTGCTTATCGATATTTTGAGCAAAATTGTCTCAGTTGATTAACAAATTTTAGAAGGATTTATTGTTTAGTTGCGTTTGTCTTTGCCCCACAATAGTTTCTTCCGAAGGGTTTTCAGAAAACTATCACCCAATAGTTGAACAAGTTTAATGGTAAAAGGAGATTTTTTAATAGTAATTACCGTCTCATTTTTGAGCGTAGCAATACGGGAATCCAATGAAACCAAATAGCTCTCTTCCCGCCCTGAGACTTTCAATGAAATAGTCCAATCGTCCGGAATTACCAAGGGCCGTGCATTCAAATTATGAGGTGCAATAGGAGTGATCACAAAGCTATTGGTGCCGGGGTCTATCACCGGCCCGCCACAACTCAACGAATAACCGGTAGATCCTGTTGGAGTTGCGACTATAAGGCCATCACTCCAGTAAGCGGTCAGGTATTCATCATTAACCTTGGTCTCCACCTTAATCATCGAGGTGGTATTTTTTCGATTTACGGCTATTTCGTTCAGTGCAAAATTCAGAGACTCGAATTGTGAATTTGGCGGCTCGGTTTCTATAGAGAGCAAACTCCGCTCAGAAATAGAATAATCCCTCTTCATTATTTTATGAATACTCTCGGTTATATTTTCCTTCTGAAGGGTTGCCAAAAAACCTAAACGTCCACTATTTATTCCCACGATGGGTATGCCTAGATCGCCAACAAATGTCACCGATTTCAGTATAGTACCATCTCCACCTATGCTGAAAAACAAATCATAGGAAGCATCGAGATTCGTGAAGGTGTCCATGGTCTTTACATCGCTCGAAATGCCCTTGTGTTCTTTTAAAATTTCGAGAAAGTTAGCTTCAATATAAACTTCTGCATTATAACTTTGTAGCGCACTGAGGATAAGCTGAATATATTTTTCAGCATGTTCATGATAAAATTGACCGAAAATACCGATCTTCATGGCTTACATATTAAGGTATTTATTCAGATAGTCTGACCTGTCTTTCAAATCCTTCAGCAATTTATCTTCCTGATGCTGAGAGATAACATTATAACTATACCTTCTGAAGGTTTGAACGATAGCGTTCATTCCCGTATGCCCAATTTTAATAGTGGCTTGTGTAACATCATTTTCAATTTTTGAAATAAATGCACCTAAAATCTTACCATCATTGGTTTCAACAATTTGGCATATTTCACTAAATGAATAATCAGAACTGCCTTTTTCAACTACGATAATTCCACCGGTCTCATTTAAGAAAGGAGTATTATTGAACAAAGCCATAATATCGCTCAGTTCGTAATAACCAAGATACCTGTCATTTTCACCCAAAACCGGCATAATGTTACTGGAGTTAATCGCAAAAGCTTTCAAAATATCCAACCAATCGGTCTGCTTTTTAACACTAAATACCTCCAATGCGTGTGGGTAATCCCTTAACAATTTTTCACCTTCAAAACAATGAGCGTCAGTTTCAGAAATACATCCTATATATAATCCATCTTTCGAAACAGGGATGTGTGAATAGGTGAGTTGATTGAAAGCAGATTGAACATCTTTGATAGGAGATAAGATATCGAATGGTTTGATGTCGTTAATGATGTAGTTGATCGTGTTCAAGGGTTCAATTTTTATGCAAATTACTTAAAATTAAGATGTAAAACCGAAGTACATCTTCGTATTTTTGCAATCATGAATTTACCGAATGACAAAGTTAAGTGTTAACATCAATAAAATAGCCACTTTACGCAATGCCCGGGGGGGTAATATGCCCAATGTAGTACAGGTCGCAAGAGATATTCAAAATTTTGGGGCGCATGGAATCACTATTCACCCACGACCCGATGAACGTCATATACGTTATCAGGATGCGTTCGATCTGAAACCCGTTATCCATACTGAATATAATATTGAAGGTAACCCTATAGACGAATTCCTCGATATGGTATTGGAAATAAAACCTACCCAGGTCACTCTGGTACCGGATGCTGTAGATGCGCTTACTTCGAATGCAGGTTGGGATACCGTAAAACATAAAGATTATTTGGTTGATATTATTTCAGAATGTAGAAAAAATGGCATTCGTACCTCGATCTTTGTGGACCCGTCTTCCACAATGATAGAAGGTGCAGCCAATACCGGCACAGACCGCATAGAGCTATATACCGAAGAATTTGCCCATCAATTCAGTTTGGGGAATGAAAAGGCGATAGAACCTTACACCCAATGTGCTGTGTTAGCCAACGATCTGGGCCTGGGCATCAATGCCGGGCATGATTTATCCCTGGAAAACATCCGGTTTTTTAAAGAAAATATCCCACATTTATTAGAGGTTTCCATTGGCCATGCACTGGTTTGTGAAGCTATTTATCGTGGACTTGAACCCGTGGTGAAGGCATATCTGAAGAAATTGGCTTAATATGGTTTTACATTCAAAAATTATAGGCGAAGGCAGGCCATTTGTCATTTTACATGGCTTTTTGGGTATGGGCGACAATTGGAAGTCGTTGGCTAAAAAGTTTTCTGAATTCGACTACCAGGTACATCTATTGGATCAACGCAATCACGGGCGTAGTTTTCATCATGATGAATTTAATTATTCGTTGATGGTGGAGGATCTCAAAAAGTACTGCGAAATGTATCATCTCGAAAATATGGTTCTGTTAGGACATTCCATGGGAGGTAAAACAGCCATGTATTTCGCGACAGAATATCCTGAAATGATCACGAATTTAATAGTAGCCGACATCGCACCCAAGGCATATCAACAACCCCATCAGGATATATTAAAAGCCTTGAATTTATTGAATTTTTCCAACTCTCCTGTGAACGGATCACGAATAACCAGTAGAGAACAAGCAGATGAAGTACTTTCAGCATATGTAAAAGATATGGGGACACGCCTTTTTTTACTGAAGAATTTGTATTGGCAAGAAAAAGGACAGTTGGGTTTACGAATCAATCTGCCGGTGCTAACCCGGAAGATAGATGAAATTGGAAAGGCATTGCCCCAAGGTGCAACGTATCATGGAAATACCTTATTTGTACGGGCCGGGACCTCGAGATACATAGACGAAATAGACGAGATCTCCATCGCAAATCATTTTCCGAATGTAAAAATTTCGACGATAGAAAATGCGGGGCATTGGCTGCATGCCGATAGTCCTGCAAAATTTCTGGAAATAGTACTTCATTTCCTTCAAATGAGATAAATATCAAGATGGTTTACCCAGGCAAATTGACGAATATATTGATTTGCTAAAACGTAAATTTATAAGAAAAAACAATAACACTAACTTAATGTTTGTTCGGTCTTATGAAAATTTCATATATTTAAAAACTAAACAAAATAACTAACTTAAATGAAGACAATTGTCACACTCTTGTGTTTGTGTTTTTGCGTATTCGCAAATGCCCAAACGACGATCACTGGAAATATTGTGGATGAATCTCTAGAACCTGTTCTCGGCGCTAACGTAATTGTGGTAGGCGGATTGGTAGGGGCGGTTACAGATTTCGACGGAAATTTTACCTTAACTATAGAACTGGATCCCCCTTTTGAAATTCAGGTCAGTAGTGTTGGCTATCAAACAGTCAATCAACAGGTAACCGATAACAATCAATCTTTTACGATAACTTTATTGGAAGGAAGTATATTGGATGAGGTTGTTATATCCGCTTCAAGAACTCCTGAACGTATTTTCGAATCGCCGGTGACCGTGGAGCGAATGGGAATTAGAGAGATCAGGAATACACCGTCAGCCGATTTTTATAGTGGTCTTGAAAATTTAAAAGGGGTTGATGTCAATACCAACAGCCTTACTTTTAAGTCGATCAATACCAGAGGATTTGCAACATTTGCAAATACACGTTTCATGCAGTTAGTAGACGGTATGGACAACTCGGCTCCGGCTTTAAACTTCCCCTTAGGTAATTTGGTAGGTATGATTGAAACCGATGTTCAAAGTGTTGAATTACTACCGGGTGCTTCTTCCGCCTTATATGGTGCAAATGCTTTCAACGGTATTTTATTTATGCGTAGTAAGAACCCGTTCGATGTAGGTGGCATCAGTATTTTCATAAAGCAAGGTATAACCTCTCAAGAGGCAGCAGGGGATAATTCTTACACCGATTTCGGGATTCGAGTGGCACACAAATTTACAGAGCATTTTGCTGCTAAGGTCAATTTTGGATATCTCAGAGGGACAGATTGGGTGGCAAATAATGCTGCCGACAAATTGCATAGGGGTCTGGATCGAAGTGCTATCGACTATGACGGAGTGAATATATATGGAGATGAAGTTAGCACAGATATTAATGGCGTGGCAAAAACCCTAGTGGAATTAGGGATCCTGCCTAAAGGCGCCGATGCCTTGGTTCCATCAGTTAATGTAAGTAGAACCGGTTATCTGGAAGAGGAACTCACCGATTATAAGGCTGAGAGTGTAAAAGCCGATTGGGGATTGTATTTTAGACCGTGGGCGAATGATCTTGAAATTGCCTATGTTGGAAAAGTGGGAACCGGTTCGACTATTTATCAGGGCGCCAACAGGTATGCAATCGATAATTTCAGCATGCTACAAAACAAATTAGAAATACGCAACGACAATTTTTTTGTCAGAGGATATTTGACCGAAGATAATGCAGGAGACTCTTATGATATGGTTTTCACCGGGATCAATGTCAACAGGGCATGGAAGGATGACGAAACTTGGTTCGGAGAGTATGTAGGGGCGTTTGTACAGGGATCGCTGGGAGGCTTGCTCCCCGAACAGGCCCATAATTTGGCGAGACAAACTGCGGACACCGGAAGGTTTGAGCCGGGAACGGAAGAATTTATAAGAGCTTTCAATAAAAGTATCAACGATCCGGATTTATTGACCGGATCCAAGTTTCAGGATAACTCAAAAATTTATCACGCCGAAGGAAATTATAACTTCGCTCATATGTGGGATTTAGCCGACATCCAGGTAGGAGGGTCCTACAGAAATTATGAATTAAATTCATCCGGTACTATTTACACCGATAAGGATGGGCCTATTTATTATTCCGAAGTTGGGATATACACTCAATTGCAAAAGAAGTTTTTGGAGGAAGAGAGACTAAAATTAACCGCTTCTGTTCGTTATGATAAGTCCGAATTATTTGATGGTTTCTTCTCTCCGAGAGTGTCCTTAGGCTATACCGCCGGAGCGGATCAGAACCACAATATTAGAGCCTCGTTTCAAACAGGATTCAGAAATCCAACCACACAAGATCTGTATATTGGACTTGATGTGGGAAGAGCGATTTTGGTGGGGGGTGCTCCGGATAATCCTGCCAGAGATATTAGAACTTACGATCTAAGCACGACGGGCCAAGCCATCCTGGGGATGCAGTCCATTATATTCGATGGTCAAGGGGCATATAATAATTCATTTTTCGCCTCATCGGTCGGTAATTTTGCTGCCACTGGTGATGTCACACAGTTGAAGATCGCGAATTCAAGTTTGGTTATACCGGAGCAGGTAACTTCGTTTGAAGTGGGGTACAGAGGTAGGCTTAATAGGGTGATCGTAGACCTTAGCGGCTATTATAATTCCTATAAGGATTTCATTTCCAATGAAACTGTGATCGCACCCTTTTATGGAGATGTGCAGTTAACGCAAAATATTCCGGGTACGGAAACACCTCTAGCGATCGTTGCACTTGGAAGCGGGGACTTTCAGGTTTATCAAACGTATACCAATTCGGATGCCGATGTCAATTCCTACGGTGGAGCGATTGGAATAAGCACCAAGATATTGGGCAATTTTGATTTGGGAGGAAATTACACCTATGCATATCTCGATTTTGATACAGAAGCAAACCCGGATTTCCAAACAAACTTCAATACACCGGAGCATAAAGTGAAAGCCACTTTTGGTAACGCAAATTTATTCAAAAATTTTGGTTTTAATGTAGCCTGGAGATGGAGTGATAATTATTTATGGGAAGCATCCTTCGGAGATGGAGAGGTACCTGCATTCAATGTTCTCGATGCCCAGATTAATTTCAGAGCACCTAAAATATTAAAATCGACATTTAAGATAGGAGCTACCAATTTACTGGCAGATGAATACTTTTCGGCATTTGGAACCGGATTTATAGGTTCTATGTACTATGTATCCTGGACGATCAATAATTTATAACATTTACAATTATCTAAACTTATTCTTATGAACACAAAATATATCTGGTTATTGTTGGTTTTTATCGGCTTTACAGCTTGTAATACCGATGAAACGGTCATCATTATTGAGGATGTTCCCTTAACGTCCGGTTCGGCAGACTTTTCAAGTTTTGTCGCACTTGGAGCTTCGTTTACCGCAGGTTTTTCCGATGGGGCATTGTTTATTGCCAGTCAGGAAAACTCATTCCCAAATATTCTTTCAGAACAATTCGCGAATATTGGTGGTGGAGATCTTTCGCAACCACTGATGAACGACAATATTGGAGGATTACTTTTTGGGGGAGTTCAAATTCAGGAACCTAGACTGATTTTTGACGGGACAGGACCCGTCAGGCTCGATGAAGATCCTACAACCGAAGTTACTAATATACTTGCAGGGCCATTTAATAATATGGGAGTACCCGGGGCAAAGAGTTTTCATTTGTTAGCCCCAGGTTATGGTAATGTAGCCGGAGTACCTACGGGACAAGCAAACCCTTATTTTGCAAGAATGGCTTCAAACCCAAATGCTACCATGTTGGGTGATGCTGTATCTCAAAATCCTACATTCTTTACTTTATCGGAAATTGGAGGAAACGATGTATTGAGCTATGCTATTTCAGGAGGTCTTGGTATAGATCAAACCGGTAATTTTGATCCCAGCACCTATGGAAGCACCGATATTACAGACCCTACTGTTTTAGCCGGTACTTTTAGTATAATCGTGGATGGACTCACTGCAAATGGTGCGATGGGAGTCGTAGCAAACGTGCCTTATGTGACGAGTTTACCTTATTTTACTACTGTTCCTTACAATCCTGTTCCGCTGGATGCTGCTAATGCTGAAGGTTTGAACGCTGGATACGCCCCATATAATGGGGGCTTGCTTCAAGCCGAAGCGGCCGGATTTATAACTGCTTCCGAACGAGAAGCACGAACCATTGTTTTTGTTGAAGGACAGAACGCAGTGGTTATTGAAGATGAAGATCTAACAGACCTTAGTGCTTTGGGGCTTCCAAATTACAGACAAACCACCCCGGATGATCTTTTGGTATTACCGAGTGCTTCTTTTATAGGAACATTAGTGGATAACAATCCACTTCTTATTAACGGGTTGTCGGTTCCGCTAACGGATCAATGGGTGTTGACCTTCATCGAAACAGCATCGGTCATTACTGCTACTGACGCATATAATGTTGCGATCGAAGGAATTGCCTCTTCGAAAGGGCTTGCTTTTGTGGATTTAAAGGCATTATTGGAACAGGCATCCACTACCGGTATTACATTCGATGATTTCACCATGACTACCGACCTTGTCCTTGGTGGTTTGGTTAGTTTGGATGGGGTTCACCTAACGGCGAGAGGATATGCTTTGATGGCAAACATGTTTTTAGAAGCCATTGATGCGACCTATGGATCTAATTTCCATGAAGCCGGAGTAGTTGCCAGGGCAGATGATTATGTGGTATCTTATCCTGAATTCCTATAACATAAAACACAAATAGACCTGATGAAAATTATCTGATTGAAAAAGACCGACGGAAATGTCGGTCTTTTTTTGCCTGTAAAAAATAGCGGGAATTATGGTAAGGACTGAAGGGAGATTTTATTTATCTTTATTCAAAAGAGATCACTATGAAGACCATCCTGAAAATTTTATTGACCGCAGTGGCAGTAATTATCTTAGAGTACATTCTTCCCGGTATCACCGTGAAGAGCTATTGGTCGGCCGTACTGGTTGCTGTTGTTTTGAGTTTACTAAATTTGTTTATCAAGCCCATATTGGTAGTACTTACGTTTCCTATTACCATCGTGACTCTCGGCTTATTTTTATTGGTGATAAATGCTGTAATTATAATGATGGCCGCCTATTTTATCGGCGGTTTTACCGTAAAAAATATTTGGTGGGCACTGGCCTTTAGTTTACTCCTTTCATTATTACAATCCATTTTACATTCTCCACTGAAAAAGGAAAAATAACGTATTGGCGGGCGGTTTCTAAAAGTTTGTCAGCAAGACTTAAATATCGTATTTTTGCATCCCTAAAATAAGAGGGTTAAATTTTTCAGCAAAATGATTGTTACAAAAAAAGACATCGATAGATTAAACGCAGTGGTTACGGTAGAAATCTCAAAAGATGATTATTCTGAAAAGGTTAAGACTATTCTGAATAATTATAGAAAAAGCGCCAATATTCCCGGTTTCCGAAAAGGACACGTTCCTATGGGTATGGTTAAAAAACAATATGGGAAAGCGGTTTTGATTGAGGAAGTGAACAAACTGCTTCAAGAGAATCTTCACAAGTTTTTAACCGAAGAAAAGTTGGATGTTTTAGGAAATCCCTTGCCCAAAAACGATACAAATATCGATTGGGATGCGGGAGATTTTTTATTCGAATTTGATCTGGGACTTGCACCGGAATTTGCTGTGGACGTAACAAAAAAAGCTATTACACAATACAAAGTGGTTGCCGATACGAAAATGATCGATAATCAGGTTAAGTCGATCCGTAAACAATACGGGAAGCTGATCGCCAAGGATACCGTGACAAAAAATGATGAGATTACCGGAACCTTTGTTTCGGATGAAAGAGAGCTGTCGAATAAAACAACATTCGCCATCGAGGTCATCAAGGGGAAAAAACAACTTTCTGCTCTTATAGGGGCTATGGTTGGAGATACGGTAGTATTGAAAACCAAGGGTCTGTTTAAAGATGATCACGACAACCAAAAGTATTTGGGTGTTTCTCACGAAGATGCCCACGGATTGGATATAGAGGTATCTATAAAAATTGAGGAAGTAAATACTCGTGAAATGGCAGAATTAGATCAGGATCTATTCGACAAGTTGTTTGGAGAAGGGGTAATTACTTCCGAAGAACAACTAAAAGAAAGAATTAAGGCAGATGCCGAAAAACAGTTCGAGCAACAAAGCGATCAAAAATTGTTGAACGATGTGGTAGAATCTCTTATTGAAAATACAAAATTCGATTTACCATCAGATTTTCTAAGGCGCTGGATTCAAATTTCCGGAGAAAAAGAAATGACCGAAGAAGAGGCAAAGGAAGAATTTGATAGAAGTGAAAAAGGATTGCGCTACCAATTGATCGAAGGGAAATTGCGGGCGGAAAACAACTTGCAGGTTACATTTGAAGAGTTGAAAGACCACTCAAAAAATATGATCAAGACACAAATGGCACAATTTGGGCAAATGAATCCGACGGAAGAAGAAGTGGAAGCTATTGTTGCCCGGATCATGGGTAATGAAGAAGAAGTAAAACGTCTTAGCGAGCAGTTGAATACGAATAAAATGCTGATATTCTTTAAGGAAAATGCAAAATTGAAGACCAAAGAAATTACATACGAGAAGTTCATGAAAGAAGCCTACGCATAATTTCATGATAAAATAGTTACCTTTAGGGCGTTAAATGTGATGTTTGGACGCCTTGTTTATTTAAAAAAAGATTGATTTTTTATGAATTACGGAAAAGAGTTTAAAAGCTTTGCAACTAAAGACCATGGTATTAGCAGTACTTATTATGATAAAATTATAAGTAGCATGTACCCTGTGGGTCTGACACCTAATATTATTGAGGAACGTCAAATGAATGTGGTTGCGATGGACGTTTTCTCTCGATTGATGATGGACCGAATCATATTTCTTGGAACAGATATCAACGATCAAGTTGCAAATATTGTACAGGCACAATTACTCTTTTTGGAAAGTACCGATGCTTCCAAGGATATTCAGATATATATCAACTCAGCCGGCGGCAGTGTTTATGCCGGATTAGGTATTTATGATACCATGCAGTTTATAAAACCGGATGTTGCTACTATTTGTACGGGTATGGCTGCTTCTATGGCAGCGGTACTGTTATGTGCAGGTGAAAAAGGAAAGCGCAGCGGGTTGACACATTCTCGAATTATGATCCACCAACCCATGGGTGGTGCTCAAGGCCAGGCAAGTGATATTGAAATTACGGCCAAAGAGATCATTACATTAAGAAAAGAACTATACGAGATAATTGCAAAACACAGTGGTCAAAAATATGACAAGGTCTATGACGATAGTGACCGCGATTACTGGATGAAGGCTGATAAAGCGTTGGAATACGGAATGATCGATGAGATACTTTATCGAGGATAAAAACTCAAAGAAGAAGGGTTATGGCAAAGGAAGATTTGGAATGTTCGTTTTGTGGTCGTAAAAAAGCCGAAACCAATTTGCTTATAGCAGGATTGGACGCCCATATTTGTGACCGTTGTATAGAACAGGCTCATGGAATAGTGATGGAGGAGGCCTTGCATTCTACCAATACCGAATTGACCAAGGAAATGATGCTGAAAAAGCCAAAAGCCATTAAAGAGTTTTTGGACGATTATATTATAGGTCAGGAAAAAAGTAAGAAAATAATGTCTGTCGCAGTATATAATCACTATAAACGATTACTGCAACCCAAAAGTGATGATGATATTGAAATAGAAAAGAGTAATATCATCATTGTAGGTGAAACCGGAACCGGAAAAACACTGTTAGCGAAAACGATTTCCCGTATGCTAAATGTACCTTTGGCTATAGTCGATGCTACTGTACTTACAGAAGCAGGCTATGTAGGAGAAGATGTGGAAAGTATTTTAACACGCTTATTGCAGGCCGCAGATTATAATTTGGAAAAGGCGGAGAGTGGTATCGTTTTTATCGATGAAATAGACAAAATAGCACGAAAGAGCGATAATCCTTCCATTACTCGCGATGTGAGTGGAGAAGGAGTTCAGCAGGCTTTATTGAAGTTACTCGAAGGTACGGTAGTCAATGTGCCGCCTAAAGGGGGTCGTAAACATCCGGATCAAAAATTTATTGAAGTAAATACGGAAAACATTCTCTTCATCGCAGGAGGAGCTTTTCACGGAATTGAGCGCCACATATCTAAAAGATTGAATATGCAGGCTGTTGGATTTAGTGCGTCCAAAAATGATACTATTTTGGATCGTGGTAATATCCTAAAGTATATCATCCCGAAAGATCTAAAGGATTATGGATTGATCCCGGAGATTATCGGACGTTTGCCGGTGTTAACCCATATGGACCCATTGGACAAAGGAACACTTCGTTCCATCTTAACAGAACCAAAAAATGCTATCATCAAGCAATACAAAAAATTGTTTGCTATGGATGATATCGATTTCGTGATTACCGAAGAAGCATTGGATTTTATCGTCACTCAGGCAGTAGATTATAAACTGGGAGCGAGAGGATTGCGGTCTCTTTGTGAAGCTGTACTAACAGATGCGATGTTCGAATTGCCAAGTACCGAAATTCGTAAACTATATGTTACAAGGGAATATGCCGAAGAGAAACTGAGTAAATCTACCATTAAAAAGTTAAAAGCGGTTTCTTAAAAATTTGATTGCAATAAAAATAGCCTCGGTGATATTAGTATCCCGAGGCTGTTTCTATGACCTAAATTAAGAAAACATAAAACTATGGTGTTGCAATAACAATTTTGCATTTTTTGTTTGCGATCTTTTGTTGCATCAGTTCCTTTTTATTCTTTAAGGTATATGCTACTTTCTGTTCCTCCTTATCCTGAATTGATCGGGGTGCTGCACAAGATGTGAACGCCGCTGCCAAGACTAAGATAAGAATAAGTGTTACGATTATATATTTAATTGTTTTCATTACAGCCCCATTTGTAAGTTAGATATCTCAAACATACGTAGTAAGAAAAGTACTACCAAAAATTTTAGTTAAACATATAGGAAAATTCGTTGAAATACACGAGAAATATAAAGTATCGACTAAGTGTTGTGAATCATCGATTTACAACGGTTTATTTGTCGGTAAAACCGGCTGTTTATCGATAAGGACGATCATTCAAACAGGTGAATGGATTCAAATATGACCTCTTTAATGGAAGAAATTATTTATTTAAAGCGAGTAATTCTTCAAGATATTCACGTGTATTGCAGAGTCTCGGAACTTTGTGCTGTCCTCCAAGCTGGTCTTTGTCCTTGAGCCAGTCGTAGAACAATCTTTTTCGACCTAAATGAATCGTAGGGGCAATAAGTGTAGTGTCGTTATATCGTTTCGCCTCATAATCGCTGTTGACTTCTTGCAGGGACCGATCCAGTAATTCTGAAAACCGCTCAAAATCGGTGGGTGGAGTTTTAAATTCGATGATCCATTCGTGAGATCCTTTCTCTCTTCCTTCCATAAAAATAGGAGCGGCTGTATAATCCACAATTTCAGATTGTGTGAGTTGGGATGTTTTCTTTAGCGCCGCTTCCGCATTCTCGATGATCAATTCCTCACCGAAAGCATTAATGTAGTGTTTGGTACGGCCTGTGACTTTAATGCGATGAGGGCCTATTGAGGTAAAACGGACCGTGTCTCCTATTTTGTATCGCCACAACCCGGCATTGGTCGTTATGACGATGGCATAGTTTTTCCCTTCTTCTACTTCGGCTAGTGGAATGATCTTTTCTGAAGGTGAACCATAACCATCCATAGGAATAAATTCGTAAAAAATTCCATAGTCGAGCATCAACAGTAATTCTTTATTGGCATTACGATCTTGTATGGCGAAAAATCCTTCCGAAGCATTATAAATTTCATAATACCTAAAATCTTCTTTGGGCAATAATTTATTGTACTGTTCGATGTAGGGATCAAAACTCACCCCTCCGTGAAAATAGACTTCAACATTGGGCCAAATCTCGAACAGATTGTTTTTTCCGGTAGTTTCCAGCACATTATTGAGTAAGACCAACATCCAGGATGGAACACCGGTAAGACTTGTCACATTTTCTTTGATACTCTCGTCTACGATAACTTGCATTTTGTTTTCCCAATCAGGCATCAAAGATATCTCACTGTTGGGAGTGCTGCTGAATTCTGCCCAAAACGGCAGATTATCGATCAATATGGCCGAAAGATCACCAAAAGCGGTTCCATTTTCCTTGTAGAGCTCCTTGCTGCCACCCAGCCTCAGACTTTTTCCTAAAAACAGCTGTGCATCCGGATTGTTATTGAGATACATACATAGCAGGTCTTTACTCCCCGCATAGTGACAGTCCTCCAGCGATTCTTCACTAACCGGAATAAATTTACTCTTAGAGTTGGTCGTCCCGCTCGATTTGGCAAACCATTTAATGGGCTTAGGCCAGAAGATATTGTTTTCACCCCGCCTGGACCGTTCGATATCATGGGCGATGTTCTCGTATTTGGTGACGGGTACTCTTTCGATAAAATCACGATAATTTTTAATGGATGCGAAGTCGTATTGAATGCCGATCTCGGTATTTTTAGCCTGTTGTATCAGTTGCTGAAGTAATTCCTCCTGTACTTCGATAGGGTATTTTAAAAACAGTTCGATCTGGTGAAACCGTTTTTTTAAAAACCAGGAAGCAACGGAATTTACTAAGGGAATTGGCATATTTTTGACCTATCTTTATATCGTAAAAATAGCAATTTTATCCTTATGTATTACGAAGGAGTCCTCACAAAGATGCAGACTGAGAATGGGAATCCAATTCAGTATTACCTGGTTTTTGAAAATGACTTTTTGAATGTAAATCAACTTCTCGATAAAACGATCACTATTAGTTTTGTTGGATTTCAATGCTTGAATTGTGGGTTATCTAAGAAGATCTTCAGGCAAGGCTTCTGCTACGACTGTTTTTATGAAATTCCCCAAGCTGCAGATTGGATAATTCGCCCCGAGTTGAGCAAGGCACATTTGGAGAAGGAAGATCGCGATCTGGAATATGAAAAGAAAATACAATTGCAACCACACATTGTTTATTTGGCCAACAGCAGCAATGTAAAAGTAGGGGTAACACGTAAAAACCAATTGCCCACTCGATGGATCGATCAAGGAGCCCACGAAGCGATCGAGATCGTTGAAACTCCAAACCGTTATTTAGCTGGTATCACAGAGGTTGCCCTGAAAGAGCATGTGAGTGATAAGACCAATTGGCGAACCATGTTAAAAAACGAAATAAAGGATGAAGATCTAATCGATTGGCGTTCAAAATTGAAAGAATTCATTCCGGAAGAGGCTTTAGAGTATTTTATCGAAAACAACACGGAAACGCATTTGGAATTTCCGGTATTGCAATATCCGGAGAAGCCTAAAAGTCTGAACCTCGATAAAACACCGAATTATGAGGGAAAGTTAAAAGGAATCAAAGGGCAGTATTTCATTTTTGAAGATAATACGGTCTTCAATATAAGAAGTAACGAAGGTTATATAGTGCGTATCGAGCTTAAGCTATAATGAATCGAAAACCTTGTAGGACCCCAACCAGGACCAAGGCAATACCTACGAAAATGTCTTTTTTTGAACTACTCTCATCTTTGTTCTTTTCCAATTTTACACCCCATTTTCCATAGAAATAAAGCGTGAGAACTTTTCCTAAATACACCCCGGTAAAAAATAATAGAAGAGTGAGCAAAGGGCTCATATCGGATACCTTCAAAACATATTTATGGATGATAGTAAACGCCAATACCCAGAAGATCAACACCGGAGGATTGAGGAATGCCAACAGGAATCCAGTTAAAAATTTAGGTATCTTGATTTTTTTTACTGACCTATTTTTCGATTTAATATTGAATGTATTTCGCAGCAAAAAGAAAGTACCGATTGAAATAAAAAGCACAAATATCGTGATTTGCACCCAAGGATTGTCCTTAAAATAATCTGAAAAATTCATCGCGCAATGAAGTGCAATTAAAGACAGCAACACTTCGCCTATTCCGGCACCCAAAACAACAAATAGCGCTTTTCTAAGGGTACCGTTGATGGTTGTGTTCACCACTACAATATTAGCCGCTCCCGGAGGAACCGCAGCAATGACAGCTGCAGCAAATCCAATAAATAAATATAATAATGCCATCAAAAATTAGTACGTCCTGAAAGCGGATAGCTTACAAAATAAAATGTAAACCAAGTGACTAATTTCATCGATACCTAATTTCCTGTAGAATCCTTCTTCGTTTTCTTCTTTCCAAAAATTCCGCCAAGGATATCTTTGACTATATCGGTAGTTTCTTCTTTTGTCGTTTTACCGGTGGTGGTGGTTGCGTCTTTTGGCTTATTATCACCCCCGATAAGATCTTCGAGTATATTTATTCCCTTAGCCTCCAGATCCTGCTTTTGTTTTTCAATGAGTTTTTGCGTAAGCGCCTTTACCGCAGTTTGGGTATTTATATTGATCTGAGGTTGGATCATGGTACCTTTTAAAGTCACGGGAATCACTACAGTCATTTTTTCGGTCTCATCGGGGTCGAGTTTTGCCAGTAATTTGTTTACCTCACCACCCAGGTACTTCGCGGGAACATCCATGGTGACATTGTAGTCGATACTCTTGTCCAAACCGTGACTACCCCTGGCGGTGATCTTGATTCCTTGTACATCAAAATTGAACGGTTTCACTACAATTCTTCCGTTGTTGAAATCCAGAGCCGTGGATACATTTCGCAAACTCAATTTGTCCATATTTAAGAACTTTACCTGC
>SMVB01258223.1_pt1 | contig 24768 bp, 22 predicted proteins | sample 2456461 | NCBI WGS metagenome assembly SMVB01 (sample SAMN11095934, study PRJNA526329) | marine sediment metagenome | biome: Marine sediment; feature: Surficial sediment; material: Deep marine sediment; isolation source: Hadal surficial sediment | place: Pacific Ocean | collected 2014-05 | depth...
TGGTTGCGGATGTATGGCTGCACATGCCGAAGTTAGTCTTCTTGATATAAATGGTAATGTTATACAAGAAGAAACTGCCTGGGCATTAGGATCAGATTATGGTGGAGCTAGCTGGGCAATGTACTTTTGTTATTGTTATGATGATTGTGGCGTCGTTGTTTCAAACTGTAGTAATTAGAATTAAAATATTTTTTTAGAATAATTCGGTTTTAAAACTGCCTGGAAAAGTGACTTTTGTTGCTGTTCCAGGCAGTTTTTTAAGTTTTTGGAATATATTTATTTAACCCGGTATTTTGCAATTAAATATGAATACTGGTTGTATTTGTTTTTGAAGATAACAATACAAAATAGTTAAGATATAGTACTGAATCTTGTTTCTTATAGTATCTTTGAAAAATATTTATTGGAATGCAGTTTAAACACCCCGAACTTCTTTATGCTCTTTTTTTACTGCTAATTCCTGTTTTTATTCATCTTTTCCAGCTTAGACGATTTCAGAAAATAAAATTTACCAATGTAGCTTTCTTAAAAAAGGTTGCCATTCAGACCCGTAAAAGCTCCCAACTCAAAAAATGGCTTACACTATTCATGCGATTATTGGCACTGGCATGTATCATTATAGCCTTTACACAGCCTTATACGGCTTCTAAATCGGCCCTGAACACAGAAAAAGAAACCGTATTGTATATAGATAATTCCTTTAGTATGCAAATAAAAGGAAATCAAGGCCCATTATTGCAACGTGCCTTGCAACAACTCTACTCCTTGCCCGACAATACAGATAAAATTAGCTGGTTTACCAACGATTATTCAAAGATAAATGTTTCTTCCAGAGATTTTAAAAACGAAGTCCTCTCTGTTGGCTATACACAAAAACAGTTAAAGCTAAGTAATGTAATGCTAAAAGCCAATCAAATGTTTTCAAAAAATGAAAATGTAGAAAAACGCTTCATAATAGTCTCTGATTTTCAGTTAAAAGATGCTTTCCCTGAATTTCAGAAGGATATAAAAGTTGATGCTGTACTACTTAAAGCTCTAGCTGAAAATAATATTAGTATAGATACGGTTTACATTTCTAAAAAGAAATCAGCGACAACTCAGTTGAAAGTTGTTGTATCATCCCAAGGTAATTCCCCCGAAACAGTCCCTGTATCGCTTTATAACAATAAAACTCTAATTGCTAAAACTTCGGTTGATTTTTCGGAAAATTTGATCAACACAATTACTTTCGATATAGAAAATACCAGGAGCTATAGAGGAAAGTTAGAGCTTAATGAGCCCAATCTTCCATTTGACAACAGCTTGTATTTTAGCATCAATACACCCAAAAAAATAAAGGTGCTATCGATCAATGAAGCTAATTCCAATTTTCTACAACGAATTTTTAATCAACAGGAATTTGAATATACACAACAATCTTTCAGAAATCTAAATTATAGTGAGATCCCCAGCCAAAATTTAATTGTGATTAATGAGCTTACAAACATTCCGGAATCGTTAAGTTCGGCATTAAAATCTTTTTCAGAAAATGGGGGAAGTCTCTTTATAATACCTTCAGAAGAAGGAAACATAAATAGCTATAATACTTTATTAACCAAATTACAGATAGGGGGTTTTTCAGAAAAAAGAGTACAAGAAAAGAAAATCACCCAAATAGTTTTTGACCATCCCTTGTATCAAGATGTCTTTGAAAAACAGGTAGTTAATTTTCAGTATCCCAAAGTAAATTCATTTTATATTAGTAATTCTCAAGCTACATCGGTTTTAAAATTTGAAGATGAGAAACCTTTTATCCTTCAGTATAAAAATACCTTTGTTTGCACTGCTCCAATAAACACAAAAAACTCAAATTTCCAAAGTTCACCATTAATTGTACCTACGTTATATAAAATGGCACTACTGAGCTTACCCCTTCCTAAATTATATTATACCATTGGTGTGCAAAATATATTTGCTGTCCCGGTTAAGCTTGTACAGGACGAAATCCTTACCTTAAGAGACAGTACGATGCGTATTATACCATTACAACAAAGTAAGGCAACTCAAGTGAATATTACTACAATCGACGAACCTTCTATTGCCGGAATCTATTCCATTGAAAAAAAGGAGCAATTTGTTGAAAATGTAAGTTTCAATTACAGTAGAGAAGAAAGCATATTACAGTATTCAAATCCAGATGATTGGGAGGGTGTAAATGTATATGATTCAGTGTCAGCTCTTTTTGAAACTCTAATAGAAGAAAATACAATTAACAGTTTTTGGAAATGGTTTGTTATTTTTGCAATGCTGTTTCTTATTTCTGAAATGCTTATTTTAAAATTCTACAAATGAATATTTTATTAAAATCTGCAATAATAGTTGATGCCACGAGCAAACATCATTTAAAAAAGAGAGACATTCTAATTGAAAATGGAATACTAACAAAAATTGCTGCTTCCATATCAAACACAAAAAAAATAAAAGAATTATCTCTTCCTAAATTACATGTTTCACAGGGTTGGTTTGATAGTAGTGTGTCGTTTGGAGAACCCGGATTCGAAGAACGTGAAACTCTGGATAATGGACTTAAAACAGCTGCATACAGCGGATTCACGCATGTAGCTGTAAATGCAAATACCAATCCGGTAACCGATGGTAAATCAAATATTAAATTTTTAAAATCAAAAGCAGATGGTAATCCTGTTAACCTCTACCCTATTGGTGCTGTTACTGTAAAAAGTAAAGGTAAAAATCTTGCAGAACTTTACGATATGAATAATGAGGGTGCTGTTTCTTTTTATGATTATAAAACTTCAATAAATAACCCTAACCTACTGAAAATTGCTTTGCTATACTCACAAACATTTGAGGGTTTAATACAATCATTTCCTTTTGAAAAGGCTATTGCAAAAAACGGATTGGTAAATGAAGAAACAAATAGCACCCGACTGGGATTAAAAGGAATCCCGGCTTTGGCCGAAGAACTTCAGATAATAAGAGATTTGTATATTTTGGAATATACTGGTGGCCGTTTACATATTCCTACTATTTCTACCAAGAAATCTGTTGCTCTTATAAAAGAAGCCAAAAAGAAAGGGCTACAGATAACTTGTAGTGTTGCAATCACAAACCTGTTTCTTACTGATGATGTATTGGAAACTTTTGATACTAATTTCAAGCTCTTACCTCCTCTTAGAACCAAAAAAGATACCAAAGCATTGATGCAAGGACTATTAGACGGAACTATTGATGGGTTGACCAGCGATCACAACCCAATAAACATAGAACATAAAAAAACTGAATTTGAACACGCTTATTTTGGTAGTATTGGTTTAGAAAGCTGTTTTGGTGCAATAAATAGTTTAATGGGTACTGAAATAGCTATAGCATCACTTACAAGATTAAAAGAAACCTTCAATATATCAAGTAATACCATTGAAGAAGGAAATCAAGCCGACCTTAGTTTATTTAACCCTGAAATTGAATGGGTCTTTACAAAAAATGATATTGTTTCAACTTCAAAAAATGCAGCACTTTTAGGGTATAACCTAAAAGGAAAAGCTTATGGAGTTTATGCAAACAAGAAAATGGTTATACCTAACTGATGGAATCCTATCCTCCCCTTGGAAAGAACAAAGCGATAATAGCATATATCACCTTTGTCGGAATGCTTATAGCCTATTTTATGAACCGAGATGAAAAGCACGAGTTTGCCACCTACCATATAAAAAATATGTTTGGCCTGATTTTACTTTTATTTATTTCACAAGTAACACAAGCAAATATCCATTTGTTGGCCGGAGAAATGTTATGGGTTTTTTCATCTATTTTTTGGTTGTACTCTTTACTTATGGCATTCGGCAATAAAAAAAAAGGTATTCCCTGGTTAAGTGAAAAATTTCAAGAATGGTTTACTTTTTTAAATTAGATAAGTTATATTTATAAGGTAATATAATAAACATTAACCACTAAATCAATATATTATGGAAAACCAATCAGTTGAAGAGGGAAAAACTATCGCTATTATTTCTTACCTCACGTTAATAGGTCTTATCATTGCTTTTGTGATGAATAACGATAAAAAAAATGACTTTGCAAGTTTTCATATAAGACAAAGTATCGGAATTTTCACTTTGTTCTTTATGTCTTTTATTTTCCTTTTTATAATTGCATTCATTGTTTACATCCCTTTTCTATCTACGATAGTTAATTCACTTATCTTTGTATTATGGGTCTTAGGTTTCATTGGATCCCTTCAGGGTGAAAAGAAAAAAGTCCCTATTGTTGGAGAACATTTTCAAGAATGGTTTAAAAACATAGGTTAGGGAACTAAATAAAAATTACTTTTGCAGGTGCCGCTTTTTATTCTAAGCGGCATCTTTATATTTTATATGGAAAAACAAACACTATCATTAGAACATAATTATAAAGCTCCCTCAAATTCTACAGATAAATCTCCCGTAATTATAATGCTCCACGGCTACGGTAGTGATGAAAATGATTTATTTTCATTTGCAAGCGAGTTGCCAGACAACTACGCTATTATTTCTCTAAAAGCACCCATGACACTTCAACCTTATGGAAATGCCTGGTATACCATTTATTTCGACAGTTCAAATGGAAAGTTTGGTGATAATGATGAAGCGATTGTTTCCCGTGACTTAATTTTAAAATGTATCGATGAAATAATTGAGAAATATAATATTGATGAAAGAAAGATCACTTTGTTAGGTTTTAGTCAAGGAACTATTTTAGGTTTTTCGGTAGCCCTTAGCTATCCTGAAAAGATTAAAAATGTAATTGGTCTGAGCGGATATATCAATGAAGATATTTTAATTAAAGGATATCTTGAAAACGATTTTAGCAAGTTGAATGTATACACATCTCATGGTAGTACAGACCAGGTTATTCCTGTAGAATGGGGAAGAAAAACTAAACCGTTTTTAAAAAAATTAAATATAAATTGTTCGTATTCTGAATTCCCAGTTGGCCATGGTGTAGCACCAGAAAACTTTTACGAATTTAAAGAATGGTTATTGCAACACTCCTAATTAGCAGGATATAACAATGATGCTACAGTGGTGAGGTTAAGTGATTGTTTTTCATCAATAGAATATTCCAATAGCATTTCACCCCAATAAGTCCCGTCTGTAAAATCGGCAAGAATCCATTTGTGATTTAAAAATTTCAACTTATTTATTTTCATAGACCCGTTAATTCCATCAAAGGGAATTACCGGGTTATTACCCTCTTTTAGATTTTGATCATAAATTTGATTGGTTACCAAACTCTCTACATTATTTGAATCAAAACCGAAACTTTCTAAATAAGACATAGCATTTTCATTTCCTTGTAAAGTAAAATAATTTAAATCGGCTACTATCTCTGAAAGTACCGTTATAGAGTCCTTTGCCTTTTCTAATTTATTTGTAAGTGATTCAATTTTATTATCCTGCATTTCGAATATCTTTTTCTCATTCATATACTGAAAAAGAATGAATAAAAGTGCAAAAATGAACAGGTACATAAATATAGTTTTCTTCATAATTATAAGGTTATTTTAAGAGTGTCAAAAGCCAGAAATACATTTTTAGGAAGTTGAGATTCTACTTCTTCATGAAAACCTAAAAGGTGGCTTATATGCGTTAAATACGTTTTTTGTGGTTTAATTTTTTCTATAAATTCTAAAGCTTCAGATAAATTAAAATGTGAATGATGGGGCTTTTCTCGCAATGCATTTACGACCAATACTTTTGTGCCTTTAACTTTTTCTATTTCTTCATCAGTAATAGTTTTAACATCGGTTAAATAAGTGAATCCTTCAATTCTAAATCCTAACACTGGTAATTTATTATGTAATACTTCAATGGGTAATATAGTTTTACCACCAAGACTGAAGGGTTTATCCTTGTTTATTTCTATTTCATTTATTGTTGGGATCCCAGGATACTTATTCTCATCCACAAATATATATTCAAATCGCTTATAAAGAGATTGAAATACTCTTTTATGAGCGTAAAATGAAATAGAGCCCTGTTTTAAACTAAAAGGACGAATATCGTCAATACCTGCAACATGATCACTATGTTCATGAGACAATAAAATCCCATCAATCTTTTTACAATTCTGGCGTAACATTTGTTGTCGAAAATCTGGTCCGCAATCAATCACGTAATTAAAAGTATCCCATGAAAGTAAAACAGAAACCCTTAATCGTTTATCTTTCGGATCGTCACTTAAACAAACCGGATGTGAACTTCCAATAACAGGAATTCCCTGAGAAGTACCAGTTCCTAAAAACGTAATTGTTAAATGTGATTTCATTCACACAAAAATAACAGTATTTTTTTTGTTTGCCTATTGTATTTACTACCTTTGTTATAAATAAAATATTTTATTGCTATGCCTGAAACCATTTCTGGAGACAAGGAATTAATAGAAATTCCTTCCATAAGGAGCAAAGCTTTACGGATTAATCTCAATGTTAACATCTATGGTACTTTTTCAGAAATAGGTGCCGGTCAAGAAACTGTACGAAATTTTTTTAGAGCAGGAGGTGCCTCTGGTACTATTGCTAAAACCATGTCTGCTTACGATAAGGATTTTAGTGATGCTATTTACGGTGTGGAGGACGATGGTCGTTATGTAACCAAACATCGACTTGTAAAAATGCTCTCGCACGAGATTAACCTAATAGAAGAACGTATTGGAAGAGAAAAGCACCCTGACAAATTGTTTTTCGCATTTGCAAATACAGTCTCTACAATAGACTTTGCAAAAAAATATAAGGGACATGGTTGGGTAGGGATACGATATCAGGTTGAGGCTAAGGCAGAATATAACGAGATTTCACTTCACATTCGTTTTAATGAAAATGAAGCCACTCTTCAACAAAATACTTTAGGTATTTTGGGAGTTAATTTAATCTATGGTGCTTATTATAAATATGACGAACCAAAAAAACTTCTTCGTTATTTATATGATCATATAGACAAAGATAAAATTGAAATTGATACCATCAACTTTTCAGGACCTAGATTCAAAAATGTAGACAATCGTCTAATGAGTCTCCAACTTGTTAAAAACGCAATGACAGAAGCTGTAATGTTTGGTCCAGATGGTAATAATATACTACCCGCCAGTATATTATATAAAAAGAATATCCTTGCCCTTCGTGGTAGTTATAGACCCGTAACTATGGTTAATATTGATATGTATGAGAAATCGTATGAGATGTTTTTAAATGAAAAAAGGGTTGATCCTAATAATACAATTGTTCTTTTTGAAATAACTTTATCAAACCTTCGAGCCGAAGGGGAAATAGATGAAGAAGATTTTATGTACCGTGCAAAATTACTTTGTTACTTAGGCCATACAGTAATGATTTCGAACTTTCAGGAATATTACAGACTGGTTGAATATTTTTCAGCGTATACCAAAAAACGAATGGGACTTGCATTGGGTGTAAACAATTTAATTGATGTATTCGATGAAAAATACTATAGACATCTTAGCGGTGGCATTCTTGAAGCCTTTGGAAAGTTATTCTTTAAAGATTTAAAAGTATATCTCTATCCAATGAGAGATCAGGAAAGTGGTGAATATACCAATAGTGAAAATCTGAAGGTACATCCGCGAATGAAAGAATTGTATAAATTCTTTAAGTATAATGGTAAAGTGGTTGATATAGAAGGGTTTAATAAGGAACACCTTAATATTTTCTCAAAAAATGTACTTGCCATGATACAAAATGGTGAAAAAGGATGGGAGGACATGATTCCTACTGGTGTTGCAGATATTATTAAAGACAAACAGTTATTTGGTTATAAAACTCAAAAAGAGAAAATTAATTAACTATCAAGAATTTGAGCAGCGTGATCTCTGGTTTTTACTTTTTCAATGACTTTTTCGACGATTCCTTTTTCATTTATAATAAAAGTTTTACGATGAATACCATCATATACTCTTCCCATAAATCTTTTAGGTCCCCAAACTCCAAAGGCATTTATGACGAATTTGTTTTCATCTGCTAATAAAGGAAATGGAAATTTATATTTATTTTTAAATTTTTTCTGCCGCTTTTGGTTATCGGCACTTACCCCTAATAATTCAAATCCTTTCTCTTTCAATAAATTATAATTATCTCTTAAATTACAAGCTTCTATAATGCATCCCGGGGTGCTGGCTTTTGGAAAGAAAAAAATAATTAATTTTTTTCCCTTATAATCAAATAATGTTATGTTGTTTCCATCTTGGTCTTTAGCGGTAAAATTAGAAACCCTATCCCCTACTTTCAATATATTCATTTAGTTTACTTTTGTACAAAAATACATAATTTGACAAAGCAAGAAAAGGTGACGTTTATTATTGATACATTAAATAAATTGTATCCGGAAACTTCTATTCCATTAAATCATAAGGATCCTTATACTTTACTTATAGCTGTATTACTTTCTGCACAAAGTACAGATGTGGGGGTAAATAAAATCACTCCTATTCTTTTTGAAATTGCCGATAATCCATATGATATGGTAAAACTTAAGGTAGAAGAAATTCGTGAAATAATAAAGCCTGTAGGATTATCCCCAATGAAATCAAAAGGAATCCATGGGCTTTCAAAGATATTAATCTCATCGTATAATGGAAAAGTTCCCATAAGTTTTGAAGCCTTAGAATCTCTGCCTTCCGTGGGACATAAAACGGCTAGTGTAGTCATGTCACAAGCCTTTAATATTCCTGCTTTTCCGGTAGATACTCATATTCATAGATTGATGTATCGTTGGGGATTGTCCACTGGAAAAAATGTTAGCCAAACCGAAAAGGATGCCAAAAAACTTTTCCCGAAGGAGTTGTGGAATAAATTACATCTACAAATTATTTATTACGGAAGAAATTACTCTCCTGCCAGGGGTTGGATTCTTGAAGAAGATAGTATAACTATACAAATAGGAAGAAAATCTGTGCTTAAGGAATACCATAAAAAAACCCTGAAAAAATAATTTTCAGGGTTTTTCCAAAGTCTAGTTTAGAAGTGCTTCAAACTTCATTTTATTATAATCTATAACACTTAAAGCCTTCGAATAATCAAGTAGAAATTTTATAGTTTCTTCTTTTGGAACCATGTTTTTTATCACGGGCTCCATACGTGAGGTTTCAGAGTACATTTTTTGCATACAGCGTTATTTTTAAGGTTAATGTTACCTAATAACGCAGCAAATATTCATTTATTGTAATTAATTTGTCAACACTATGTTATGCTTATCAATTACCTTACGTAAATTAATAAGAGCATAACGCATTCTCCCCAATGCTGTATTGATACTTACACCTGTTTGTTCACTTATATCTTTAAAACTCATCTCTTTGTAAACACGCATAATTAGCACCTGTTTTTGATCTTCGGGAAGTTCTTCAATAAGACGTCTTACATTATTCTCAATCTGGTCTTTTATCATCTTTTTTTCAGCATTTAAGGAACCATCAGATAATACCGAAAATATATTAAAATCGGTGTTATTTTCAAATTTTGGCATTCTGTTAATTTTTCTGAAATAATCAATCACCAAATTATGAGAAATACGCATTACCCATGGAATAAATTTCCCTTCTTCGTTATATCCTCCTTTTTTTAAAGTTTTAATAACTTTTATAAATGTATCCTGAAATATATCTTCAGCTACATCTCTATCAAAAACTTTTGAATAAATAAAACTGTAAATCCTTTGTTTGTGCCTAGTGATTAATTCACAAAGTGCAGATTCATTGCCTTTAATATAAGCGTTTACTAAATACGCATCGGTAGTCGTGCTTGTCTTCATAATGTTACTTTTAAATAATAAACAACGATTCGATTTTGGTTGCTCAGTTTGAATATTTATTTAAAAAAGTAATATTACGCTATAGGCAATGTTTTTTAATAATTGTTTTGTGAGGGGTAAATATAATAACAAAGAGTTCACATTTGCAAAAAAAATGTGATTTTTTACACAAAAAAATTATAATTAAGCAAAATTGAATAGCATTAAACTAAGTGGTATCTTTGCAAAATTCTACTAAAATAGTTTGTAATATATTGAATATAGAGACCTTAGATATCAAGAAAAACATAATAATACAAGGTGCTAAGCAGCATAACCTTAAAAATATCTCGGTAGCTATACCAAGAAATAAATTGGTAGTAATAACTGGACTTTCAGGTAGTGGAAAGTCAAGTTTAGCCTTTGATACACTTTATGCCGAAGGACAACGGAGGTATATAGAGAGTCTTTCGTCTTATGCACGTCAATTTTTGGGAAGACTTAACAAACCCAAAGTAGATTCTATCAAGGGGATTACCCCTGCCATTGCCATAGAACAAAAGGTAAATACTACCAATCCACGGTCTACAGTTGGTACTTCAACAGAAATATACGATTACCTAAAACTACTTTACACTCGAATTGGTAGGACCTGCTCCCCAATTTCAGGAAAAGAAGTAAAAAAAGACACTATAACGGATGTTGTTGATTATATCAAGCAATTCCCTGAAGGAGAGAAATTATTACTGCTTTCTCCTATCCACCTTGAAGAAGGCCGATTTATGGATAACAAACTTCAAGCACTTTCCCAACTGGGATATGCTAGAGTTAAAATAGGCGCCACAGTAATACGTATTGATGAAATAAAAGGTAAATCAATACCTAAAGACCTTCAATTGGTAGTCGATCGTATTATTACTAATAATAACGAAGATTTTTATAACCGCCTTGCAGATGCTATAGAAATAGCATTTTTTGAAGGAAAAGGTGAATTGTACGTTGAAAAACTTTCAGATAAATCTTTAAAAGAGTTCAATAACAGGTTTGAAGCCGATGGAATTTCCTTTTTTGAACCCAATGTGCATTTATTCAGTTTTAACAATCCATATGGAGCTTGCCCCAAATGTGAAGGATATGGCGATGTAATTGGTATTGATGATGATTTAGTAATCCCTAATACGGCACTTTCAGTCTATGAAAAGGCTATTTTTCCATGGCGTGGGGAAAGTATGAGTTGGTATAAGGACAAATTGATAAATAATGCTTATAAATTTGATTTTCCTATTCATAAGCCCTGGTTTCAGCTTAGTGAAGATCAAAAACAATTGATATGGGAGGGAAATGCATATTTTGAAGGATTAAATGATTTTTTTTCCAACTTGGAATCTAAAAGTTATAAAATCCAAAACCGCGTTATGCTTTCACGTTACCGTGGAAAAACCAAATGTAGTACATGTAAAGGTAAAAGACTACGCCTGGAAGCGGGTTATGTAAAGATAAATGATACTTCAATTCAAGAATTAGTAGAATTACCATTGGATAAAGTCGCACGTTTTTTCAAGAAACTCAATTTAAACGAATATGATAAAAAAATAGCTAATCGATTATTGATAGAGTTAAATAACCGTCTTTCATTTTTAATAGACGTAGGTTTATCCTACTTAACCCTTAATCGAAAATCAAATACACTGTCCGGTGGTGAATCGCAACGTATTAACCTGGCTACATCCTTAGGAAGTAGCTTAGTAGGATCTTTGTATATTCTTGATGAACCCAGTATTGGATTACACCCAAAAGATACCGAGAGGCTTATCAGGGTTTTAAAATCCCTGCGTGATCTAGGAAATACCGTTATTGTTGTAGAACATGATGAAGACATCATGAAAGCAGCAGATGAGATTATCGATATAGGTCCCGAAGCAGGTACTTTTGGTGGAGAAGTTGTAGCAACGGGTACTTTTAAGGATATTTTAAAGTCCAATTCACTTACGGCAAAATATTTAAACGGCACATTAATAATAAAAGTACCTGATGAACGTAGGAAATCTACCAATTATATTCAATTAATTGGAGCTAGACATAACAATCTTAAAAATATTAATGCAACCTTTCCATTAGGTGTTTTTACTGCTATCACCGGAGTTTCCGGAAGTGGTAAAAGTACCTTAGTGAAAAAAATCCTGTACCCTGCAATGCTTAGAGAAGTAGGTGGCTATGGAGAAAAACCAGGGCAATATACCAAGCTAGAAGGTGATTTTTCAAGTATAAAAAACGTAGTGTTCATCAACCAGAACCCTATAGGACGTTCTAGTAGATCTAACCCGGTAACCTATATAAAAGCCTATGATGATATTCGAAATTTGTATGCAAATCAAAAGCTGTCAGACATAAGAGGATATAAAGCCAAGCATTTTTCTTTTAATGTAGATGGAGGTCGTTGTGATAACTGTAATGGTGAAGGCGAAGTTACCATTGAGATGCAATTTATGGCAGATGTTCATCTGGAATGTGAAACATGTAAAGGCAAACGTTTTAAAAAAGAAGTACTGGAAGTAAAATTTAATGATAAAAGTATACATGATGTCTTGCATATGACAGTAGATGATGCCATTGTTTTCTTTAATTTACATGATGAATCAAAAATAAAAAATAAGTTACAACCTTTACAAGATGTAGGTTTGGGCTATGTGCAATTAGGACAAAGTTCCTCTACCCTATCTGGTGGTGAGGCGCAGCGTATTAAATTAGCTTCTTTTTTAGTAAAAGGGCACACTAAGGAAAAAACGCTTTTTATATTTGATGAACCCACTACCGGATTGCATTTTCACGATATCAATAAACTCTTAGCTTCTTTTTATGCCCTTTTAGATAGAGGTCATACGGTTATTGTAGTAGAACACAACATAGATATTATAAAGTGTGCAGACCACATCATAGATCTTGGCTTGGAAGGTGGAGAAAAAGGAGGTAAAATTATAGTACAAGGTACCCCCGAAGAGGTTGCAGCGAATAAAGAATCGATCACTGCTATATATTTAAAAGAAAAAATATAGTCATTTATAACTGGTAAATTTATTTTCAATTATTCTAAGGACAAAATTTCATTATCTTTTTCTCCTTTTTAATTTTGTAAAAAACTTGGTCAATTTTATATATTGGCACGATGATTGTATTAATTAAAGTACTAACCTGTAGTATCTTTTTTTAAACATTCATTATAAAAAAATATATAAGTTTTTTGGTTGGTTAGTTTAAAATCCGTCCTGAAAGATTTCTTTAGGGGCGGATTTTTTCATGATTAAACTCCTTCTGCATTTTTTAGTCAAATAACTAGTTCATTAGCTGTATAATATTTTGCAAATAGTATTAATATGTATATAATAAGCTATATAACAGGGATTTATATTTCTTGGCACGGTCATTGGTAATATGAAATTGTACTGGCTGACCAAAAATATTAAAGCAAGTACAACCCTTAAAGTTTAGTATTATGAAAAAAGTAATCGCATTAGTAATCGGATTAATAGTAATGAGTTATTCTTCTTTAACCGCCTCGGTGGTTTCTGAAGATTCCCATATATTTGGATTCTATGGTAATTCTTACATCTTCGTAGAAAATGGAGTAGAATTTTCTGTTTTCCCGGATGGTCAATTTGATTTTATATATGTAGGTAATAATGTTAATGGAGTAAGTGTTTCGGTAGGATCTCCAAATGTGAACATTAGTTTTAACTCAGGTTATAATTATGATTTATATGTTCAGTATGATGATTATGGTGCAGTTATTCAGGTGGAAGATATTCCAATTTATTATGATCATTACGGGCGTATAATTCAAGCTGGAAGTGTAAAGATTCGATACTATAATAGTCGATTAGTTCAAGTAGGTGGATTATATATTCACTATGATGCCTTTGGATACTACTCTCATTATACGGGATATATAAATATATGGAACTACTATTATGTGTATCGTCCTTGGCATATTTATTACATAAGACCATTTTATACAAGCTGTATTGTATATGATTATCCTTATAGAGTCTATTACACACCTATAAGATATACCTATCATTATCACAGAAACCACTACAATTACAGAAGAGGTCGTAGTTCTTACGCAAATGGAAGAAGAAGTTTTTACAGACCGGGTAGTCGTGTTCATTATAAAAACGGCCGAACTGCTGTAAACAGAGATTATAATCCCAATCGCAGAAACACAGCATTTTCAAATGGTAGAAGAGATAACAAAATTACACGTGGTAACAGCATAAATTCTAGGCGTGGAATTGCAAAGAGGGATACAAAAAATAGTCTTGTTAATAATAAAAGAATCGCTAAAACGACACGTGACTCTTATAAAAAGGATAAAAAATATAAATACGCAACTACTAATTCGAATAGAGGTAACGCTAAAAAAAGCAACCGAAGCGTAAACACGAATAAAAAAAGCAGTCCCGTTTTCCGAAATAGTGGAAACAATGTAAAAAGAAACACTTACAGTCGTGCTTCTTCTAATAAAGAGATGTCAAAACGCAGTTCGACATCAACAAAACGAACAGTAAGTGAAAGCAATAGCTCACGCTCCAAAGAAACTGTTTCGAGAAGAGGTAGAGGATAAATTTTTTGGTTGGTTAGTTTGAAACCCCTGTCAGACTTTTGCTGTACAGGGGTTTCTATTATTTAACCCATCCCTTTAATTAAATCGGTCATTTTCTTAGTCAATACTCTCCTACTATACTGTTCAATATTTTTGGGAATGACCTTGAGATTCCCCCTTTTAAATTCTGCATAATAAGAAAGTATTTTCAATCGCAATGTTTCTCCATCTCCATAAGTAAAGAAATCACCGGAATTAGTCTCAGAAATAATAGATGAAATATCACTTCCTTCAGGTCCTAATGAAATAATAGGGCGTCTTGCAGCTATATACTCAAATAGTTTACCGGGAATGATAGATCTTGTTTCCTGACGATCCATTTCTATCAACAATAAAAGCTGAGCATTATGCTGCAACTGTTGCGCTTCTTTGTGGGAAACATATCCAACTACTTCGCACTTATCTATTAAGTCATATTGTTTTAAACTAATTAATACTTCTTCACTCACTGTACCTATTAATTTCAATTTAAAATCTTCAGAAAAAGAGATGTTTTCTTTGCAAATTTCAGAAAGCACTTCCCAAAGTATGATAGGATTTCGCTCACTTAATAATGACCCCACATGAACAAGAGAGAATGAACTATCCATAACTGGAATAATGTCTTCTGAAATATCATAGCCATTAGTAATAATATCTATTGGAGATTTAGTTATCTTTTCAAATTCCTTTTTGGTAGTCGGACTTGTTACTACTATGCCATCAGCAGAATTTAAAACATTAGCTTCTAATTGTTTGTGCTTTTTTACCGAAGCATTACTTAATCGCATAAATTTATGGTAATATATCGTTGTCCAGGGATCTCTAAAATCGGCTAGCCAGGGAATATTCAAGGTTTTTTTTAATTCTAAACCAATAAGATGTAAACTATGTGGTGGGCCGGTTGTAATTACAATATCTACCGGATTTTCACTAAGATAGTTTTGTAAATAGGCTACAGAGGGTTTCACCCATCCTACACGTGTGTCTGGGATGAAAAAGTTACCACGCACCCAGAGCATAAGCTTTTCGGTTAAGGACTGCTTCTTTTTAGCAATAATACCACTACTTATTTGTCTGGCCTTTTTATTTAAAAATATACTTGAAAATCGATTGGGTTCTTTTATAGTTGTTTTAATTATTTCAATTCCTTGAGGCACTTCTAAAACCATACTATTATCAAGTATTGGATAATGTGGGTTTTTGGGGATATACACCACAGGATCAACTCCATATTCCCTAAAATAGGTTGCAAACTTAAGCCATCGCTGTACGCCAGGACCTCCTGCTGGGGGCCAGTAATAGGTAATGATTAAAGCTCGTTTCATCTTAAATTATTGAGTTGAAAGTGTCTTCTTTTTTTTGAAACTATAAAAAACTCCTCCCCCAAAAATGAGTAAAAACAAAATACTACTTGTAAGCGATATAGTACTTCCTGTTTTTATCACCTGGGGTTCAAACTTAAATTCAATCGTATTGTTTCCCACAGGAATTTGCATAGCTCTAAGTAAATAATTAGCTCTAAAATAATTTGCAGACTTATCATTTATATAAGCGTTCCAACCCTTTTGATAATACACTTCAGAAAAAATTGCTAATTGAGGTGAATTTGTAAAGGATTTATAAACTAAATGATTAGGTGTATTACTTACTAATTCTATTGTAGCTGTTGAGTCTCGCTGAATTTCATTCGCAGGAATTAAGTCGGCAAACACAGTATTGACTACTGCTGTTTTCTTTGTATCCAAACTGTCCAACAATTGTATTTCATCATTAGCATTTTGTGCAATTATTACATTTTCTACCAACCAAACATTTCCGTTTGCATAGGGGTTTCGCTGTGAATAAATAGTCCCATTTTCAGCCTGTCTAATGATATACTTTACGTTCAACATATTCATCACACCAATATCACCTTTACTAAGATAAAAATCATCTAAATCTTGCATGCGGCCTGGTTTTGCAGCGTGATACCCTCCTAAAGCATTATGGAAATAACTGGCTCGCCCACTGTTGAAAGGATCAACCGATAGATCATAGACTCTAAAATGCTCATCATCTTCCAATATTTGCTGATCTGCACTGTTTTTCTGAAAGGGTTCTTTTAAAATTCTTGATAGTACAAAATTATCATTATTTACATAACGTCTGTCTACACCTACCAAATCTATCAATATCAACACAGCCAGTATTGTTATTGTTGCGGATTGTTTCAGTTTTGCTTTTAAATAAAACCATAGGGTGGTAGCACACAACAGGACAAACACCAATGAACGAATTGCATCTGTATTAAAAAGTGCCATCCTATCTTCGCGAACTGCATCGACAAATTGTATTCCTAATTCTTTTATAAAATAAGAATCATAAGGGCTACTAAAACTGAATAATGTTGATTTGAATAGTATAAAAATTAAAGTAATACCACCCGTTATTACGGTAGCCCACATTAACGCTTTACGTCTGTCTTTTTTCTTCTCATCTCCAAAGAAAAACTGTTGTAAGCCCACCACAGCAATAATGGGTAAAACAAGTTCAATAATCACTTGTAGGGATGAAACAGCTCTAAATTTATTGTATAAGGGTACATATTCGATAAAAAAATCGGTTAAAAAACTAAAGTTCTTTCCCCATGATAAAAATAAACTAAACAGAAAGGCACTTATAAGCCACCATTTTAATCTCCCCTCAATTAAAAATAACGCAAGTATTGCTAAAAAAATAACCACGGCACCAATGTATGCAGGAGCTGCTATAATAGGTTGGTCACCCCAATACATGGGAACTTGATTAAGGATCAGATTGGCTTCTTTTCCCGATGCCCCCATACGCAACAATGTCTCTATCGTTTTTGAATCTTCAGGAAATGGTTCTACAGACCCTCCACCCATAAATCTGGGTATAAAAAGGTTGAAACTTTCTAATTTCCCATAGCTATACTCGGTGATGTAATTATAATCCAAACCATTACTTATTTCCTTAGGAGTGCCATCGGGTTTTATTGTGAGTTCACTTTTTCCACGAGTAGAGGTATCGGCATATTCCTTCGTTGCCAAAATATTTGTGGCATTCATTCCAAGGGCAATTAAAACACCTGTTACCATTATTGCTATTGCTTTAAAATAGTGTGGAAGCTTTTTCTTTTTAAAAGCATCAATAAAGTATGTAATTCCCAAAATCAAAACTAAAAAAAGTAAATAATAGGTCATCTGAAAATGGTTGGCAACTAATTCTAATGCCAATGCTATAGTAGTTAGGAAGAACCCGTATAAATATTTTCCCCGAAAGGTTAATATTATCCCACTTAAAACTAAAGGCATATAAGCTATAGCGTGTGCCTTTGCATTATGACCTACCCCTAAAATAATGATCAGGTAAGTGGAAAATCCAAATGCTAAAGCTCCTATAAAAGCTAATTTATAATCAATTTTTAAAACTAATAAAAGAATATATATTCCTATAAAATAAAGAAAAAGGTAATCTGCAGGTCGTGGTAAGAAACGCAAAGCAAGATCAAGTTTTTTTATGTAATTATGTGGATATTTAGCTCCTAATTGATAGGTTGGCATACCGCCAAAAGCAGCATCTGTCCAATAGGTTTCCTCTCCATTGGTTTTTCTAAAATCGTTTTGCTGTTTAGCCATACCTGTATATTGAACAATATCACTTTGGTAAATTTTCTTGCCCTGTAAAATAGGACTAAAGTATGTGAGAGAAGCAATTACAAACAGTAATAAAACAATAAGATGTGGTAGAAACTTTTTAAAGCGATACATATATTATCATGAAATATGAAGTTTGAAAATTAATCAATTTCTTCGTAATCCACATAATCTCCTTCTGTAGATTTAGATGACTTTTTTATTGAAGGCATACTATCAATTGTTACACTACCCTCTTTTTGTTGTTTGGGAGTTTGGTGAGTTTTATTGCCAAAAGCTTGACCAAAACGTTGTTCAGCTTTTTTAGCTATAAACCTCATAATATAGGGTTTGGCGAGTTTTAAAAACATCTTTAGGCCATAATATACCAAAAGGATGATTAATAACGTTTTCAAAAATGTCATAGTAGTGATTATATTATTTTTCAAAAGTACTCATTGAAAGTAGAAAAAGAAAAAAATCAACTATTAAATAAATGATAAATTCTTATATCTTTGAACTAAACCGAATAATCTATGAACACCAAACACAGTTGCCTACTTTTCTTTTTATTATTCAGTTTTACATATGTTTCTGCTCAATATACTGAAACCCTCAATTCAAACCGACCTGGAAATTCACAAGGTGCATTTTCAGTAGGAAGAAATGTACTTCAGTTTGAAACAGGTTTAGGAATTGGAAAAGAAGAACATAGTCTTTTAAATACAGAAACCAATGTTTTCACTTTCGATTACAGTGTCCGTTATGGCTTTTTTAAAGAAGAATTAGAAATAAGTTTAATAGGCACATATCAATCCAATACAATTACAAGTACTGTAGGGAATGTTTCAAATGAAATAAAGCAAAGTAATTTTAAATCTAATACTATTGGTGCTAAATATTTATTTTACGATCCCTTTCGTAAACGTGAATTAGAAGGCCCAAATTTATATAGTTGGAAAGCGAATAATAGATTTCAATGGGAGGATTTAATCCCTGCAATTTCGATCTATGGGGGTGCAAATATCGATTTTGCTGACAACCCATTTACTCCTGAGACTGAAAGTTCTATCAGTCCGAAACTTGTACTGGCAACCCAAAACAATTGGTTAGGGGGATGGGTTTTTGTTACAAATATTATTGTTGATAGAATTACTACAGATTACCCATCGTACGGATATATACTCACTCTTACCCATACTCCTACTGATTGGTTTTCTGTATTTATTGAAAACCAAGGAATTAAAAGTGATTTTTATGCAGACCAATTATTGAGTGCAGGAACTGCAATCCTCCTTAGTAAAGATCTTCATGTGGACGCATCTGTTCTCATAAATTTTAAGGACACCCCATCACGTCTATTCGGAAGAATTGGTATCGCTTATCGATTTGACATGCATGATAAAGATGAATATATAGAAGAAAAAGGAAAAGCAGGAAAAGGTAAAAGGGATGAAAAAAAAGGTAAAAAGAAAAATAAGAAGTAAAGAAAGAAACGAAAAGATGGTTTTTGAGACCTAAAATGTGATAAGTAAAGCTAACTAAATAATTAGCGACAAAGAAAAATAATATGATTTCTATAAAGCAAATAACCAATAACAAAGGACTTAAGCAATTTGTGAAATTTCCATTCAGGCTGTATAAAAATTGCAAATATTGGGTTCCTCCGCTTATTAGAGACGAAATTGTAACCTTAAATGCCACCAAAAACCCGGTCTTTAAAAATGCTGAAGCTTTTTATTTTTTAGCATATAAGGACGGAAAAATTGTAGGCAGAATAGCAGTAATAATTAATCACTTAGAAATAGAAGAACTTAAAAAGAAAAAAATACGCTTTGGATGGATTGATATGATAGATGATATTGAAGTTACGAAGGCACTGCTCAAACAAGTTACCAAAATTGGAAAAGCATATCAACTTGAATACACCGAAGGTCCTGTAGGTTTTTCCAATATGGAAAAAGCCGGTATTTTAACTAAAGGATTTGATGAAATGAATACCATGATTACTTGGTATCATTATCCATATTATGCCGAACATTTTGAGAAGTTAGGCTACAAGAAACAAGCCACATGGGTTGAATATCGTTTAAGTAACCCGACAGAAATTACCGCTAAAGTTATTAAGTTTTCAAAATTAATCAAAAAAAGGTATTCCCTAAAAGTGATTCGTTTTAATAAAAAGAAACAGATTTTACCTTATGTAAATGATATGTTTGGATTGATTAATAAAACTTACAATAAACTTCAAACATTTGTACCTATTCAACAATACCAAATAGATTATTATAAAGATAAATACTTTAACTTTATTCACCCCGATTATATTACTTGTATTACAAATAATGATAATAAACTGATTGCTTTTTCTGTTGTGATGCCCTCCTTTTCCAAAGCCCTAAAAAAAGCAAATGGAAGACTTTTCCCATTTGGATGGTATTATCTAAGGAAAGCCCAAATGAAGAATGATACAGCAGCTTTTTACCTTATTGGCATTGACCCTGAATATCAAGGAAAAGGTGTAACGGCTATTATTTTTGAAGAAATGCGTTCAATATTTTCAAAAAAAGGAATAATACAAACCGAAACCAATCCCGAATTAAAAGAAAATACTGCTGTACAACAACTTTGGAAAGATTATAGTCCTGTGCAACATAAAGAACGAAGTACTTTTACAAAAGTTCTTTAATATGTAATGCTGTATGAATTATTATTTTGATCCCATATAGAGTCTAATTCTAATAATGATCGATTAATTAAGACTGAAAATAATGGTCTTTAAAATGGATGGCTAAATACTTAAATGCAAAGAATAATTTTGATAATATTTGAATTTAAACTTATAGTTATACTTTTTCTTATTTTAATTATAGCAATATCCTGTAATAATAAGAACACAATCCCCGATCCTCTTGAGGCTGGTTGGAATGGTATATCTGTATGTGAGATTATAGAAGAAAATAATAACATACGGGTATTAAAATGTACGTTTGCTCCGGGTATTGGACATGAAAAACATTATCATGTCGCCCATTTTGGATATACGATATCTGGGAGTAAATTTCGAATAATTGATGAAACCGGTATACGAGAAATAAATGTTAGCACTGGTAGTCATTTTTATAGTGAAGTAAAAAAGTGGCACGAAGTACTCAATATAGGCGACAGTACCGCTGTTTTTTTAATTATAGAACCAAAGTGAAAATGTTTTTAAGAAATAACTATTCTCCAAACGCCGCTGCAACCGCAGTAGAAAGACGTTTATAAGTCCCATTTTCTAGTCGTTCTCTAATAGCCGTAAAAGCTATTAGAGTCTCCTCTACATCTTGTAAAGTATGTGACGCAGTAGGTATCATACGCAATAAAATCAATCCTTTGGGAATTACTGGATACACAACAATAGAGCAGAATATGCCATGATTTTCCCTTAAGTCCTTTACCAGTGCCATGGCTTCTGGAACCGATCCTTTAAGATACACCGGCGTTACACAACTTTGAGTCGTGCCTATATCAAAACCTCTTTTTCTTAATCCCTCTTGTAATGCATTTACAATTACCCATAGTTTATCTTTTAGTTCTGGTAAGGTGCGTAACATATCCAATCGCTTTAATACACCAGCCACCAATTGCATTTGCAATGATTTTGCAAACATTTGTGAACGAAGGTTATACTTTAAATAATTAATGATTTCTTCTTCCGCAGCAATAAAAGCACCTGTACTTGCCATAGCCTTTGCAAACGTAGCGAAATAAACATCAATTTCGTCTTGTACACCTTGCTCCTCTCCTACTCCCGCACCAGTTTTTCCAAGAGTTCCAAACCCATGAGCATCATCTACAAATAATCTAAAATTATATTTTTTCTTGAGGGCAACAATTTCTTTAAGTTTCCCTTGTTCTCCTCTCATTCCAAAAACACCTTCAGTAATAATTAAAATACCACCCCCATTAATTTTAGTAACTTTTGTGGCGCGTTGAAGGTTTTTTTCAAGGCTTTCTATATCATTATGCCTATAGGTAAAACGTTTCCCCAAATGCAATCTTACACCATCAATTATACAGGCATGAGCATCAACATCATAGACAATAACATCCTCTTTTGATACTAAGGCATCAATTGTAGAAACCATTCCCTGATATCCAAAATTCAATAGATAGGAAGCTTCCTTATTAACAAAAACGGCCAATTCGTTTTGCAATTGCTCATGTAAATCGGTATGCCCACTCATCATACGTGCTCCCATGGGATATGCAGAACCATATTTAATACCAGCTTCTGCATCTACTTTACGCACTTCGGGGTGATTAGCTAATCCTAAATAATCGTTTATACTCCAGATTATTACTTCTTTTCCCTGGAATTTCATCCGGTTCGAAATAGGACCTTCTAACTTAGGGAATACAAAATATCCCTCTGCAACTTCAGCCCATTTACCTAATGGTCCTTTGTTTTTATATATTTTTTCAAACAAATCTTTAGTCATTCCTCAGATGTTAATTTATGTGAGACAAAATTAATTAAATTTTTTAGGAAAACAATATTCTTTTTGAGTAAGAATAGAGTAAGAAAAAAGCCACTACAATCCGTGATCGTATTGGCTTAATTATATTTTATTATGAAATTAATTTATTTCACATATTCAATAGGTGCTGATTCTGTATGTTTTGAATCGAAAAATCCTTGTTGGTTCATCCAATTATCATTAAACACCTTACTCATATAACGCGATCCGTGATCTGGGAAGATGACTACTACAACACTATCATTAGTAAATTCATTTTCTTCATCTAATTGTTTTAATCCTTCTATTGCTGCTCCACTTGTGTATCCAACTAATAGACCTTCTGTCTTAGCTATCTCACGTGTAGTATGCGCACTACCTTCATCTGTTACTTTTATAAATTTGTCTATGTTATCAAAATCTGTTGCGCTTGGAATTAAATTCTTACCCAGACCTTCAATTCTATAGGGATATATTTCATCGGCATCAAATTCACGTGTTTCATGGTATTTTTTCAGTACCGAGCCATAGGCATCAATCCCTATTATTCTTATGTTTTTATTTTGTTTTTTCAGATATCTTGCAACACCCGAAATAGTTCCTCCTGTCCCACTACAAGCCACAAGATGTGTAATCTTACCTTCTGTTTGTTTCCAAATTTCAGGACCGGTAGTGTTAAAATGAGCATCTATATTTAATTCGTTGAAATATTGATTAATATAAATTGAATTTTTTATTTCATTATGTAACTTCTTTGCAACCTGGTAGTAAGAACGAGGATCATCTGCATTTACATGGGCTGGACAAACATACACCTTTGCTCCCAGGGCCTTAAGCATATTAATTTTGTCTGATGATGATTTTGAACTTACTGCAAGTATACATTCATATCCCTTAATAATACTTACCATAGCAAGACTAAAACCTGTGTTTCCACTAGTAGTTTCAATAATAGTATCACCTGGCTTTAATATACCTTTTCGTTCGGCTTCTTCGATAATAAAAAGTGCAATACGATCTTTTGTAGAGTGCCCCGGATTAAATCCTTCAACCTTAGCAAAGAAATTTCCTTTGAATTTTGAAGTAATTTTATTAAGTCTAATCATTGGTGTGTTGCCAATCAATTCCAACACATTATTGTGGGCTTTTAATTCGTCTTTCATAAAGAGGATTTTCATTATAAAAAATATGGCTTTAAGCCAAAATTTAAAACCGGTCAAAGTTACGGTAAAAATTTTAATTAGTCATTTATTCCTTCCAAATCTAATAAAAAAGCATATTTCAAAGCAACTTCTTTTAAGACCTCAAATCTTCCGGAAGCCCCGCCATGACCAGCATCCATATTTGTATGAAGTAATAAAATATTATTTCCTGTCTTTAATTCTCTCAATTTAGCAACCCATTTAGCGGGTTCCCAATATTGTACCTGCGAATCATGTAAGCCAGTGGTCACTAGTATATTAGGATAGCTTTTAGCTTCAACATTATCATAGGGAGAATATGATTTCATATAATTGTAATATTTTTCTTCATTTGGATTACCCCATTCATCATATTCCCCAGTTGTAAGTGGTATATTATCATCAAGCATAGTTGTTAAAACATCTACAAAGGGTACAGCAGCAACTACTCCATTATATAGCTCTGGGGCCATATTTGTGATAGCTCCCATTAATAATCCTCCTGCAGAGCCACCATTTGCATATAAATGCTCTTTTGAGGTGTACTTTTCTTTAATTAAAAATTTAGAAACATCTATAAAATCTGTAAATGTATTTTTCTTTTTTAACAATTTTCCGTTTTCATACCAATTTCTGCCTAAATATTCTCCTCCTCTTATATGAGCAATTGCAAAGATAAATCCCCTGTCTAATAAACTTAATCGCACACTTGAAAAATAAGGATCTATAGTATAACCATATGAACCATATCCATATAAAAGCAACGGATTCTCTCCATTTTTATTAATTCCCTTTCTATAAACCATAGTTACAGGGATTTTAGTGCCGTCTGCAGCCGTAGCCCATAATCTTTGAGATCGATAATTGTTTTTATCAAATTTCCCTCCCAAAACTTCAGTTTCTTTCAATACTTTTTGTTCTCGTGTTTTCATATTAAAATCAATCACTGAAGCTGGTGTTGTTAGTGAGTTATAATTATAACGAAGGATGTCTGTTTTAAACTCCGGGTTCAGTGAAGTTTCAACAGTATAA
>SMVB01205103.1_pt1 | contig 24741 bp, 19 predicted proteins | sample 2456461 | NCBI WGS metagenome assembly SMVB01 (sample SAMN11095934, study PRJNA526329) | marine sediment metagenome | biome: Marine sediment; feature: Surficial sediment; material: Deep marine sediment; isolation source: Hadal surficial sediment | place: Pacific Ocean | collected 2014-05 | depth...
CCAGCTGCAGCTAGGCCTGCGCTACAGCGACAGCCAGCGCACCAGTTATCCCGAGGACAGTGGTGGTTCCGAGTACGCTATCTGGAGTGAGCTGGATCAAGGTGATTCTGAAGATTATTCAGTACAGTTGTTGTGGAGTTCACAGCTGCAGCCTTGGTGGGATTACCAGTTAACTGCAGATTGGTTTCACCTGGAGTCCAGCGAGCAATCGCCGGGTATCTTCCCGGGTTTTGAAGTGCCGCCCACGGCTGCTGATGTGGAGTTTGATCGCTACCAGCTGAGCTGGGTGAATCGCTTTGATTTTGATGCGCTGCGCCTGAGCCTGGGCGCCAATGCAGAGCGGGAAGAGGGAGATAGCGACGGTTATATAGATTACGGCGTACATATTCCGGCAGATTTTGATCTGCAACGGGATAGCTATGGGGCCTTCGCTGAACTGCATTACCAGCTCAATGAGGCGATTCAACTCTCCGGCAGTGTTCGCTACGACGATATTGACGATGCCCAGTCGGAAACGACAGCCAGGCTGGGATTGGTGGCTAGTCTACCCGGCGGCAACACCGTGCTGCGGGCCAACTGGGGGGAGGGCTTCAAACCCGCGAGTTTTTTTGCCCTGGCGCACCCGCTGGTGGGCAACCGGATTTACAGAACGAAACTGCCACGGGCTGGGACCTGGGGGTGAGGCAACAATTTGGACAGGCACTATCAATGAACCTGGTGTACTTCGATATTACCTACCGGGATTTGATTGATTTTGATGACGAATTGTTTCTCAACGTGAACCGGGATCGGGTAGAGAGCAGTGGGCTTGAGCTGGACCTGAACCTGGAACTGCAGGGCCTTGGCAGTTTGCGGGGGCATGCCACCTACACAGACCTGGATGTTGTCAATTCCAATCTGCAGCTGCGAGGCCGGCCCGAATGGAAAGTAGGGCTACAATGGTTTTATAGCCTGGGGCAAGCTATAGAACTAAGCGTTGACTACCTGTGGGTGGATGAAGTTATCGAGGCATCGCGGCACACGCTGGAAAATGTAGATTACACATTGGATGCCTACAACACCCTGGATCTCGGCTTGAACTGGCGGGCCAGTGACTCGGTGACTGTGCGGGCGACAGTCAGCAATGTACTGGATGAAAACTATCAGCAGGCGGTGGGCTTTCCCGCTACAGGAATTTTTCCGCGACTCGCGGTGGAGGTAAGTTTATGAATCAAGCAACGCCTATTCGGGTAGGCCTCATGGGTTTTGGCCAAATTGGCAGGCAGGTATACCGTTTGGCCAGCCAAAGAGATGACTTCGAGATTGTGGCCATTGCCGATATAGGCGATGCCGCGATTTTGCACTACTTGCTGTGCTCTGAGGCCGGCGCAGATGAACATTACCAACTGGAGGGTAACTTCCTTGTTAACCCGCGTTTTCGCAGTCGCATGATGCCCACCAACCGGCCCGCGGAAATGCCCTGGGACTTGTTAAAGGTCGATTTTGTTCTCGACTCCGCGCCCGGGCATCGCACCCGTCAGTACATGCAAGATCACCTCGATGGGGGCGCGCCGCGGGTATTGTTGCGCGGCTTGCCGGAAGATCATATCGACAGGATTGTTGTGCGGGGTATTAACGCAGGTAGCATTCAAGCCAGCGACCGGATGCTGTCGGCGGGTTCGGCGACAACCACTGCACTGGCACTGTTGCTGCACATTCTTTCCAGCAGCTTCGACATTGAGTGCGTCAGCCTTACCACAATACACGCCTATACCAGTGACCAGCCCCTGCAGGATTATGCCGGTGTTGATTTTCGGCGTTCGCGCTCGGCGGCCAAAAATATCATTCCCAACTCACACGAGGGGGTGCCCTGGTTGAGCCAGTTGCTGCCCGCCCTGGACGGCAAGGTGATGATGTCGACGCTCAACGTGCCGGTACAGCAAGGTTGTCTGCTGGATACCAACCTGGTATTCGCCGATGCCGCAGTTGGTGTCGATGACGTCAATAATGTCATGCGTGTGGCAGCTCAATCTCTACCCGGTATTGTCGATGTGGTGGAAGACCCCATTGTCTCTTCCGATGTGATCGGCAATGCCCACTCCCTGTTATTTGATACCCAGGGCACTATTAAGGCGGGCGACCATACCATCAAGACATTGGGCTGGTACGAAAGCCTGGGACATGCGGCTCGCTTGCTGGATGTTATGCGGCTTTATGCCGACCTGGATCAACGGGAGGAGGCAGCCTGATGGGAACTCAAACATTAAAAGTTGCTATAAACGGGTTTGGCCGTATCGGCCGTTCTGTGTTTCGTATCCTGGAAGAGGTGGAGGGTGTCGACGTGGTCGTCGTCAACGACTTGTTTGATAACGATGCGCTGCGTTACCTGCTCAATTACGATACGGTTATGGGTAATTTTGGCAGGGACCTGGTGTTGGAGGATGACCAACTGGTGACTCCCAAGGGCCGCGTCACCATGATCAGTGAGCGCGACCCGGCGGCCCTGCCCTGGGGTGAGTTGGGCGTGGATGCAGTGGTAGAGGCCACTGGCGCATTCCGTTCCCGCGAACAGTTGCAGGCACACCTCGATGCCGGCGCGAAACGGGTGTTACTCACCGTGCCGGCCAAAGATGAAATTGATTACACGGTTGTGCTCGGTGTAAATGATGAGGGTCTCAGCGCCGATCATCGCATTATTTCCAATGCCAGTTGCACCACCAATTGCCTGGCACCGATGGCGAAAGTATTGCATGACGCCTTTGGCATTAAAGAGGGGGTGATCGACACGGTACACGCCTATACCAATGACCAGCGCCTGGCCGATGTGCCGCACTCGGATTGGCGTCGCAGTCGTGCCGCCGCCGAGAATATTATTCCCACCTCCACCGGTGCCGCCAAAGCGGTGGGACAGGTGTTGCCAGAGTTGCAGGGCCGCTTGCATGGCATTGCCGCCCGGGTGCCGGTGGCCGATGGTTCGGTAGTGGATTTGTTTGTGACCCTGGAGAGTCAGGTTACTGTCGATGATGTACATGCGGCGGTACGTGAAGCTGCTGATTCAGAGGCCTTGCGCGGTATCTTGTTGTACAGCGATAAGCCGATTGTGTCCTCAGATATTATCGGCAACTCCCACTCATCGATATACGATGCGGCGTTCACCTCGGTGAACGGCGGCAAATACCTGCGCACCTTGAACTGGTATGACAACGAATGGGGTTATTCCAGCCGGGTCTGCGACCTGTTGCAGCGCATCAGGGCCTGGTAGTGCCAGATTGGTGCCAGATTGGGGTCAGATCCGGATCTGACCCCATATTTTAAGTTCCTCAAGTAACAAGGAGTGCACAATGAAAGCGCTAAAAATAGTCACAATCCTGGTTTTTGTTTACCTGGCAATCATCGTAACGTTTGAGTCTCTGCTGGGATATTTCCAACCCGCAGATCAAAGCACCCTGGTCATTACCACCACGGACGGGAAAGGCGTTGCCAGCGACCGGGTAGTGGCGCGCCTCGAAAGTGATGGCCGACTCTATGTGGCCGCTAATCACTGGCCCCGCGCCTGGTACCAACAGGCTGCAGAGAATCCTCAGGTACAAGTCACTCTCGATGGGGAGACGGCCACCTATCTGGCAGTGCCGGTAACCGGCGCAGAACACGACCGCGTCAATAGCGAACACAGGCTTGGCCTGGGATTTCGAATACTAACTGGATTTCCTCCCCGCTACTTCTACAGGCTGGACCCGGCGAGTGCTTCGGCAGAAGACTGAGCTATTTCGATAACAAGGAACAGAATGTCTATTAATTTATCGCGCGTTAGAGCTGATACCCCAGGCTGTTCGCAGGTAACCCATCTCAACAACGCGGGCGCCGCGCTGATGCCCGCGCCGGTAATCGATGCGGTGCAGGGCTATTTTGACCTGGAATGCGCAATAGGGGGTTATGAAGCGGCACGCGAGCGCAGTGCGCAGATTGACGCTGTGTATGACTCGATTGCTACGCTGGTGAGTTGCCGATCTGAAGAAATAGCCATAGTTGAGAACGCCACTCGCGCCTGGGATATGGCGTTCTACTCCATCCCGCTTGCAGTGGGAGATCGTGTTCTCACCTGTGTTGCTGACTATGCCAGCAATTACATGCCCCTGCTCCAGGTTTGTCGGAGAACGGGTGCCAGGCTCGAGGTCATTCCCAACGATGAGTTCGGTCAACTGTCTGTGAGTGCCTTGGCGGCGATGATCGATGAGACAGTCAAACTGATTGCAATCACGCATGTTCCTACCAATGGAGGCCTGGTGAATCCGGTGGCACAGGTCGGGGAAATTGCCGGGGCCCACAATATTCTCTATTTGTTGGATGCCTGCCAGGCGGTGGGGCAGCTCCCCATCTCGGTTGATGATATTGGCTGCGATATGTTAACGGCAACCAGTCGGAAATTTCTGAGAGGCCCGCGCGGTATGGGTTTTCTGTATGCCCGTTCGACTACCACGGCGCAACTTGAGCCGCCATTTATTGACTTGCACGCAGCGCAATGGACGTCTTCGGACAGCTACCGGGTGCGTGCTGATGCGCGTCGGTTTGAGACCTGGGAAACCAACATCAGCGCTAAGGTAGGTCTCGGCGCAGCCGTAGACTATGCGTTACAGCTGGGACTCCCGGCCATCTGGCAGCGTGTGCAGAGCCTGGCGGCGCTGCTGAGGGAATCGCTGTCTGCCATCGCCGCGATAGAGCTGCACGACCTTGGAGAGACGCAGTGTGGCATCGTATCCTTCAGCCTGCAGAACTGGGATGCGGACGCTCTGCGGGTAGAACTAAGCAAAGTACATATGAATGTTTCAGTTGCGGTAGCGGGGCATACCCTGCTGGATATGCAGCAGAGGGGGCTGGCAAGCTTTATCCGGGCCTCGGTCCACTACTACAACTCAGAGCAAGAATTGAAAGAATTCTGTGCGATTGTCGAGAGCCTGAGTGGCAGTGCCCGCACTGGGTGATATCGGTGAACTGCTCAGTGGTTCTGGCAGCACTACCAGGCCGAGTTCACGCCAGACTTTCTTCAGGAGATCGAACGGATACTAGCCGAAGTTGAAAATTTGGCGGATTCATTCGACCAACAAGGCCGCTGCTCTGCTCAATGCGCCAATGGTTTTGAAGTCACCGGCCTGCAATGCATCACCGGGCACAAACCAGGAACCACCGATACAGGCCACCGCCGCACAGGCGAGATACTCCACTGCCAGCTCGGGGGTAATGCCACCGGTGGGGCAAAAACGAACTTCCGGCAGCGGTGCTGACATGGCCTTGATCTTGGCCAGGCCACCGGATTGCTCGGCCGGGAAAAACTTCTGCAGCTGGTAGCCGTGCTCCAGCAGGTCCATGCATTCAGAAGGTGTTACAGCTCCCGGCAGATAGGGCATATTGGCAGCCTCCAGCAGCCTTTTCGAGTGACCCGGGCTTACCGCAAATTGGGCACCGGCATTGCTAATGCTCTGGAACTGTTCGGGATTTCGAATACTGCCAGCGCCGAGAATAATATCGGGCACGGCGCGGGCAACCTGTTCAATAGCGGCCAGTGCCTGTTCGGTGCGCAGGGTGATTTCAATAGCGCCAATACCCGCTTCCAACAGGGTCTCAGCCAGTTGTACCGCCCTGCTGTCGTCGTCGATAACGACGACAGGCATCAGGCGTATGTTTTTTAAAAGCTCAGTGGCATCCATGCCGAACATTCTACACTACCAGCGATAGCGCATTTCCAAACCTGCGGTGCGCTCAGAGTAGCGAGGCACTTGCTGCAGGTAACCATTGGGAATAAACAAGTCCAGGGTAGAACCGATGCCGCTTACATAGAATTTATCAAATACGTTCTTAACGTAGAAGGTGGCATCCCAGTGATCATTTTTATCCATCAGGCGCACTGAGGCGTCGACGATCTCGTAACCGTCCTGTACCGTAAACTCATCCTGCGCCAGTGTATACAGCACATCGTCCTGGAAGCGTATCGAACTCTGCAACTGCACATCAAAGCTGGTATCGAGTTCCAGCGTGTACTGGGCGGTCAATGACCCCTTCCAGTCAGGAGAATGGGGCATGTCGCCGCCGGAAAGATCCTGCACGCTGTCGGGGCATTCACCGCGGAATTGTTGACCGAAAGTACAGGGACCGCCTTTGTAATCCTTGATACTGGCATCTACATAGGCGATACCGCCGAATACGCGCAGGTTGGGTAGCAGCAGCGCCGTGAAATCAATCTCTATGCCTTCAGATTCGACCTTGCCGGCATTGACCAGCTGGAAACTGCCGGGGTCATCTTCGGGGTCGCAACCTGGATTGTCGTCTGGGCAATCGGGGCGGCCGTCGGAGTCAAAAAATGCCTGGCCCTGGAAATCATCGTACTCGGAATGGAAGATAGCAACATTGAGAATCAGGCGGTCGTCGAACAGGGTGCTTTTAAGACCCAACTCCCAGGATTTTGAGGTCTCCGGATCCACCGGCTCCAGGGTGGTGGGGTCGGTACCAAAGGTCACGTCGTAGGCGGGGCCTTTATAACCAGTGGCATAGCTCAGGTAGGTCATGCCCTGATCATTGAAATCCCATTCCAGGGCGATTTTTCCAGAGGTATCGTCTTCATCCGTATCGCCCGGGGTGGGGTCAACCGGATCAGGGACACCGGCAGGGAAGCCCTCGCGGGTGCGCCCAAAAACAAAACTCAGGTCGTCATTGGTATAGCGCAGACCTGCCACCAAGCGCCAGTTGTCGGCAAGAGTGTAAGTGGCTTCACCAAAGGCCGCCCAGTTTTCTGTCTCAACTTTGAACGTACTGATGCCGATGCCAGGGAGCCCAGGTACGAACTCAAATGAACGGGTAAACTGGCGCTTGACGGTCTGGTCAAAGTAAAACAAGCCCACCACGTAATTAAGTTTGTCTTCAGCGGGTGAAGTCAGGCGCAGCTCCTGGGTCCACTGATCCTGGTCGGTAGCACCATTCTGGCCGAAACCAATAGGGTTGGTGGGTCGGCTGTCGTCATCGGTATCCGCCTTGATGGATGACTCGCGATAAGCGGTGATAGAAGTCAGGGTAAACTCACCGATGTCCCAATTAGCTTCCAGTGAGTGTCCCCAGTTGTCGGTATCGGCGCCCGGTGCGTAGTTAACATTGACCTTGGTGTTCTTCTTGCCGGGTACCACTGGCAACAGCTCTTCGAGTATCGCGTCTACTTGCGCATCGTTGCCATTGAAAGGATCCATGCTGCGGATAACTGCCTGGCTACAGTCGCAGTCAAATTCAGCGTAATCGCTGCTCCATTTGAGCTCGAGGGTATCAGTGGGTGTCCAGCGCAATTTGCCGCGGATCGAGTAACTGTTTCCGCCGTTGTACTCGTCGCCGTTGTTAACGTTTTTGATCCAGCCATCGGTGTCTGAAGCGAAGCCCGCCAGGCGAAAGCCCAGGTTGTCGGTCATAGGGCCAGAAATATTGAAGCCGCCGCGATATTCCTCACCTTCCTCGACGGCGCCCATCAATTCAGTTTCGAACTCTTCAGCGGGGTTCTGGGTAATAATATGTACTACCCCGGCGGTCGAATTCTTGCCGAACAGGGTGCCCTGTGGACCGCGCAACACTTCCACGCGCTGTATGTCCATTAATTGCATGGCCGCTTGCAGGGAGCGCCCCATCACCACACCATCAACCATGGTGGAGACGCTGGGCTCCACCCCGCTAGAAAAGCTCTGGGTGCCAATACCACGAATATTGAAGGAGCTCTGCCGTGGGTTGCTGCCCTTCTGGTAATTTAACGAGGGCACCAAAAAAGTCAGGTCCTCGGAGGTACGAATCTGGTTGGCGGCCAGATCGCCCTCAGAGAGGGCGGTCACGGCCACCGAAACCTCCTGCAGGCTCTGCTCACGCTTGCGGGCGGTGACAATAACTTCTTCCAGCACCATTGCCTGCTGGGCAGTGGCCATTTGGGGGGAGAGTAGTATCGCCAGCGTGGCGGCCACAGCCAGGGGAATGGGGGTACCGGTTGAGGACATATCTGGAACCTCTCAAGAGTAGTTTTTATATCGAATAGGGTGTAGTGTAATCGATTACATCACAAATGTGTAATCGATTACATTATTGGAAGAATTAGTATTCCAATCATTCGGGAAACTGCCTCGGGAGCCGTGATTGTGTGGGTGATAACCGGAATTATCCGCATGAGGAAACGATGATGCTGCGAATGCTATTGAGCCTGGTACTACTGTCCGCAAGCCTGGCTGTCGCCAAACCCAATGTGGTGTTTATTCTCACCGACGACCAGCGCGCTGACGCGGTGGGTTATCACGATAATTCACTATTGGGTATTGAAACACCCAATATTGACCGCATTGCCGCCGAGGGCGCGCGCTTCGATAACATGTTTGTAACCACCTCGCTGTGCTCACCCAGTCGCGCTTCCTTTCTGTCTGGAACCTATACCCACACACATGGTGTGCGGGACAATTTCACCGATTACCCTCACCAGTTACAGAGTTTTCCCCTGTTATTGCAAAAAGAAGGCTATGAGACGGCCTACATCGGCAAGTGGCATATGGGTGAAGACGATGATTCGGCCCGGCCCGGCTTTGACTACTGGGTGACCCACAAGGGACAGGGCAAGTATTACGACACGGTGTTCAATGTGAATGGCGAGCGCAAAACCGTGGCTGGCTACTACACCGACCGGGTTACGGATATGGCCCTGGACTGGCTGGCGCAGCGCGAATCGGACAAGCCTTTTGCGCTGATCATCGGCCACAAGGCTCCGCACGGCCCATTTGTTCCTGAGCCACGTTACGCGGCGCGCTATGACGGGGTTGCCTATCCCTATCCGCAAAGTAGTTTTGAGCTGGATGACAAACCGGCCTGGATCAAGGATCGTCTGCCCACCTGGCATGGAATTTACGGGCCGCTGTATGGTTTTCGGGAGAATTACCCGGATAGGCGCCCGGAGGCCGTGGCGGACTTTGAGCGCTTTGTGCGCAGTTACGTGGCGACCATTAACTCGGTGGATGACAGTGTCGGTCGTGTGTACGCGGCACTGGAACGTAGCGGAGAGTTGGATAACACCCTGTTTATCTACGCCTCGGACAACGGTTTTCTGTTTGGCGAACACGGCATGATTGATAAGCGCACCATGCACGAGGCCAGTATTCGGGTGCCGTTGGCAGTGCGTTACCCGGCGCGAATAAAGCCGGGAACGGTTATAGAACAACATGTACTGAGCCTGGACCTGGCACCGTCGGTGATGGAGCTTGCGGTTGAGGTAGATATGGCAGATATAGACGGACTTTCCTGGGCGGGATTGGTGACAGGTAAATCCACTGACTGGCGCGATGCCTGGCTCTACGAGTACAACTACGAGCTGCAGTTTCCCTATACCCCCAATGTGCGCGGTATTCGCAAAGGGGATTGGAAGTACGTGGCCTACCCCCATGGAGATGGGGGGCCGTTGCGGCATATGGAAGAGTTGTACAACCTGGCCAGTGATCCGGCCGAATCCCGTAACCTGGCCCAACAAGCAGAGAGTGCCGCCAAACTCGCTGAAATGCGCCTGGCCCTGGCTGAGTTGCTAGCGAGCAGTGGTGCCAACCCCGATACCATGCCCATCGACCAGGGTATAAAAATAGAGTTGCCCGAGGAATCGATCCGATGATAAAGAAAATCCTGCTTGGACTCGTATTGCTTCTCGTTGTTGTCGTCGGTGGGCTCTATGTTGTAGGCAAGGGTTGGCTGGGTGGGCCGTGGACCCCTGCACCGGTGATACAGGGCCCCAGGATCGTTAAAGCAGAAGGTGTAACAAGCGAACGAGCGCCGCAAATCCTGTTTGGCGATTTGCACACCCATACCAATTATTCACTGGATGCCTACGTGTTCAGCAGCTCGCTGGTGAAAGGTGGCGGGGTGATGACGCCAGCCGATGCCTGTGACTTTGCTCGCTATTGCTCGGCGCTGGATTTCTGGAGCATCAATGATCATGCGGAAAGTCTCACACCGCGGGTCTGGGGGGATACGGTCAATGCGATCCGGGATTGCAATGCCATGGCCGGGCCCGCCGACAACCCCGATATGGTGTCTTTCCTGGGTTGGGAATGGTCCAACAGTAATCGTGATGATGTGGCCAGCCATTACGGGCACAAGAATGTAATCTTCCGCACCTGGGAAGAGGGCGCTGCGCCCACGCGTCCGATAGCCTCGGCAGATGATTATGTGATGGGTCGGGCCCCCGCGGTGCTGTTTGGCTTACTCGCCTGGCTGGATGGGCTGGAATTTGCGTCAGATCTGGGTTGGTACGTGGACGAGGTTATGAGTACGCCGATTTGTGCGGATGATGTCCCCAGCAATGAGTTGCCGGACGATTGCCGCGAGGTGGCGCTGACACCGACCCGCCTTTTTCGAAAACTGGACGAGTGGGGGTTTGATGCCATTGTTATTCCCCATGGCCTGGCCTGGGGTACCACCAACCCCCTGGACGCTGATTTTCAAAACCAGCTGGATGAACACGAGCAGCGCTATCAGAAATTATTGGAGACCTTTTCCGGGCATGGTAATTCGGAGCTCTATGAAGACTTTGAACGACTAGCCGTCGATGAAAATGGCATGGCCTATTGCCCGCTGGCCACTGAAAACTTTACCCCCTGTTGCCAACAGGCGGGAGTAATAGCCCGGCAACGCTGTGATGAGCCAACATCCACGCAGTGCGAAAAACAAGTGACTGCGGCAGTTGACGCCTTTGTTGTTAAAGGCGCGCCAGCGGGTCGCAAGCTACTCGATGATACCTCCCCGGATGATTGGCAGGGCTGCGGACAATTGCAGAATACCTTTCAGCCGCCTTCGATGTACGTCGACAAGCTGACCACCCAGTACAATCTCGCGCTGGGCTTTGATGATAACGGTACACCTAAACGCGCCAAATTCGGACTTATAGGTTCCAGCGACGGGCACCAGGCGCGCCCCGGGGGCAGCTACAAAGAGACGAATCGTGTGCTCTACACGGATACCAAAGAAGTGGGCAAAAGGATGATTTCTGCCAGCTCACTCAAAGCTGATGCGGAGTCCGGGTCTTTTTATTACACCGGTGGCTTGATCGCCGCACACACCGACGGTAGAGATCGCGATTCAATCTGGCAGGCGCTGGATAATCGCAATGTATACGCCACTTCCGGTGATCGCATGCTGGTGTGGTTTGACCTGCTCAATGGCCCCAATGGTGAAGTACCCATGGGCAGTGAAGTCATCATGCAGGACACACCGCGTTTTCGTATTCGCGCGCTGGGGGCTTTTGAACAACAGGCAGGCTGCCCGGACTACGCAGTGACAGCGTTGGGACAGGAGCGCATACAATCCCTGTGTGGCGGCGAGTGTTACCAGCCGGGTGATCGCAGAAAAACTATTGTTCGCATTGAGGTCAATCGCATTCGGCCACAGATCAACTCGAATGAAGAGATTGCTCCACTGATTGAAGATAGCTGGCGGGTGTTTGAATGCCCCACCGATGGCAGTGCTTGTGTGGTGGAGTTTGACGATCCTGACTATCTGTCAGCAGATCGCCCTGCGCTTTATTATGCTCGCGTAATACAGCAGGCAGAGCCGCTGATTAGCGGTGACCCATTCGGTTGTGAGTACGACGAGCAGGGTGTTTGCATCAAGCGTAATTATTGCATCGGCGCCAACTCAGAGCGCGATAATAACTGCCTGGCCCAGGCTGAGCCTCGCGCCTGGACCTCTCCCATATTTGTAGAACCACCGCGGAAATCTCAATTATGAAAATACTCCTTGGTTTGTTGGCTTGTGTTATGGCAATGCCCCTGCAGGCCCAGCCCCGGCCGAATATTTTAGTGTTGATGGCCGAAGATATGAGCCCTCGTGTTGGCGCCTTTGGTGACCCGGTAGCGGTGACCCCCAATATAGATGCACTGGCACAAGAGGGGGTGCGTTATACCAACACCTTCACGACGGCTGGTGTCTGTGCACCCAGCCGTGCGGCCCATATTCTGGCAATGCACCAGATATCTACTGGCGGCCAGCATATGCGCACCAGTACCAGGCCTGATGGCGGCTATTACGCAGTGCCGCCGGCTGAGGTTAAAGCTTATCCCGAATTGCTGCGTGGGGCCGGTTACTACACCTACACGGACCAAAAACTGGATTACCAGTTTAGTGGTGTATATCCCGGCAGTGGTCCGTTTACTATCTGGAATTCAGAAGGCGAAGCCGCACCCGATTGGAGAGGGCGGGCACCCGGCCAGCCATTTTTTGGCTTTCGAAATTTTATGGTGACCCACGAAAGCGGCGTGTTCACCCCGCTGGGAGCAATGCCGCAAAGCGCCACTCATTTTATTATGCAGGTGATGCGATGGTGGCGTCTGGAGGAGTCGCCGATAGACGTAGTACGCCCGGATCAAGTTGAGGTGCCGCCTTACTACCCCGATACGCCGACGGTACGTGCCGACCTGGCGCGCCACTACAATAACATTGCCTATATGGATGCGGAGGTGGGCGCCATCCTGGCGCAACTGGAAGAGGATGGGCTGGCAGATTCAACCATCGTGATCTGGACCACCGATCACGGTGATGGCCTGCCACGTGCCAAGCGCGAACTCTACGACTCTGGGCTCAAGGTGCCGATGATTATTCGCTGGCCGGAAGCTTTTCGTCCCGCCGATGTTGAGCCCGGTGGCATGGATGCGCGCATGATCAGTTTTGTTGATTTCGGCCCCACCATACTCAAGTTAGCGGGGGTGGATGTTCCCGGGTATATACAGGGCCAGGATTTTGCCGATCCCGCTGCGCCGCGACGTGAGTATATCTTTGCATCACGCGACAGAATTGATGAAGTACCCGATAGACAGCGTGCGATAAGAGATCAGCGCTTCAAGTATATTCGCAGCTGGTACCCGCAGTTGGCACAGGGGCACCTGCTGGCCTTCCGGGACAATATCGATATGGTGCGGGAGATGCGGGCGATGTATGCAGCGGGTGAGCTATCCGCGGCGCAGGCCTTGTGGTTCCAGGCGCCCGGTGAGGAGCAGTTATTCGACCTGCAGAAAGATCCCTTTGAGATTAACAATCTTGCCCGTGACCCCGCTTACCAGCAAGAACTGGTGCGATTGCGCGGGGCACTGGACCAACGCCTGGCTGAGATAGGTGATTGGAGCGATGAAGCCGAGATCGACATGGTGGCGCGTTTTCAACCTGGCGGCGAACGGCCGGTAACCCCGCCGCCAACCGGCTCAGTCGAAGATGGACAACTCATTCTCACGGCGGTTGAACAGGGCAGTTCGCTGGGGTACCGGTTGAATGATGGTGATTGGCAGCTCTATACCGCCCCGGTTGTTATTGAAGAGGCGGCGATGGTAGAAGCCAAGGCGGTTCGGTATGGGTGGGAAGAGAGCGAAGTCATATCGGTCCCGTAGGGCCGACAAATTCGGCCCTACGGCATTGGTTTATTGCATGGTTGCCAGCGTGGCGTTGAGGGTAGGACTGCAACGCATTACAGCCTTCACATTGTCCCTGTCAGCGTGGTAGTAACCCTTGATGGGGGCGGGATTGCCCTGGGCGGCTGCCAGCTCGCTGATTACCGCGTCTTCAGCGGCGGCCATGGCTTCAGCAAAGGGCGCGAACTGCGCCGCCAGCTCGGCATCTTCAGTTTGCCTCGCTACCGCTTGTGCCCAGTACAAGCCGAGGTAGAAGTGGCTGCCACGATTGTCCAGTTCGCCGGTTTTGCGCGAGGGAGATTTGTTGTTCTGCAGCAGGGTGCCGGTGGCTTCGTCCAGGGTTTTGGCGAGAATGGTAGCGCGGGGGTTATTGGCCTTGACGCCCAGGTCTTCCAGCGAAACCGCCAGCGCCAGGAACTCTCCCAGTGAATCCCAGCGCAGGTGATTTTCTTCCAGTATTTGTTGCACGTGCTTGGGCGCCGAACCGCCGGCACCTGTTTCGTACATGGCACCACCTTTGAGCATGGGCACAATAGACAGCATTTTGGCCGAGGTGCCCAGCTCCATAATGGGGAACAGGTCAGTGAGGTAGTCGCGCAATACATTACCGGTTACTGAAATAGTATCCAGTCCCCGCAGCATGCGCTCCATGGACAGGCGTATCGCTTCCTGGTAGGACATAAGACGTATGTCCAAACCCTCTGTGTCATAATCCTGCAGATAAAGTTTTACCTTCTTGGTCAGCTCCATATCGTGCGCACGCTCCACGTCCAGCCAGAATATGGTGAGCATGCCCGATGCGCGAGCGCGGGTTACGGCCAGCTTTACCCAGTCCTGTATTGCCTCATCCTTGGTCTGGCAGGCGCGCCAGATATCACTTTGCTCAACCTGGTGTTCAGTCAATACAGTGCCATCGGCATCGACAATACGCATGGTGCCGGCTTCGGTCATCTCGAAGGTCTTGTCGTGGGAACCGTATTCCTCAGCTTTCTTGGCCATCAGGCCAACATTGGGTACGGTGCCCATGGTGGTGGGATCGAAGGCGCCGTTGGTTTTGCAGAAGTTAATAACTTCCTGGTAAATACGCGCGTAGGTGCTCTCCGGCATCACCGCCTTGGTATCTTTGAGCTTTCCGTCTGGTCCCCACATATGGCCAGAGCTGCGAATCATGGCAGGCATGGACGCATCGACAATAATGTCGCTGGGTACATGCAGATTGGAAATTCCCTTCACGGAATCGACCATGGCCATTTCCGGTCGCATCGCATAGCAAGCCTGTATGTCCTCTTCGATTTCCTCCCGCACGGAACGGGGTAAATCGGCAATATGATCGTAGACACTACTGAGGCCGTTGTTGGGGTTCACGCCCAGTTTCTTGAACAACTCGCCATGCTTGGCAAACAGGTCTTTGTAGAACACGGTGACCGCGTGTCCAAACACAATGGGGTGAGACACTTTCATCATGGTTGCCTTGACGTGCAACGACCACATCACACCCGTGCTTTTGGCATCTTCCAGGGTTTGCTCGAAGAACGCTTCCAGCGCTTTGGCGCTCATAAACATGCCATCGATGATTTCGCCCGGTTCCAGGTGCAGTTCTTTTTTGACTTCTACCGGGCCGCCGGAAGCGGGTGTGAATTCGATACGGATATCGGTGGCTTTGTCCACGGTGGTGGATTGTTCGCTGGAGAAGAAATCGCCACCGTGCATATGGTCGGCGTGGCTGCGCGAGGCCATACTCCAGGCGCCCATAGAGTGGGGAAATTTACGGGCATACGCTTTCACTGCTGGTGGTGCGCGGCGGTCGGAGTTGCCCTCGCGCAGCACCGGGTTGACGGCGCTTCCCAACACCTTTGAATACCTGGCACGAACACTCTCTTCGTCGTCGTTCTGTGGGTTCTCTGGAAAATCCGGTATGTCATAACCCTGGCTCTGCAGCTCGGCGATGCAGTCTTTCAACTGCGGCTCAGAGGCGCTGATGTTGGGTAACTTGATAATATTGGCATTGGGGTCCTGGGTTAATGCACCCAGGAAGGCCAGACCATCAGCGACTTTCTGCTGGTCGGTGAGTTTGTCTGGAAAGGTAGAGAGTACGCGCCCCGCCAGGGAGATATCGGTTATCCTTACATCGATACCAGCGGCCTTGGTAAAAGCCCGCACCACTGGCAATAGTGAACAGGTTGCCAGTGAGGGGGCTTCGTCAGTCAGGGTGTAGTAAATGATGGACTTGTCGTTGCTCAATTGCTTCTCCAGACAGTTAGATAGAGGTTTTCAGGCTGCGCATTCTACCCGAAATCAGATACGGATGTTCGCGCCGCTGCCCGATTATTCAAGCCAGCCACGTTTGTTTTGAATCATTTCCTCACGCTTGTCGTCCAGTACATCCTGCATGCGCTGGGTCACCTCGGGTAACAGCATGGATACATCATAGGATTCATTGAAGTCGGTGTGTGTGTCGAACAACCAGGGGCCCTTGATGGGACCAAATGATACCGGCATGGTGGGTTGCACGTAAGCGATGGAACGTTTGTCATGGTACTTGTATTGCGCGTCGCGCACCGCCATCAAGCTGTCGCCGGCGAAATAGAAGAGGTACTTGTTGGGTGAGGGCGCATCATCTTCCAGCATGGCGCGCAGGGATTTTCCGTCGATAATCCGATCCGTGGGTGATGGCAGGTTCAGCCAGTCAAGGATGGTAGGAAACCAGTCAATACCCATGCTAATACCATCCAGCGTGCGCCCGCCTGCAAGGCCTGCTGGCCAGTGCACAATCATGGGAACATGCATGCCACCTTCGAAGGTGTCAGCCTTGCGGCCGCGCGCGGTACCGGCACTGCCCTGGTACCAGGGGCCGTTATCACTGGTAATCAAAATCAGGGTGTTGTCGTAAACACCCTCGGCTCTCAGTGTATTAACGACTCTTGCCACTACATCGTCCAGCCCCTCGATAACGTCGCCATAAAGTCCGGCCCTGGAACGACCCTCGTCTTGTGCGGGTCGGAACAAGGGAATGTGGGGAAAGTTGTGCGCAAAATAAAGAAAGAACGGGGCAGCACTGTGCTGTTCAATAAAGTCAGTAGCGGCATCGCCGTACCACTCGTTGAGGCGGGTCTGGTCGGCCGGGGCTTCAATTTCAATTTCCCTGTCGCGATAGAGGGCAAAGGGTTCCATATCATTGCTGTACAGCGCGCCGAAGTAGCTCTGGAACCCCATGTCATTGGGCAGGGAGGGAGAGCGGTCACCCAGGTGCCATTTGCCAACCATGCCAGTGGCGTAACCATTGGCCTGTAGTACATCTGCCAGGGTGATCTCCTCGGCCGGCAAGCGCTTGTTGTAATCAACCAGCTGCGATGCATTGCCCTTCAGTGACCAGCGCGGGAACACCACATTGGGCATGCCTGCGCGCAGCGGCAGGCGGCCGGTCAGATAGCCAGCGCGGGCCGGTGTGCATACCGGTGCGGGTGAATAAAAGTTAGTGAGGACCAGGCCCTCGCGGGCCAGCTGATCCATAGTAGGCGTGGCGATAGCCTGGCTGCCGGTAAAACCCAAATCTCCGTGACCAAGATCATCAAACAAAATAAAGACAATGTTGGGTCTGTCAGCACGGGCGGGAAGCTGTTGGATCTGTTCCAGGTACTTGTGTTTTTGCAGTAGATGGGCGGCGTCGTCCTGCTGAGGATCAAGCGCAATTTTGAGTCCTGCCCAGCCAACAGTAAAAATAATTCCTGCTAGCAACGTGCCGCCAATAAGCAAGCACAGATATTTTAGCCAGCGCATTGTCAAAGTTTCCTCGTGGGTCTACCGGTGGATTCTCGAATAACCAGCTGGTGCTCCAGCACACTGTCTTGCTGTGGAGTGGTGTCGTCCAGCAGCAGTAATAGTTGCTGCATGGCGGTGCTGCCAATCAGTTCGCGTGGTTGATGAATGGTTGTCAGGCTGGGCGTCATAAATTCTGCAAAGCGTATATCGTCAAAACCCACCAGCGACAAGTCCTCTGGAATACGGCAGCCACACTCACCGGCGGCGCGCATCACCCCTATTGCCATGGGGTCACTGGCAGCGAAGATGGCGGAGGGCGGTGTAACCATGGCTAGCAGTTGCTTTGCACAGGCATAGCCTGACTCCGGACTGTAATCACCCTGCACAATTAATTCTTGCTCGACGGTGATGCCCGCAGATTGCAGGGCGCTGCGGTAACCTCGCAGGCGATCTATGGACAGTGGAGAGGCGGCGGGGCCATTGATATAGGCGATGCGCCGGTGGCCCAGTTCAAGCAGGTGCGCAACAGCGTCTTCCGCTGCCTGGGTATTGTCGATGCGAACCGTGGGACAGGGTGATACCGGCAAGTACTCACAGGCCAAAACGACCGGGATGTTGGTGTTGTCGGCGATGAAATTTTCTACACCGTCTACGCTTAGCAGGATCGCGCCGTCGGCGTGTTGTTGGCGCATGTAGCCCGCATAGGATTCTGCTTCTGCGCGGCCCGTGTCAGTTTCTCCCAGTATCACCCGGTAGTTATGCTGTTGCGCGCAGCTTTCGATGCCCTGGATGATATTGGAAAAAAACGGGTTGCCGATATCCGGTACCAGCACCAGGATGGTTTCGGTACGCTGGCGTCGAAACTGCCGTGCGGCGGTATTCATCTTGTAGCCGCAGCTTTTAACGGCCTGCAAAACGCGCTCGCGAGTTTCCTCGGTGACTTTGTCTGGCTGCGACAAGGCACGTGATACGGTTGCTGTGGAGACACCTGCCAGGGCGGCGACGTCTTTAATTGTGGTCATATAGTTCCATGTGATGGTTGCAGAGACATAATGTAATCGATTACATTGTGTAATACAATGCGGCGGACAACAGATGGCGAAGCAGGGTATGTCAAAAATAAGAATGGGAATGGTCGGCGGCGGTGAAGGTGCCTTTATTGGTGCAGTGCATCGCATGGCCGCTGCAATAGATGGCGACATCGAACTGGTATGCGGTGCTTTCAGCCGTGACCCGCAGTGCTCAAGGCGCTCAGGTGCTGCGCTAATGTTGCCGGCAGAGCGAGTCTATGCAGATTACGGCGCCATGATGCAGGCCGAAGCTCAGCTACCGGTAGAACAGCGCATGCAGTTTGTCGCGATTGTTACCCCCAACAACACCCACTACCCCATTGCCAGTGCGGCACTGGCTGCGGGCTTTCATGTGTTGTCCGACAAGCCGGCCACGCTCAAGCTGGAACAAGCGCTGGCACTGCAAGCGCAGCTTCAGCAAACGGGATTGTTGTACGGTCTGACACATATCTATACCGGTTATCCCATGGTGAAAGAGGCGCGCCAGCGCATCAGCGCTGGACAGCTGGGGGTGGTACGCAAGGTGCTGGTGGAATATCCACAGGGCTGGCTGGCCGATGCGCAGGAAACAAGCGGCAACAAGCAGGCGGCCTGGCGACTGGACCCGGCCCAGGCGGGCATCAGCGGCTGTATGGCTGACATCGGCGTACATGCAGCCAGCCTGGCGGAATATGTTACCGGTCTGAAAATTTTGCAGCTGTGTGCAGACCTCACATCCTTTGTTGAAGGTCGAGAACTGGATGACGACGGTTCAATGCTGTTGCGTTTTGACAAGGGTGCCCGTGGGGTTCTTACCGCCAGCCAGGTATGCGTGGGCGAGGAAAACTCCCTGCGTATCCGGGTCTACGGCGAAAAAGGTGGGCTGGAGTGGAGTCAACTCGAACCCAATACCCTGTGGCTGAAATGGCCGGACCGTCCCACCGAGATGGTGAGAACCGGTGCGGACTATTTGTCAGCACCGGCGCGCTTGAACACCCGCACGCCCATGGGTCATCCTGAAGGTTACCTGGAGGCGTTCGCCAATGTGTATGCGGCTTTTGCCGGACAAGTTCGTGCCCGGGAACAGGGCGTGGAGCCGGACCAGCGAGCACAGGATTGTCCTGGCATTGATGAGGCTGTGCGTGGCATGCGCTTTATCGAGCTGGCGGTAGCTGCCAGTGCCAGTGATATCAAGTGGCATGATTTTGAATCCAGTAAGGAGCTGTTATGAAAGGACCTGCGATATTTCTCGCCCAGTTTGTTGGCGAGCAAGCCCCGTTTAATAGTTTGCCGGGGCTGTGCAAGTGGGCTGCTGACCTGGGTTACAAGGGTATTCAGTTGCCCGCCGATCCCGGTGCCGGGCTGGTCGATTTAAAAAGGGCCGCCGAGAGTAAGGATTACTGTGAAGAATTACACGGTATTGTGGCGGAGGCGGGCCTGGAGATTACCGAGCTTTCCACACACTTACAGGGCCAGTTGGTGGCGGTGAATCCGGCCTACGACCTCCAGTTTGACGCTTTCGCCGACCCCAGTGTGCGTGGCAACCCGGCCGCGCGCACCCAGTGGGCTATCCAGCAATTAAAATATGCGGCCAAGGCCAGCCAGCGGCTGGGTTTAAAAACCCACGCTACATTTTCCGGCGCATTACTCTGGCAGACCTTGTATCCCTGGCCGCCGCGCCCGGCGGGCCTGGTCGAAGCAGGTTTTGCAGAGCTGGCCCGGCGCTGGCGTCCTATCCTGGATGAATTTGACGAGTGTGGTGTAGACGTCTGCTACGAAATTCATCCCGGCGAAGACCTGCACGACGGTGTCACCTTTGAGCGCTTCCTGGCAGCGGTAGATAACCACCCGCGGGCCAGTATTCTCTACGATCCCAGCCACTTATTGCTGCAGCAAATGGACTACCTCAGTTTTATCGATATCTACCATGAGCGTATCAAGGTATTTCATGTCAAAGATGCAGAGTTCAATCCCGACGGTCGCAGTGGTGTGTACGGCGGCTACCAGGGCTGGGTAGATCGCCCCGGCAGGTTCCGTTCTCCCGGCGATGGTCAAATTGATTTTGTGGGTATCTTCAGCAAGCTGGCCCAGTACGGCTACGATGGCTGGGCGGTGCTGGAGTGGGAGTGTTGCCTCAAGCACCCCGAGCAGGGTGCGGCAGAGGGTGCAGCGTTTATCGAGGCGCATATGATCCGCACTACTGATAAGGCCTTTGATGATTTTGCTGGTGGCGGGACCGATGAAGCTGGTAATCGCGCTATTTTGGGTCTGGAGTAGATGTTGAATGGGATCCCGGCGATCGATTCCTATAGCTCTCCGGGACACGCCGTCCTTGAGAGCTATAGGAGTCGATCTCCTGGCACCGCTGCAGACATCTAACAAATAACAAGAAAGAGAACGAGATTATCAACGACCATATAGACCGTAAGCGACTGTACTACGTCGGTAACCTGTCGATTTTTATGATTGGCCTGGGCTTTGCGGTGCGCGCCAATATCGCCCCCAATTTACAGGCGGATATTTACGACCACATTGATTTGGCTAACTCGGCGTCCATGGTGGGAGAAGCGCTGGGGATTACTTTTACCGGCTTTGCCCTGACATTGCTATTTGGTAGTGCGTTGGTAGATTTGATCGGCATGAAACGCATGTTGCTGCTGTCGGCGCTGGGCTTTCTCGCTGGCTCTGTCGGACTGCTGGTCGCTACATTGATGCCGGTGGGTGGCAGTGTGGAAACGCTGGTACTGGCCAGTCTGCTGGCCACCGGGCTGGGCTGGGGGGCGGTTGAGGCGGCTTCGAATCCTATGGTGGCAGCGCTTTATCCAGAGGAAAAAACCCACCGCCTGAATATTCTCCACGCCTGGTGGCCAGCCGGAATTGTGGTTGGCGGTTTGCTGGGCCTGGCCATCTCAGCCATGGGTATCTCCTGGAAGCTCAATATGCTGATCTTGATGCTGCCGGCGCTGGTCCTGGCCTGGATGGTGTGGCGCTCTGACTTTCCTGTTACTGAGCGTGTTGCCAGCGGCGTCAGCTATGCGGACATGCTGAAGGAATTGATCAGGCGGCCGCTGTTCTGGGTGTTCTGGTGCTGTATGTTTCTGACCGCCACAACCGAGTTGGCGCCGGGCCAGTGGGTGAATATATCCCTGTCCAATATTGTCGGCATGCAGGGCATTGTGCTGTTGGTTTACGTCAGTGCATTGATGTTTGTGGGCCGTCATTTCGCCGGGCCAATCGTCAAACGAATTTCATCCGTGGGCCTGTTGTTTGTCGGTTGTTTTGCGGCCGGAGTGGGTCTGTACCTGCTCAGCCTGGCGACGTCACCGCTTACCGCCTTTGCGGCCGCTACGATTTGGGGTGCAGGTATTTGTTTTGTCTGGCCCACCATGCTGGCTATAGTTGCAGAGCGCTTTCCAAGAGGAGGTGCGCTGGCCATGGGTTTGATGGGCTTTGCCGGCGGCATGGCGATTCAGTTCGTGTTGCCCATTATGGGTGGGGTTTTTGACAGTGCCAAAGCCGAGGCAGCCGGAGGGGCGCAAAATTTGGGCACGCTATCACCCGAGGCGATGCAGGAAGTGGTGCGTTATGCCTCAGTGGAATCATTCCAGTCTGTGGCCATAGTGCCCTTTATCCTGCTGCCGGTATTCGGCGCCATCTGGTGGTACGACCGAAGATCCTCATAGGGTCGAAGGCGACACCCGTCGAATTCATTCGGGCACAAAAAAAGAACTGCCGCAGTACGACAAGGTGGTCCGCTGTACGGGCTGGCATGCGGTGTTGCTTAGTATCCTGTTAGTTGTCCGGGCCTTGATCGAAGCAGTTTGAAACGGTGAAAACCCAGGCTCTCCAGGTAGTCCAGGTCAAAATCAATCATGCCGAGTATTTCCCTCTCCTTTAGACCCTGTGAGCAGGTTGAGCCGCTGACTTCTTCGCCCTTGTTGATTTTGGAAAAGCTCATATAACAAATTTTTGAAGGGCAGGTCATTGCACAACCGGCGTTGGCGAACAGGGTGATACGCTCTTTTTCTGGCATGGATAACAGAAGCTCTTCGTCCTCATTGCATTCCATGGGTAGGATCACTGTGTCATAGAGCTGGTAGGCCCGCTCGACCTTCTTTACTGTTTTGATGTTCTTGATGACACTGGCTTCAACCCGGTAATCCGGAAAGTCTGCCCTGATCCAACGGGCCAGATCATCATTAGTAATGATTACCGAGTTGCCCGGCCGATAATATTTTTCCAGGAATGGCAGGCACTGTTCATATTCTTCACGGGTGGCGAAGTGGTTGGTTAAGGGCAGCCGCAGGTTGATACCCATTTTATACATGGAGCGCAGATCATAGCGGCTGAGCTCCGTGTTCCTGAATACTCTTCCCCCGTACAAAGTGCAAGCTTCGGTAAACCCGAAGAAGCTGTCAATTTGCGCCAGTGGAATATCACTAAAATGCTGTTTGATCAGCTGCTGAATAGGCTGTGCAGCCGGTTTGGACCGGGCTGATATGGTAAATTCCATGGTGCTACCCCCAACCGGCATTCAAGCAGAACGGAGGAAATATTGATAAGACATGGATCAAGAATTGTGGGCATAAAAAAAGGGGGCTGATCCGTAGATCAACCCCCCAAAAAGACCTGAATGAGATGGTGACTTAAGCGGCTTTCTTGGCCGGGGTCAGCTTCTCTTTTGCAGTTTCAACTGCGTCTTCAATTTGATCTTGCAGCTTGGAGAACTGGCCTTTAACGTCTTTTACAACGCTGTCAAACTCAGGAGCTTCGAACTTGTCGAAGTTTTTGTTGAGTTCTTTACGCAGCTTCGCGCCACGCTTTTCCAGGTCGCTCATACGCTTTTCATTGTCCTTGCGAGAAGTTTTAAGGTTCTCTTGAACGCGATCGTAACCTTTGCCGATAACACCCAAGTAGATGTTTACAGCTTTCTCGGCAGATGCCTTCAGGGAAAACTCAGGAGCTTTCTTGGTAGCTACTTTCTTAGCGGCTACTTTCTTGGGAGCGGCTTTCTTAGCAGCTACTTTCTGTGCAGGGGCTTTCTTGGCAGTGGCCATGGTGTGTTCCTCTCTAAAGTATGGGTTAAACATCGGCTGCTATGGACAGCCATGAGTCCACATTAGGTAAATTAATTAGAAAGCACTGCCTAAAAACAAAAATAGATACAAAAAACTACAGGACACCGCTAAACATTGGTTTTCACCAGCAATTGCTTGAACACAATCGCATTATGATCGGAGGCGTCTTTCTCTGGCTCCTCAGCCAGTTCTGCGTTGGGAAAGCGCTTGAACAGTTCACACATGGTCAGGTACAGCTGTTGCTTGGCCAGTGCTGCGCCGATGCAATAGCGCGGTCCATAGCCGAACATGACATCCGGGTCGAAGCTGCGCTGCGCATTAAACTGCTCTGGGTTGTGGTAATAATCCGGGTCGTAGTTTTTCAGGTGGGGCATCATCAACACCATCTGTCCCTTGCGAATCTGCTGGCCTAACAACTCCATATCTTCAGGTGCATAACGGGCAAAGCCCATCTTTGACTGTAGAGACCAGCGGTTGATTTCGCTGAAAGTGTTAGAAAAATTATCCGCTGAAGCCAGCGCCCATTCCACCTGGTCCGGGTGCTTGAGCAGGGCGTATACGCTCCACTGCTGGGCGACCAGGGTGGTGTCGGCACCGGCGCCGATCAGGGCCAGGATCAGGGTGACAATGTCCCATTCCTCAAAACCTTCGGTTTCTGCCTCTACTTTAAGCAGGGTGCTGAGAAAGTCATCCTGCTGGGGGGCGTTGCGACGTTCGGCGATAACCTCCAGGATAATGTCTATGGCCTGGTTGCAATCCTGCCGGGCGGCTTCGCGGCGTTCATCTGAAATTGTGGGGTTCCAGGTCTCTGTAAAACTCATAATCACAGTTTTTATGGCGGGCCAGTATTTTTCCGGTACGCCCACCATGCGGGTGATAGAGATAAAGGGAATGTGCTGGGCTATTTTGTCCTTGTAATCAAAGACTTCGGGCTCGCCCAATTCATCAAACAATTTTTTGACGTCCGGTTCTATGGCTTCCTGAATTTTGTCGACCACGTTGCGGCTAAAGGCTGGCGAAACCACCTTGCGCACCAGGCGGTGGTGGTCATGGTCGGCGAGCAGGCTGTGGCCAATCATGGCGCGCTCGAAGTTGCTCCACTGATCCTCCGGTGGGCGCTGGGGAGCAAATTCCCAATCGTAAAAGTCGGAGGAGAGTGGCTCGGTCTTCCAGCACTGCATGATGTCGCTCATCTGGGTCATGATCCAGGCCTGCCAGGGTTCATACCACACCAGTGGGCCGCGGGATTTCATCGCCAGGCACTGTGGCACCGGGTTGTTCATGTACTCCTCGGAGTGGGGATTGAAGATCTCTTCAACCGGTGGCAATTGTTGTTTGGCCTGGCCCATAAGGTGTCTCCTGTGAAGACATAAATGATAGTTGCAAAAAAGTATACTGAAGTGTAACTTTAGCATCAAGTTACCTTTTGTAAATAACGGA
>SMVB01330889.1_pt1 | contig 24733 bp, 19 predicted proteins | sample 2456461 | NCBI WGS metagenome assembly SMVB01 (sample SAMN11095934, study PRJNA526329) | marine sediment metagenome | biome: Marine sediment; feature: Surficial sediment; material: Deep marine sediment; isolation source: Hadal surficial sediment | place: Pacific Ocean | collected 2014-05 | depth...
AATGTGAGTTTTAATGGCTCCGGATCCTCAGATTCCGATGGCAGCATCGTGTCGTACGACTGGACCTTCGGTGATGGCGGCAGTGATACCGGCAGCACCCCCAGTCACATTTACATCGCTGCCGGCAATTACACCGCAACCCTGACCGTTACCGACAACGATGGTGATGCTGACATCGATACGGTTTTGATCACCGTTTCCGACCCACTCCCCAATCTGCTGCCAACCGCAGTTGCATCGGCTACACCTTTGAACGGCGACGCACCGCTGAACGTGAGCTTTGATGGTACAGGTTCTTCAGACTCTGATGGCAGCATCGTGTCGTGGGAATGGACCTTCGGCGATGGAGGCAGTGATACCGGCAGCACGCCCAATTATGTCTACACCAGTGCTGGAAATTACACTGCAAGCCTGACAGTCACAGATGATGACGGTGCAACCGCCATTGACTCGTTGCTGATTACCGTATCCGATCCACCGCCGCCACCACCGGAAACAGACCACCTGGCCAGTGCTGATATTCAGGGTGCCGGTAGTGTGAACCGTAGCTACATTGCTACCCACGAGGATGATGAAGGTGCGATCCAGTCCATAACCGAGCGGCAGAGTGGCGGCAGAAAGAATAATCGTTACAGTTATTCTGAGCACACCTGGGCATTCAATATTTCTGCAGGTGCCACCACCATTGTTTACGCAAATGCGTGGAGCGGTGGCTCCAGCGATGGCGACAGCTTTATATTCGAATGGTCGACCAGCAGCAACAGCGGGTTCCAGCCCTTGTTCACGGTGGATAACAGTTCTAATTCGAGCAGCACCCAGTCTGCGCCGATAAATGCCAGCGGTGCGATTTTTATCCGGGTGCGCGACACCGACCAAACGGCAGGTAACAAGACGTTGGACACCGTTTATATAGACCACCTGTTTATCAGAACCACCATTGCCGAAGGAGACCCACCAGCAGCACCATCGGGCATGGCAGTTTCCGGGCCAACCAGCAGTTCGCTGGAACTCAACTGGCTGGATAATTCTGCAGACGAAAGCAGTTTTACCCTGGAACGCTCAACCGACGGCACTAATTTCAGCCTCCTGATCATGCTCGGTGCAAATGTCACCAGCCATACCGACACCGGCCTGAGCGCCAGCACGACTTATTGGTATCGTGTATACGCGTCGAACGCATCGGGCAGTTCCGCAACCTCCGCAGCGGCTTCCGGTACCACCCTGGCGGGCTCAAGCATCACGCTTTCGGCAAACGGCTATAAGATCAAGGGAAAGCATAACGTAGACCTGGATTGGAGTGGCAGTGCCGCCAGTGATATGGATATTTACCGTGACAATATGGTCACTCCTATAGCGACCACTGCCAATGATGGTACCTACACCGACGCGATAGACGCTAAAGGCGGTGCCAGTTATATCTACAAGGTCTGCGAAGCCGGTACCGGCATTTGTTCCGATACGGTAAACGTGGTGTTCTGATTGGAAACTCAACAGAAACCCGGTGCCATCAAGTCGATGATTCTGCAGTTTCCGGGGTTCGTTGCCGCAAGGGGCGAAAAGCATCATAGACACGAACGGCAACCACGCTGTACAAAGTGGCTGCAACCATCATTGCCAGACGACTGTAAAAACTGACCGAGGCACTGCTGCCACCGGGTCCGTCAAGAACAGCCGGTGCAATCAATACGATCATGGTCAGGTAGGCGTACGACCAGATTCCGGCTTTCGCGTGCATGGCCGGACCGCTGAAAATTCGTTTACCCATGATCAGCCCACCGAGTGCAATTAGCAGGGAATACAGAACCAGGGATGGCCAAATACTCAGTAGCTGCCACATGATGATGGCGCCGGTCCCGCCAATCACAGTCGACATCAGCAGGTTTTTCCCCACAGCCTTTGTCGCGTCGTTTTCAACCTGTTGACCCATCGATGACACTTTGATCATGACCACAAGGTAACTGGCGCTTCCCTGGTAGAGCAGGAAAAAAAACATCACCGGAAATACTATAAGCGTTGATCGCCACGCGCTCCAGATGGCCACGTAGCGTTCAGGTGTCGGCGGTTTTGGCCTCGGGCCCGCGTTGGCAGGCCGGGGTGGATCCGGAAAAAAAGCGTGTGCCAGCCACACAAACAGCATTGCGATTGTCGCATTGATGACGAGAGCCTTGTTCACCAACAGCAGTGCGTCAATCGAATCCGAGCCAACTGCGGTCAGCAATGCCAGACCCATGGTCAGGAAGGCGCCCATAACCGGTGAACCGCCCTTTGCGCTAAAGTAAAAACTCCAGAAACAGGCGGTGATAAGTACCAGGATGCCTACAACCTGGTAATGATCCAGCAGGGGTAGCATCAGCAACACAGCATATGCAGGAATGGCGAGCGCGAGGATAAACACGATTCCGCTTTTCAGACGGGGAGCAGGCATCGGAATGGCCAGCAGAAATGAAACCAGCACCGGCATGATAAATGACACGTCCCAGTTGATCACCTGTGAGAACCACAGCGCTGCCGAAGTGCCAAACGCCAGGCGCAGGATCCGCCTTGCTGCCACAGGGTGTATTTCTGACCTGCTAGTAGGCATAGCTCAGTATTGCAGCAACCCGGATGTATATACGCCCAAGGAAGTTCATCAGCCCGTTGTCGCCTGTATAAACGATGACGGAAACCTGTGAACCGACGCGCAGACCGGTTTGCTGGGGGTCCTGACCGATTTCGACATCAATCAGCACCGGAAAACGCTGTGCATCACGCAACCAGCTTCTCTGGTTGTCAATGGTCGGGAGGGTGCCGAGTGAGTTGGAGTCGACCTGCACGCCAAACCCTGTCTCACGTATCCTGCCCTTGAAAATCTTGCCGGGTTGTACATCGAAAGTCAGTTCCACGCGGTTCCCCTGGCTGATATTGCCGAGGTTGTTTTCGGTGAAATCGGCCCTGACCCACACCTCGTGTGTTGAAATGAAGGTCATCAGTGGTGCACCTGCGGCAGCAAAACTACCCTGGTCAACACGCATGTCGGTGACCAGGCCGTCGCGCGGCGCCACCAAAACCGTTCGGGCCAGGTTGACACGGGCCTTGTCGAGATCGACTTGAGCACGTTGCAAATCGGCGTTGTTCTCACCAATTTCACCCAGTGAGCTACGGGCGGATTCAAGGCTGGCGTTCACTGCAGCAACATTTGCCCTGGCGGCGGTAAAACTGGCCTCTGCCTGGTCAATCCTGCGTTGTGACAGGGCTCCGGGGTCCTCATCCCTGATCTTGCGCATGCGCACAACATCCTGTTCGGATCGCCACCTGCTTGCTTTGGCGGCCTCAACGCTGGCCTCTGCTGACTCTACACCGGCCACCCCGGCGTTGATTGACTGCTGAACCACCCGCAGTGCCGACTCCGCCGTGGCCACCGCCAATTCGTAATCGATAGGGTTAATACGAATCAGAACCTGGCCGGCTGTTACCCGGCTGTTGTTCTCTATCTCCACACCGATCACATTGCCTGACACCTGGGGTGTTATGGGTATCACAAACGCATGCACCCTGGCCTGGGTTGTGAACGGGGTCTGGCGATCGGCAACCAGGTACAAGCTGGTTAAAGCAATGCAAAGACCAAGAACAATGAATGTCCATTTGCGCACCGGGTCTTTTGCAGGCGGGGCGGTCTTGCTTTCCTGTTTTTCCTGATCTGTTTGTTCGGTCTGGTCGGACATACTCACTTATCCTGTCATTCTGATTAGGGCAAAAAGCCGGGTGCTACCAATCCGGACGACGCATTCCGTGTTCCGTAGGTTCTTCTGTCGCGGGACCATCCAGCAGACTACCCCAATTGGTTCGTTCACGCATTACGGTTAACGTGTTTTCGTCTACGAAGGGCTTGCCCTGTCTGACTTCCCAGCCACCGCCCAGGGCCTTGTATATAGCCACGACATTGCGCGCTGACAGGCCGCGATTCTGGACGTAGCTGTTCTGCTGCCGGAACAGTGCCTGTTGGGAATCCAGAACCCGCTGATAACCGGAAAACCCTTCCTGGTAACGTAGTAAGGAAAGATCATTGGATCTTTTTGCGGCTTTCACGGAATCTGCCAGTATGGATTCCTGTTGCTGTGTGCCGGCCAGCGACACGATTGCGTCGTCAGTTTCGCGCGCTGCTCTCAAAACGGTGTCCTGATAGTTGACCAATGCCTGCTGCAGTCGGGCATCCTGTACCCGAATGTTGTTGCGGATGCGCCCATAATTAAGAATCGGCCAGTTGAACGAAGCACCCGCGGTATAGCTAATGCTGTCTGAGTTAAACAGGCCGGAAGCACCTCCACCACCGACATCTTTGGAAATGCTCACGATGCCAAAGGTGCCGTTCAACGCGATACTGGGGTAAAGATCGGCGGTGGCAACGCCCACCAGTGCGTTCTGCGCGACCGCCAGTAACTCTGCCTGACGGACATCCGGTCGGCGTCGCAGCAGGTCGGCTGGAATTCCAAGTGCAATTTCAGACGGTATCGTTGGAATGTCCCCCTTGCCCAGAATGTCATCTACATAGCTGCTCGACTGGCCAAGCAAGTTACTCAGTGCGTTTTTTGCCAGCCGTTCCTGGGCCTGGAATTGCGGGATGGTCGCCTTCGTGCTGAGTAGCAAGGTCAAAGCCTGTTGCACGTCCAACTCGTTGGACTCACCGTTTCTGTACAACACGTCTGCGATGTCATAGCTTCTTTTTTGCAGCTTGAGATTCTCCTCAGCAATGCGTAGCTGCTCCTCCAGCGTGCGAATAGAGATATAGGTATCGGCCACCTGGGCCGTGACCAGTACAATCACAGCGTCGAAATTGGCGATTGAAGCCATCATAGCGGCATCCGCAGATTCAACGCCGCGCCGGTAGCGACCCCAGAAATCCATTTCCCAAACCAGCCCGGCGCCGAGGTCGATCTGGTTAAAGCCGGTACTGCCCTGGCCGGCATTTTCACTGGGGGATATGTGCGTTACACCGCCGGTGGCAATCTGTTGCTGGGGATACTGGGCACCCGTGGCAATTCCAAGTTGCGCCCGCGATTCCAGCACCCGCAAACCCGCCAACTCCAGGCTCAGGTTTTGTTGGTGGGCGAGGTCGACCAGGTGGTCGAGGACCGGGTCCGAGAATGTTTCCCACCACTCGACCAGTTCGTATTCTGTTGCCTTGAGGCCGGCGGTGGTTGTCTGCCAGGCGTCAGGAAGTAGTGCTTCGGGTTGCACATAATCCGGCCCGACTGTTTTACATGAGGAAACCAGGAGTCCGGAGCTTAGAATTATTGCGGTTGCAATCAGTGTGTTGTGTGCAGAGGAAAGTACCCTGGAAACTGGTCCGATTTTCAGTACAGGTCGCTTCGCCGCTTCACTTTTTGTTGGTGCTGAAATCTGCATTGCACTCAATGATAACTCAGCGCGGCATCATTTAGCGTAGTCATTGAGCGATATGATCGATGAACTGCCGTGAACTCAAGCTAAAGGTCAAATGCATTGTTCTGGCGGATATTCTTGACTCATTTGGCATACTTTGACAGGCTTGCCATAGAGGTTTCTCTCATTTCATTAGGGAAACAGCATATGTTTATCTTCGCAAGCAGGATAAAGTTGTTGCATATGGGTTGTTGCATATGGGTTGACGCAACACGGGCTGGAACCAAATTTAAGAAACTGGAGAGTGTGATGAGCGTAAATAGAAGAATCATTGTTGTGTTAATGGCAGGTGTTTGTTATATCCAGCGCAGGTGTGGTTCAGGCGAAGGATACGCCTACAAAATTAATTGATGCACGTGCTGATCGAACCCAATATTCCCCCTATATAAATGATACCTATCCCGACAATGTTTATTACGGCGATACACATTTGCATACTTCTTATTCCACCGATGCAGGTTTTTTTGGCAATACTATCGGTCCTGAAGAAGCTTATCGTTTTGCCAAAGGTGAGGTCGTTACGGCAAGCTGCGGTTTAGAAACCAATTTGCTACGACCATTGGATTATCTGGTCATAGCCGATCATTCTGAAAACCTGGGTTTGGCGCCACTCATTTATGAAGATAGTCCTATGGTTATGAATAATAAATGGGGTAAGCAGGTCTATGACCTGGTTAAAGCGGGAAAACTTGGAGATGCTTACACGCTTTGGGGTACTCAGGTTACAGCCAGTGAGGATCCATTTGCCGAGCCGCCGGAAATGATGGCAAACATGTGGCAGCGTATTCAGGAGGCAGCTGAAAAGCACAATGAGCCGGGTAAGTTTACTGCCGCATGCTATCGCCCACCGCGCAGAGAACCCAATCCGGTTGCCAGAACACGAAAAATAAAGAAGGCCAACCAGGAGCGACCTTTGTTATTTTTTGGCGCGCCCGACAGGACTCGAACCTGTTACCCCCAGATTAGGAATCTGGTGCTCTATCCGGATGAGCTACGGGCGCTCTTATGGTTGCGTATGTTAACAAGAAATTTAAACAAGGCTCATTGCTTATTTTCCATTTTTTGTGTGGTCAATATTTTTACCGGGTATAAAGTGTCGGTGCTTTGAAACTTAGTATGCTGCAGTCCAGGGCCAGCAAGGCAAGGGATGATATCGCCAATCAAGATACCGTTGATGGTGAATCATTTTTTGATGAAGTGGAATTGGGAAAGTATGACTAATGCGTATCATTACAGACTCACACCTGATGCTCAATTTGACCTGAGTGAAATTCGTCGCTATACACTTGTTCACTGGGGCAGTGCGCAATCAAAGAAGTACATATTTGAATTGCGTCATATCATGCGTTTGCTATCTGTAACCCCAAAGATGGGGACGCAACGGTCAGAGCTCTGTGCGGAGGTTTTCAGTTTTCCCCACTCAAGTCACGTTATTTACTACCATGGCCATGGCAAGCAGTTGGTTGTATTTGGCATCCTCCGCAAGAGCATGTTGCCCGCGGCTCATCTCGGAGAGTGGGAAACAAGCCGATAAACCCATTGGAATGGATCAAGTACGCCACGCAGCACGAACAACTATTCGTGACCAATTGCACTAGAAAATAACCTCAATTCCGGGCTTTAATACAGCGGTCGGTCTGCGCACACGCGCCTGTGTCGTCGTAATGGGAGGAGATGTGTCTTGATTGAAGTCATTAAGCTGCAAAAATCATACGGTGAGCTGATCGCAGTCGATCGGGTCAGTTTTTCAGCGAAAGCGGGTACTATTTTTGGTCTTTTGGGCCCAAACGGGGCCGGCAAATCAACCACCATCAATTGTCTTTCCGGACTGATCAAGCCCACTGCCGGTTCGGTCAAGGTGGGTGGCTTTGAGATGGGCAGGAATGCGGTTAAAGCCAAGGCTTCGCTGGGTATCGTGCCACAGGAGTTGGCCATTTATGAAGACTTGTCGGCGCGCGACAACCTCGCGTACTGGGGTGCCGCCTACGGGCTCAAAGGGGCAGCGCTCAAAGACCGTGTCGACCTGATACTCAACCGCATCGGTTTAACTGACCGCGCGGATGATTTGCCAAAGGAGTATTCCGGCGGTATGAAGCGCCGACTGAATTTTGGTTGCGGCCTGGTGCACGAACCTAAAGTTTTGCTGCTGGATGAACCCACCGTCGGTGTCGACCCGCAATCCAGGGAACGTTTGTTTGACCTGGTCCGGGAGGAAAAGGCCAAGGGTACTTGCGTTCTCTATACCACGCATTACATGGAAGAAGCCGAAAAGCTCTGCGATGAACTGGCCATCATTGATCATGGCAGGATTATCGCGCGCGGTACGCTCAAGGACCTTCAGGCTGAATTTGGTGGCAACGATATTATTCAACTGACCGGCTCATTTGATCTTGAACTGGTGGAGAAGGCGATTGCGAAATTAAACGCGGAAGTGCTGTCTTTGAGTACTGACGTCGTGATGATTGCGATCAAAGATGGTGCCCGCAATTTGCCAGCGGTGCTGCAGGGAATAGGCGCCACCGGTGCCGAGATCCACGACACGCGTTTATCCGAGCCCAATCTTGAAAGTCTGTTTCTGAAGCTCACCGGCAAGGAACTGCGTGCCTGATGCGCTTTGTCCTGGTAACGGTGGCCAAGGAGTTGAAGCGACGCTTCAATGATCCGGGTGGGTTGATTTCCTCCATCATGATTCCTTTTGTCATCGGCTTTTTGATGGCCTCTGTCATGGGTGGGGGCGGCACGTCGATAAAAGCACGGCTATTGGTGACTGACCTTGATGACAGCTTTGTCAGCCAGGGGATTTTAGGTGCTCTGGGTCAGGATCAAATCGCAGACATGATTTTGCTTGAAAAGGTCAGTCTCGAAGATGGTGACCGGCGTATCAATGATGGTGATGCCAGTGGTCACCTTGTGATTCCGAAAGGATTTGGCAAAGCATGGCTGGACCATGAGGAGACGGCACTGCAGCTGACTGTAAACCCCTCACAATATATCTCACCCAGGTTGATTCGGGAGATGCTGGAGTCATTGCTGGACCTTGGCGATTACCTGCACAAGGTATTTGGCGAGGAGTTGAAGATTATTTCCCGCAGTATGGAAAGTGATGAACTGGTTGGTATTTCAACCTCGGCATTTTCCAGCAATATCACAGACAAGGTAAGTGGTATTGCCGACCTTGTATTTCCACCGGTACTGGAAGTTGAGGATGTAACTGCCCAACCTGAAGGCGTGTCGGTTGGCATGGCTTTGCTGTTGTTTCCAGGAATCCTGGTGATGGCGGCATTTTTTGCTGCCAATGGCCAGTCCTCCAATTTCTGGACGGAAAAGGAGAAGGGAACGCTCAGCCGTTGGGTGGCAAGCCCCAATTCATTTTCTTCGTTCTGGATTGCACAGTGGTTCACCGCGATGGCGTTGACCACGATCGTTGCTGCTCCGATCATGCTGGCAGGGTTTATTTACTTAGGCATCGGTTTTGAGAAGTATTTCATTGCATTGACGTGGCTGGCACTGACCGGTCCGATTTTGTTTGCGGTGTTGTCACTGATCCAGGTTTTGGCACCCTCCAGAAAAGCCGGCAGCATGATTTCGACCCTTGTTATGTTTCCACTGCTGATGGCAGGGGGGAGTTTTTTCCCGACCGAAACCATGCCCAAATTCATCGCGACCATTGCCCAATACACACCGAACGGTAACGTAATTGAGCCGTTGAAGGGATATCTGATCGGTGAGTACGGGGCGTCCGGTATGTTTCTTAACTTGTGGGTCATGATGCTCGTCACGTTTTTATTGGTGCTGTTGGTTGGTCGCGTTTCGGCCAGCAAAGCACTGCGATGAGGAAGCGGTGATGGGTTATTTCAAAGCAATTTTATTTATTGGCAGGACTGATCTGAAATTGGCATTGAGGGATCGTTCGACCATTTTGTGGTTGTTTATCATGCCCGCCGTGTTTTTCTACTTTATCGGCACCGTTACCCAGGGCGGGGTGAGCTTTGTAGATAGTACGGTCGAACTGGTGGTGGAAAACAATGACGGCGGCTTCCTGTCGCGGCACCTGGAGTCACGGCTTGAGGAAAACCTGTTTGCGATCATCCATCCGCAGGATATTCCGCCAACTGCGGAGGGGAAGGAACCGAAGAAGTATAGAAAGCTGGTGGTTCCGTCTGATTTCACCGGGCAACTCAGGGCGGATCAGCAGGTAACGATATCCTTTGAAGGCCTGAAAAGCGGATTTAGCAATCAATACGACCTTTTCCGGGTTCAGAAAGCGGCATTTACCGTACTCGGTGATCTGATCGTGGTGAAATCATCAGGCGCGGTCATTTCACCCGAAACACTGGCCGAGGCAACAGCAGAGCCACGCTCGACGCAGTTGGTGGTACGCCCTGCGGGTCGCCAAATGCAGATTCCGAGCGGTTTCCAGCAGGCAATCCCGGGTACGCTGGTGATGTTCACCCTGCTGGTGTTGCTGACCTCAGGCGCTGCGTCGCTGGTGGAGGACCGCGAGAAGCAGTTATTGAGACGCCTCGCATCAGCACCTCTAACCCGGGGCCAGGTGGTGATGGGTAAGTGGACCGGGCGCATGGCACTGGCAACTGTTCAGATTGCTGTTGCCCTCGGAGTTTCTTTTACGCCTTTATTCGACATGGACTGGGGCCAGGCGCTGCCGATGGTGGTAGTGATCCTGTTGGCCTGGGGAGCACTATGCACCTCATTGGCACTGCTGCTGGGAAGCCTTGCAAAAACAGACAGCCAGGCGGGGAACCTGGGTGCGCTGGCCACCATGACGCTGGCCGCTATCGGTGGTTGCTGGTGGCCGATCGAAGTGGCTCCAGCCTGGATGCAACAGATGCAAATGTTCACACCAACCGGTTGGACAATGGATGCTTTGCATAAGCTGATAAGTTTTGATATGGGCTGGCAAAGTGTTTTGCCGCAACTGGCCATACTGATCGTTGCCACAATCGTAGTCAGCTGGGTGGCGTCGAGGCGTTTTCGTTTCGTTTGAATTCACATCCTCGGTGCCTCCTGCGCCCCCATTTGAAATATGCCGTTGCGTAACTTAGGCTGATACCCATAAAAGGGGGCTTAAGGAAGCCATTTTATCAACGGAATGAGTTTTCGGATCACCTCCTAATACGGGGGAAAATCACAATGAAAGTCAGAAAAGCTTTTAATAAAGCGACAGTTGCGTGCGCGTTGCTGGCTATGTCAGTAACGGCAAACGCCGATCATTCATGGGCCGATTATCACTGGGCGCGTACGACCAGCTCATTCGATCTCACCATTATCAACAGCACCACCAGCGACTGGGATCAATACGTGAGCCAGGCAGTTGGAGACTGGTCTGATTCCAGCAAACTCAATATGATCGAGGATGCCAACGGGAGCACCAGCAAAAAACACGGCGACGGTGCAAAGGCGACTCAGGTACCGTTCGCATTTGTAATCTTGCCTACGGGTTTAACGGCTGGCTTGGAATTGCGGGAATCTCGCTTGATTCAAATGGACACATCACCTCCGGCTACACCAAGATGAATGACTCTTACTTCTCGGATCCTTATTACAACAACGATCTTTGGAAGCAAAGCGTTACCTGCCAGGAACTGGGTCATAACATTGGTCTTGGTCATCAGGACGAAGATTTCAATAATACTTCCCTGTTTTCATGCATGGACTACCAGGATCCGCCTTTTGAGTATCCAAATGCGCATGATTACGATCAACTGGATACGATTTATGGTCACACCGATGGCTACGATTCCTACAGTGGTGGCGATGGTGGTGGCGGTGGCGGCGGTTGTAATGCACCTCCTGGCAAGGGCTGCAACAAGGGCGAAGCGCCTGGCCATAACCGTGACATCGGCTGGGGTGCTTCCCTCGGACGTCGTGGCAATGCGGAAACCTTTATGCGCATTGACCCCGATGGCACCATGCATCTCACCCACGTAACCTGGGCAATCGGTTACTGATCTAGCCATAAGAAATATAGCTGTAAAAAAGCCGGCGGTTCATTTTCAGAACCGCCGGCTTGTTCTCCACCCTGTGCGTAAACGCCCTGTTATGCCGCCTTTCGGGTAGACAAAGAAAATTCAAAACACGTGCCCTCATTGATCACTGAACTGACGGTGATGCGGCTGTTATGCAGATCAAGGATTTTGCGCACGATGGCCAGGCCAAGTCCTGCCGAATTGCCTGGATCATCAGGCTGATCACTTCGATAAAAGCGGTCAAACACCCGCTCAAGATCACTCTCAGCGATGCCACAGCCGGTGTCAGCAACAGCAACCGCCACGCTGCCGGCGTGTTCGTTCAGGCTGATGGTGATATTGCCGCCTGCGGGGGTGTACTTCAATGCGTTTCGGATCAGGTTTTCAAGCACACGTTGCATCAGGCCAATGTCAGCAAATACAGGTGTTGCATCAGGGCGAGCTTCAACTTTTAACGTGATGTTGCGTTGTTTTGCCTGCAACTCAAAATCCTGGCTGATGTCCTGTAAAAGCTCTGCCAGGGAAAAGTATTCCAGGTTTGGCTTGACACTTTCAGCATCCAGTTTGGACAGTTCGAACAGGTCACCGATCAACTGACCAAGTCTTTTGGTGTGTTTGCGGGTGATTTCCAGGTAGTGCTTCCTCTCCTCGCCAGTCAAATCGTCATTCTTTATCAACAGGGTTTCTACATAGCCGTGCATCGACGCCAATGGCGTACGCAGGTCATGTGAAACATTACTGACAAGCTCGCGCCGCAAACGGTCGGTTTCTTTCAGGCGCTCAAATTGCTCGCCAATTTTATTTGCCATGCTGCCAAATGCAGACCTGAGTTGATCGATCTCGTCCCTGGGTTTCGCCCCGGTTCTGTCAGGTGCCTCCGAGAGGGGGCTGATCATGTCCGGGTCAAAATCAGATTCGGTAAACCGGCGTACTTCGCTGGTCAATCGCGTCAATCGGCGGGTCAGCAATCCAAACACCAGCAATCCGGTTAAAAATGCGCCAAATACAATCGCAACCAGCGCGCCCAGGCTGACTTTCTGGATGTAACTGCCGCGGATGCTGTCGGCCAGTTCATCGTATTTCCGGCCACCCAAAATGACATAAAGATAGCCCTGGACCACTTCATTGTGGGTCACGGGAAAGGCGGAAAACACTTTTTCGCGATCAGTGTTGCGCGGGTCGGTGCCCCGTAATGGCATTTCAACATCACCGCCGAGCAACTCATGAACCGGTGCGAGTTCAATGCGGTCGATCAATACAGTTTCGGGGGGCAGGGCATGGGCCAGTATATTGCCGCTGGTATCGAGCAGGTAAACCTCTACCGTAGGATTGATGACCATCGCCTGCTGCGCCAGCAACGAAAGTGCATCCTCATTGACCACACCGTTCTCGATCAGCTGACGTTCACCTGTGACATACATTGCAATCGATGCATTCAAGCGCTGCGTAATTTCCTCGTGATAATTGCGCATGCTGTATTGCTCTACGATGAAAAAACCACCGCCCATCAATAGAACAACTACCAGTAAGGCTGCTGATAATCTTGCGAATAAGGTGTTCATTGTTTATACACTTCTCAGATTGGGACGTGCTGCTGTGCTGGTTGGCGTCACTGCCTGTGGAGACGCATCCAGTTTGTAGCCAACGCCCCAGACCGTGACAATCAAACTGGGGTGTGAAGGATCATCCTCTATTTTTGCGCGCAGGCGGTTGATGTGTGAATTCACCGTGTGCTCGTAGCCATCGTGGCCATATCCCCACACGCTGTCCAGCAGACGCGCGCGTGAAAACACGTGTCCGGGATGACGCGCAAAATGCAATAACAAATCAAACTCCCTGGCAGTGAGCGAAACGGGTTGATCATTCAGTATCACTTCCCTGCCCCCGGTGTCGATCTCCAGCGATCCAATCACAATGGATTCCGAGTTGCCCGGGTAGCGTTTTTTCATTGACTCCACGCGCCGGAAAATGGCTTTGACGCGCGCCATCAGTTCAGAGACGCTGAACGGCTTGGTCACATAATCGTCTGCACCCAGTTCAAGACCGAGCACCCGGTCCAGTTCCGAGGATTTGGACGTCAACATCAGGATGGGCACGTACGATTCTTCCCGCCGCAGCGCCCTGCAAATACTCAGGCCGTCTGGCCCGGGTAAACGAATGTCCAGTATCACCAGGTCCCAGTCTTGTGAGAAGGCGCAACGCATACCCTCGTGACCGTCGGCAGCGAGGGTGACTTCACAGTTGGTATCTTCAAGGTGCAGTTTTAATAGCTGGGCAATATCCCATTCGTCTTCGATGACAAGAACTTTCCGCGTTTCCAATTCCCCGATCCTGTAGTGACCTGCTCCCCAAACTAGACCAGAAATCTAACGAAAGTATCACGAGATTTTTCTAACCATTTAAATACAGCAATAAATACAGCAACATACACAATGTATTGGCGCTAAAAATTGATTCCTTTGCGTGATAGCCGTGTGAAGGTTGACGTGGATACTGTGCACAGTTCCCGGCTTGCATCAGTTTGTCGGGCATTGCTAAACACAGAGGAGTCTTGATATGAACAGATCAGCAAAAGTTTTAATGGGTACATTGATCGGCAGCCTGATGTTTGCCGGCAACGCATCGGCAGACGCGTATTTTGAAGTAACGGTCACCAACATCACCAAGGGAATGGTTTTTACGCCGATTATGGTGGCGAGCACGAAACCGGGTGACGGTTTTTTTGAAACCGGCTCTGCGGCCAGCGCAGAACTGGAAGCAATGGCAGAAATGGGCGCGTTGGCTGGATTGCAGGGCTCGCTGGATGCCTACGATGTCACCAACTCCATGTTCCTGCCGTTCCTGGCACCTGGCGAGTCGGTAACCCAGACGGTCGCCACCAGCGGCAAATACAAGGGCATCAGTGTCGCGGCGATGTTAGTTCCCAGCAACGATACGTTTTTTGCAGTCAACAGCATTGCGGGCCCCAAGGGCAACAAAACCATGACAGTATATTCAGTTGGCTATGATGCAGGAACAGAGATGAACGATGAGCTTTGTGCCAGCCTGCCAGGCCCCGGTTGCGGTCCTGACGCCGGTCCTCCGTCAATGGGTGAAGGCTATGTCTATGTTTCCAATGGCATACAGGGTGTTGGTGACCTTGACGCAGGCCTGCGGGATTTCAATAACCCGGTAGCAAAAATCACCATTACACGGGTTGAAACAGACGACTAGTATTTTTAAACGAAGGTACTGATCATCTCGAATCGGGCAGCTGATGTGGAATTGTTTTTCCACATCAGCTGTTTGCTGATACCACTAAAGGATTGGTTAAGGGTGAAGGGTTACGGTTTGTGGGAAGCGTTTCAACCAATATCATAGATAAGCTCTTCCGCAGGTTCTCTCATGTTGTAGTTCGAAGACATCACGCGACCATAGGCACCCGCATTTGCAATCAGCATGACGTCCCCTTCGCGGCTTTCCGGCAGGTAACGGCTGTGTCCCAGCACATCGCCGGATTCACAAATGGGCCCAACCACGGTATAGCGGTGCGATGACGCAGAATTTGCCCGCGTCAGGTTGATTATGTCGTGGTATGCGCCATACAGCGCCGGGCGTATCAGCGAATTCATACCGGTGTCCAGGCCAAGGTAGTGGTGTGTTCCTTTCGACTTGAGCTGGGTTACTTTTGACAGCAACACACCTGCTTCCGCAACCAGGTAACGGCCAGGCTCCAACCACAGTTCAATATCAAGCCCGCTCACCATCTCCCCAACAACACGGTCCATGGCCTGAAGGTCGATCACGCTTTGCCCGGCCCGTTCAGGCACACCCAGGCCACCACCCAAATCGAGCACTTTCACCGTTGGAAACAGATCAACGACCTGCAGCAGTGCCTGCAATTGTTCAACCCAGACGTCCGCCTCGTGCACGCCGCTGCCAGTGTGTACGTGGAGACCGGTCACCATTATGTCGTGCTGCTCCAATTGTGGCCGCAATAGTTCCAGTTGTGACATGCTGATGCCAAATTTGGAGCGGGCACCGGAGGTAATCACTTTGCGGTTGTGGCCATGCCCGACATCGATATCAATACGAAGAAACAGCTCGTGCCCTGCAAACAGTTCCGGCCAATTGTGCAAAGGGTAATCGTTGTCGATGGTCAGGCAAACGCCTGTTTCCAGAGCTTCACTTAACTCCTCGCGTCTGGCGAAATTCGGTGTGAACAAAATATCCGAAGCCTCCACTTCGCCTACGGTTTGCATCACGAAGTTTACTTCTGCCATTGAAACGCACTCAAAGCCCGTTCCTTCGGCGTGCAATGCCTTGATTATTGACACATGAGAGTTTGCCTTGACCGCATACAACACACGACTGATGGAGCGCATTGCCAATAATCCACGCGCCGCTGCGCGGACTGTATCCAGGTCGTAAACAAACGCCGAGGACCGGTTTTGCATGATTTGTAACAGGCCTTGAGCTTCACGCCGCCACCAGGCCTCGGGTTGCGGCGACTGGTCGCGGCGTGCAATGACAGACCAGCGCTCACCAAATATCGGGTTTTGGTCTGCATCCGATGTGATCAACTGCCGATGCAGTTTTTGCACCAACCGGTCCGACTCCGCCGAGTCGACCACCAGGGTCAGATTCAGGTCATTGGCGGATTGCGTGACCATGTGCACCCTGCGGTCCTGAAAAACATCCAGGGCTTCGGACAGGCTTCCGAGGATGGTCCTGATTGCATTACCCACCAGGCTGATGGAGGTGCAGTCATTTAACACCTGCAGTTTGCAAAGCAATTCCAGCTCAGCAATGCAAGCCTCGAGTCTGCGCGTGCCCTGGCTGGGGTCAAGGCTGACGGTGACACTGGATTCCGATGTCGATATCAGGTCGATAGACAATTGGTGGCGTTTGAACACGGCAAAGGCATCTGCCAAAAAACCCACCTGATGCCACATGTCAAAGCTTTCCATATTGATCAATGTGATGCCCTTACGGCTGACAACACCTTTGACCTGACCGTCGGTTTCAGCCGATCGCGGGCTGATATGAGTGCCGGTGGCGTCCGGTCGCCTGGTATCTTTGATCACTACCGGAATACCGTGTCGTCTGACCGGGTCAATACAGCCAGGGTGCAACACTTTAGCACCCATCGCCGCAAACTCCTGCGCCTCACTGTAGCTCAAAAAGTGCAATAAACGCGCGTCTGAGACAATCCTGGGGTCCGCGCTGAATACACCGGGAACATCGGTCCAGATTTGCAACTGTTCTGCTTGCAGACGGGCGGCAAACAGTGCGGCGGACGTGTCGGAACCACCCCGGCCAAGCAACCAGGTTTTTCCATCCGGTCCACCGGCCAGAAAACCTTGTGTGATATGCAGCGAGCCCTGGTCTTCAAGCCGTTCACGCAGGTTTGGGTCCGAATGCTGCATGCAACGGGCGCTTAACCTGTCGCTTCCCGGTGCATCCACTGCCTCCAGAAGATCGGGGGCATACTGCAAATTGGCATCGAGACCGGTGTTAGCAAGCACTTGCTGCCCCAAACAGCTTGAAAGCAATTCCCCATGTGATTGCAGCAATGCAAGCCGGTGTTGAGGCGAGTCCTGCGTACCGGCGACGGCATCTTCGAGTGATTTCCAATATGATTCAAACGCTAGTCCGGGTTCCAGGTCGTTATCCGCGAGCAGATCGACGTGTTGTTTCCGGATCGATGACAACAACTGTATTTCATCACCACCTGCAGCAGCCAGTTGCTGCAATTGGTCAGTAACGCCATTGAGTGCTGACACCACGATAAGGACATGATGGCCTTGTTCCAGCAAAGTAGCTGCCTGCGACGTAATGGTCTGCCAGTTTTCAAACGAACTGACGCTGCTGCCGCCAAATTTCAACACTAGCCAATTTGAACCAGACCCATTGCGTGACTCATTATGTGAAACCATTTTTAAAAACCCCGGTCAGTACCCCGAACCTACTCAATATGGTCGCTGACCAGAGCAATCCTGGTATCGCCTGGGTCAATGGCCAGACGGCTGATGTTACGGATGCCTGACGAGCCCAGGTCGGCTATCAATACCCATCGGCTGTCCTGAGCGGTGCGGCGGTAGAGTTTGCTGCCGTTGCCGGTCCAGAATCCCCCTGTTGAATCAACCGTGAAGTCCTGGCTTTCCGGGAACAATGGAACGATTCTGCGGATTTCCCCGGTGTTGGGGTTGAAAGCAGCGATTTGAAATGGGGAAGTGTTGGTGTCTACGAATAACAGGTCGCCAGTGACCGGGTCTTTGCGTATCGTCCGGCCAATATTTTCAGCAACTACTGTTCCGGTTTCATCGGAGAGTTTGGCGGTTTGCAGCGTAAAGGTGTCACCGAGAATGAACATCGCGACCTCCTGTTCGCTGATCCAGCCATGGTATCCCACCGGTTCAATTGTGGCGAAGATAACCCTTGAGTCACCGCTTTCTATATCAATTGCGACAAGCAGTTGCCGCTGTCCCTGAATTACCGAAAGTTCATTGCGACCCGGAACCGGGGTGGGGGAGTATTCGCTTTCATCGGTGTGGCTCACGATCTCAGTCACACCCGATTCAAGCTCATAGGCTGCGATATCGGTTTGGCTGACTGAATCTGTGCCGACCTGTTCTTTTGTGTAGTAAATAAATTGCCCATCAACAGAAAAATGCGGCTGGTTGTTATAACCGTCACCGGTATTGATTTTTTGTGGTTGTTGCAATTCACCATCTATAAGGTCCGCCAGCCAGATATCAGTTGCCGGCAATCCCTGCGCGTGGACAAAGACCGGCCACAAAACAAAAAACAGAATGGAAAACGTTATGGTGTTCGCTTGCTTTTGCCGTTTGTTAAGGCTGTTCAAAGTACTGCTCCTTCAATTTCATCAGTTCGTTGCCGATAATGTCTTCCCGCCAACCCTGAAATTTCCTGGGCAGTGTTGTTGCTTCTGCTGACAGAATCAAGTTTTCAAGTTCCTTTTTGGATGCCAGCAGGGCAGGGTCGACCGATAGTTGCTTTGCTTTTTGCTGAACATAATCGCGCATGCTGGTCAGTAAAGGCTTTTGGCTATTATCCAGCACCGGCAATGGTGTTGCCTGCAAATTCTGTTGCAGCACATCGGTCACTTTGGAAACCAGGGTTTTTCCATAACGCTCAATCACCCTTGGGTGCAATATTTCCAGACGGGAAAGCTCATCCGGGTCGGTGATTTTGTGGTTTGATATGGACAGCAATTCAGTGTCTTTTATTACAAATCCACGGGCGATATTTCGCCGCTCTGCCTCATGATCGCGCCATTTGGCCAGACGCTGCAATATCGAAAGCGAGTTTCCATCCAGGCGGTGATTGCCGTTGATTCTTTTCCAGGATTGCTCCGGGTCTGGCGGCGTATGTGCTTTTTTCACCATTCTTGCACTGTCCTCGTATAGCCAGTTGCTCCTGTCCAATTGAGCCAGACGACCTGCCAATTCCTGGTGCATCATCGGTAGCAGACAGACATCGAGCGCCGCGTAGTGCAGTTGCGCCGGGCGTAGTGGCCGCTTTAGCCAGTTGGAGCGTGTTTCGCCCTTATCTATGGTGATACCAAGCAGCCATTCGACTGTTTTGTGATAGCCCATTTGCAACGATTCGCCAAGCATTGCACAGGCAAGTTGCGTGTCAAACAGTGGTTCCGGGCACGAGCCTGTGGTGTACAGCAGGACGTCGAGGTCTTCTGACGGGGCGTGCAGGATTTTTACAATGTCCGGCCTGTCAAACAGTTCGCTAAGTGGACGCAATGAACCGGTGCGTAAAGGATCGACCAGCCACACGGTTTTGCCATCTGATAGCTGGACCAAACCAAGGTCTGCGCGCCAGGTGCGTTCGCGGACAAACTCGGTATCAATGCCGATGACATCGCATTTGAGCCAGTCGCTAGCGGCTTGCTTGAGCTGTGTTGCCGACTCGACCATCAATGGTTGGTCGGCGGCGGCGAGCGCTCTCTCGATTTCCTCTTTTTTGTTCATTGAGACCTGTGATAATTTACTTTGCAAACAGACGCTTATCTGCAGTTTATTTTGAATAATCTATGGCGTTTTACGCTTGTTGTCAGCTAACTTCTGGGTTAAGGTTGCACGCTGCACACGGCGATGCCAATTCCGTTGCAGAAACCTTAACATGACGGGGGCTACAGGCAAGGGAATTTGCATGTTCGCCAGTAAAAACAGCCAAGAATTGATACCAGCGCTGATAATGTTCAGCGTGCTTGTGTGTCCACTCCCCGTGTACTCACAGCAAACGTCAGAATCATCGCCCGACGAGCCTGAAGATCAGCAAGCAACGGAAAGCCGTCATATTGAGCGTCTGGGTGACACGGGTTCACAAGAGTGGGAAATGGACCTGGCCATGCTTGCCGCCGCACCGGTGGTTAATACCAGCGATGGCACGCTGCCCGATGAGGCTCAAAATCAGCAACTTCAGCAGTTACTTTCAAAACTGGCAACCCAGCCAGCAAACTCAAGGGTGTTGTCGCAGCTCAATAGCTTGTTGGCTGATGTTCTGAATCAGGCAAACAGCTTGATGAATTCCGGTTCAACAGGACAGGCTACGGAATTGCTGGACGTCATCCAGGGCATTGACCCGAATCTGAACGGGCTGAGGGGTGCCCGGCAACGCATAGAATCAATCGACGAAGCGCAAAACTTGCTGGATTCAGGAAATGTCGCACTTGAATCAGGGCGTGTGCTGGAACCGTTTGAAGACAACGCGCTTTATTATTACCAGCAAGCACAGAGCAAGGACCCCGGCAACATTTCCGTTCAACTTGGCCTGGCCAGTGTTCAGGAGGCTCTGATTCAACGGGCACTGGAGTCTGCCCATGAGCTGGATTTTGATACTGCGGAAGAATGGTTGCAATGGGCGTCCAGAGCCCGTGAAGACCAGACGATGGTCGAGAATGCACACGAACAAGTCGCCAGCTTTCGATTGCAGCATGCCGGCGAACTTGAGCTTGCTGCGCTGGACGCAATGGATTCCGGTAATTTCAACCTCGCGGAGTTCAATATCATCGACCTGATCGCGCTGGGTGGTCATGAGCAGCTGGTTGCCTCATTGCAGAAGCGACTTGAGGATGCCCGCGTACACGGCGGCCTGGAGCCGGGACAGATAATCCGGGATGAATTTCTACGTTCATCAGAGCGCGCACCGGAGATTATCGTCATACCTGCCGGCAGCTTTTTGATGGGCACGACCGATGCTTCTAAGGGAACATTTGACAATGAACTGCCGAGGCACAGGGTAACCATCAGGCGCGGCTTCGGCTTCGGCGTGCGAGAGGTGTCGGTGGCAGAGTTTCGCTTGTTCATTGATAGCAGCGGCTACCGGACGGCGGCTGAGATTGCCGGAAGCTCAAGCATTTACCACGAGGCAGCAGGCCGACTCACCAAACGTAAGAATATTGACTGGGAGTACGACTACCAGGGCAAACGAGCCAGGCCGGATATGCCTGTCATACATGTGAATTGGCATGATGCCAGTATGTATACACAGTGGCTGAGCACGGAAACCGGGAAGGATTACCGCCTGCCTTCGGAAGCGGAGTATGAGTTCCTGGCGCGAGCGGGCAGCAACAGTGCGTTCTGGTGGGGTGCCGGATCACCTGCAAACGTCGTTGAGAACCTGACCGGTGCACGTGACATCTCTCCCAGCAAACGTAGCTGGACGAGCAGTTTTAATAAATACGGTGACGGTCATTGGGGACCGGCGCCCGTCGGTTCTTTTGTTGCCAATCCGATGGGTATATTCGATATTACCGGCAATGTCAGCGAATGGATGGAAGATTGCTGGCATCAGAATTATATGCTGGCGCCGAAAGATGGCTCCGCCTGGGTCAACCCCGGATGTCAGCGCAGAGTGGTGAGAGGTGGTTATTGGGCCAGTTCACCACAGCAATCCCGGGCTGCATTCAGAATTTCAGCCAAGCCTGAAACCTTTGGTTCGATTGTCGGTATTCGAATTGCACGGGACCTTTAACACGAGATCTTTAGGGCTGGTTCTGCAACACCGTATTGAGGATAACGGCCAGGCGTGAGGCTGCAGTGTTTATTCGTTGCGGTATCAATTCCCAGCTTTGATTTTCATAACTGTTATTGATGGTGGAATCAGCCGGATAAACCACCTGCTGTACAAGCGCATGTGATTCCTCTGTCCAGCGGTCGACATCGCTTGATGACCAGGTGGCCGAAACCTGCACATCGGGGTGCTCTTCAATGATTTTTACCAATGTCTGCGTATCGCCCGCCCTGCGCTCAATCAAAATTGAATCCCAGAATGTATGCAGGTTTGTGTCCTCGCCCTGGTAAATAATTTTGAAATTATTCCCGCCTCTGTCGTGCGCAAAGCCGGCGTGCAATGGCTGATGCAGGTCACCGGTCAGGTGGCAAAGCCACGCAAAGGCTTGCCAGCGTTGCTGCTGACTTGCGTTCTTGTCGCCAAGCTCTGCGGCATAGCGTTTGATAGCCTCGGTCGCACATCGTTGTGATTTACAATCACGCGCCTGCGAATAGGCATATTCTCCGGGCGGGATGTTTATATAGTGCAGCGGCGCACTCCATTCCCACTCCGCAGACTCCCGGACCGCATCCGGCCAGTTACAGGCCTCCAGCATCATCGCCTCGTCTGTCGCACCCAAAATACCGGCAAGCTCAAGCCGCGTTTCAGGCTCAAGCCTCGACATCGCCAGCACACCGGTCGCGGTGTGGCCGATGCTGCCCCAGGCATGAATTGAGGTGTTGAACAAAAATAAGGTGCTGAAAAACAGAGCAATTAATGCCAGAAGTCTGGTGCCTTGGATTGAGTTACGTTTCATGGAGCTAATGGTGACGGAGGCTGAAGCTGAATTCAACCGGCTTGGTTGATCTATTAGGTCTGATTGCACATACCTGGCAGATCCGCGCCTGCAATATCAACCCGCACCGTGAACAACCGTCCACTGGGGTTCAAAGCGATAAGCTCTCGGTCATGGCTGTCCGATGCTGAGATCAGCAGGGTGCGGCCATCTTCTCCGCCCAGCATACAGGCGGTGGCGCCGGTGCCTTTCATGCAAGCCTTATCGGTGACATTGCCACCATGCAGTACTCTGAAAACACCACCGTATCCTGACGCGATCCACACGCCACCGGCGGCATCCATGCAAATTCCATCGGGCATGGATCCGGGTGTTGTTGCAAATGTCTGGTGATTGCTGAGGCGGCCGTTTTCAGCGAGATCCCATTGATGAATCAGAAACAACAGTGAGTCGGCTACAATCAATCGTTTTCCATCAGGGGTGACGACCAAGCCGTTGGCAAATTTGGTTTCGGTGGATGCTATCGAAACATTTCCTGAGCCATCCACCCTGATCAAAGGGCTATCCGGCACTTTCGACATTTCCACTTTGCCAAACTCGAAATTGACGCTACCCACAAAAATGAACCCGTTTTCTGCCAGCACAAGGTCATTGAGTCCGAAGGTGGCGATGCCTGACAAGTCCGCGATTTCTTCAATTTTACTGTTTTTGCTTTTTCGGCGTAATAGCCTTCTGTTGAAGACTGAAGTCACGACAACTTCATCGTTTTCGGGAGATACGAACGCCCAGCCAGAAAGCCAGTCATCGATTTTCAGGAATACTTCCTTGCTGCCGTCTGTATTGATCTTGAAAAGCGTTCCTTCGTCGATACTCGTGCAATAGAACGATCCGCGATGCCAACGGGGTGATTCCGGAAATATAAAACCGTCGCATAGAAACTTTGGCCGATGGTATTTGAGCATGGATCACACTTATATTTCCTGGTTGTACATTCACATCACTGACCTGATGCGCCAGTCATCAGGCTCGAAGTATGCCGGGGTCAATCAGGGTTGAATTTGCATTTTGCGTCAAATTGGCGCAAAACTTGTTGGTGACTAATAGAGAGAAAGTCGATGCCATTAACGAAAACGAGGGCAGCGGTTATTCGGGGGTTTGACCTGCTGGTCGAAGAACTGGGTGGTGACTATCGAAAAGTGGCAGGCCAGGCCGGTCTGGACCTGGAGCAGATTGCCGATCCGGATGCACTCATTGAATCATCGGTCGTGAAGGCCATACTCGATTTTTCAGCCAGTGAAACCGGCTGTTTTCACTTCGGACTGCTGCTTGCACATCGTCTCGACCAGGAAAATTATCTTGGCGTGCTGGGTCAGGTCATACAATCCGCGCCAACCCTCGGTGTTGCCCTGGAAGACGGGTTCAATTACATCGGTCTGCACACAGGGGCCAGTCTTTGGCAGCTTCATACGTCAGATGAAGTGAGCTATGTCACTTATGCACTGCTCGAAACTACCAGGGGCAGGGTAGCCACTAAAACCAATGAGCGTGCGAAGCTGGAACGCTTGTGCCGCTATATCACAAGACCGGCAGTATCCACAAAGCGCCTGTCAATAACCCGAAACGGCAGGGTACGCTATGAGCTGAAAACACCCTGGCGCAACGGCACTACGCACGTCATATTTGAACCATTGGATTTCATATCCAGACTGGTTGCGCTGGTACCCAAACCCAGAATCAACCTGACCCGGTTTCATGGCGTATTCGCACCCAACAGTAAATACCGCTCAAGGGTAACACCGGCCGGACGGGGTAAAGGTAAAAAGTCTCACTCAGCTTATGAGGCTGACCAAAGTCCTGCCGAAAAACGGGCCTCGATGACATGGGCAAAGCGATTGAAGCGTGTGTTCAATATTGAGGTCGAAACTTGCGCAATCGCTACATTTATTAGTTTGCTCGAAGGACCGCTATTGTTAAGGATTATCAGATGCCTGCCGACGAGCAAGGCCTTGCAGATTGCATCATCGCTTGGGGCAGGTGTCAGATAATACTCAGGGGAGGAAACCGCGGGGTCGAAGCCAATGTCGTTGAGTAGTTTTCACTGAGCTATGGGGATTTGAAGAGCAGTTCTTGGGGTTGTTCGTCTGACTGTGATTGCCAGGCGCGTCCGGCGTGTTAATTTGGCACGTTGGCAGGTGGATGTGCAGCAGTTCTGATGACCTCTGATAGCGACTGGTTGGGGTGTTTCTTAATTTACGCAATAGACCGACGCTGCCGATGCGAAGCCGACGGTGAAGTTGCCATGTGAGTAAAGAGTCGCTCATGAGAAAGCCGGTGGTGCTCTGGGTATCTGTTTTACGAAGGTTTCGATAATGATCATGGGTACACCGCAGGCCGGGCAGGTGTAGGTGGCGGTCGGCAGATTTTCCTCAACAGCATCTGTTGCTGAGACGGCATCGGCGCTGATGTCGCCGATAAGTTCGCGCAGTCGTTGCACGTGTTTAACCCGGGTATGGTTGGCAAA
>SMVB01431351.1_pt1 | contig 24715 bp, 24 predicted proteins | sample 2456461 | NCBI WGS metagenome assembly SMVB01 (sample SAMN11095934, study PRJNA526329) | marine sediment metagenome | biome: Marine sediment; feature: Surficial sediment; material: Deep marine sediment; isolation source: Hadal surficial sediment | place: Pacific Ocean | collected 2014-05 | depth...
CAGTAAGCGAACATTCCAGGTGACTGACGAAATTCATGGTCGGTTCCAGTATCCCAATGTGAGGATGATCACATTCCCCAACGTGTTCCGAAAGCAAAGTTCGAACACCTATTGTCCGAGTGAACAGGTACAAGATCGTGTCGAATAGAAGCCGACGTGATAAAAATGCGGCGATATCTGCCATAAACCGTCAAAAATACGTTACAAATCAGGCTGTGTTCATTTCTCCATTATTCTTCGTTTTTTGAGGGAATTCTGTCACAACAGGCCGCAACTTTATTTGCTAAACCTTATTTATGAGTCGCGGCATGGAAGCCTGAGAAATGAAAGCAAGGAAGATGACGTTTGGCCCGTTGATTGCGGTGCTAATGAACACAACAGCCGGGTGTGCAACTTACGAGAAAGGCAGTCTGTTGCATATGCGCCACCAGCAGGTACAAAAGCTGTACATGGCTTGCGTACATGCCCAACTAGAACGCAACATGCAATACGTTACCGAAATTGGTGCCATCGCGACCGCCTGCCGGGGCTGGGCGCGAAAGAAGACGAGACCAATGTTGCCAAAACACACCGGCAGAGTGGACCACTAGACGCGGTTCCCGGATACCTCTCAAGGTCTCACAACGGAAATTTCCATCGCCAGGGGCCTCGCCAAATCCGCCGCGCGAGTGTATGTAACCGAATAAATCCAACACCGACTGCTAGCCTGGAACACCAGCCCAGAGATTACAATTCATCCGCTGGACCCGGAGGCTGATCGATTGCAACGAGACCACCCGCGCGAACTGGATCAGGAAAACCCTCATCCCCCCGAGCTTTGCTGACCACCCACTGCGGCGAGTCACCCTATACCGGCACCTCGTTCCAAAGGGATTCTTCAACCTTCCAGCTAGCCACCTGTCCGCACCTTGCGACCATGGTGGCCCGTAATCGTCGCCAACCTGGGTGTTCCCCGACACCTACAGGGGTGAGGTAGAAACCAGGAACCACGATGGAAACCAACAACATCGGAAGTACGACATAGCAATCAAGGTATCGGGATTTTGGGATCAACCAGCGTATGCTTGGCGGAAGCGGCACGCGCAGAAACTATGACAATTCGCTTCAAACAATGCGCTCTTACGACGTTTTCATGCCTCGGCCTGATCTGGGCGGTCTCCCTGGCGGCGTTAACCAGCGAACACGTGTTGCTGCAACTCGCCTTGATCCCTCGCAGTACGGACGGTTTGATTGGCGTGCTGACGATGCCGCTGGTGCACTATTCGCTTCCACATCTGATGGTAAATACCGCACCCCTCACGGTGATGACCGTAATCATTGCAATGCGCGGATTCGGCTATTATCTGACCGCGACCCTCTCAATTGTTCTCCTTGGCGGGCTTCTCGTGTGGTTGTTCGCCCGGACAGGTGCTCATGTTGGGGCAAGCGGGCTTCTGTTCGGCTATTTCGGTTTTTTGCTCGTACGTGGTTTATTCGATCGTCGGATCTCATCGATTGTCATCGCCACAGTCATCGGGTTCTTATACGGGGGCATTATCTGGGGGGTGTTGCCGCGTGAGGGCGCAATTTCCTGGGAAGCACATCTGTTCGGATTATTGGCTGGAGCCGTTGTCGCACGCGCGATGGCCCGCTTTCCAACTGCTGCAACCAACCGTTCTCGTCAACCGATCAAAAACTGACACCGGTTATGGGGCGGCTTCAGCCAACATCTTCGGCTTCAGCCATCATCTTCGGCTTTATCGTCCGGTAAGACACTGCCCGCCACCGACCAGCTATCTACGACCACTTTTACTTCGTCGAAATCCTTAACGAGTTTTGCACATCCCGCAAAAGCATCGTTCAACACCTGTGCTTTGGCCTTCTCGAAGAAGCTCAACAGGCAGACACACAAGCCTTTAAAATCTTCGGCAGCAAAAAACTCGGGTTTGGCATCGCCACGTTTGGCGTTTGGCCAACTGCGCCGCAGCACCCAGGTACCAGGACCCTTCCTGGCCGGAGTTTTGAGATGAAATTCATGCGCATCCTCAGCACCGGAGGAAGCAGCCAACAACTTGTGCCATTTCAGAGACCTTTGCGTATCTGTGCTAGCCCATGTTTCCGTTCCTTCGAGATCACCAAGCCACTGTGCGATAACTTGTTTTTCCACAGGCTTCTTTGATTTTTTCGGAGACATCTTTCCAGGCGTCTTTACCGACGCCTTCACCGACGTCTTCACTGGCGCCTTCGTAGACTTTTTATTGCTCGCCGCCTTGCCCGCTTCCTTGCGTGGAGAAGGGGGTTCCGCTGGCGTTGGTGACTCGGCTTGATTCTGTGCAGCGAGCGCTTCGACTTCGCTTGCCAGCTCTTCGAATCCTGCGCTTCGCAACTCTCCAAGTAACTTCGGTGCCCCTGCCAGGCTGTCGGCAATCCGGCGTTTGCATTGATCGTTGTTGTTGACCGCACCACCCATCCCCTGATCGGTTCGCCAAACAATGCGACAACGTTGTCCGTCGGAAAACAAAGTAGCGGTGGTTTTAGGCCATTTCAGATCAAATGCTTGCATGGCGTCGACTCCTTTGGGCAGGGAACCTAGCGCAGTGTCCCGAGGAACTCAACGTCGACGCTGGATTCTTCAGCCATTGGCGTCCAGCTTCGCCACGAGATCGTTGATCTCCTTGATCTTCGAATCACAGCGGTGCAACCGCGATCGTTCGCGCGCAAGAATGAGTTTGAACAAGCGCCGGCGCATCTGATCCGGATTGTCGACCACATCACCCGCTGCCCTCAACAGAATATCAACCAGGCGATCCGCCCCATTCAATCGACCCCAGAGGTAGTCGTGTTCACGATACCCGCGATTGAAAAATCCCAAAAACCCCATGAACTCACGGCCCTTCAAACCGCTGAATGCCTCATCCAGCATGTCGCAGTCATCGGGACTTATTCGCTCGATTCTGATCGGCGTAAGCGGATCGGGTCCGCCTTCCTCAGATCCCGGCGTCATCAGCAACACGTCATAAATCGGAAAACCCACGTAATCGCCCATGAGCGATTGCTTGACGGGTTCGTATTCGAGTTGGGCGTGAAAAGTATGGAAAGCTTCATCGAACTCGACGTCGAAATCACAAAGCCCCAGCGAATCGGACAGCTCACTGAACAGCACGACCCCGTCGTTCCTGGTAAGTGGAATACGGCCGGCAGCTTCCGCCAGCCTGACGATCAGATCATCTTCGATCACCCGGGCGTGCCTGAGCTGATAAACACGATCCAGGAACCGATAGGCGATACGTTTGAACCTCTCCAACGCCCCGGCGGAATGAGCGTCGATGCTGGAAATGTCCTTATGCTGGTTCAACCGGCGAATCAGAAACTGCAGGCGGCGAATACGAAACGTCACATCGAAGCGATCCAGAAAACCGCCCCGAAGATTGTGCTGACTCCACTCATCGGTCTGGTCATCCACATGCCACTGCTGCCGAACCGACTGGGTCATGGCGACGTGGGTTTCCTCCTGGTCGGGATGCTCCGCAAGTAGCGCCCATTCCTTTACCAGCGCATCCGTCAACCGCCACACGCGCCTCTGCACATAGGCTCGGTACGCAGGTCCCATCTCTTCAGCTGCTCGATACACCAGGTCCCGGCGCAGATCCGTCAACACAGCAACATCGAGCGTTGTGTGCTGGGAGAGAAGTTCATCCACCAGCCCTTGAATGTAGCCCTGATTGGCGTCGACGACTCTGCGATTGGCCCGCACTCTCATATCCTGCGCCACGATCTCGTTGAGGTCGTCGAGAATCGGTTCGTTACGGGGAATAGTTGAATAGGATGCGCGTATCGTGCTGAGATACCCCAGGTCATGCTCACGATGCACATCCTTGTCGACACCAGGGTCCGGCTCGATGTATACAATATAGCGTTCGACCTGACGGTCGGCTGCGCGTTGGCTGAGCGCCTCAAGCGCGATAGCGAACGGTTTGTTGTTGACGATGCCGCCGTCGACGAAATGACGGTTACTGGGATCGAAGCGTTTCTGGGCCGGCGTACCATCTGAACAAAACAGGTTGCCAGACAGAAACCGCCGCTCGCGCGGCCAATCCTGATTGCGGGTACGCAACACTTCCATCATCTCCGCATGATGAAAAGGCGCAAACGCCCCGGCAATGGACGAACTCGCTCGTGCCGCCCACACCAGACCCGGATTGTTGGCATCGGTAAAATCGCTGACGGCTCGCCCAAGGTCAGTTTCTTCGTGAGTCAGCCGACAAAAGGTTCCATGCTCCAACTCACTGGCGACCAACTCTTCGTGCAGGCGGATGGTTCTCGGATAACCAACCAGATCGGTGATGCTCGAATACACATCGAGCCTCTGACCCTGTGGCAACAATGTGCTCCCCGGGCGACGAGTGGCAGCCATTTCCTCGAGCGCATCCAACAGGTGGTGGCACAACCGGGATCCCTCGAAGGGCGGACGGAACCAGGACGAACGCGCGAGGCGGGCAAGCTTTCCCCTTGTTTCAGCATTCTGCCCAATCTCTCGCGGCAGCCACAACGACAGGATGCGAAGAAATGGATACAGGTACCATTTCTGCCAGCGGGAAACATTCTCACGGTCGAGATATTCCACATCCGCTTTGTTCAACCACAAGGAAGTGTGTGCATCCAACAGCGCATCGTCCACCACGGCCTTGGCAAGCATTACCCCGTTGATCGCCCCCGCCGAAGCACCTGCAATGACATCGATGACCACTCGAAACTCGTCCTTCTTGTTAATCTGTTTCAGAAGTTCGAAGTACACCTCCTCGGTATCCGATTCACGCACGTCCGGGCCCTCGGCGAAACTTTTACCCTCTGCCTCCTCGTTACCCATTTCGTGCAGGACCTTCGATGCCCGCACCAGCTTCAGCATCTCCTTGGTCACTCCATGCATATACACCGCGAGGGAAGCACCACCGTAGATGACTATCGCCAGCCGTAGTTCTTTCTTGGCCATGCCGTGATTATAGCGTCCTGTGCGCCATCAATGACTTGTTGGTACAACAGTCGGCGCGCCGGACACATCACTCCACCGCTGACGGAGGTTATAATCGGAACAACCAGCAGGAAACACCTATGTTGACTTTCAGCGATTACCAACAACACGACGCGCTGGGTCTCGCCAGCTTGATTCGTCGTGGTGAGCTTTCCGCAAGCGAAGTTCTCGAGGCGGCAATCGAGCGTAGCGAAGCCCGAAACGCCGATATCAACTCGATGGTGGCACAAACCCACGACGAAGCACGAGCCACGGCCACGGCACCTTTGCCCGACAGCCCAATCGCCGGTGTTCCATTTCTCATCAAGGATCTCGCTTACCTGAAAGGCGTTCCCTGCACTTACGGCAGCCGTCTTTACGCCGATAACCACGCGGACCACGATGCAACCGTAGTCGAGCGTTATCGAACAGCGGGGCTCGTGATCTTCGGAAAAACCAATACTCCGGAGTTTGGTTTGAACGTGGTGACCGAACCCGCGCTGTTCGGACCCTGTCGCAACCCCTGGAACACCGACCACACACCCGGCGGTTCGAGCGGTGGTGCGAGTGCCGCGGTCGCCGACGGCTGGTTGCCCGTAGCCCATGCCACCGATGGGGGTGGCTCGATTCGCATCCCCGCGTCGTGCTGCGGGCTCGTCGGTCTAAAACCCTCACGCGCCCGAAATCCGGCTGGGCCGGACGTCGGGGAAGGCTGGGGCGGTATGTCCACGGGCCACGTGGTTTCCAGAACCGTTCGCGATAGCGCCGCGTTTCTGGACGCCACCCACGGAAGCGCGCTCGGTGATCCGTACCCGGCACCACGTTTCGACGGCAGCTATCTTCAACAACACACAAATAGCCTGCGACCGTTACGAATTGCGGTGGAACGCAACACCATGACGGGTGTTGCACCTCACGACGAATGTATCCGCGCGGTGGAACGCGCGGTAAAACTATGTGAAGAGCTAGGCCATCATGTGGAAGAAGCCTCACCGGAAATCGATCGGGAGCTCTTCGGGCAGGCCACGGGAGCGATCGTGGTGGGTAATATTGCCAACTCTGTTTACGGGCGCGCGAAAACGCTCGGAAGAGAGTTGTGCGACGACGATATCGAGCCCCACACGCGCTTCATGGCAGAGTCTGGTCGGCGTCTCACCGCCGAAGACTATGCCCGTGCGGTTCAAGTCATCCATCAAGCGGGGCGTGCGCTGGCACGGTTTCACCAGACTTACGACCTAATGCTTTCGCCAACCCTCGTTTGTCCGCCCGTACCCGTCGGGTTCCTCGATACGATCACTGACTATGATGCCGGCGTCTTCAACAAACGATTCGTCCAGTTCTGGGGATACACCAACCTGCAGAATGCAACCGGTCAACCCGCGATTTCGCTGCCTTTATACTGGTCGTCGGAGAATCTGCCAGTGGGTGTCCAGTTTGTTGGCTCCCTCGGTGATGAACTTACCTTACTGCAGTTGGCGGCACAGCTTGAACAAGCGGCACCCTGGTTTAGTAGAACCCCTCCCCGCTAAAGAGAAAATGGAGTCGCATCGAGTAGCGGAAGGTGCTTGGCACCTGTCCATCTTTCGTCTCGCTGATGTTGAGGTGAATCCATTTTTCAATCGGGCAGCCCCAGGACCCGCTTGGCGATAATGTTGCGCTGAATTTCGTTGCTGCCGCTATAAATTGAACCTGCCCGGTAATACAGCCACCGTCGAGTAGTCTCCAGTTCAGCCTCGGTGAACGTTTCTTGATCCCAGCCGAACCCCCGAACCCCGCGCATCTGGGTCACCAGGTCGTAATATTCCTGCTGGAGTTCACTGCCGTACACTTTGAAGATTGAGGTAACCGGGCCGGGCGTGCCACCATCCGACTCTTCCACCGCGCGCCGCTGGGCCAGACGAAACGCGCGGTTGTTCATCTCATGACGCAGTACCTTTGCCCGGTAGGCGGCATCTTTGATGCGACCATGAGATTCTCCGAGGCAAATCTTTGCCTCGGCCACCAGACCCGTATCGCCACTTGCGCTGCCGCTGACCAGAGATTCCATTCCGGAACGCTCGTGCTGAAGCAATCGTTTGCCTACGGTCCAGCCCTTGTTCAGTTCCCCGATGAGGTCTTCTTTTCTGGCGATGGCGTTATCGAAGAAAGTCTCATTGAAGGGCGACTCACCACTGATCAGCCGAATGGGCTTTATCGTCACCCCCGGTTGATCCATCGGCAACAGCACAAAGCTTATCCCCTCATGTTTCGGCGCATCGAAGTCGGTACGCACCAGGCAGAACATCCAATCGGCGTTGTGGGCACCCGAGGTCCAGACCTTCTGGCCGTTGATGACGAAGTGATCGCCCGCGTCATCCGCACGGGTACGCAGGCTCGCCAGATCGCTGCCGGAGCCTGGCTCGCTATACCCCTGACACCATTCGACCTCGGCCCGGGCGATGCGCGGCAGGTGCCGTAGTTTCTGATCCTCGCTTCCCATCTCCAGCAGGGTCGGGCCGATCATGCTGGTGCCAAAACTCGATAGTGCAGGGCGGGCCTCGATCAGCCGCATCTCAGCCAGCAGTATGAGGTATTCCTCCTTATTCAGACCCCCGCCCCCGTAGCCTGTCGGCCAGGTTGGAACTGTCCAGCCTTTCTCGACCATGCGCTCGAGCCACAACCTCGTGTCGGCATCCTCGATGGTAATTTTTGAACTTCCGTTGGAAATCGGGCCCGGACCACGGGCACCCGGCGGGCAGTTTTCAGCCAACCAGGCCTTAGTTTCTTCGCGAAACGTGGTCATGTCCGACGCCATGCAAATCTCCTTCGAACCAGCGCTAGCTCGTTTCTGTCCGGAAATTCGCATCCTGCAAATTTTCCTCCGTCCGTTTGCTACACAAACCTCGCATTTTCCTTCGAAAAATGGTGGTGCATCCGTGCACCACACGCTGATCATATCGCATCGGGTGATGCTTGAAATTGTCAGGCGCTTGCGAAGGTAACAAGTAAAGGGGTGGGCGATTGCTTTACGTTGCTCTGAGTCCACGGGAAATCTCGTGGGCCAACGTGTGATTGACCCATCGCGCGGCAACGATGCCGACGACCACGTTAGAAATCCCGGCGGCCGCGTATATTCCACGGTAGCCGAACCAGATCTCCAGAAGCAGCGCAAGCGGCACATAAACGACCACCATGCGGGCAACCGACATGATCAGACTTGGCATGGGTTTACCTAAAGCGATGAAGGTCGACATGGCGACCATGCTCGCTCCGAAGAACCCGTAGGTGACGGGAACCAGCAACAAGTATGCATACGTGGCTTCGATGACCCCCGGGTCTTCGTTGATGAAACCAATGAGCCACCGACCCGCTCCAGCAAGCACGATGAAAGCCACCACCCCCCACACGTAACAGAACCGGTATCCGAGCTTGTGCGCGGTATAGATTCGCGCATGGTTGCCTGCTCCCCAATTCTGACCGACGAAGGGTCCGGTACTTGCCGAAAGCGCCATCAGCACCATCGTCGCAAGAGCCTCGATCCGCGAGGCAACGCCGAAGCCGGCAACAACCACATGCCCATAACCGGCAAGCAGCGAGACGATCACCGCCATGGAGATGGGTCCGACGAGGTTGCTCATCATCGACGGCAGACCGATGCGCGCGATCTCTCGCCAGGATTCCCACAAGTCTGCGAAAGTCTGCCTCTCGAAATACAGCAGGTCGAGCTTCACCAGCACGCGCCAGGTATAGATGAAAGTAACCATGCGGGAAAGAACGAAACCCCACGCCGCGCCGGCAAAGCCGAGACCCTCCCATAGCCCCGGGACACCAAAAATCAACATCGGGGCCAGCACGATCTGCAGTCCAGCCGCCGTCGCCATGATGATTCCCGGTAAACGGGCATTGCCAACGGCTCGCATGATGATGGTACCCACCATGGGTAGGGCAAAGGCGGGCATGCCAATGAACCAGACGCTCATGTATTGAACCGAGAGGGGGAGAATTTCCGGTCCGGCCCCGAGGAGACGGAATACGGGCTCCAGCAGCAGGTATCCCACCGCAGTCAGAACCAGAACAATCACTGCAACGAGTAGAAACGCATTCGTCGCCAACCGGCGCACCCGCTCATGATCCCCGGCGCCCGTGACCCGGGAGATGATAGACGCCGCCCCGATACCGATGCCCATGGAGACCATCGACAGGCCCAGGACAACGGGAAAGGTGAAACTCACCGCCGCAAGCTCCAGCGTACCAATCCAGCCGACGTATATCGTGTCCATCATCGACGCCACGATCATCGAGGCGATACCGAGAAACATCGGTATGGTCAGGTTGATCAGATGACGACCCACAGGGCCTTCGGTGAGATTCGCGCCGGGTCTCAAAAGCAGCCAACGGTTGAAAACAACACAGCAGTATAAACCTGCACCGAGAGGGTGTCGGTCCCCGTCTACCTGAACCCGGACATCCCCGGGGGTCCTATAGTTCGCTATCACCGCCAGGATGTTGCGACGCACAATAACAGACCGGTCCATACCCACAACATCTGCGTCGACCGTCGATTACCGCTGGGTATCGGGATCGCCAATTTGAGACACAGGCATCATTTTGTTGGCCCCCACTAGCTGAAAATGCCCTGCATGAGAAAAGATGACCTCAACTCCAGCACCCGTTTCCGCACTGCAGAACGGGTATTCTGTATGAACGGCAATTGGTTTTTCCAGACTCGTGAGCAGGATCATGGGCCCTATCCCAGCGAGGGCGCGGCTCAAACCGAACTCGAACGTTACGTGAGTGAGATGAAGTTTTTCGGCGACGTAAAAAAGGCTGACGAACCGCCACCTGCTGCACCGGATTGGCAGCTCACGGATTTCGACGAAAAAGAACAACGTTCCTAGCAGTCGTTCTGCCACCCAACTACCCTGACCTGACACTGTCTTCGCGCATCACCCGACATGGTTGGCGCTATGCCCGTCGGGGGAAAAGGGTTAATCAGATATTAGTCGCGGGTCGGTACGAGCCGTACAAAAATAAGCCCGCCAGCCGCACCCGCCAGCCCCTGAACGATCAGACCGAACGTGGTACGCGCCGCAGCGATGCCGGTGATGTCCAGCAGTTGTCTGAGAATCAGATGCGCGGCAATGATCGCAGCGAACCCCGCCAGCACGTACGCGATCGTTCTCGTCCGTGGCAACCATTTGACGATCAACGCGGTCACGGGCCAGGCGATGATGAAGGCAATGGCGATGATGGGCAGATAAATGGTCACCAACCCGAGCAGATCGTGGCCGATGGCTTCAAATCGAGTACCCACGTCGATGGTTACGCCCATTTCACTGAGTTCCGCCAGAACGGCTTGTGTGGACGCGATAGCCGCCAGTATGTATGCCGTCACCACCGCACCGAAATACCCACCGATGTTGCGCAACATTACCCGCTCACCCTTATTTCCCTAAAGCCTCATAATGACCGGGTTGGGCCTGGGCGAAAACCCCGGAGGCTACCAAAGTTATCTGGCGGCGGTTGCAAAAGTGAGACCGCTTCCAGGGCGAGCGGGAATGCGCGATCATTTTCCGAAGGAAAATGTTAGGTTTTCGAATACACCGTGAAAAAAAGCCATACGGCATTGTTAACATAGCTCGAAAGGAGATGTTCCCACCATGCGCAATCGCATGATCCTCGCCTTGATCGGATTGCTCCTCGCTCTACCGGCAACCGCCCAGAACTACACCCTCACGACGATCGCCGAGAATCTGGACTTTCCCTGGTGTATGGCCTTTCTACCCAACGGCGATGCCCTGGTGACCGAGCGTTCCGGTACTCTGCGCCGGATCGGTCAGGACGCCACCGTAGGCGAACCCATCGCAGGCGTACCCGAGGTATATGCGAAGAGCCAGGGTGGGCTATTCGATGTCCTCATACATCCCGACTTCGCTCTCAACCAGCTCATATACCTCTCCTATGCGCATGGGTTACCCGAAGCGAACGCCACCCGGATCGCCCGTGCACGCCTGGTCGACAACCGGCTCGAGGATCTCGAGGTGATCTTTACCGTCAGCCCAACCAAGGATACGCCCGTGCACTACGGTGGCCGCATGATTTTCCTGGCGGATGGGACATTACTGATCACCACCGGAGACGGTTTCGACTATCGCGAGCAAGCTCAGAACTTGAACGCCCTGCTCGGCAAGGTGGTCCGTATCACCGACGACGGAGGCATACCACCAGACAATCCTTTTGCCGGGTTAACCGGTAATGAAGCCGCGGTATTCTCGTACGGACATCGCAACCCACAAGGGCTGGTGCTCGACAAGCTAACGGGTCGAATATTTCTGCATGAACACGGTCCCCGGGGGGGAGACGAACTAAATCTCATCGAGGCAGGACGTAACTACGGCTGGCCCATGGTTACTTACGGGATCGATTACAACGGCGCCTATGTCTCCCCGTACTCCGAACTGCCCGGGATTACCTCACCGCTGACCTATTGGGTGCCGTCCATTGGACCATCCGGCCTCGCCATCTATAATGGTGCGCTTTTCCCGGAATGGCACGGCGATCTTTTCGTTGGTGCACTGGTGAACGAGGAAGTGCGCCGATTGGACCTGGAAAACGGTTCCGTCGTAGCCGAAGAGGTTCTTTTTGCCGAGGTGGGTGAACGCATTCGCGATATTCGAGTGGACGCCGCAGGGTATATCTACCTGCTCACCGATAGCCCAACGGGCCGCATCGTGCGGGTATCCCCCGTAAGCCAACCAGCCCCAGCCACTGGCGGGTAGTGGCTGGGTAACCGATCTTAGCAACCGAAAACTACCCCGCTAAGTGGTCCGGGAGTTGATCCGCTATCTCCTCCGGCGTCGTCTTCGGACCGTATCGGGCGATCACCGACCCGGTGCCATCGATGAGAAATTTGGTAAAATTCCACGCGATGCCAGCCTTGCCTTCCTCATCCGCCTTTTCGGCTTTCAGGAAATTGTAGAGATCGCAGGCACCGTCGCCATTGACTTCTATCTTGGCGAACATGGGAAAGGCGACATCGTATTTGGATTGAGCGAATTCGAGTATTTCAGCGTTCGTACCGGGTTCCTGTGCACCAAATTGATTACAGGGGAAACCAAGAACGGTAAACCCGTTATTTTTGTTACTTTCGTGTAGCGTCCGCAGACCTGCGTACTGGGGTGTCAACCCTCACTCAGTGGCAACATTGACGATCAGGCAAACCTGGCCTTCGTACCGGGACAGGCTCTGGCTTTCGCCGGTGATGGTTTCCATTTCGAAATCGTGAATACCGGCCACAAGTTTCTCCTCGTGAAAGTGAAGGCGAAACCCATGATAGACGATGAATTAACGAGGCGTCGAGCAACCCTTTGCGCGCTCAACGGGTTGGCGTCTTACCCGCGTGCGTTATCCGCCCACCGACGTGGTTGGAACCACCGGTGCACTCACGTCGTTTTTCTCCACGGGCGATTTGTCTGCTGGTGCGCACGCAAGGCACGAGCCCTCGTTGGTCCGCTAATTCAACACCACCACGGGTGAGGTCGCAGGCTTCGCGGGCGCATTGAGAAACTCGTGGAGCGCGGCCGCGACATGATCGAATACTTGTTTCAGCAACAAGGTATGGCGTACCTGGGGTCGCGCAACCACCCAGACCTCGAGTTCGTGGACGGGTTCCGTCTCGAGTACTTTGCACAATCCCGGTGTCGCTTCGGCCAGGTAAAGAGGTAGTCCCGCAATTCCCCACCCTGCCTGAGCGGCCTGACGCTGTGCCAGGACCGAATCCGTTTTGAACATCACTCGTTCCTTCGGGATTTCATAGCCGAACTTCTCCATCGCTTCGGTGAATCTGGAGTCACTTATCCCGTCGATGAACCAATGCCGTGCCAGTGTCTCCAGAGTCGGTTCACCCACATCGGCAAGATAGCCGGCGCTCGCCCAGGCTGCGAAAGACAAGCTACCGACTTTTCTGCAGATCAGCTCAGTCTGCACGGGGCGAACGTGGCGAATCGCAATATCGCATTCCCGCTCCAACAGATTCAACGACTGATTCGAAATCACCAGTTCAATCATCCGCTCGCTGGTGGGAAACTGTTGCAAAGGGCTCAACAAAGCGGGAAATAGCTCCGCGAGGATCTCGGCGACGGTGATCCGCGCTGTCCCCGCTGTGCTGGTCTTCACGGTATCGCTGACCGCCTCAAAAGCGATTGCATCGCGCTGCATGCGTGAGGCCGCTTCGGCAAGCCGAGTTCCGGCCTCATTGATGGAAAGACCGCTGGATGTGCGGTCGAACAGATCCACACCCAGGTTCTGTTCGAGGAGCTGCACATGCCGTGCAACGGTCGGGTGAGAGAGTCCCATCCGGCGAGCCGCCGCCGCTAGCGAGCCAGAGTCGACCACCGCCACAAAGGTACGAACGAGATTCCAATCTAATTGGTAGGCGGGATGAGTCAAACCCTTGGGCGCCCTCGCACATTCGTGAGAATCGGGTTCTACGTTACTTTTATTCCCACGTCAATTAAGAATTGTTACTTTAAGTAACATTCTCCCTCAGGCCCAGTCGGGGAGTCAGGAAATCCAACCAAAACCATCCAACTTACCAGACGAGGAATGGCAACCATGAAAACGACTCTCACCGTCCTGTCAGCTTTGACGATCCTTCTCGCCGTTACTGCACAGGCCCGCCCCAGCCAACCCAGTGAATTTCGCGGATTTGAAACCTGCATCGAGGCTGCCAAAGCCGAATTTACCCGTGGATTCGTGTCGAACCGCACGTACTTCATCGATCGCGACGGTACTGACAATGTCTATTTCATCAACGCCAGCGCCTGGCAAGCGGGAGATCGTGCAGTGTTGCGCATTACCTGCGAAACCTCCCGGAACGGCCGGGAGTTATTGACCTACACAAGTGCACCCGGTCGATTCATACCCCAGCGGGGTCAGGTGAGTATCGAAGTGGCGGGGAATTAGTGAGCGCTCACTCTGGCCGATATCCATAGGCTACCTGCAACATAGCAAGCAGCGGCTCGATCACTCGATCGGGTCGCTCGTTTACCCGGATCGCTCAGAATTCAGCGCAGCAGGAACTGCTTCAGCAGCTCGATCATGGTATCCGTACCCTGCTCGAGGTTTTCCACGGAAATTCGCTCGTTGTTGCCGTGCACGCCGCGCACTTCGTCGGCTTCGAACAGAAACGGTGAGAAGCCATAACTGTCGATATCGAGATCGCGGAAGAAATGACTATCGGTAAACCCGGTAGAGACCGAAGGGACAACCATCGCGCCAGGGTACCGTTGCCGCAGGACTTTCTCGATAAGTCCATATAACGGGGTTCTCGTGGAACTTACGGCCGGAGTAAAACCCATAATCCTGTCAATGGTGACGTTCGAGTCCGCAATCAGCACTTCGAGTTCTCGTACGAACGTTTGCGGATCCTGATCGGGTAACAAACGACAATCGAGTTCTGCACTTGCTTCGGCCGGTACCACGTTGATCTTTGCACTGCCGGTCAATCGGGTGACGGAACAGGTATTGCGTAACAGCGCGTGCAAGCGCGGGTTCTCGAGCTGGAGCGCAAGGAGAAACTCGGCATCGCCCACCATCTCATCGATTGCGGCCAGATGATGGGCCATTTCACCATTCTGAAAAGGGGCTATACCATGGAACATCGTGCGCACCGGATCGATTACCCGGGCCGGGAACTGGGTTTGAGCGATGCGGTTAGCTGCCGCGAGTAGCCGAGTCACCGACGTTTGCACTTGAGGAGCAGAGCCGTGCCCCGGGCGCCCATGGGCGGTCAACTTCAGCCACAGCGGCACCTTCTGAGTGACTTCAACCATGAACACCTTCCGCTCGCCCACACTCTGACCGGAACCACCTTCATTGATCAGAAATCCGATGTTGGCAAATATTTCTGGCCGATTTTCCACCAGCCAACCGGCCCCGAAAAATCCACCCGCTTCCTCATCGGCCGTTGCAACGAAAACCACATCCCGATTCAATCGCGCACCACTTTCATGGAGTGCGAGAAATGCCTGCAACTGAATGATACCCAGCCCTTTGGTGTCGATAGCACCCCGTCCATATACGTAACCATCTTTGACCTCTCCGGAAAGCGGGTCAAAATCCCAATAGGCACGATTCGCCGGGACCACGTCGATGTGGTGCAACAACACCAGCCCCGGCTGCCGGCCCCCCTTCAGACGCGCCCAGATATTGCCTCGCCCTGGCGCGGATTCGGCAGTTTCATAGGGGATGCCGGCCCGTTCCAGAATCCCGCCGAGAAACGCCACTCCACGGCTCTCGTTTCCGGGTGGGTTGATGGTATCGATCTTGAGATACTCGCTGAGTCGCGCGACTGCCTGGGCCGCGTAGTTCGCCTCTTCGCCCCACGCTTTTGCCCACACGCTCGAGCACATCAGCGCCCCGAGTATCCACCCAGCCCATCGCCTCATGTTTATCCTCCCAACAATCCAGCGAGTATCGATGATCCAGAGGTTGCGCTCAACGGAGGGCCAATCGAGATCTAAGATAATTCCGCCAGGGGTTTCCGACGCAGAACTAGCGGGCCCGACCCGCGCGCCAGGCGTCGATCAACTCATCGTAGGGAACCGTCTGGCCCGGTGGTTTTTCATCGGCGAGTTTCGGCTTGGGAGAACCCGGCCGTGCAAGCCACACGGCCGGATCTTCTTCGTCGTTGAGCTTCGGTCCGCATTCACCCTGTATGCCCGCTCGTTGTATTCGTCCGAGTACCCGATCCTGATCGCGCGCCAGGGTATCCATCGCTTCCTGGGGTGATACCTCACCACTGACCGCATTGGCCACGTTCGGCCACCACAGCGCCGCAAGCTTCGGATAATCGGGCACGTTCGTACCGGTCGGCGTCCAGGCTGTGCGGGCCGGGCTGCGATAGAATTCCACCAGCCCACCCAGCCGAGGGGCGGCCTCGGTCATCTCCGCCGATCTCAAATCCGAATCCCGTATGGGGGTGAGGCCAACCAGGGTTTTCTTCAACGACACCGTCTTCGATACCACAAACTGAGCGTAAAGCCAGGCGGCCTTGCGTCGCTCCAACGGGGTACTTTTGAGGAACGTCCACGACCCGGCGTCCTGGTAACCAAGTTTCATTCCTTCCGACCAGTATGGACCGTGCGGAGAAGGTGCCATGCGCCATTTCGGCGTGCCATCGGCATTCATTACCGGAAGCCCGGGTTCGATCATGTTCGCCGTGAAGGTCGTATACCAGAAAATCTGCTGAGCGATGTGTCCTTGCGCGGGCACACCGCCTGCCTCGGAAAAGGTCATACCGGCAGCCTCCGGCGGCGCGAAACGCTTCAACCAATCGATGTATTTCGTGAGCGCGTATACCGCCGCGGGTCCGTTCACCGCCCCGCCACGAGACACCGACGAGCCGACCGGTCGACAACCTTCTACTCGAATTCCCCACTCGTCCACCGGTAAGCCGTTAGGGATTCCGGCGTCCCCGGTACCCGCCATAGACAACCAGGCATCCGTGAAGCGCCAACCGAGGGAAGGATCTTTTTTGCCATAGTCCATGTGGCCGTAAACCTTTTCGCCGTCAATCATCTTGACGTGCACCGTGAAAAACTCGGCGATGTCTTCGTAGGCGGACCAGTTCACCGGTACGCCGAGTTGATAACCGTAACGTTCGCTGAAAGCCTCCCTCAGTTCCGGACGTTGAAACCAGTCGTAACGAAACCAGTAGAGATTGGCGAACTGCTGATCGGGTAGCTGGTAGAGCAAGCCATCCGGACCTGTCGTGAAACTTATCCCGATGAAATCATCGATGTCGAGTGTGGGCAAGGTAACGTCCGCTCCCTCGCCAGCCATGAATTCGGACAGCGGCACTACATAGCCGTAGCGAGCATGGGTACCAATGAGATCCGAGTCGTTGATGTACGCGTCATAGACATTGTATCCCGACAGCATCTGCGTCTGCAGCTTCTCGATGACGTCGCCTTCCTGGATCAGATCATGCACCACTTCAATCCCGGTGATTTCGGTGAAGGCTTTAGTCAACGTCTGTGACTCGTACGCATGGGTAGTCAACGTTTCAGAAACGACACTGATCTTCATACCGCGAAAGGATTCGGCCGCGGTCGTGAACCAGGCAAGCTCGGCACGCTGCTCATCAACCGAAAGCGTCGAGGGCTGAAACTCGGCATGGATCCAGCGTTCAGCATTCGCCGCATAGTCGATCTCGACCGCGGAGGTTTGCTCGGATTCAGGCTTTGGCTCATCGCTACATCCGACCAGCCAGGCTATGCAGATCAGCCAGATCGAAAATCTTCTGGAACTCGCCATAGTCTCAACTCCCCGGTTTGCTGCCAGTATAAGGCTCTCTAACGCTGCAGCCAGTTGGTATTTCCGCGAGCCATGAGTCTCGGCGGTAAAAATCCGGTGACGACTACGTGCCACAGCAGGGCAGTTTTTCGATCTCTTGAGGCGCAACGGTAGCGCTGGCACCGAAAAAGCTTCAGAAGATGGGACGTTGTGGAGAGTTCGTCGCAGGAAGACCTGGTAGGGCTGCTAACCTCGACGCATCAGCACGACCGTGTACAACACGCTGAGTGCCGACGCCCAGAGCACGGATGAATCGCTGACAGCAAGCCAGATCACGTGAATGAACGCGCTGCCGAGCAGGCTCATGAAAAACCGGTCACCACGGGTGGTCGCGAGAGGTAAAAATCCCCGGCGCTTGATCGTTGGGCGATAGAGTTCGAGTAACGTCATCGTTACCAGAGAAGCGGCAATACCGATAAAAAACAACGCGCTGGGCAGAGTCCAAGCCATCCAGTCGAGACCCATCACACCCTCCCCAGGGCAAATCCTTTGACCAGGTGGTTGCGTACGAACCACACGACGATGAGACCCGGCACGATAGTCAACACCCCCGCAGCCGCCAGAACACCCCAGTCCATCCCGGCAGCACTGACCGTACGGGTCATCACCACGACAATGGGTTTGGCGCTGCTCGCGGTGAGCGTGCGAGCAAGCAACAGTTCCACCCAGCTGAACATGAAGCAGAAAAATACCGTCACCCCGACTCCACCGCGAATGATCGGTAGAAAAATACGGACAAAAAAGTAAGGTAGGGAGTGGCCGTCAATTCGGGCCATTTCATCGAGAGATTTAGGCACCCCGGACATGAATCCCTCCAGAATCCATACCGCCAATGGCACCGTAAACAGACAATGGGCCAACGCAACAGCCAACGGTGTATCGAAAATTCCGATCGCGGAATACAACTGGAAAAACGGCAACAGAAATACCGCAGGCGGCGACATGCGGTTCGTAAGCAGCCAGAAAAACAGATGTTTGTCGCCGAGGAAACGATAACGGGAAAACGCATAGGCGGCCGGTAGCGCTACGGCCACCGAAATCGATGTATTCAGCGCAACGTAGGTAAGCGAATTGCCGAAAGCTTGGTACCAGACGGGGTTGGTAAAAATCTCCGCGAAGTTCGCCAGCGTCGCATCCACCGGAAACACGGACAAACGCGAAACGATATCCCGATTGGTCCGTAACGATATATTCAACAGCCAGTAAAGCGGCAGCAGCAGGTAACCGCAGTAGGCATAGAGCAACCAGTGAGCCTTATTGTGAGATAACGAGCTGTCCAACAATGTGTGTGGTGCATTGGCCATTTTGTCAGTCCTCGGCAGAACGCATTACGCTGGTGTAAAAAAGCCAACAAAAAAGCAGTATGAGAAGGAAATACAACACCGAAAACGCTGCCGCAGGCCCGAGATCGAACTGGCTTACCGCCATGGTGGTGAGGTATTGGCTCAGAAACGTTGTACTGTTGCCCGGACCCCCACCCGTCAGTACAAATGGCTCGGTGTAAATCATGAGGCTGTCCATCAACCGCAACAGCACCGCAATGGTCAACACCGAGCGTAGCCGAGGCAACTCGACATAGCGGAACACCTGCCAGCGACTGGCGCCGTCGATTTCGGCCGCCTGATAATAGGGCTCCGGGATGGACGCGAGCCCGGCAAAAGATAAAAGCGCCACCAGCGATGTCCAATGCCAGACATCCATCAACACAAGCGTGATCCACGCGTCGAGCACGTCGGAGGTATAATTGAAATCCAACCCCAAAGCGGTGAGGGATGCGCCAAACAAACCGATGTCCGGCCGGGCGAAAAGCTGCCAGATCATGCCGACGACGTTCCACGGAATCAACAACGGTACGGCAAGCAGGACCAGGAACATTCCCGTTCTAGCTCCGGTTCGCGGCAGGCTTTTGGCAACGAGGATGCCGAGAGGAATCTCGATGGCAAGTACCGTGGCGCTGAACGTGAACTGTCGCAGCAAGGCATCCAGGAAACGCGGATCGCGCAATGTCTCCCGATACCAGTCGAAACCAACAAATATCCGGGTGTTGGTATCGAAAATATCCTGTAACGAATAGTTCACCACCGTCATCAAAGGCAACACGGCACTGAACGCAACAACAAGCACAACGGGCAGTACGCCCAGCCAGGCGCGGTTGGTACGTCTACGCATGAGCAGCCTCACTACCCAAACGAATGCCTTCACGAAAACCAACAACCCGATCACCCAGTACATTCAACCGCGCACTTGCGCCGACGACGACATCGAGCGTCTGTCGCGTGCTGATGGACTGACCGTTCAAATCGACACTCACGATGCCCACCGGCCGATTTTCCCGTGTGCCTAACACTCGCGTGCGGGTTACCGTGACCATCGGGCCTTCCGTACCCTCGGTTGTGACCTCGGCCCATTCCGGGCGAAAGCCAATGACACACGGTCCTGGCGACAGACCCGGGGCCGGGGCTATGGCACAACCATCCAATCGATAAACGCCATCGAGAACCTCCCCTGGAATGAGGTTCATACCGGGAGAACCGATGAAATACGCGACGTGCTCGTGTAAGGGGAGTTGATATAGATCCGCGGGAGTTCCTGTCTGTAGAAGTTTGCCTTCGTGCAGCACACTGATGCGATCAGCAAAGGTAAGCGCTTCGGTCTGATCGTGCGTCACGTAGACCATGGTGGCATTAAGTTCCTCCTGGGCCTGTTTGAGCACACGCCGCAGTTGCCACTTGGTGGCGGGCTCGACTGCAGTCAGTGGCTCATCGAGTAACACCAGGTCAATTTCCGGGCGTACGAGTGCCCGACCGATGGCAACCAGTTGCTTTTCGAACAAGCTCAACGCGTCGGGACGACGTTTCAAACAACCCGTTAACTCGAGGCGTTCTGCGATATCGGTGACCCGAGCCGATAAACGAGCACCTCGCCATCCCTGGTTTCTGAGCGGAAACGACAGGTTCTCTTCGACGCTGAGAGAAGCATAGAGCACGGGAAACTGGAAAACTTGAGCCACGTTGCGCTTGCGCGGGGAAGCTTCGGTAACGTCCAGCCCATCAAAGAAAATTCGACCAGCGCTCGGTCTCGCGAGTCCCGACAGCAGGTTGAGAATTGTTGTCTTGCCCGCGCCTGAGCTACCGAGCAACGCATGGGCTTCGCCCTGTTTGATAACGAGATCAACGTTGCTGAAAGTGTCGCTCTGCGCTCCCGGGTAGCGATGACTGACTTTTTCGAGTACTACTTCAGCCATCGCCTCCCTCCGCAAACTCGAGCACCGAGTTTTGATGTGCATAGAGCTCGAACTCGGCACCGACATCGAGTTCGTGCAAACCATTTAGCCTCGCGACCCAATGTTCGTTTTCGACTACACAATGCAGGAAGGTTTCAGAGCCGCTGGTTTCAGCGCTCAATAATCTGGCGGAGAACATGACATCGGTAGTATTACTGCGTTCGAGCGACAGGTGCTCGGGGCGTACCAGTCGCATCGATCCGTGGTGCGGCAGACGGTTTACCCCTGGGTCACTCATCAAATCTGCCGCTACCGGGTCAACTGGCCGCTGATACACATCCAGTGGTTCACCTGTCTGCACCACCTGATGTTCGTGTAGCAAAACCAGATCGTCCGCCAGGTTGAACGCATCACGAGGATCGGAGGTTGTATAGACCACCGTAAGCTCTTCTCGAACCAACAGCTCACGCAGTTGTACCTCCAGCGATTCGCGCAGCTTGAAGTCGAGGTTGACCAAAGGCTCATCGAGCACCAATACCTTTGCTGATTTCGCCAACGCGCGTCCTATCGCGACGCGCTGCTGTTGACCTCCAGAAAGTTCTTCCGGATAGCGGCTGAGCAGGTCCGTTAGCTCGAGTTGGGCCGCGATCTCACGCACCCGGGTTCGCCGTTCCTTAGCGCTGCGCTTCGCCGCTCGCATCGGCGAACCGATGTTCTCTTCGACGGTGAGGCTCGCGTAGTTGACGAACTCCTGGTACACGAGCGCTACGCTGCGCTTTCCAGGCGAAAGATCATTGACACGTTCCCCGCCGATGAGGATGTCTCCCGACAGACAGTCATCTAGCCCCGCAACAAGACGGCACAAGCGGGTTTTGCCAGCACCATTGTGTCCAAGCACCACAGTGATGCAACCGCGCCTGAATTCGTGACTCAATGGTTTCGAGTCGGCAGTGAGCCTGACGTTATCGAGAACCAGCATGGCCGAGACCGCTCCCTGAAAGCTTCAGTACAGCCAGGCTTGAGTATTTTTCGATACTGCTCACGACGAGCGTCTCCCCCAGAACAAGTAAAGAGGCACACCCAACAAGGCAATCGGCACATTCAAGCCAAATGCATAGGGACCAAGCAAAGCGCGCTGCACAGAGTCGACAGTGAGCAACACGGCGGCTCCCACAAAAGCAGCCAGGAACTGCGAACGCCACGGTTCACTCCTGCGCGACTGCACTGTGCAAAATGCAAACCAGCTGACGAAGGCAATTGGCCCTGCCGCAACCAGTGCCGCGGCTGCCGCAAGCCGACCGAGCCACCGCCGTGAGTAGTTACGCCATGCCGCCAGCAGCATCCCCACAACCGCTAACAGGACAAGAAACGCACTCGTCCACTGGGCATGACCAACGTCTCCCAACAGCCACCAGGTCAAATCACGAGGCAAACCGTAGGCCACTTGAGTGAGTGTATTTGCACACAGGGCTGCAATCAGCATCAACAACATCGCCAGACAGGTAAGGAGGTGCATTCCTCGACCGGTGCCGAGGTGCACTGTTGAGGTAATTCCGTAGAAAAGACCGGCGCCGGCGAGACCACCGAGCATCAACCCGAAGGTACCGAAAAAAGTAAATCCCAGCGCGCAGCCAATTGCCGCACCGCTCGAAACAGCAAGTACGATGGGGGGCGAAGCTCTATCACGAAAGAAGATCGGGGTCGTTGCCCCCGCTAATCCCAATAGCGCACCTACGCTGATCCCCATAATCCAACGAGCGCCGTTTGTCGCAATGATCATTTCCGGGCTGCCTTGCCACGCGCCCCGAAACGAAATTCCCACACCGATTGCAAGTGCCAGCACGCAAGCGCTGAACACGAGCCAGGTGGGGATGTTGGGTGCAGCGATAATGGTGTCCCGATTCATTGAGGATCCTCAAGTGGAGACGGCATCGTGTCAGCCGTGACCTCTTGTTTCAAGCTGCAGTAAAGACCCTATTACTGACCCATGAGCGGTCACTGCAAATTTCATGGGCGAACTGTTCGAAACCTATAACGACAAAGGCAACTTCACGGGGCTGGTGCAGCGCTACTTAGTTCATTCGTTGGGACTGTGGCATAAATCTTCCAGCGTGTTTCTTTTTAACGCCGAAGGCGAGTTACTCATACAACGACGCGCACATGGCAAAGACCTCTACGCCAGCCAGCGGGATTACAGCGTAAGCGAAATCATTTCTACATGTTAACCATCATATGCGCCGTACTCGTGCAATATCCGGGCTAAAGCGAGTGGCTTGGAATCACACGCTCTGATAGTCTCCACACAGCACCAGGCGATAATGCCGGTGTCTGTAAGAGGCGGATTCAGGTCCGTTCTCAAACCCGTCGGAGGCTTAAGCCCCGATGATTAGTCCCCAAATACTGGAGGAATCAAGATGTATCATCACTGTAACTGGTGGTCACGCCGCTACGCTTATGCATACGCCGCGTCCCACGCATCCAAAAGCTACTACGCGTCTCGTCGCCATCACCGCGGCGGTTTTGGCGTGCGCCGACCGCTGCGATATCTCGGCTATCAGCTCGACCTGGATGACGATCAAATGCGCAAAGTCGCCGCGATCCTCGATACCCTGAAGGTTGAGCGTGAACAGGGCAGCCTCGACGAGAAAAAAACCATCTCGGAGTTGGCAAACATCGTCACCGAGGGAGAGGTCTCGATCGATGAGCTGCGTGAGGTATTGAAACCGCGCATAGAGAGCGCAGGCAGGCTGCAACTGGCTGTCGCCCGCGCGGTACTCGAGATGGTGGAAGTGCTCGACGAAGACCAACGCGAGGAGTTTGCGTATCTATTGCGCAATGGCACCGTAGTTCTTTGACGCTCGGTCAAAGCAACTCGAGGGGCGCGCATGCGCCCCTTTTTATCCCACGAGTACCCTTACCCGGCAACGACGCCTCTGATGCGGCGTCTGGTCAACTTAGTAAAGTTATTTGCGGAGCGGTCCAACGTCGAGCTTGTTGGTCCCTGGGTATTTCCGTAACACTTGTGCGTTTTCGTGACATACTGGACGGCTTGAGGCCCCTGATTACCACTTGGTAGCCAAACCCGAGAAACAGAGGTGCTTTTTCTGTGACGAGTACGCAACTGCTCAATTCGACGTCGACTCCTGCCATTGAGGTCCAAGGCCTTCGTCACACCTACCCTAGCGGCCACACCGCGCTTGATGGGGTCAATCTGACCTGTGGGGTGGGACTGTTTGGCTTACTTGGCCCAAACGGCGCGGGCAAAAGCACCCTCATGCGGATTATCTGTACGCTGATCGAGCCCTCTGAGGGTCAGGTGCGTGTTGGTGGCTACGACGTAACCCGCGAACGACGCCGCGTGCGCGAGATGCTCGGCTATCTGCCTCAAGATTTTGGTGGCTGGCGTTTACATCGTGTGGAGGAAGTACTCGACACGCTGGCTCAACTCTCCGGCATGTTGGAGAAGAAAAAGCGACGCGCTCGGGTCGCCGAGGTGTTGCACCAGGTCGGCTTGAGTGACGTCGCGCACCGCAAAGTGAAAAAACTCTCAGGCGGCATGGTACGTCGATTAGGAGTTGCCCAGGCGCTGGTGCACGAGCCGAAGGTGCTGGTGGTCGACGAACCCACGGTCGGTCTGGATCCGGAGGAACGAATCCGATTCAGAAAGCTGATGGCCGATATCGGCCGTGAGCGTACCATTTTGCTGTCTACCCATATCGTTGCCGACTTAGGCGCGGCGTGTAAAGAAATTGCCCTCCTCGATGGCGGGCAAATCGTATTTCAAGGCCCGCCGCCAGAACTGCTGGCACTTGCGAAGGGACGGGTTTTCGAAATCACAACGTCTTCCGCCGAAGCCGAAGCCCTCGAAAGCCGCCACGAGGTCGTGTCGCGCAGTATCGCAAACGGGAAGGTAACGTTACGGTGCGTCTCGGAAGATCGTGAATTGCCACCATCCGCCACGGTAGTCGAAGAACCTACCCTGGAGGAGAGTTACATGGCGTTTATGGCGGAGCGTGGCCGGACCACGGCCGCCAGACAGGATGACGAACACCTTCCCGACAAAGGCGACCAGGTCGAAGATGGCGACCAGGTCGAAGATGGCGACCAGGTCGAAGATGGCGACCAGGTCGAAGGCGTCGACCCGGCCGCAGCCGAGAACAGGCAAGCAG
>SMVB01219550.1_pt1 | contig 24692 bp, 12 predicted proteins | sample 2456461 | NCBI WGS metagenome assembly SMVB01 (sample SAMN11095934, study PRJNA526329) | marine sediment metagenome | biome: Marine sediment; feature: Surficial sediment; material: Deep marine sediment; isolation source: Hadal surficial sediment | place: Pacific Ocean | collected 2014-05 | depth...
CAAGCTCGTCGAGATGCTCGAGGCTGAAGAGTAAGCCGGCCGAGGCGGAGCTGACGGCGTCATCGGACCGACCACGCTTCCAGCGCTTCACCGCAGGAATTCGGGAGCCTCACCCGCATATCTCAACGCCCTCTTGCTGCGGGCGCGGAGAAGGGCGCGTCTACGGCGTTGCGCTTGGTCGGGCACCTCGACGTATTGTTCAATACGCCTCCGGTGCCCTCCCGGCGCGCGCCTTGTATCCACGCCCTTCTCCGACCCCTCGCGACGGAGGGCGTTGAAATATGCGGGGCAGGTCGCCTTTTTCTTGACGGTCTGCACGTGGATGCCGCGGCAAGAACGTGGTAGGAAAGAGGCACCGAAACGTTCCTCCTCGCCCGCGGGGGCATGAAAACTTGGGGAATTCCTCGATGTCGAACGTGGAGATCATCACAGCGACCCATCGCGCGGTGTCGCGGCGGTCCTTCATCAAGGGGGTCATCGCCAGTGGCGCCGCCGCCTACTCGGCCGGATACCTGTTTCGCGGCGCCTCGGCGGCGTACGCGCAGGTCGGCGCCCAGGGGGCGGTCGAGCGGCTTATTTCACTGAGCATCAACGGCCAGCTACGCCGCGTCGACGTGATGCCGCAAGAGACCCTGGCGATGGTGCTGCGCTACAAGCTCGGCCTCACCGGCACGAAGTTCGGTTGCGATCGAGCCGAGTGCGGCGCCTGCACGGTGCTGGTCGATGGCGTACCCCACTACTCGTGCTCGATGCTCGCCCACAGCATTCGCGGCCGCCAGGTCACCACCATCGAGGGGCTGGCGAGCCCGACCGGCGAGCTCAGCCCGGTGCAGCAGGCGGTGATGGACGAGGCCGGTTTCCAGTGCGCGTTTTGCGCCCCCGGTTTCATCATGGCGATGACCGGGTTCCTGGCGACCAACGACAACCCGACGCGGCGGGAGGCCGCCGAGGGCATATCCGGAAACCTTTGCCGTTGCTGCGACTACAACAAGATTCTCGACTCCTGCCTGCGGGCCGCTGACTACGTGCGCGAGGGAATCCCGACGGAGGTGAGCTCCAATGGCTGATTTCAAGCTGATCGGCAAGAGCTTCGGCCCCCCCGATCTGGAGGCGAAGATCACCGGGCGGGCAAAGTACAGCGAGGATTTCCGCGCCGAAGGCATGTTGTTCGCCAAGCTGCTGGTGAGCCCGATGCCGCATTGCCGGGTCACCCGCATCGACGCCAGCGCCGCGTTGGCGATGCCCGGTGTCGAAGCGATCCTGACCGCGGAGGACTTGCCGGGGGAGCCACGTCCGGCCCCTGGTGACGAGCGCGCCCTGACCATGGAGCCACTCTACGAAGGCGAGCCGATTCTGGCGGTCGCGGCGGTCGACGAAACGACCGCGGCCGACGCCATCGACCGCATCGGCATCAGTCTCGAGCCCTTGCCCTTTGTGATCGATCCGCTCGACAGCCTGCGGCCCGGCGGCCCCGACGCCCGCGTCGGCGGCAACATCTCGGTGCCCGGAGAGGGTCGCCAAAGGGTGCTCGAGTCGCGCAAGTGGTCGCAGGAAGTGTGGGATGCCGCCGGTGAGGACGGCCTACCGATGGGCGAGCCGACGACGGAATGGTCGATCGGCGATATCGATGCCGGCTTCGCCGAGGCCGACGTAATCATCGAGGAGAGCGTCTACCACCAGTCGCAAACCCACCACCCGCTCGAGCCGCGTAGCTGCATGGCGTACTGGCTCGGCGGCAAGCTCCACATCCACGTCTCGACGCAGAGCACGGCGCGCACGGTGGCCCCGGTAGCGGGCGGCGTCGGCATCGACGCGTCCGACGTCGTGGTGGTGGGCGAGTATTGCGGCGGTGGCTTCGGCAGCAAGATCGCCGGCACCGTCAACATGCCGATTCCGGCGCTACTTGCCCGCAACACGGGCCGCCCGGTGATGCTCCGGGTGACCCGCGCCGAGGAAAATTACTTCGGCCGGGCGAGACCCGGATTCCAGTCGTGGATCAAGATCGGCATGCGCCGCGACGGTCGGGTGACCGCCATCGATCTGTACATCGTGCAGGACAACGGCCCCTACGGCAGCCAGGGCGACCACAACACGGCCGCCACCATGGCGCACCTGACCTACCAGCCCGACAACATGCGCTTCCGGGGCATCACGATCTTCACCAACACGCCGCCCCGGGGCGCCCAGCGCGGACCTGGGGGGGTGCAAGAGGTCGCGATGTTCGCCCCGCTCATGGACAAGGCGTGCCGCGAGCTCGGCATCGATCGTGTCGACCATCTACGCGCCAACTTGCCGGGCCACGACGCCACGATGGGTCCGGCCCAGACCCAGCTATCGAGCTGCTTCGTTCGTGAGGCGCTCGAACTGGGCGCAGAGAGGTTCGAGTGGGCGCGGCAGTCGGCCATGTCGGGGCAGCGGGTAGGCACGAAGGTCACCGGCATCGGTGTGGCGGCGAGCCCATACACCGCCGGCAGCTTCGGCTACGACGGGCTCGCCGTGTTGCGGCCCGACGGCAAGCTGTACATTCACCAGGGCATCGGCAATCTCGGTACCCACTCGATCGCCGACACCGGCAAGGCCGCCGCCGAAGTCATCGATATCTCGTGGGACCAGTGCGAGATCATCTGGGGCGACACCAGGCTGCATCTGCCGTGGAGCTCGGTGCAGGCCGGCAGCCAGACGACCCACGCCCACACCCGCGCCAACTGGGCCGCCGGCCTCGATCTGCAGCGCAAGCTGCAGCAAATCGCGGCGATGGACCTGGGTGGCTCGCCGGGCGACTACGAGGTAACCGGCGGGCGCGTCGTCCACGCCTCGGACCGCGGCCGCACGATGAGCTTCAATCGTGCCGCGGTGCGTGCCATCGAGCTCGGTGGCATCTTCGACGGGCACGAGCTGCCCGAGGATCTCAACGAGATGACGGTGGCTTCGGCCGGCGCGCTCGTCGGGCAGGGCCTGATGGGTGTCTCGAGGGACAACTTCGAGCGCGGCGGACGGTTGCAGTCCTGGGTCATCGGCTTCGCGCGGGTCGAGGTCGACATCGAGACCGGCATGGTCGAGATCGTCGAATTCGTCGCCGCCACCGATTGCGGCACGGTGTTGAACCCGCGCAGCCTCCGTGCCCAGGTGCTCGGCGGCTGTATCCAGGGGTTCGGTGTGGCGCGCAGTCAGAAGTGGGTCTACGACCTGCAGTGGGGCGTGCCGTTCACGAAAGGATTTCATGCGGCGAAGCCGCCGACGATTCTCGACGTGCCGCTCGACGTGGATGTGGTTGCGGTCAACGAGCCCGACCCGTTCAACCCCGTGGGGTGCAAGGGGATCGGGGAGCCGCCTATGGGAGCGGGGGCCGGAGCGATCGCCGCCGCCATCGAGGATGCGCTCGGCGGCGTCGGCTTCAACCGCACGCCGATTACCACCGACATGATCATGGCCGCCCTCGAAAACCGGCCGCAACCGTTCCGCGGCCTCACGGCCCACATCTAGGGAAGGAGGAGAACGATGGCGATTATCCGCGACATGATGCCGGCCTTCGAGCTCTTCCAGCCGGCAAGCATCGACGAAACCGTCGACCTGCTCGGCCGTTTCGAAAACGGTTGGGTGCTTGCCGGTGGGCTCGATAGCTTCGAGTGGTTCAAGGAGCGCCACCTGCGGCCGGGCGTCGTCATCGACATCAGCGGCGTCGATGAGCTCAACGGGATTCGTGACCGCGACGGCGGCCTCGAGATCGGCGCCATGACGACGCTCACCGAGATCGTCACCAACGAGACGATCCGCCGGAGCTTCGCTGTGCTCTCGACCGCGGCCTACGCCGTGGCGACGCCGCAGATCCGCAACCAGGGAACAATCGCCGGCAACATCTCGCAGGACACCCGTTGCTGCTACTACCGCGGCGGTTGGCCCTGCTACCGGGACGGCGGCAACATCTGCTACGCCGACACCCCCACGTCGATGAATCGCGAGCACTGCATCTTCGGCGCCTCGCGTTGCGTCGCCGTGAACCCGTCCGACACGGCGCCGGCGTTGATCGCGCTCGACGCCAAGGTCGTGGTGCGCAGCGGCTCCTCTGAAACCGAATACGACGTTGAGGATTTCTTCATCGGCCCGAGCACCGATATCACCCGGATGACCGTGCTGGAGCCGGGCGACCTGGTGACCGCGGTTCGAATTCCCCCGGATTGGGCCGACAGCGCCTTCTACTTCGAGAAGGCACGCGACCGGCAGTCGTGGGACTTCCCGCTCGTCAACGTCGCCGCCGCGATCAAAACGAGCGGCGGAACGATCGATGACATTCGCTTGGCGGTCAACGCGGTGGCGCCGTATCCGATGCGTTTGACGCGGGTCGAGGATCAGCTCCGCGGCCAGCCGATCAACGAAGAGGTCGCCCGGGCGGCCGGTGAGTTGGCCATCCAGGGTGCAGACCCGCTGCGTCACAACGCCTACAAGGTCCCGCTCCTGCGCAACCTCGTGATGCGGGCCATCCGCGACGCCGGGGTGCAGTAGGCATGGATTTCTTCCAATACGATTCGAATCCGTGGGGCCAGGAGATCCTCGTACGGATCTCCTGGGACTTGCTGTGGGCGGCGCTGATCTTCGGCGTGCTGTTCGTTGTCGGGCACCTGGTGATGCGCAAGCTCTGGTTTCCGACCCATGGCGCGACGGCGGAAAAGGCGTCCGTCGAGGCCGGTGCCGTGGTCGAGGACTCGGGGACGCCGGCCGGCGACGCTGGGGGCGCGGCTGACGCCGCACCCGCACGTGTCAGGCGTCACTCGCTCGGTTCCAGGATCTTCCACTGGACGATGGCGGCGGCGATGTTCGTCCTGCTGATCACCGCCTTCTTTCCGTTGATCGGCATCCAGTTCGCGTGGCTGACGATCCACTGGGTCGCCGGGCTCATTCTGATCGCCTCGATCGTGTTCCACATCGTGCACGCGACGTTCGTCATGAATCTGAAGGCCATATGGATCGGCCCCGGCGATGTCCGCGACATGTGGAGGCGCTTTTCGCGCAGCATCGGGCGGCAGGGGGCCGATCCGGCGTTGCCGGGCAAATATCCGCTGGAGAACAAGCTGTATCATCACGCCGTTACCGCGACCGGATTCGGCGTGATGATCACCGGCGTACTGATGATGTTTCGAATCGATACGCCGCTGTTTGTACGCGACCCCTACATGTACAGCGAACAGACGTGGGGTTGGATCTACGTCGTCCACGGGCTCTCGGCGGTCGGGCTCGTCGGGCTGATCATCACCCACGTGTACTTCGCGGTGTTGCCCGAGAAGCGCTGGCTCACCTGGTCGATGGTCAACGGTTGGATCAGCCGGGAAAAATACGTCGAGCACCACGATCCGGACCGCTGGACGGCGCCCGACTAGTAGGGTGCTGAAGAGCTCCCGGGGGTGCGGGTCGTGGCGTCGCCGGACCGATCAGACGTTCACCACGGCCTGCTAACCGGGATCCGAAGCTTTGCCGCGCCAAGACCTGAAAAACCGGATGGCCACTATAGAGGCCGCGTATGAGTTCATGCTCTCGTACGCGGCTCGCGGCCTGCAGACGGACGGCGCCTCGCCGCTGCGCTCGCACCTCGAAAATACGGCGGCCGCCCTCACGGGCATGGCCGACGCGGTGCGCGCCGTTGTCGACGACGCCGGCGGTGAGGCTGCCGCGGTCGGGCCCTTTGTCGATGTCTTGGAGCGCGACGCCGCGGCCTCGCTCGCGGCCGTCGGCATGGTCCTGGCCCGCGACGCCATCAGCTCGCAGCTCATCGACAACCTCAACGCATCGATCCATCTGCGCGCCCTGCTGACCGACCTGTTCCTGATCGACGAGGCCCTCGAGCTCGGCGTGGGCGAGACCAGCCCTCCCGCCGCGTTTGCGCCGGACGAAGAGGAACAGTTCGGCCCTGACGAGTAGCCCGGATATCTCGACGGTTTGCTCCGCGAGCGATCGGCGGACGATCTCACGACCTGCAGCCGCGACATGGCATTCGTCGCCAGTGTTTGCTACGCGGGGGTCGGCGACTGAACGAATCAGCCGCTGTCGCCCAGGCGCCGCGCATTAGTCGGCGCAGGTGCACTACCATGGGCCGGTGTCGAATCTACAGACCAGATCCCTAACGCAGTTGGGTTGGTGGAGCGGGCCCGCCGACAGCGTGCACTCCGCCTCGGGCCACCTCGCTGGAGGTCTGGCCCGCATAGGGCGTCCCCTCTATCTGCTGGACCACGGCGACGAGCTCGCCTTCTCCCACGAAGGCCGGGCCGAGGTTGGTGTTGACCAGGCTGAGTCGGGCGTTGGCCAGGGCGCCGACGGGGTTCCTCTCCTGGCCGTCGCGCCGGCGTGCCGGCCTCGACATCTTGGCTCCGCGAGCTTTGCCCGGGACCACGATGTTCGGTTCTGTTACGTGGCCGGGGCCATGGCCAACGGAATCGCGTCGGTGGAGCTCGTCGAGGCGATGGGCCGGGCCGGAATGCTCGCTTTCTTCGGCGCCGCGGGGCTCGCTCCGGGTCCGGTCGAGGAGGCCATCGACCGCATCTCTACGCGCCTCGGCAACCTGCCCTGGGGCTTCAACCTGATCCACAGCCCGTACGAGCCGCGGTTGGAGGAGGCGGTGGCCGACCTCTATGTGCGCCGCGGTGTGAATCGCGTGTCGGCTTCGGCGTACATGGACCTGACGCTACCCCTGGTGCGCTACCGGCTGCACGGCATCCACGCCGACACCGCGGGTGGGGTGATCGCCCCGAATCGCATTGTGGCCAAAGTGTCGCGTGTCGAAGTTGCGCGGAAGTTCTTCGGGCCCGCCCCGGCCAAGATGGTGGCGGAGCTGGTTTCGCGCGGCGAGCTGACCGACGAGCAGGCCCGCATGGCCGAGTCCATTCCGGTGGCTCAGGATCTCACCGTGGAGGCGGACTCGGGCGGTCACACCGACAACCAGCCGGCGATCTCTCTGCTGCCGACGATGCTGGCTCTGCGCGATCGGCTGCAGGCGGAGCACGGATACGCCGTTCCCTTGCGGGTGGGCGCCGCCGGGGGCATATCGACGCCGCATTCGGTGGCCGCGGCCTTCGCCATGGGCGCCGACTACGTGATGACGGGGTCGGTCAACCAGGCCTGCCGGGAAGCCGGGACCTCCGACCCGGTCCGGCGCATGCTGGCGGCGGCGCGGCAGGCGGACGTCACGATGGCCCCCGCCGCCGATATGTTCGAAATGGGGGTCCGGTTGCAGGTGCTCAAGCGAGGAACAATGTTTCCTATGCGAGCGCGTCGCCTATATGATCTGTACCGGGCTCATGCGGGGCTCGAAGACATTCCCGACGACGAACGGAAGAACCTCGAAAGCACGATTTTTCGTACTTCATTGGATGAGGTCTGGGCCGAGACGCGCCGCTTCTGGGAGCAGCGTGACTCGGTGCAGGTCGAGAAGGCCGAACGCGATCCAAAACACCGGATGGCGCTGGTTTTTCGCTGGTATCTCGGCATGTCTTCCCGCTGGGCCAATCGTGGTGAGCCGGGCCGCGAGATGGACTATCAAGTCTGGTGTGGACCGGCAATGGGTGCTTTCAACGAGTGGGTCCAGGGCAGTTTTCTGGAGCCCTGGGAGGGTCGTCGCGTCGTTAGCGTCGCCCACAACATGTTGTACGGAGCTGCGGTCATGATCAGGGCCATTGCTTTGCGGAGCCAGGGGGTCGAGCTTCCGGCCGACGGCGTGGACGTCCGCCCCCGGGAAGCAGACGAACTCGAGGAACTGCTGTCTTGAAAGATCGGAACCAAGATCGGGCCGCTTCCCAGGCCCCCATCGCCATCGTCGGCATCGCGTGCGTCTTCCCGCGAGCGGGCGGCCTGCAGGAGTACTGGGCGAACATACGGAACGGCTTCGACGCGATCACCGAGGTGCCGGAACGACACTGGAAGCTCTCCGACTACTTCGACGCCGATCCCAAGGCGCCGGACATGACCTACGGCCACCGCGGCGGGTTTCTCGATCCCGTCGACTTCGAGCCGATGGCGTTCGGCATTTCCCCTCGTGATCTCGAGGCCACCGACACGACGCAGTTGCTGGGCCTGCACGTGGCCCGGGAGGCCCTGCGGGACGCCGGGTACGGCCCGGAGCACCGCGAGTTCGACCGCGACCGCACCAGCGTCATCCTGGGGGTGAGCGGGACGTTGCCCCTGGTGATTCCGCTGGGAGCGCGGCTCGGCCACCCGATCTGGCGCCAGGCCCTGGAAGAGGCTGGCGTTGATCCGGAGACCAGCGAGGACGTGATCCAGCGCATCGCCGACGGCTACGTTCCCTGGCAGGAGAGCTCGTTCCCCGGCCTCCTGGCCAACGTCGTGGCGGGGCGCATCGCCAATCGACTCGATCTGCACGGCACCAACTGCATCGTCGACGCCGCCTGCGCGTCGTCGCTGAGCGCCATCCACCTCGCCGCCCTCGAGCTCGAGTGCGGCCGCGCCGACATGGTTCTGAGCGGTGGGCTCGATGCCTTCAACGACATCTTCATGTACATGTGCTTCTCCAAGACGCCGGCGCTCTCGGCCTCGGGGAACGCGCAGCCGTTCAGCCAGGGGGCCGACGGCACCGTCCTCGGCGAGGGCGTGGGCATCGTCGTGCTCAAGCGCCTGGCCGACGCCGAACGGGACGGCGACCGCATCTATGCCGTGATCAAGGGCATGGGATCCTCCAGCGACGGCAAGGGCCAGGCCGTCTACGCGCCTTCCCCGGAGGGCCAGGCGCGAGCGCTCCGGGCCGCTTACCGCAGCGCCGGGATCAGCCCGGCCACCGTCGAGCTGCTCGAGGCGCACGGCACCGGGACCCGCGTCGGCGACGCCACCGAGGCCGGCGGCCTCACCACCGTGTACCGCGAGGCCGGCAGCGAGGGAACCTGGTGCGCGCTCGGCTCGGTCAAGTCGATGATCGGCCACACCAAGGCGGCGGCGGGCGCGGCTGGCCTGATCAAGGCGGCCATGGCGCTGCACCACAAGATTTTGCCGCCGACCATCAAGGTCGAGACCCCCAATGAGGCGGTCGCCCCCGGCGAGACACCGTTTTACGTCAACACCGAGAAGCGCCCCTGGTTGCCCCAGAGCGGTCATCCACGCCGCGCGGGCGTCAGCGCCTTCGGGTTCGGGGGGAGCAACTTCCACTGCGTCGTCGAGGAGTACGAGTCGCAGCCCGCGGAGACGGACTGGGACGGCCACGTTCAGATTCTGGCGTTCTCCGCCGCCGACCGCGACACCCTGGCCAAGCAGCTCCATGAGGTCGACACCGAGTGTGGCTGGGACGAGATCCGCGGGCGCGCCGCCGAGAGCCGCGTTCGCTTCGACGCGACCGCTGCCGTTCGTCTGCTCCTGGTCGTGGAACGCCGCGGCACGTCCGTGGCCGACATGATCTCGATGGCCCTGGCGCAGATGAAAGACGAGCGCACGGCCTGGGCGACGCCACAGGGTATCTACTTCGGAACGGGTCCCACGGACGGCACCTGGGCCGCTTGCTTCCCCGGACAGGGCGCGCAGTACGTCGGCATGCTGCGCGAGCTGGTGTGCCGCTTTCCCGTGGCCGCCGACACGCTGGCCGCCGCGACGGAGGTCACTCCGGAGCTGGCGCAGCGGATCTACCCGCACCCCGCCTTCGACGACGCCACACGCGCCGAACAGGAAGAGGAGCTGCGGGCGACGCAGATCGCGCAACCGGCCATCGGCGCGGTAAGCCTGGGAGCGCTTGGAGTGCTCGAGCAGTTCGGGCTCTCCCCGGACGCCACCTGTGGGCACAGCTACGGCGAGCTCGTCGCGCTGTGCGCGGCGGGTCGCTTGCGTCCCGACGAGTTGCACGAGCTTTCGCGGTGCCGGGGCGAGCTCATGGCCTCGGGCGACGGCGACCTCGGTTCGATGCTCGCGGTCGCCGCCGAGCTGAGCTGGGTCGAGCAGTTCCTCGAGAGCCACGACCTCGACCTGGTCGTCGCCAACCACAACGCGCCCCGCCAGACGGTGCTCTCCGGGGCGACGGATGAGATCGAGCGGGCGCAGGATGCACTGTCCCGCGAAGAGATCAGCGTGAAGCGGCTGCCGGTGGCGGCCGCTTTCCACAGCAGCCTAGTGGCGCAGGCAGGCGCGCCCTTTGCCGAGAGTTTGACGAGTATCGAGCTGACCGGCGGTGCCGTGCCGGTCTACGCCGGCGCCACGGGGACGGTGTATCCGGAGCGTTCGGCGGACGCCCGCGAGCTGTTGGCTGGCCAGCTGACCTCTCGCGTCGACTTCGTGCGCTGCGTGAAGTCGATGTTCGATGACGGCGTGCGCACTTTCGTGGAGGTAGGTCCCGGCCGCAGGTTGTGCGGCCTGATCGACGAGATTCTCGCGGACGAAGACGTCACCACGGTGGCCATCGACGCGTCGTCGGGGCACCGAGCCGGGTTTGTGGACCTCGGTCGTACGCTCGCACAGTTGGCCGCGAACGGACACGCGGTCGCGCTGGAGAAGTGGGACGAGCGAGCCCTGGATGCGTGGCAGCGCCGACTCGCCGCCGGCAAACCGGCCATGATCGTAAAGATCGGCGGCGCCAACTACGTCGAGCCGCGGCCCAAGCGGCCCCCGAGGGTTGCGGCCCCCGACCCGGCGACGACGTCGCACGATCCCCTCGTACTTCCGACGGCGGTTACCGCGCCGACGCCGCTGTCAGATTCGGTCACCCCGCCGCCGACGCCCGCCACCGCGGACCCGCAGGTGCTGGCTGAGGCCATGCGCGCCAGCCAAGCCGGCCTCGTGGCGCTGGTTCGCCTGCAGGAGCAAACGGCCGCCGTGCACCGGCAGTTCTTGGAGTCGCAGGAGCGCACGATCCAGGCGATCGTCGGCCGGCAGGGTTTGCCGGCGGCGGGGCACATGCCGGCGCTGCCCGCCGGCGCGACGCCGCTATCACCCGAGGTGGCGACGCCGGCGTCGATTCCGACTTTGACCCCGACGACCGCGCCGGCTGCCGCGACCCCCGTGCTACCGACGCCCGATCGGGCCGCCGACGTCGCCGCGGTGCTTCTCTCCGTGGTGTCCGAAAAGACCGGCTACCCGGAGGAAATGCTCGAGCTGTCGATGGGCCTGGACGCCGACCTGGGCATCGACTCGATCAAGCGGGTCGAGATTCTCTCCGCCCTTCAGGAGAGGCTACCGGACGCCCCGAGCATCAAGCCCGAGCACCTCGGCAAGATCCAGACGCTCGGTCAAATCGTCGAGTTCCTCGGCGGCAGCTCGGCTGCGCCGATCGAGGCGCCGCCGGCCGCCGGCGTTTCCCCGGTTGCCGCCGCCGTGCCTGATGCTTCCACCGCCCCCGTACCCGATTCGCCCACGCCCGCCGCCGCCTCCACGAACGGCGGAGCTGATGTGTCCGAAGTGTCGCGGATCCTGCTGGGTGTGGTCGCGGACAAGACCGGATACCCGGTCGACATGCTGGATGTATCGATGAACCTGGACGCCGATCTGGGCATCGACTCGATCAAGCGTGTGGAGATCCTGGCGGCACTGCAGGAGGCGCTACCCGACGCCCCGGTGGTGGCACCGGAACAGCTGGGTGAGCTGCGCACACTCGGACAGATTGTGGACGTGCTGGCGAACGGAGCGGGATCGCCCGGCGTCTCCACTGCTGAAGCGCCGGCGGAGCAGGCCGACTCGATCGCCGCCGCCGCGGCGGCGGAGCCGGTCGCCGCATCTACCCCGGAGCAGGTTGTGCCGACCGTGGTCGGCGTCGAGCGCCTGGTCCCGACGCTTCAATCCGTGGAGGCTCCCACCGAGTCGATCGACCTCCCCGACGGCTCCAGGATCTGGGTCACCGGGAGCGGCGATACGCTTTCGGGGCAGATCGTCGAAGAGCTGAGCGCCCGGGGCTTCGCCGCCGAGGCTGTCGAGATGGGCGAGGACATGCACGATCCTCCCGATGAGCTGGCGGGCCTGATCGTCGTTGTTCCGCCGCAGGTTACGGACGAGGACATCCTTTTCGGGTTCGGACGGGTGCGCATGATGGCGCCGGTTCTGCGCCGCGCCGCACTACACGGCGGAGCCCTGCTGTGCACCGTGACCTGCCTGGGTGGCGGCTTCGCGATCGACGGGCCGCCCCCCGAGGACGTCGATCCGACGGGTGGAGCTTGGGGGGGAATACTCAAGACTGCGGCGGCGGAGTGGACCGATGTCAGCTGCCGGTCGCTCGACGTCGATCTGACGCGGGACGGCCTGGCGGCCGAGGTGGTGCAATACGCCCTCGCCAAGGGACCGACCGAGATCGGCCTGGGAAGCGACGGGCCTCGAACCGTGGTGCTGGAGTCGCACCCGTTAGAATCCGGCGCGCCGTCGCTCCTGGGTTCGGACGACCTGGTGGTGATCACCGGGGGGGCGCGCGGGGTGACCGCTGAAGCCGCCGTGGCGCTGGCCGAGGCCGGGCAACCCCGGCTCATCCTGCTGGGCCGCAGCCCGAAGCCGAGCGACGAGCCCGACTGGCTGGTCGGCCTCGAGAGCGAGACCGAGATCAAGCGCGCCATCGCCGAGCGCGCCGAAAATTCCACCAGCCCCCAGGCGGTCCAGGCCGAGTTTGCCCGGCTGTGGGCCGGCAGAGAGATTCTGCACAACCTTGCCCGCGTCGCCGCGGCCGGCTCCAAGGTAACCTACTGTTCCGTAGACGTTCGCGACACGGACGCGGTGCGCGCGTGTCTCGCGCCGCTCATCGAGCAGTACGGCCCGGTCACCGGGCTCATCCACGGCGCCGGAGTGCTCGCTGATCGCAACATCGAAGACAAGACCGACGAGGACTTCGCTGCGGTGTACGACACCAAGGTCGGGGGCCTGCGCGCCCTCCTCGCGGTGTTGGACGACGCCCCCCTGAAGGCACTCGTGCTGTTCTCGTCCTCCTCCGCTCGTTTCGGGCGCCGTGGGCAGGCGGACTACGCCGCGGCCAACGAGGTGCTCAACAAGCTGGCCCAGGTCGAGGCCGCGCGCCGCGACGGATGCCGCGTGGTCTCCGTCAATTGGGGTCCCTGGGACGGCGGCATGGTGACGCCGGCTCTCAAGAGCATGTTCTCGGCCGAGGGCATCAAAGTCATAGGGCTGCAGAGTGGCGCCCGCTACCTCGTTGACGAGATCGCCGCCGCCGGCGGGCCGACCGAGGTGCTGGTCCTCGGCTCCGGATCGGAGCTGCCCGACCAGCGGCCTGCGGAAGCATCCGTCCGGGGCGTCGACGATGAGCTGCCGCTGATCTTCGAGCGTACGCTGGCCACGGAAACCCACGAGTTCCTGGCCTCTCACGTGCTCAATGGCCGCGCTGTCCTGCCGGCGGCCATGACGCTGGAGTGGCTCGCCCACGGTGCGCTGCATGGCAACCCGGGGCTACGATTCGTCGGCGTAGACGACCTGAGGGTGTTCAAGGGCGTGCTGCTCGAGCCCGGAGAGTCCCGCCGCGTGCGCGTGTGCGCGGCGCCCGCCCGCAGGCGAGGAGACGACTTTGTGGTCACGGCCGAGCTCTGCAGCGGCGGTACCAACGGGCGCCGGGTGCTGCACGCCCGGGCCGAGATCGTGCTGGCCTCTCGCCAACCCGATCCCGCCTCCGCCCCGGCGTTGGCCGCCCTGCCCGCGCGCGGGCAGTCCATCGACGACATCTACTCGGAGACACTGTTTCACGGGCCGGCCATGCGCGGACTGATCGACGTCGAGAGCTGCGGCGAAGAGGGTCTGGTTGCCCGCTGCCGTGTCGCGCCCCCACCCGCCGACTGGATGCACGAGCCGGTACGCAGCCGGTGGATCGCTGATCCGCTGGTGCTCGACAGCGGTTTGCAGGCGATGATCGTGTGGACGTCGGCCCGGGTCGGTGAGGCGTCCCTGCCGTCGAAGCTGACCCGCTATCGCCAGTTCGTCCCGGAGTTCCCCGAGACCGGAGCGCGCATCGTGATCAACGTGCGGGACCGAACCAACGGCCTGGTGGTCTCGGACATCGATTGGGTCGGCGAGGACGGCAGGCTGCTCGCTCGGTTGGAGGGGTACGAGTCCGTGCTGGATTCTTCCTTGGACGCGGCGTTCCGCAACAACCGACTCGGCGAGGGCACGCCCACACGGGCTTGACCGCGGACAGGCCATGACACGCGAGCCGATCGCCATCGTCGGACTCGGCGGGGTGCTCCCCGGCGCTCCCACACTGGATGACTTCTGGCAGGTCGTCGAAGGGGGTATCGACACCGCCTCCGAGCCCCCGGCCGGCCGCTGGCCGCTCGATCTCGAGCTCGCCTACCACCCGGACCGTGCACGGTCCGACCGGGTCTACTCGCGGCGCGCCTGCTTCGTTCGCGGCTTTCGGCTCGACCCGGACGGGCTGGACCTGCCGCCCGAGCTGATCGAGGCCTTGGACCCTATGGTGCACCTGGCGCTCCACGCCGGGCGACAGGCCTGGCAGGAGGCGATCACCGAGCCGGTAGATCCGGAGCGGGTGGGTGTGATGCTCGGCAACATCGTGCTCCCCACAGCGTCCGCGTCGGCCATGGCCGACTGGATCCTCGGGCGTCGCTTCGAGAGGCAGCTCTTTCGAGCTGCCGGCGTCCCCACACCTCCCGAAACCAGGTCTCCCGTGAACGCCGTCAACCGGTGGGTGGCAGGTCTTCCGGCGGCCATGCTGGCGCGAGCCTTGGGGCTCGGAGGCGAGCGCCTCTGCCTCGATGCCGCCTGCGCCTCGTCGCTCTTCGCGGTGGAGTTGGCAGTCGACGCCCTGCGCAGCGGGCGCCTGGACGCGGTGCTTGCGGGTGGCCTCTCGCGGCCCGACTCGCTCTACACGCAGATGGGGTTCTCGCAGCTACTGGCGGTCTCGCCCACCGGTCGCTGCTCGCCCTTCGACCACAAGGCCGACGGGCTGGTCGTGGGCGAGGGGGCGGGCGTGTTGGTCCTCAAGCGACTTTCAGATGCGCGGGCGCACGGTGATCGCATCCGTGCCCTGGTGCACAGCGTCGGTCTTTCCAACGACGTCGAGGGCAGTCTGCTCGCCCCCAGTCGTGAGGGTCAGCTTCGAGCCATGTCCGGCGTATACCGGGCGGCGGGGTGGCGGCCCAGCGACGTCGGCCTCGTGGAGTGTCACGCTACCGGCACTCCGGTGGGAGACGCTGTCGAGTTCGCCAGCCTGCAGAGGCTGTGGGAAGAGGAAGACGCCTCTCCCGGCGCCTGCGTGATCGGCTCGGTCAAGTCGAACACCGGCCACCTCCTCACGGGCGCGGGTGCGGTGGGTTTGCTCAAGACCGTGCTGGCCCTGGAGCACGCCGTGCTGCCGCCGACCGCCAACTTCGAGCACCCGGGCGACAATGTAGCGCTGGCCGATAGCCCGTTTCGCGTCCTGCAGCGGGCGGAGCCGTGGCCTGCTCCTTCCGGCCACCCGCGCCGGGCGGCGGTCAGCGGTTTCGGTTTCGGCGGCACCAACGCGCACGTGCTCATGGAAGAGGCGTTGGAACCGTCGCGCGCGGCAGTCTCGGTGCGGGTCATCGAGCAGGTTCGCGAGCAGCTTCAGGACCCGGACGTGGCGATCGTCGGCCTGGGCGCGCGCATCGGACCCTGGCGCGACCTTGCCGCCGTGCGGCAGCGCCTGTTCGGCCGCGGTGAGGACCACGCCGCCGCGCCCAAGCGAAACCACTGGGGCATCCCCGACGCTCCGGCGGGGTGGTTCATCGAGGAGCTGGAGATTCCGTTCGGGCGCTTCAAGATTCCGCCGCGCGAGATCGAGGAAGCGCTTCCCCAGCAGATGCTGATGCTCCAGGTGGCCGAGCGTGCCCTAGCGGATGCTGGTCTCGATGACGTCGACCGGCTCCGCACCGGGGTGTTCGTGGGCGTCGAGCTCGACCTCAATACGACCAACTATCACCTGCGCTGGTCGGTGCGGGCACGCGCTGCCGACTGGGCCCGCCGCCTGGGAATTGCCGACGACGGCGAGGAGTTCGAGCGTTGGACCGACGGCCTGTGCGATGCGATCGCCCCGGCACTCAACGCCAACCGGACGATCGGTGGCCTCGGCTCCATCGTTGCCAGCCGGGTGGCGCGCGAGTTCGGCCTGGGAGGGCCGAGCTACGTGCTCTCCAACGACGAGACCTCCGGCCTGAGCGCACTGCGCGCCGCCACCCGGGCGCTCCAGTGTGGCCGCATCGAGTGCGCCCTGGTCGGGGCGGTCGAGTTGTCGGGAGACGTACGCGCGCTGCTGGCGCTCTCCACGGCCGAGGGTTTCTCCGTCGACGCCGTCCCGGATTCGTTGGCGACGGGCGCGAACGATATTTTGCGCAGTGACGGGGCGGTGGCCCTGGTGCTCAAGCGTGAGCCGGACGCCCGGCGCGATGGAGATCGGATGTATGCCATCGTCCGCGGCATCGGCAACGCGACGGGCGACCTGGAACGCGCGCGGGAACTGGCGATCCGCCGTGCATGCGAGGAAGCCGGTGTGTCGCCGCCCGACACCGTCAACGGCTGTGCCGAGGCACGGGTGGGGCACATGGGGGCGGCCGCGGGCCTGGTGTCCGTCCTTGGCGCGACCCTGTCGCTTTACCACCAGATTCTGCCACCGGCGGGTCCGAACGCGCGGTGCTCGGGTGATCCCCGGCTCACCCATGTGGCCGAGCCTCACCCCTGGCTGCGCGACCGGGTCGATGGCCCGCGGCGGGCGGGTGCGCTGACGGCCGGGCGCTCGGGGACCTGCGCGTACGTCGTGTTGGAAGAGTCTGAAGACGGGGCTTGGCAGGACGACCTGGCGCAGCCGCTCGGGCCGATGCCGGAGGGGCTCTTCGTCGTGGAGGCTGACGACACCGGCGGCCTGGCGGCCGGCCTGCGACGTCTTTCGGCGTTTGCAGCCGACGGCGAAGCTCGGCCGGTGGCGCGGCTCGCCGCGAGCCGGTGGCGGCAGCGGCCGCCGCGGCCGGACGCCCGGCTGGCCGTCACCCTGGTGGCTCGAAACGCCTCCGAGCTCGAGAGCCTGGCCAACACGGCGGCCGACCAGATGGATCGGGGCGAGGATCCGTCCGATCGGAGCGCCGGTCGTATCTTCTTCGCTCGCCGGCCGCTCGGCGCCCGGGGCGAGCTCGCTTTCGTGTATCCGGGCTCAGGTAGCCAGTTCAACGGCATGGGGCGCGAGGCGTGCCTGCAGTGGCCCAGGGTCATACGGGAGCAGGACCGAGCCAACGACCGGCTGCGCTCGCAACTCGTCGTGGACTCGATCTGGCGCGGTGACGCCGCCGCGCTCACCGACGCCCGCACGGTGATCCTGTCGCAGGTGGCCTTGGGCGCCATGGGAACGGATCTGATGGCCGGGTTTGGCGTCAAGCCCGCTGCGGTGTTGGGGTACTCGCTGGGCGAGACTGCGGGCCTGTTCTCGCTGGGAGCGTGGCACGAGCGCGACGAGATGCTGCGCCGCACGACGGAAAGCGACCTGTTCATCAGCTCGCTAACCGGTGAATGCTCGGCGGCGCGCCGAGCGTGGGGCTTGGCCGACGACGCCGAGCTGAAGTGGCTGGTGGGTGTCGTCGGCCGCTCCGCCGACCAGGTGCGGGAGGCTCTGGAGGGGCGGCAACGTGTCTACCTGATGATCGTCAACACCCCGGATGAATGCGTGATCGGGGGCGACGCGGACGCCGTCGCGGAGGCTGTCGAAGCGCTTGGCGCGGTGTTTCATGAGCTGCAGGGGGTCCCCACCGTGCACTGCGAGGTCGCCCGTGAGGTGGAGGCCGAGTACCGAGACCTGCACCTGCTCGACACCCGTGTTCCCGAGGGCGTTCGCTTCTACAGCGGCGCCTGGGGCGAGGCGTATGAGGTCGACCGGGACAGGGCGGCGGACTCACTGTTGGCGCAGGCGATCGACGGCGTCGACTTTCCCAAGACCGTGCGACAGGCGTACGACGATGGGGTGCGGATCTTCCTGGAGATGGGCCCGGGCGCGTCCTGCACCCGGATGATCCGGAAGATCCTGGAGGGTCGCGCGTTCCAGGCTCGCTCGATCTCGTCACCGAATCAGGACGAGCCGTCGACGGTGCTGCGGGCCCTGGCGATGTTGATCGCCGAGCGAGTGCCCGTCGACCTGGGCCCGCTCTACCTGGGCATGCCGCTGGTCGAGGAAGAGCCCGGGGCGGTGATCCGTGTGCCCGTCGGGCGAGAAGGCTTCGGGTCGATCTCGCGGCTGGTCCCGGCAACCGCCCCGGCGGAGCCGTCGTCGGACCTGCCGGACGCACGGGACGTGCCTGACGCGGCGGGCGCGTTGGACGTGGCGGATGTGGCGGACGTGCCGGCTATGTCGCCGCCCAGAGCCGCGGATTTCGTTGTCGACTCTCCGGCCGGGTCGCTGGATGTCACCGGTATGCCCGCCGAGCTGGCGGCCGCCCTCCAGGCCGCCGAGACCACGATCCAGGCGCACGATGCGTACCTCAGAGCCGCGCAGCGGACGCAGGAGCTCGGTGCCCTCCAGCTCACCCACCAACAGGATCTGATCCGGGCGATGGCGCAGGGGCAGAGTGCGTCCGTGCTCGTAGCAGAATCCCTGGAGCTCGCGGCGGAGTCCTCGGATCCGGCTGTGCCCGACAGCGCCCTCGGCACGGTGTATCCGGTCGGCCCGATGCCGGAGCGCCTCGTGGTTCTCGACCGCGACCAGCTCATCGAGTTCGCGGTGGGCTCTATCGGCAAGGTGCTGGGCCCGGCGTTCGCGGCGGCCGACTCCCATCCCACCCGCGTCCGGCTGCCGACCGAGCCGCTGATGCTCGTCGACCGCGTCACGGCTATTGAGGCCGAGCCGCATGCGATGACCTCGGGGCGCATTGTCACCGAGCACGACGTCCTGGAGGGGGCGTGGTACCTGGACGGCGGTCGGATTCCCACCTGCATCGCCGTCGAGGCCGGGCAGGCCGATCTGCTTCTCTCCGCCTACCTGGGCATCGATGCGGAGACCGAGGGGCGGGCCGTGTACCGCCTGCTCGACGCCGTCATCACCTTCCACGGCGATCTGGTCGGCCCCGGGAAGACCATCGTTTATGACATCCGGATCCTCGGGTTCTTTCGCCAGGGCGACACCTGGCTCTTCCGCTTTCAGTTCGACGCCACCGTCGCCGGCCACCTGCTGCTGACGATGAGGGAGGGCACGGCCGGCTTTTTCACCCAGGGCGAGCTGGACGCCGGAAAAGGCATCGTCCAAAGCACCATGGAGCAGCGCCCACAGGCGGGTACGCGGCCCCAGGATTGGCACGAGCTCGTGCCCATGCGCACCGAGTCCTATGATGCCGAGCGGCTCGAGGCGCTTCGTGCCGGCGACCTGATGACGGCCTTCGGCAACGAGTTCGCCGGGCTCGGTGTCGAGCGGCCGCTGACCATCCCGGGCGGCCGGATGCGCCTCGTGCATCGGGTCATCGAGCTTGACCCGGAGGGCGGCCGCTACGGAATGGGAAGCATCGTGGCGGAGGCCGACATCCACCCGGATGACTGGTTCATCACCTGTCACTTCGTCGGCGACGAGGTCATGCCGGGCACCCTGATGTATGAGTGCTGTATGCACACGCTGCGCATTTTTCTGTTGCGGATGGGCTGGGTGGCGGACGAGAGCACGTCCACCTGGCAGCCGATCCTCGAGGTCAAGAGCCGGCTCCGTTGCCGGGGTCAGGTGCTGGCGCCGACGCGCGTGGTTACGTATGAGATCAGCGTTCGTGAGCTCGGCTATGGTCCCGAGCCCTACGCCATCGTCGATGCCCTCATGTACGCGGACGGCAAGCCGATCGTCGAGCTCCGCGATATGTCCGTCCGCCTGACCGGGGCGAGCCGAGAGGGGCTGGAGTCTCTGTGGGCGAGCCGGGGCGTCGCAGCGGGGGCTGTTGCGAAGCCGGCCATGGCGGCCGGCATCGGGGCGGAGTCGAGCGCCGGCGTGGAGGCGCGGGCCGGCGCCTCCGGCACCAAGACGGCGCCGTACGACAAGGCGAGCATCCTGGCTTTCAGCAGCGGCAAGCCGTCCGACGCGTACGGCGATCCCTACCGGGTCTTCGACGAAGGTCCGCGGCGCATCGCCCGCCTTCCCCGTCCGCCGTACCAGTTTCTCGACCGCGTCACGTCGGTGGAGGGAGAGCCCTTCGTCATGAAGGCCGGCGCCCGGGCGCGAGCCCAATTCGACGTCGCGCCGGAGCACTGGTATTTCGCCAGCAACCGGCAGCAGGAGATGCCGTTCGCGGTGCTGCTCGAGGTGGCGCTCCAGCCGTGCGGATGGCTGGCGGCCTACGTCGGCTCGGCGCTGACCTCGGAGGGCAACCTGCGCTTCCGCAACCTGGGCGGCGACGCTGTACAGCTTGCCCGGATAACGGCCGGGCACGACGTCATCACGACGACCGTGGAGCTCACCGGCGTATCGACGTCGGGCGGCATGATCATCCAGCACTACCACATGGCGCTCGAGAGCGAGGGCGCCGGACGCCTGTACGAGGGCACGACCTATTTCGGCTTTTTCTCCGAGCGGGCGCTGGCCGACCAGGTAGGCATGCGCGACGCTGTGATCCATCAGCCCTCGCCGGCCGAGCTCGAGCGCGGCGCCAGCTTCGCGGTACCGGTGACCCGCCCCTTCCCCGACCGGCAGATGCGCATGGTGGACCACATCGAGCTGCTGGTTCCCGACGGTGGCCCCGACGGCCTCGGGTGGATCCACGGCTCCATCGCCGTCGACGCCGAGGCCTGGTTTTTCGAGGCCCACTTCTACGAGGATCCCGTGTGGCCGGGCTCCCTGGGGCTCGAGGCCTTCGTGCAGCTCCTCAAGGTCTATGCCGCGCGACGCTGGGACCTGGGCGATGACGCCCGATTTTCCTCCATGCCGGCGGCGCACAATCACCGCTGGAGCTACCGTGGCCAGATCGTGCCGGGTTGCGAACGTGTGGAGGTTTTTGCCAGCATCACAGCGGTGGACGACGAGCGACGCAGCCTGGTCGCCGATGGTTTCCTCGTGGTCGACGGCAGGACGATCTATTCCATGGACGACTTCAGCCTGGAGGCGCGTGGGTGAGGTACTCCCGTGTTTTCATCGAGCGTTTCGGTTACGAGCTGGCGCCCTGCGTCGTCACCTCGGCGGAGCTGGAGGAACGCCTGGCGCCGACCTACGGCGCCCTGCATATCCAGCCCGGGCAACTCGAGCAGATCACCGGCATTCGGGAGCGGCGGTACTGGGAGCCGGGCTACACGGTCACGCAAGGAGCCACAGTGGCGGCCGAGAAGGCGCTGGCCGGCTCGCCCGTCCCGTCCGCGGCCTTGGAGACGCTGATCTACGGTGCCGTGTGTCGCCAGCATTTCGAGCCTGCAACCGCCTGCCACGTCGCCGCGGAACTACAACTCGCCGGTCACTCGATCCACCCGTCAGCGCACGTCTACGACGTCAGCAACGCCTGCGTCGGCGTGCTCAACGGCATGCTCGAGATCGCCAATCGGATCGAGCTCGGCCAGATTCGGGCAGGCATGGTGGTGAGCTGCGAGACGGCGCGCGAAATCGTCGATACCACCATCGCCCGTCTCAACGGCGCCCCCGACATGACGGAGTTCAAGACTGCCGTCGCCACGCTCACCGGCGGATCGGGGGCCGTCGCGGTGATTCTGACCGACGGATCGTTCGGCGGAGCCGACCGGCGGCGCCTGCGGGGAGCGGTGGTGGAGGCGGCCCCAGAGCATCACATGTTGTGCCGCTGGGGCGTCGAACCCCATCCTGCCGGCCAGGCTCCCGGGGCGGAGGCGAGCCTGCGGGAGTTTGCCAGGACCGAGGCGCGCTCCGTGCTGGAGCACGGCGTCGCGCTCGGCGAACGCACCTGGGAGCGGTTCCTTCGGGAAATGGAGTGGCAGGTCGCGGACGTCGATCGCACCGTCTGCCACCAGGTCGGATCGGCGCACCGCGGGGTCATGCTGGGGCGGATGGGACTGGAGCCGGACAACGACTTCAGCACCTACGAGTACCTCGGCAACACGGGAACAGCGGGGCTCCCGGTCGCGGTCGCCCTGGCCGAGGAACGAGGGTTCCTGCAGCCGGGCCACCGGGTCGGTTTGCTCGGCATCGGCAGTGGGCTCAACTGCATGATGTTGGGAGTGGAGTGGTGAGCGGGCTCTTCCCGTTCACCCCCCACTACCTCGACATCGACGGCCACCGCATGCACTACGTGGACGAGGGCGAGGGCGACGTGGTGCTCATGCTGCATGGCAACCCGAGCTGGTCCTTCATGTACCGCGACTTGGTCCGCGAGCTGAAGCCGGATCACCGGGCCATCGCACCCGATCACATCGGCTGCGGCCGCTCCGACAAGCCCGCCGACGGTGCCTACGAGTACACGCTGGCCTCCAGGGTAGTGGACGTATCCCGGCTCGTTGAAGAGCTGGACCTGCGCAACATCACGCTGGTGGTGCACGACTGGGGCGGCATGATCGGGATGGCCTGGGCCACGCGGCATGCCGATCGCGTCGCCCGCCTGGTGGTGCTGAACACCGCCGCGTTTCCGCTGCCGCCCGGCAAGCGTTTCCCCGGCGCTCTGGCGCTGGCGCGAGTCCCCGGGCTCGGAGCGCTGCTGGTGCGCGGCGCGAACGCGTTTTCTCGCGGTGCCGTTCGCCGCTGCGTCACGCGCCACCCGATGAGCGCCGAGGTGGCGGCGGGGTATCTGGAGCCCTACGACTCCTGGGCCCACCGGATTGCGATCCATCGCTTCGTTCAGGACATCCCGTTGGGCGCCGGCGACCGCGCCTACGAGATCGTGCAGAAGACCGCGGCCGAGCTCGACCGGCTGGTCGAAATCCCCCTGCTGATTTGCTGGGGCATGAAGGACTTCGTTTTCGATTCGTATTTTCTCGACGAGTGGGAACGTCGCTTTCCCGCCGCCGACGTGCATCGTTTCCCCGACTGCGGACACTATGTGCTCGAGGACGCAGGAGAGGCGATCGTCCCTCTGGTGCGCCGCTTTCTCGAGGCTCACCCGCTGGAAGCATCGGTGTGAGCGCCGCCGGGACCTCCGTGCCGGACGCCGCCACCACGTCGGACGCGGTCGCCACGCCGGACCCTGCCGTTGGACACGTTAACGTCGCCGCCTACCTTCCCGACATGGCTGCCCGCCAGCCGGACACCCTGGCGGTGGCGGTGGCCGCCGGCAGGAACCCCGACGGAACGGCGCGCTACGCGCGCCTCACGGCGCTCGAGCTCGATCGCCGCTCCGATCGCATCGCCCACGCCCTGGTCCGCGTCGGCATCGGCGAGGGCGTGCGCACGGTCCTCATGGTCACGCCCGGCCTCGACTTCTTCGCCCTGACGTTCGCGATGCTCAAGGTCGGGGCCGTGCCCGTCATGGTCGATCCCGGCATGGGCACCCAGAACCTCGGCACGTGTCTGGCGGCAGCGGAGCCGGAGGCCTTCATCGGCATTCCGAAGGCGCACGCGGCCCGCGTCCTGTTCGGTTGGGCCCGCCCGACGGTTCGAACGAAGGTGACCGTGGGGCGCAGGCTCTTCTGGGGCGGACACGTGCTGTCGCGGCTCGAGGCCGCCGCCCCCGATCGCTCTTTCCCGGTGCTCGAGCCGGACCCCGAGCAGACCGCCGCGATCCTGTTCACCTCCGGCAGCACGGGTGTCCCGAAGGGCGTGGTGACGCCGTTCCGGGTGTTCGCCGCCCAGGTGCAAGCGCTTCGGAGCGTGTACGGGATCGAGCCTGGCGAGCGCGATCTGGCCACCTTCCCGCTGTTCGCGCTCTTCGGTCCGGCACTGGGCATGGCCTCGATCGTCCCCGAGATGGACGCCAGCCGTCCCGCCGCCGCCGACCCGGCGCGCCTCTTCGAGGCGTTGCACGATTTCCAGTGCACCAATCTGTTCGCTTCACCCGCGCTGATCGACACGCTCGGCCGCTACTGCGCCGACCGCGACCTGACGTTGTCGTCGCTGCGGCGTGCCATCTCGGCCGGCGCCCCCGCGGCGACCCCGGCGCTGGAGCGCTTCCAGAGGGCGCTGCCGGAGGGCGTGGAGATCCTGACCTCGTACGGCGCCACGGAATCGCTGCCCGTCTCCGTGATGGGGAGCGAGACCATTGTCGCCGAGACCAGCCGGATTACCGACCGGGGTGGGGGAGTCTGCGTCGGTCGACCGGTAGCGGGCGTGGAGGTTCGCATCATTCCTATACGGGACGAGCCGGTCGAGGCATGGTCGGAGGATCTGCCGCTGCCGGCGGGCGAGATCGGCGAGATCGTGGTTTCCGGAGCCGTCGTCACGCCGTCCTATTACGAGCGCCCCGAGGCGACCAGGCTGGCGAAGATCCCGGCGGCGGACGGACGGCTCTGGCACCGCATGGGCGACGTCGGCTATCTCGACAAACAGGGCCGTATCTGGATGTGCGGTCGAAAGGAAGATCGCGTGCAGACCGATCAGGGCACGTTGTTTACCGTCCCCTGCGAGGCGGTGTTCAACACCCACCCGGCCGTTCGTCGCAGCGCGCTCGTCGGCGTGACCCGGTCGGGGTCGGTGGAGCCGGTGCTGTGCGTGGAGCGAGCCCCCGGCCACGACATCCGACCCGAGGTGCTCACCCGTGAGCTCCTGGCCATCGCCAAGGAGCACGAGCACACCAGCCGCATCGACACCGTGCTGTACCACGAGGCCTTTCCCGTCGACGTCCGCCACAACGCCAAGATCTTCCGCGCCAAGCTCGCCGTCTGGGCGCAGGAGCAATCCACTTGAAGCTCGCCGTCTGGCCGCAGGAGCAGCC